>Ga0315906_10008787_pt1 | contig 12080 bp, 22 predicted proteins | sample LakEriMetagenome_4_FD_203526 | JGI IMG/M metagenome (GOLD analysis project Ga0315906, IMG submission 203526) | Freshwater fungal communities from buoy surface, Lake Erie, Ohio, United States - Buoy 2 MA122 | ecosystem: Environmental > Aquatic > Freshwater > Lake > Lake biofilm | place: USA... | reverse complement strand
GGAGATGCAGCACAGGCAGCACAACGTATCAGTGGGGTAACGGTACAAGATGGCAAGTATCTTCAAGTACGGGGATTGAGTGAACGCTATACTACAGCAAACTTGAACGGCGTTCGTCTCCCAAGTCCAGAACCAGAACGGAAAGTCGTTCCATTGGATTTGTTCCCATCCAGTTTGCTGCAGGAAGTAAGTACGAGTAAGACGTTCACCCCAGACCAACCCGGCGATTTTGCTGGAGCCACAGTGAACATCAAGACCCGTGAGTTTCCTGCACGAAAGCAAATGAATTATACGATGAGTGTGGGAGCTAACAGTCGGGTCTTGTCCAACATCTTACCCTTTGCTCCTCGTGCGGGTGGTGAGTTGATTGCTGTCACTGGTGCTTCTCGTAACATGCCAACGGATTTAGCAACGGCAAACTTCTTGGGATCGGTCACACAAGAACAGATGAATAATATCATTCGTTCTCAACGGAATGTGTGGTCACCCTATTATCGTAACGGTCGTGGGAACAGTTCGTTGGGGATGTCGGCTGGTGGCAATAAAGTATTAGGAAAGAACATTGGGTATGTGTTCAGTGGAAACTATGGATACAGTGAAGAAGTACGAAGTAACGAACAGTTTGCCGTAGGAAATCAAGGACCAAATAATACCGTGGTACCGTTGACGACATTGAATGGACAAACGGTACGAGTCGGCGTACAGTGGGGCGGTATCGCAAATCTCTCCACGATGATTGGGCAAATGTCTCGTGTCTCATTGAATAGCACCTTTACACGAAACGCTGATAATGAAGCCCGAGTAGATGCGGGATATGATGAAAACCTTGCTGATAGTATTCGTCGTACCACCTTACGATATGTGGAACGGGGTGTGGTATCCATCACGGGGCAAGGTGACCATCAACTCTCTACCAACAATAAAACTTCATGGTCACTGACGACAGCACATACCAGCCGCAGAGAACCTGACCGTTCTGATGTGGTGTATGCACGAAACCCATCTGTTGGGTATTCATTGTTGAGTTCATTGGACGGGGCTCGTCGGTTGTATTTTGATTTACAAGAACAGAACCTTGTCGGGCAATTGGATCATACACTGACCATTAGTAATAAACATAATGTGAAGGTGGGAACCTATTATCGGAACACCGAACGAAACACCCAAGCACCGATTTACGCATTCATTACTCGTGCAAATGAAACAGTAACCACGCAACCCGCCGATGTAATCTTCGGTAAAAATCAAGCATGTGCAACGTGCAATACTATCAATGTCCAACCGATTGGGCAAGCAGGTTCGTATACAGCAACGGATGTCAATACCGCTGGATATGTCATGACGGAAGTTCAGTTCGCAGACCATATCAAAATGATTATGGGTGGACGGGCAGAATATGCAGACATCAATGTGAATACATCAACACAAGGTGGATTTACGGTAGCATCTAATCTTCGTAACCTTGATGTGTTACCGGCGCTTCTTCTTAACACACGATTTAGTGATAACACCAATCTTCGGTTCGCAGTATCTCGTACCGTCACCCGTCCAGAATATCGGGAGTTGGCACCTGTCACCTTCCGTGATGTGTTGGGTGGTGTGAGTGTAACGGGTAATAATAAATTGCGTCGGGGATTAATTAATAATATAGATGTACGTTATGAACACTTCCCAAATCCAAATGAAATCTTTAGTATTGGATTATTCGCAAAACAATTTATTGATCCCATTGAACGAGTAGAACAAGCCACCTCTGGAGCCTATCAAGCCAATTTCCAGAACGCATTAATGGCTGATAATATTGGAATTGAATTAGAAGGACGAAAGCAGGTCTTGACTTTTCTCACCGTCTTTAGTAATATTACGGTGATGAGTTCAGCAGTCCAATTAGATACAACCAGAGGATTAACGGTGACGGATAGTAAACGGTCATTAGTTGGTCAAGCACCGTATGTTGTTAATTTAGGTTTAACGTACTCGTCAATGAGTGGCCGAACCAACGCAACCATATTGTATAACACGGTAGGTGACAGAATATTTGCCGCAGGGGTCGTACCACTTCCTAACATTGTCGAGAAGGCTCGTCATATGTTAGATGTCACGGTAAAAGCACCGATAGGTCAGCGGGCAAATGTGAAACTGGATGTTCGTAATCTGTTGGATGCACGATATCGGTTTATGCAAGGGAACTTGGAACGAGAAGGATATAATGTGGGACGTATGATTTCACTTGGAGTTTCACTGGTAAATTAATATATGGATTGGAAAGACTATTTTCGGAATATCGCACAACAAGTTAAACTGAAGTCCAAGGACAAGTATACACAAATTGGTGCAGTCATTGTTGGAAGAGATAATGAAATAGTATCTACGGGGTATAATTCGTTTCCACGAGGAATTGATGATGGTCAACACTATCGCCAAGAACGACCTGAAAAGTACTATTGGATGATGCATGCCGAACAAAACGCAGTTGTAAACGCCGCACGTATAGGTACATCAACAAAAGGATGTATAGTTTATTTAACTTGTGGAATTCCTTGTGCTGATTGCGCTAAAACTATAATAAATGCAGGTATAGTAGAAATTTACTGTGAAGATGATGATGACCCTATTGGTAGCAAGTGGACTGAGCATGCGGAACGAAGTGTTGTCATGTTCAGAGAAGCCGGTGTAAAAATCAACTTTTATTAAAAATATGTATATTTATATATGGGGTTACATTCACCATATATGAGATTAATGTGCATAACAATTTTGAAAATTACTTAAACAAAATGAATATTTTAAAAAATAGAATTTTACCCGATGATAATTTTAAATACCACAATCATCATATTATACCAAAATTTATGGGTGGTGAAGATATAAAAGAAAATATAGTTAAACTAACTATAGAGGAACACATACAGGCGCATTTAGAATTAGCAGAGTGTTTTCCGATTGGTTCAGAAGAACGAAATAAAAATTTATGTAGTGCTAATTTAACCAAAGTTTGGACAAATAAAAATTTTGCTGATATAGATATATCAAAAGAAAACAATCCAATGTGGGGTAAAACACACTCCGAAGATACCAAAAAACAAATTGGAGAAAAATCAAAAAAGAAAAACTTTACATTGGAATATAAAAAGAAACTAAGTATAGCTGCGTCTGGTAAAAACAATCCCATGTGGGGTAAGCGGCACACAGAACTAACCAGAAAAAAAATATCTGATGCTCAATGTGGAGATAAACATCACTGGTATGGTACAACTAGACCAGACGAAGTTAAGAAAAAAATTGGATTATTGCAACCTAGTAGAAAAAAAATTGGTAAATATGATTTGAATAGCAATTTAATTGAAGTATACGATTCTATGGGAATTGCTGCAAAATCAAATAATATAGAACAAGGAAATTTAACCACTTACTTAAAAAGCGGTGGAATTAAAAAAAATGGATCCCCCAAAATATTAGGTGGTTATATATGGAAAGAGCATTAAAGTTTATAATGCAGCCCGTATTGGTGTGTCTACGAGGGATTGCACTATGTATCTTACTTGTGGAATCCCTTGTGCTGATTGTGCTCGTGGGATTATTAATGCTGGTATCCGACGAATAGTCTGTGAAGACCACGATGATCCGATTGGGAGTAAGTGGACAGCACACACAGAACGCAGTAACATCATGTTTCGAGAAGCAGGTGTCATTGTAGACTATTATTGAGAATAATATGATTCATTTTATTACGCCGTTATATCGGTACGATAACATAAAGCGACTATACATAAATTTACTACACCAGTTGGGTGGATGTAACTTTAATTGGCATTTGATAGAAGGTTCTAATAAACTCGGCAACGCAGACTTATCTGAAGTACTACGCGATGATCGTGTAAAATATTACAAAATAGACACTGTGTATCCGTGGGGACACGAACAACGAAATCATTTTATTTGTAATATTACATGTAATGATTTAGATTGGTGTTATTTTCTGGATGATGATAATATGATTACGGGTGATCTCGTAGATAGTTACATAGAAGATGATATAAATCTAGATTTAGATGTAATACTCTTTGCGCAAAAAGCGGGAGTCACTGATAAAATTCGCATATATGTGAAAAATAAAAATAGTTTAGGATGTGGGTCAACTGACATAGGATCGTTTTTAATTAGGTATAGATTATTAAAAACTCTTTTTATTCACTTTGCGTCAGAAAGAAACGGGGATGGACTTCTAGCAGAATCTATAAAACAAGTCTTACCATCGGACTCGGCGTTAAAAATATATCCCAACAGATACACAAGATATAATGTATTTTCTCATAAAGAAATAGTATAATTTATACATGTAATAGTAGTATTTTATTAAACGGAGTTATGTATGGTGGTAAATACTAGAAGAGCATTTAATCTTACTGTAGCTTTTTGTCTACTACTATTATTTACGGTTCCCATGTTGATCATTGCCATTCTAATTAAGGCAACGTCACGTGGACCCGTGTTGTATATTCAAGAACGAGTGGGATATAAAGGACGGATATTTCGTATCTACAAATTTAGAAGTATGTATGATGGATTGTATGCTGATAGTCCACATGTTGATGTTAGATTAAGAAAGACGGGTGAATTTTGGGCAATTCCCGCTGATCCGCGGATTACGCAAATTGGTGGATTTTTACGAAAGACCCGACTAGACGAACTCCCACAATTTATTAATGTCTTGCTGGGACATATGAATGTTGTTGGTCCTCGTCCTGAGCAACCACGAACGGCTGAATATTTAAGAACTACTTTGGAAGGATATGATCAAAGACACGATACTTTGCCTGGAATTACGGGATTGGCACAAATCAAACTTCCTGCTGACAAACGTATCAGTGATGTTCGTGCAAAGTTAGTGGTGGACCAAGAATATATTAAAACGCAGTCTGTACTAACCGATTTGAAGATTATGTTTAAAACCCCCGGCATCATGTTTCGGATATAGGAGTAGTTATGAGTAATGGAAAAGGCGATGTCCCACGACCATATAGTGTTGATCAAGAAACATTTGCATCCAACTGGGAGCGTGCATTCGGTACACGAGTTCCTCCACTAGAAAAGAAGCAGTCTGTAATAGATGATCAAAAGTTTACCTATATGACGGAACTACATTCGGGCATGTTTTATGAATGGTATCCTAGTCTAACTGGTGAGTGGGAAAAGGATAAGACGCGGTGGACTCTGGCGCGTATGATGCGGGAGCACGTAAAGAATACCGACTGTGAATATAGCGGTCTTCCATCTGTTGAATCATACAAAGCAGACTAATACACATGGGAAAGGAAATTGGTAGAACTGAAAAAGGAACTTGGTACGGCATCTTACAAGACGCACCAAATTCCTTTCACATTTCAGTGAGTAAAGATCATCTGACGTTATACGATCACGTAGAAACCCCTACTCGCATGGAAGACATTCACGGAAAGATTCGTGAATTGGAAGACGATTTGCTTAGTAGGATCCAGATACAAAGTAACACATAATTACACCACCACCATTTTCATTCAGAGGTGCCATTGGAATTACGTTCACAAGATTCCAACTTCCACTTGGCGCGCCCGTAAGAGAATGGGATACGTTTGACCCGACTTGATCTAACCACGTTTTATTCATGGAGCCCGAAGGCATTTGTGCAATATAATATTTAAATGGCATAAAGGATACTCGCTAAATGTTAATAAATTTCTGACCACAACATAGACCCACCGATATTTGTAGTATTTGCTGTCATGTTTTTCGCAACCAACACATAGATTTCACTATCGGTACTATCATAGTTTTGTGCTATAAAGTTTTGTTTATTGGTTACGCCTGGTTGCGACTGAACCAATGGATTGGCTTGATTGATGTTCAGTGAATTAGCACCAACAAATCCTGAAAGTAACACCTTCCCGTCAGAATACGCGGTGGCACTGGTATTATATTCTACGACCGACGTATCATTATCTACCGATACCCATGCACTACTGGTGGTTAACATGGATCCACTAGGTAACTTGGTAAGCATATATCGTACACTTTGTTGATCCGTAAATACTGACGAGTTTTGAATACGAACAAATGCTCTGTTCCGTATTCCGTTCACACTATTCTTTAACCGAATGGCAAGAACAGGCAATGATGATCCACTAGTAAGTACACGGAACGTGTCGTTGGACACAGAATACGCCTTTCCAGATTCTGCATATCCACCTTCACTCATCACGGTTGAACAAATTTGTTCCATACTGGATGGAATAATTGTATTTACCGAATTACGTATCTCACAACGTACGGGAAGATTTGGATTCTGCATGTACGGAACACTTAAGACATTCGTATGATCAAATACGTGACAGATAACGGTAATACCTTTATGAACGAATCCGCACCGAACACGACCAACTGCTAACCATTGGAAATCAATATAGAATAATTGGGTTTTCGTGATGTCAAGGGTAAACTCGCCATTAGACAGAGTATTCACATTCCAACCGGATTGCTTGACACGTTGTTCAGTGATTGATCCCGTTCCACTAGTTGCAGAACGAATGACAAATTGTAAACTTCCCGTTGCATCCTGTTCCAAAAAAATCCCGTTATGATCATCAAAGTATCCAATGCGTTTTGTAGAACCACTAACGGCCGCTCCTAACACAAAACTTGCAAGAATGACTTGACTTTTACCAGGCATATAGTGGTGATACATTTTACTTTGATGTATTGCATAACTTCCACTAGATGTAGCGGTCAAAACGGTTGACGAGTGGTTGATGTTGTTTAGAATATCTCCATCACCGTTCGTTTTATTAATAAACAGTTGATCTTCTATACCAAAAATATGCTTGTAATCACCCAACGTAAAGGGTTCTGATACTCGTTGACGACCAAACGCATCAACTGCAGCATTTAACGATCCACTAACAATCGTACCGGCTGCTGTAGACTTTAAGTAGGCATGTTGATTATAAATGTGTATTAATTCCCATCCATCTTTCCCGATTTCATTTAAATAATTTTCGTCGTCGGGTAATACCCAATTTGGTATTTTGACTATTTTGTGCTGAGACATAAAGCCACCAGTGAAAGGTTCGTATATAAATATCAATTTAAATTTAATCCCTTGACTTTTTACACAAAGCGGTGTATATTTAAACTAATTCTATACGGAGATGTTTATGAAACGAGAAGAAGTATTTGTTCCCGGCAACGTCTATTATAAAGGATATACACGTGAGGGTGCCCTTGCGTCCGTTGGAAAGGGGTGGGCAGACCTCATTCATCGTGTATTTGATAAGTTGGAAACAATTCCTGAATACGTGGTTATTCACCAAGTAAAGGAAAAGTTCGGTGGACTCCGTGTTTATTGTGATCCATATCTAGAACACTTTGAGAAATTCTTGATTGAGATTGAAAAGAAAAGTTTTACCATATGTGAAACGTGTGGAAAGTCTGGACAACTTCGTGATGGTGGTTGGTATAGAACGTTGTGCGATGAGCATGCCGATGGTCGTAAACCCATTAATCCTTTCTGATTATGCCAAAGAAAAAGACTGTAGAAACTGTTGACGAACTGAAGTTGGATTTTACGGGCAAGATGACCATTGTTATGGAACTTGCCGGATTTGGTCCAATGGAATATCGTATTGATGATAAGGATGTGTGCCTCAAAATTATTCGGTTACTTCTCAAGGAAATGGGGCCAACCATGACCGTTGATTCTTATAACAAACGGACAGAGAATACACTTCGTAAGATGCTGGACTTTTAATATGCCACGAATTAGTTATTCGCAGTATACCATGTGGGCTAATTGCGCACATGCGTGGAAGCTCCGGTATGTGGATGGTCACAAGATTGACGATACTAGCATCAACACCATTTTCGGAACGAGTATTCATGAGGTCATCCAAGATTGGCTTGATACGTTGTATAACAAGAGCGAGTCCGTTGCAAAGACGGTCTATCTTCATGATACGTTCAAAGACAGATTGCTGGAACTATTCAAGGAACATACCGTATTGAATGAGAATGGAGAAAAGACTTTCCTTAGTGACAAGAAAACGCTCATGCAATATTACGAACAAGGGTGTCAGATTCTTACCTATGTTCAACAGAATTATAAGAAACTGTTTCCCACTGCCAACACAAAACTGTTTGGTATTGAGTATGAACTGAATGCCGAAATTAAACCTGGCGTGAATTATGTGGGATTCATTGACATCGTAACCCACAATACTGCAACGGGTAGATATGTTCTGTACGATCTGAAGACTTCACGTGCGGGTTGGTCACAGTCAGAGAAGAGCGATCCGAAGAAGCTAAGTCAGTTGCTATTGTACAAGCGGTTCTTCTCACAACAGTTGGGGATTGATGAAAAGAATATCTCCGTAGAGTTTATTATTCTCAAGCGTACGATCATGGAGAATAGCCAGTTTACGATTCCACGGGTGAGTAAGTTTGAACCGTCCAATGGTGCCCCGTCCGTGAATAAGAGTTGGGCATCATTTCAAGAATTCGTGAACAAGGCATTTGACAACGAAGGAAATTATATTATAACTCAGTCTCCCAAGCCCTCCAAGGAAGCATGTCGTTGGTGTAATTTCAGAAATAATAAAGAATTGTGTTCTGTCGGTATTAATAAATAAGTAATATACCCACTTGACTTTTCTCCCATATTGTGTTATATTTCAATATATCCAATATGGGAGTTTTGTTATGGAAAACCCGATGGTAAACTACGCCAAGATCATTAAGGATACTGCGAGTAACCATTACAACGTCCGTGATGAATATAAAAACAATACCGTTGAACAAAACCAGGAAATCACACAGTTAGGATGCCGTTCGTTTTCTGTGGGATGTATCAACGTGACAGGTGAACTGAATATCGGTATGATGATTCGTTCTGCGTGTTTGATGGGCGCAGAGAACTTTTATATATTTGGACGCAATAAGTTTGATCGTCGGTCCACCGTTGGTGCAGAAAACTATATCAACATCGTCCAGTATGTATATAATGATCCCATTCACGCCGATTGTTTGATTCGTGATGACCTATTGAAATTACGATACACGCATCAAATTTTGTTGTGTGAATTGGGTGGAGTAGAAATCGGTAGCAATACATGGAACCTGTTTGATAATCCATTGTTTGTTTTTGGTAGTGAATCACATGGAATTCCCGATTGCATTTCCAAAACGTTCCCATCTAAGGTATCTATCCCACAACGTGGTGTTCTTCGTAGTTTCAATGTGAGTGCGGCGATGAATATTATTTGCTGGGATTACATTAAGGAGACATACTATGAACATTACGCAATGGATTATTGAATACACCGTGCTACTGGATAACTTGGAGAACGCCGTGGCAGATTGCGCAGAACTATCCAACGACGATCCCACGTTGTCAACAGAACAAATGCGGTATGAACAGGCTCGTCGGGGATTGGATGAGCATGTGAATAAATTAACCAAGAGTTTTATAGAACTAAATAATTTGATGCAGTCTCTTAATACCGCATGGAATAAAAAGGTGGGAGATGAACAACAATGAGAAATATTGAAAAGTTTAGAACCGAAGTGCGAGGGCTGGTCAACCGTTTGAGTATGGATAATGAGTGTGATACGCCAGATTTTATTTTGGCGGATTACCTTGTGAACTGTTTACAGAACTATCACGAAACCATTAAACTACGAGATAAGTGGCACACATGAAAGTTTCTGACCTGATTGAAAAGCTCAAAGAGTTAGACCAAGACAAATATATCGTGATTAACGGATATGAAGGTGGATGTGATTTCCCCAACTTCTTTGCCAAAGCTCTTATCGTTCTTGACCAAAATACGGAATGGTATTACGGCAAGCACGAAGTAGAATATAATAGTGGTGGACAGTGGAACGCTTACATCATAGAGAATAACGACTAGGAGATATTATGAGTGACAACGCTATCAACGCCATTTGTCTAACTGTGATGATTTGTGCATACTTCGCATATCAGGCGTATAGTGACCGCAGGAAGTAATATGAAAAATAATACCAATCCACTATTCTTCATCTGCATTTTCATATTTGCCATACTGATGACGATGGTAGTGTATGATATGAAAGATGAGTGTGAAGCGAAGGGTGGTGTTCTTATTACCAGTACTGGTTATTATACTTGTGTAAAATTAGAGAAGATAGAGTGAAAACGATTAGTATCAAGGTTCCTAATTGGTTTCCTACTTCACATGACTTCTGGCGGTACAAGCAGAAGTTGATGAAGTGGTTGTATCCGCCCCGTTGTGCCGATTGTAATACACGGTTAAAGCACAATCGTTTCTATTGGACACAACAGCGAACGGGAACACACCCGCTGGGATTTAAAAATACAGTAGGAGATTTTTCTATCCAAGCGAACATTCCACGATGTATCAGTTGTATGAAAAAGTTTCTACGCCAATGCCCGAAAGATATTGGAACGTGCACCATCTGTGAAACGAAAGATATTCCTGTAATGGGATATACATTTAATAGAGAACCGAAACTTTTTCTGACATTCTTGTGGGCATGGTGGAACAGCGGTACCTTTTGTGTACGGTGTATAGATGATTTATTAGATAATGGGCATGAAGAAAACCGAACTTCGCTTTACTAAATTTGGTATCGTATTACCAGTTCACGAGGATGATATGGAACACATGAATGATGTCCCAAACTCTGCGTATATTGATCGGGTGTGGGAAGGGTATCATAAGATGAAGGAACAGTTGGAAGCAGAAACGAATATGCGAAAGCAGTTGGAAACCTATATTGATGAAACACTGAAACCGCATATTCACCAGTTACATACGGAATTGGAACGCTATAAGAAAGCGGTGGCAGAATTACAGAAAGTGACTGATGCCGTCAAGATTTGGGCAGACAGTTCAGCATACGCAAAGGCAGGACAGTTGATGGGTGCCCTTCACGAATACGAGGCAAACAACGATGGAACACATTGATGAAAAACTGACCCGACTACACCAGTATCATCTTATCATTAACGATATTGCCGAAGTGTTGGGATATCGTATGGGACAGACCTATGAGCCGGAAGCGTTGGTAAAAGAAGTGAAACAACTTGTCGCCATCCATTCTGCGGAGAAAGCGTATGCGGAACTCGCCAAGGAGAACCGCACCGCTATGGCGACCCTCGTCACCGTCGAAGCAGCGGAGAAGGAGGTGAACGATGGAATATCTGGATGAAGATGGGTATCCTACCGAAGCGGCACTAGAAAAGATTGAGAAGTGGGATTACAAAGATGGATGGACGGAACTGTTAGAGTTTGTTCGTGGATTGTGGGTACACCGTAAATATTGCTGGAGTATGGAAAAGAATGTTACCACATTTGACACACCGAACTATAAAATCGTTGTTGATGTTTACCATATGTCTACGGCGGGATGGTCTGGCAATGAAAGTATTATTCGGGCACTGGAAAAGAATTGGATGTTCTGGACGTTTTGTTGGGAGCAATCCAAGCGTGGTGGACATTATATTTTCCATGTGAAGAACGAAGAATTATCAGTTAATAATACGACCCTTGACATCACAGGGTAAACCTGTTATATTTCAGTATACCCCAAAAGGAACGGTTATGAAGAACTTCAAGTTGTGCTATATTGATAAAGACAATACCGCATACTTTACTACCCAAGACCTCGCCACACAGACAGGCGACGATTGGGATGACGCCCCATACGAGCACAATGCGGGAACGCCATATGAGCCCCACACGAGTTGCGAGAGGGATTGGAACGAGGATGGATCACCGAAGTGGGAAATCTACACTGTGATGTTTCATGCGTATGACATAGAAACTCCATCATCCCGATACGGCAACTCCCCATACAGTGTGGATAAGATTAATGCCGGTGCGGTTGCGTGGCTCACTGGATATGATAGTACAAACAAGAAATATGTTGCGATTAACGCCGGTGCTTCTATTGACGAGTTCAAGCAGAAGGTTCGTCAGTGTGGTGGAAAGATTTACATACTGGAGGAATGATGGACGACTATATTACAGAACATCCAAAAATCA
>Ga0315906_10008786_pt1 | contig 12081 bp, 19 predicted proteins | sample LakEriMetagenome_4_FD_203526 | JGI IMG/M metagenome (GOLD analysis project Ga0315906, IMG submission 203526) | Freshwater fungal communities from buoy surface, Lake Erie, Ohio, United States - Buoy 2 MA122 | ecosystem: Environmental > Aquatic > Freshwater > Lake > Lake biofilm | place: USA... | reverse complement strand
ATATTTAAATATATAATTTTATTTACTATACACAATGGATAATATTGAAAAACAAATACACGAAAATTTTATAAAAGCATTTTACGACTCGATAGATGAAACTGTAAATTCAAAAAAACCAGATAATGAATGGATAACTAGACTTTATGAAGAAATTAAAACAAGATTATTAATATATCTTAAAAAAGGTTCAAAAACTTACAAAGGAATTGACGAATCATTTGATGTTGATTTGTTTAAACAAATGATAACAAATGATGTTTTTGATTCTGAATCAATGATTAAATTAATAAATAATACATTTTATTGGATAGAACAAATACAAGCACCTATAAGGGATGAATTTTCAAAAGAAGCGAAAGAAATTGTTTTATCTTCTGAACCAAATAAAATAGTTTCAACATTCTTAAAAGAAGTTTATAAATGTTTAGAATATTTAGATGAAGATATGTATAATTATTTTGAAAAAAAATAAAATATTTCTTTAAATAAAATATTTCTTTAAATAAAAATGTATCACTTACGAAAAAATGACGGAGGTGGATGTTGATATGAAGAAAAAATGACAGATGGAAGAAAAAGAAGAAGCAAGAGAAGAAGTAGAAGAAGTAAAAGAAGAAGTAAAAGAAATGACGGAGGTGGATGTGGATATGAAGAAAAAATGGATGGTGGATGTGGATGTTCAGGTGATAAAGATGGGCGAAGAAAGAGAAGAAGTAAGAAAAGAAGTAAGAGAAGAAGTAAGAAATATTAAACATTTTATAACTCGTAATAAGTTATAAAATTAATTACATTATACCTAACATATTATCAAATGAATAATTACCACTTCCAGTTATTAAAATTGTAATACCGAGTAATATAATTGATATTTGGTATAAATATTTATGTACTGGATCTTGAATATGTGCTAAACATATTGCTATAATCATAAATATTATCAATCCTAATGATGATAATCTTGTTAAAAAACCGATTATCAATAAGATTCCGATGATTGTTTCGAATAAAGCAGAAAAAATACCCAAAAATTCAGGTAAATTTTTAGAAATAATGAATTTATTCCAGTTTTCTAAATCTAATATTTTTTTAATACCATGATATACGAAAATTATACCTATTATAAGACGAATTAATAAGTAAACAATTGATTCTTCCTCAATTTTCATTTTATTATATACAATATAATAAAATTTAATTAGTTTTATTTTTAGTATATTTATCTGATAAGAATACGAAACTATCGATCCATTTCCATATTATTTCTTTATCTTCTTGGTCTAATTGAGGAGACCTCCAAATTTTTTTAAAATGTATTATTTTTGATTTATCAACAACATTTTCAAATAATGTATTATGGTTTAAGAAAAATGAATCATTTCTTTCTTCAATATTCTTTTTTATTATATTGTCATCTCTATTTAAATATTGCGTAAATGATTCCATTACTTGTTTTATTTCACACTGATCGCTGAAATAAATTCTTAATATAACTAAATCACCCTCTGATGGAAACTGGTCGATAAGTTCATCAACAAATGATATCAAATTTTTTTTGAATTCTTTTAAAATTAGTATTTCACTCATTTATTACATTTTCTATAATCTTTAAGTATCACGTGAAATAAATTCACAAATATATTTTATTTTGCATTTTTAATAAAATTTTATATTTATTAAATATAAAATGTCGAATGAACGAATTCAAAGTCATATAAGAAAAAAATCAAAGTTATATAAGAAAAAATCAAAGAAAAAATTTATATAAGAAAAAATCAAATTTATATAAGAAAAAAAAATATGATGGTAGTTATAATGATGAAATAAAAAATATTACTGAAATGCCACAAGTTTATTTATCAGAAAATTATTTACATGCTGATGATATAAGTGTTGAATTGAGAAAAAAAGCGTTAGAAAATAATGAAACATTTCAATTAACTGATATTATTATAAAAAAAGAAAACGATTATTCTTATAATTTTTATGGTTTACATGAAATTAAAGATGATGATACTAAAAAAAAAGCATTTAAAATAGCAACCGAAATATTAAATTACAAAATAAAAATGTTACCTCATTTAGCTGAAGATATTGAAAAAGAAAAAGAAAATATTAAAACTAAATTAATAGATGGTAAAAAATATTTATGGATTTCTTATTTATCTATTTCAAACAAAACAATAAAACTTTACTCGGCGGGTCGTTCAAAACATAAAGATGGATTAAAATTATTTTGTAATGCAATTAGATATTTACAAACAAATGCAATAGATAAAATAGATGTATTAAGAATAGGTTCACTTCAACATGATATGATAGAAACTTATAAAAAAATAGGTTTTGATATGGAAGATTCAAAATCAAATTTTGAAACAGATATAAAAAAACTTAGAACACAAGATATAAATTTATTTCTAATTAAATAACATTTGATATTTTAATTAAAACTTTCATAATTTTGGTATAAGACCTAATCATAACTTTTTATGGTTCTCAATTTAGATGTAATCTTTAAGTATCACGTGAAATGAATTCACCAAAACAACTAAAATTCTTTTTTGAATATTTTATACCTGTTATTTTTATTTTAATTATATCATTTTCTTTGATTATTTGTTTTTTAGGTCCTTTAAATACTTTATTATTCGAATCAAAAGTATATTCTTCCAAAGAATTAGCAGGAATCAAAACTTTTATCTTATCATTTATAGTCATAAAAAGACCTCCATTAAAAATCATACATACTTTATCTGTGTATATATTGTTTAAACAGGGTATTAAAGATTCTACTTCAATATCAATTATAAACATTGTAGAACTATTAACATTAGATACATAATTATCTTTTATTTTTAAAATTCTTTTAACTTCTAAAATATATCCATTTTCTTTAGAACATTCATTTTTGCATACTTCTCTTGTTTTTTTTAATAAATTTTCATTCAAATTATAATATAAATATTTAGGTTCGAGACATATCTTTTTTTCAATAATAACAGTAGATGACATATTGTTTTTTATCTTTTTTTTTAATATTTAAAATCAATTTTAAAATTGATTTATAACTTTATATTTTTTAAATTTTTCTAATGGTTAAACTATCTGATATTAAACATAAAACTACTATCAATTCTATCAAATATTATAATTTATCATCAATTGAGTTGTCGAAATTTAAAACAATCGATGATGTAAGAAAATACATCCAAAAATTATCAACAGAAAAAAGAAAATTAAAGAAAAAGATAGAATATATGTTCAACACATATGATATCTTAACTAAAAGAATTATAAAAAATAGTATAACTATTGATTCTAAACATTTTGATTTAAATATTTTAATAAATGAAGTTCAAGAAGATTATTATTATGTTTATGTAAAAGATTTAGTTAATTTATATGGTTATGATAATTTAACGAGAAAACATATAAAAGATAATTGCATTACTGATAATATATTTTATGATAAAGATAGAATAAATATAGCTATAAATAAAATATTTAAAAATTAAATTCAGACCATAGTTTTTTTATATTATCCGATTTATGACGTCTCAATTCATTCCATAAATGTATACAATATATTTCACTTTTTTCTAAACTTATTTCAGGAACACCGTAAAGAATTGGAAAAACACTCGTTCCTTTTAAAAATCTTGTAATATGCCATGATGGAATAGGGCAGAATTTAAGACGAAATTCATATGTTTTTGAATCTAACCATTCATTTTTAAAATATATTTCTAACAATTGTTGTCCGTATGTAACTTTTAATTTATTTGATTTCAATCTTTCTATATTTGTAAACAATTTATCACTCATTATTTTAAGTCTTTGATCACCTTTATTTATAACTATTATACCTGACCATCCAAAATAAGGCGTTGTTCTTTTATATAAACCACTTTGTTTATTATGTGATATTCCTATTAATGGATAACAACCATTTTCTCTTAAAATATCTATTGTAGGAAATGAATTATAAAAATATAAATCAAAATCTAACCATATACCACCATATATATATAATAATTTATATCTGAACATATCAGCAAATGAAGTTAAAGAATCATATTGTCCGTGTTTAAATATAATATTTTTATCATATATTTCATTTGCATCTTTCTTTTTTAAATTTGAGAAATATAAAGGTAAGTCATAGTCTAAATTATATAACCATAAATTAACATTTATATTTGGGTTTAATTTTAAGAAACTTGAAATACAATTTAATTCGATATTTGTCATTTTACCTATCCACATATAATGAGCTTCCATTTGAATTTATTTTTTAAATTTATTTTTTAAATAAAAAATTGATTTATATATTATACATTAATTATATAATATATATTATGAAAAACATTAGCGTTATTAAAGATTATCCTGTTCTTTACAAGAAAGATAAATCAGGTAAAACAAGAGTATGGAAACTTTCAGCAACTATGAATAAAGATAATAATTCATTTTGGATTGAGATTGATTATGGTCAAATGGATGGTAAAATTACTCATAATGAAAAAGAAGTTAAAGAAGGAAAAAATATCGGTAAGAAAAATGAAACATCTATCGAACAACAAACAATTTTAATATGTGATAAAACTTTTAAAGACAAGAAAGAAAAAGAAGAATATACTGAAAATATAGATGATAATAAGACTGAAAAATCATTTGCACCGATGTTAGCAGATAAATGGGAACCTAATTCAAAAACTAAAAGAAAAGTTGATATTACATTCCCTTGTTTTATTCAACCAAAATTAGATGGTATTAGATGTTTAACATATTTAAAGGATAATAAAATCGTAAATCAATCAAGACAACTTAAATATTTTAATAACTTAACTCATATCAATAATGAACTTGAAATTATATTTAAAAAGAATCCATATTTGGTTTTAGACGGAGAATTATATAATCATGATATAGTTTTCAATCAAATTGCTGGAATAGTAAAGAAAGAAAAATTAAAAGATGAAGACTTTGAAAAGTTAAAACAAATTCAATATCATGTTTATGACTGTTTCTTTGAAAATAAAAATCTTAGTTTTAATGAACGTAATAAGTTCCTTCAATCATTAAAAAATAATATGAAGTATGTGAAAATTGTATCAACAGATACATGTAAATCAAAAGATGATGTTATTATTTTCCATTCTAAATTCTTATTAGATAAATACGAAGGTGCTATATTGAGAAATAGTGATTCTTTATACGAATTTAGACGAAGTAAACATTTACAAAAGTTTAAAACATTTTCTGATGATGAATTTGAAATAATTGATTTTAAAGAAGGTACCGGACATGATTTAGGAACAGTTATTTGGAAATGTAAAACAAAAGATGGTAAGGAGTTTGATGTAAGACCTATTGGTTCTATTCAAGAACGATCTGAATTATTCAAAAATGGTAAACAATGTATTGGAAAAATGCTAACAGTAACATATCAGGAACTAAGCGAATTCGGGGTTCCTAGATTTCCAGTTGGTAAAACAATAAGAGATTACGAATAATAATTATTTTTAGATTTTTATATCTTTATGATATAAAAATTATTTGCGATGAAATAAGCAAAAATATTTATGAATACCAATTATTTCACATAATATATGTAATGTAAAACCGATAATAAACATATTATTAGGTTTCAATAATAAAAACAATAATATAAATACTATTCCTTCTAATATAGATTCAAAAATTAATAAATTACAAGGATAATCTCCTATGATATTAAAATTTGTTTTACAATAATAATTATGTATCCCTAAAGAACCAGATAAGAAATGTTTAATAAATCCAATTATAAATACATTTTGTAAACTAAAATCTTTAAAGAATAAAGAAATAATAAAACTATACAAACCAATAATGAAGATTCAATAAATAATTTATATAACATTTTTTATTATTCTAAATATTTTTCATTTCAAAATTTCTTAAATATCCTTCTAATTCATTTTTATACATTACATGTGATATTACTTTTATATTATAATGTATTTCATTTTTTGTTAGTTTATAATATTCGTCTGGTAAATAATTTTTTGAATACACATTGATTTTCATATCCATATTTATATAATTATTTTTTGTTAAGTTATAATCCAATGAATATGACAAGGATTTGAAATTAGATCTATAATAATTATTATTATAAATCCAATTTGCTAACGATATTGCAATCAAATCGTCATTATAATCAAATACTACATCGTCTGCATATTCATATGTAAAATCATCAAAAACATATAAGTACAATTTATTATCCAATACTTTCAAAAATATTATATCATTAGAGAAATCAATATCTTTTAATTTTTTTTGCATAAATGGATTAGGAAAATATAGAAATTTATCGAATATACCAATTGAATTATATATAATTTTGGATATGAATTCATTTGAATTTGATTCCATTTATTAATAATTAAATTAAAAATTTCGGAATATTAATTACATCATTTATTAAATATTTTTTTGTTTCTTCATTACTCATTAACATAGCACATACACTAAATGTACTATCCGCTGTTCCAATTATATATCTATTACATTTACCTAATAAATAAAGTTCAACAACTGCTGTTAATGTATTAAATTTATCATTGCTAAATTTGTTTCCAGATGTTGATTTTGTATTGCATAAAATATCAGGTGGATTATAAAATATAAGTTTATTACCTAATACACTTGCAAAATCTATATATGTATCCATGTCATCAGTCGCTAAAAATATACCATTATTTTCTTTCAAACACCATTCTTTACATTGTTTTACAAGAATTTTTATAATTTCTTTCCAATTATATTTAGAAAAACCACCATCGGAACGTCTTATATGAATTCCAATCATATTTTCATTAAAATAAGAAAATGTACTTTCTATTTCTTTTTGTAATTCTGGTATTGGTAATAATTTATATTTTAATATATTACCTAATTCAATACCTATTTTATCTAATATTAATTCTTGTGGTTGTACAATAACATTCTTTAAATTTTTAAAAATACTTTTTTTATCATCTTGTTCGGAAATAATTGTATACAAAGCGTAATTTATAAATATATTTTGATTTGTTATTTCATCCACAACATGATCTTTATTTTCCCAAAAACGAAACTCATATACTATTTGATTATCATTTTGTATCCCATCTAATACAACATTATCAGGTTTAATGAACAAATCATTAAATTTACATAATTCACCATGATATGCTATACATGATCTAACAGGAGTATAAGTCCATATTATATTTACTTTTTTGCTATGTTTTTCAGCTAAACGAATTGAAGAAATTAAAGGAAGTAATCTATTACACATACCATTGTGAAGAACTACTGTTATCATTGTTTCTAATTAAATTTAATTTTTTAAATTACTTAAATAATATTTTTATATAAATAAATGTTTGGAACATATGGATTATGTTTAAAGTTATTTTACAATTTTAAATATAAGCGTCATAATGAAATTAAAAAGAAAACTGTATTAAGAAGACCTAAAATTATTTATAACGATATTGTTAAAAAGAAATTTAAATTATTTACGATTGATGAAAATTTAGAATATTAAAAATAAAAAATTGATTTTGAATTATTTTTCAATTCAAAATAAAATGTTTCAAGATTTACCTTTCGAATATACTTCATGTTCTTTACACATTGCACTTGAACGTGCTGATTCTAATAAAGATTGGAATGCTTTTAAAATTATTTATAATAAAGACCCACAACGTTTGAAGCAACATTTAAATATGACAAGTTTTATCTTTGACTATAATTATAATAAACTTTCAGAAAATGAAAGAAATAATTTATTTTCTTAATATAAAATGTTTTCTTCCAATAATAATTTATTTAGTCATTTTTTATCGATATTTAGTGCTTATTTCTTAGTTCTTTATTTTATGACATAAAACAAAATTAATTTCTAACAATTGGAACATAATGATTTCCTTGCCATTCTATTTCTATTGAGCCTATATAATATCCATTTGATGGTATAAATTCTATTTTTTTGTTATTTAATCTATCAATATACACGATTATTTTTATATTCCATATATTTGAAGCAGCTTTTATTTCTAATGCTCCTCCCCATGTTGTCGTACTTCTCATTTTAGAAATATAATTAGGATCTTCTAATTCTAATAATAATTTAGTATCTAAACCATTCATAATTTCATTATTTGCTTCAAGATAATCACATATTTTTTGTCGTGTTTCAAAACTATTTATTCGTAAGAAATATGATATACTATCGAATAAACATGACATATTTTAATTATAATATATAATTAAAATATTTAAATCATTTTACTTATTTCTATTGCCATTCTTTCAAATGGATGCTCGCATATTTGTTCATAACATGGACTATAAATTACATCTCTTAAATTTTCCGAATTTTTTTCATAAGTTGCTTTATATTCATTATTGTTTTTATCTGAATATATCCATTCGTCTGTATCAGGATTTGTTCTTATCATATCGTTTTCATTTCGTTTTCTTATTTTCTTAAAATTATTCATTTCGAGATATTCATTAACGTCTTGTTTATAAATTTTTTGATATATATGTAATTTCTCATGAACTAACGTTCTTAATAAATCATGTCTATCTTTTTTTAAACTTTCTTTTGATATGATAATTGCATTATTTCTTGTATGAGATAAACCATATTCATATTTTTTTCCATAAACAAAACCTATATTCCATTTTATTTTATTAAATTTTATCGGATCGAACCATTTTAGTTTTATATTTAATATTTTATTTTCAATCTCATTTATCATTTGTATTAATTTATTCTTTTCTTCATCTGTTATATCAATTACAGATTCCTTAATTAAATTTTTATATTCTCCTATATTCCTTGAATTTCTTACATCAAAATCTTTTTTATAAAATTTATCGTAATATTTATCTTCGTCTTTCATTAAGATTATTAATAAATCATTTTTAGAAAGAAAATTTATATGTTTACTTTCTTCTTTATATTCTTCTTTACAATTTTTATAATATGTATACCAATAATATAATAAATAAAATATTATAACAAATATGATATAATACATTTTATAATAAGTAAATAATTTATTTTGTTATAAAAATAAATTAGAATTATAGCTGAATTTATTAATAAAATCTTAATACACAAATAAGTCTAAATATATATTTTTATCTACATAAACTCCGATTCTTGAAAATTCCACTGTAAATATTCTTTCCATATTTTTATTGTTTCATTTGTATATTTTAATAATGAATCTTGATTATCTCTTACATTTTTTTCAGAATTATTATAAACATATGATATTTGGTTTACTATATGTTCTATATCTACTGGATTTGCTATACATGAAACATTTAGCCAAGGAATTTCTGACGACCCTAGAACTGGTACACCATTAGATACTAAATCAGCACTAACTATATTAAATGTTTCTGTAAAACTTACTTGCAATCCTATATCAATTGTTTTACATATTTCTAAAAAATCATCTCTTTTTTTCCAAGGATGGCACACTAATTTATATTCATTTTCATCTAAATTTAAAAACATATTTAATAAATTTGTAAACACTGTTGAACCATTTAATTCATTTCTATCTGAATTTATGTGAAATATCAACTTTTTATTATTTCTTTTACAAAATTCTATTGATGCTATTGCTTGTGTCAATACATTTTTAAATGGTCTTATTGCTCCAAAACATGATATATCAATTCCATCTTTTTCAATTAAATTTTTATTATAATTTTTAAAATTATCTGTTGGATAATAATTTGGTAAATAAATTATTTTTGTTTCTTTAACAATAGCAGATAAATATATATCTAATTCTTGAAACAATCTCATATCATTTACTCCTATAAAAACATTAGGTATTTTTACATATTCTGCAGTCCATTTCATACTTTGAGAACTTTCTATTGAGAAAAAAGGTATTGCACTATGTAATCTTATTATCCATTTTATATCCGGATACATTGATTGTAATAATTTTATTTTTTCAGGAACTACCCATAATGCTTCTACTATTACATGAGTTGGTTTAAATTTAACTATAAATCCATTAATACAATTATTATCAATGCAAATTGATAATTGAGATTCTATATTTTGTGATAATAACATATTATGTACATAATAAATTGAATTATATAAACCACATTGTAAACTTATTTCGTTATGTTTAATCGGATCGAAATTTTCTCTTCTCTTTAAAACGAATAAAACTCTTGACATTTTATAAAATTTAATTTTTTCTTTAAATATAATAAAGTAGATAAATTATATTTTCTAAAATAAAAAATATAATTATACTTGTGAAATTTTATTTAAAAATTAAAAGTTGTAGGATAATCTAAACTACCAGCAAATGCTCTTTGCATTTCTTTGATTTTACTGAACGGTTTAGTAGTAGGACTTGAACGTTTTTTACTACCAAATACAGTTTCTTTATTCGTTGCATTTTTATATGCTTCTTTTCGTTTTCGAGATGATTCAAATCTCATATCATATTTGTTAAAATGTTTACGCAAATCTTCTTCTTCTTCTTCTTTAGAAGCAAAATAAGGAGGATCTATCGAAAATGGATTTAATAAAGTTGTAGTAAGATATGAATTTCGAGGACTTTTTCGAGGACTTTTTCGAGGACTTATACCATCTTGTTGTTTTCTTGATCTTTTCAATTTTCTTGATCTTTTCAATTTTCTTGATTTTCTTCGTGTCATTTTTTATTTAATACAATATTTTTTTATTTTGAAAAATATTCATTCCATATTTTTTTTGTATTTTCAATATAAGATGATAATGATTCTCTATTTATTCTTACATTATCATCTGTATTTTCATATGTTGTTAATAATTTATTCGTTATATCTACACTATCTGTTGGATTTGCATTATATAAATTATTACTGGACCAAGGTATGTCATAACTACATATTATCGGTACTCCTTGACTTAATATATCACAACCTACTATATTAAATGTCTCTGAAAAACTTACTTGTAATCCTATATCCATTTCACTACATACATTTAAAAATTCTTCTTTGTCATACCATGAATGTTCCACTAATTCATAATTATCATTCAATTCCGTAAATAAACCTTTTATATTATGATATACGGGTGAACCATTTGTTTCTATTCGTGTTGCATTTATATGATATCTTAATTTTTTATTAATTGTCTTTGCGAATTCTATTGCAGAAAATGCTTGAATTAACTGATTTTTTAATGGTCTTATTGCTCCAAAACAACATATATCTATCATATCTTTTGTTTTATCTATTACTTTATTCTTAAAATCTTCTACCGGATAATAATTTGGTAGATAAACTACTTTCTCTTCAACATCTAAATCAGACATATTATTTTTTACTTTCAAAATCACTCTTACTTCTCTTAAAAATCTTGGTGAATTTATTCCTATTATAATATTTTTAAATAAAGAATATTTACATATCCATGACATTGCTGTCCCTTCACATGCTATAAACGGCATATCACTATGAAAACGTATTATCCATTTTACAGATGGGTGTAATTGACATAATATTACAAATTTTGTTGGTACTACCCATAAAGCTTCTATTATTACATGTGTTGGTTTATGTTTTGTTACAATTCGGTCTATACAATTGTTATCTATTGCTATATCTACAACAGATTCTATATTCATACTTTTTAAAATTTCATTTAAATACATTGAAGAATTATACAAACCTGTTTGTATCAGTTTTTTATTTCCTGTTGCATCAGTGTCTTCTCTTTTCTTCAATATAAATAGAATTTTCACCATTTATACCTTTATTTAAAGAAGAAATAAATTAAATAATTATTTATTCTTTAAATACTATTTAATTTTAATATATATTTATATCAAATATACATTAATAAATAATTTATTTATTTTCTTAAAAGAAATAAAATATCAGAAAAATCTAGCGATGGTAAAATCACTAAAATAAGAAAAAGTATAAAAAGAAATTAAAAAAAATATATTAAATAATGACAAACAGATCGTGCGAAAAAAGAAAAAGTAAAAGAAATAAAAA
>Ga0315906_10008785_pt1 | contig 12081 bp, 15 predicted proteins | sample LakEriMetagenome_4_FD_203526 | JGI IMG/M metagenome (GOLD analysis project Ga0315906, IMG submission 203526) | Freshwater fungal communities from buoy surface, Lake Erie, Ohio, United States - Buoy 2 MA122 | ecosystem: Environmental > Aquatic > Freshwater > Lake > Lake biofilm | place: USA... | reverse complement strand
TATATGATACATCCTAAATACAGCCCAGAAGAGGCTCTACAGAGAATGAAACTAATGATGGAGTATGATTCTTCAAAAACTCTTAGTGAAAATGAAAAACTATTAAAAGAAGATTCCACAGGGTGGGAAAGAGGTCTCGCTGGTGCAGGAACTGTTGGTGCAACCGCTGGTGGAGCGTTTGGTGGATTTAAGGCAGGTGCCGCTATCGGTTCGGCAGGTGGTCCTTTGGGTGCCGTAATTGGTGGTGGTCTCGGGGCTATCTTGGGAATTTTAGGTATGAATGCGTGGTTAAGTGGGGATGCTACAGAGGAGAAAAAAATTCAAGAATTTTTGAAAGCGTGTGATAGCACTGACGCAAGAGCAAAAAAATATATTACAAAATCTAGTATGAATCCAACTGACCAAGCTGCATTAGCTAAGGTTTTTGCTAAGGCGGTGAACTATCAAACTCTTTGGATTTTTGGTGGTACAGACGATTCTGAAGAAACAGGATGGAGAGCAATGACCAGTAAATTAGAAAAAGACGGTTCATTTGGTGATGTTTGTGCAATAAGAGAAATGTATGGTGGAAGCAAATTTGAAGATAGAGTAATATCAGAATTAGATGATGAAGAACAAGCGGATTTTGCTGGTTCATTGGGTGTTGTTTTAGCAAGAACTCTTAAAGGTGACTTGAAAGTTCAAGATGCTGAGGCTTTAGGTTCAAACTGGTGGTTAGACAACTTCGAATGTATGAGAATTACAAACTCATTTGTTGATGGTTGGGAACCTCTTTTAGACCCTAAGTATCAAACGAACTATGTTCAGGTTCAGTTTAAAACAAGAGGCGTAGTTAAGGTTTACAATATGGACAACAAAGGAAGAATTTATGTACCAACAGGCTCAGGTTTAGGAAGAGCAACAGGAAAAGCAGTTGTCTGCCAAGGTGATAAAGTAACTATAGCAAATACTGTATCTGAGTCAGTTCAAAAAAAAAAGTTGAGAGAACAAGCTGATTTAGGAAACATAAGTTTGGATGGTAGTGAAGTTGATTTAGACCCGCAACCTACACCAAACCCTACTAGTACGGGTGGTGGAGGAACACCAAGACCATCTTACATGGATTGTGTTGGTGTTTACAGAAAAGGATGTAAGTCTGACGTTATCAAAAAGGTACAAGGATGTTTAGGAGGATTAAGTCAAGACGGAAAATTCGGAAGTAAAACCGAGCAAAAATTAAAAGAAAAATTCCCTGATTTAAACGGGATTTTCAGAGATAGTGAAGTTGATAAAATATGTGGTTCTAACACTCAGAATGTGCAAAACGACCCATTCTTAGATTTTGACCCAAACACACATTAAAATATTTTTATGAAAAATTTTCTAGTAACCGAACAAGAAAGAATTAACATACTTAAAAAACATCGTTCTCTCCTTAACGAAGGACCTCAAGACGATTACAAGAAATTACAAGCTGGTTATAATGCGGGTTGTTTTGGAAATCCTCCACCAGCATTGAATAACACTACTAAGTTTCTACCAACACCTCAAGGTTCTTACATTTTTAGAAAACCTAGTGTTAGACAACCAGGAAAATTCGTTCATTACACGACGAATAATGAATATTACTTTTTTGACCCAAAAAACGGTCAATACTCCAACTTGTTCAAAAATCAACCATGTCCAGCGATGGAAAATTATGGTGTCCCAACTACTCAAGAGAAAAATAACCAATATGAAATCCAATATTGGAGAGGACAAAATTACAAGACATTACAAGAATTACAAGCAGCTAAGGAAAATGTAACAGGAATTGATAATAACCCTTCGTGGGATAGAAAGCAGTTCGGTGATGTAGTTTTGTATAGAAGAAAAGATAACAAAGCTGGTGGTTTGAGTACAACAGATGACCCAAATGATGCATTGAGAAAGGCTGCTTTAGCGTCAATTAAGGCTGCGGGATATGAGATTGAACCTACAATTGAACAAAAAAGAACTTTAAGACCATACAAATTGTATGAATTGGGAATCCAAGGAGTAGAGCCAGGAATGTTCCCACCAGACCAAGTAGTTTATTACGATAAGGCAGCAAATAGAAACCGAGTTGACCTCGCAATTCAACAACAACAAACCGACGTTACTAAAGATGTTTGTAAACAAAGAATTGAAGCTTTCTATCAAGAGTATATGAACAACAGAGGAGAAGATTATATAACTGATATAGGTGGTTTGAGAATCAGAAAAAATGAAGTTAGATTCTGTGTGAATAGATGGGAAGGAAAGTGGGGATTATTTGGTGGAAAAATTAAAGATATGGTTGAAACTCTTAAAGGTAATACTGCAGAGTCACCATCAAGCTCAGGTGTAGACTCAATTTTCAGACTCTAAAATTATGATTAAGAAAGAAATAAGAAAAAAACTTTTAGAGGAAAAAAAGAGAAAAGAATCACAACTTATTGAGAATAGAATAGTTGAAAATAGACTTTCTCTTGTTTTGGGCTCTAAAAACAATTTTATGTCTTTAGATGAAGAAAAAAGACTTAGGGTTATTTTCGAGTTTCTTAGTGAAGTTAGAAGTTTGAATGAACAAGGATTAGTTAATGAACAATTCGGAGAGATTTTAGGAAAATTATTTGGGCAAGCTCCAAGTGGAATTACTCAAGCATTTGTTGAACCGTTGGTTGGTTCAATATTGGGATGGTTCGGATTAGGTGGTTACTTCAAAGATTTTGTAACATCTTTCATAGTTTCAGACCCAGCAAGATTAGCGAAGGCAACTAAAGATTGTAGAGAATTAACTAAATTAATTGCAGAATCATTAGCTGAGGCATTAGCAATAATGTTACAGACATCTCAAGGTCTTGATGGTAAGGGACATTCAATATTAAGAAACGTATTGGGCGGTGCAATCAAAGAAACTTCGTTCGTTTCTAATCTAGAGGAAAAATTATCCGATGGTGTTTGTAGTTTGTTTGATAAGTACTCGGGCAATGCCGAGAATGTCTTAGATAAGATTAAAGGTAAAGGAAGTGATATTTTAGATAAAGGTAAAGAGCTGGTAGGAGCAACATAAACCTACATAAATCTAAAGAGCAAAAGGGGGTGTTCTAAGGTCTAAAAAAAAGAAGGGTTTAACCCTTCTTTTTTGTTTTAACAATGGTATCAATAATACCATATTCCAAAGCTTGTTCTGAATCTAACCACAAATCCCTAGTAGCATCCTGTTTAACTTGTTCAGGGTCTTTCCCACAGTATTCTCCTAAAAGATTGAATAAAATATCATTCAACTTATGCCACTCTTTCATACTGATTTCAGCGTCTTGAATGTTGCCACCAAATCCACCTGATGATTGATGTAACATTGTCCTCGAAAATCTCAATGAGCTTCTTTTACCTTTGGTACCTGCTCCTAATAGAATTGAACCCATAGAAGCAGCCATTCCTGTGTTTACTGTTATGATATCACATGATACATAATTCATAACATCTACCATTGAAAGTCCTGACTTTACAGAACCCCCTGGTGAATCAATATGCATCGTAATGTCTGTTTTTTCTGTGTTGTCCAAAAACATAAGTTGTGCTTGAACGATAGTGGACATTCTATCGTCGACTCCACCTGCAACCCATATAATCCTGTCCCTCATTAAACGAGAAAAGATATCAATTTGCGTTGCTCTCATTTCTCTTTCTTCTAAAATGTAAGGGGTCATCGATGATTGGATTTGCTGACCAAAATAATGAAGGTCTAATGAACCTTTTCCTAAATGTTTTGTGTAGTAAGATGAAAATTCTTTTCCGATATCCATAGTTTATATTGTTTGTAACAAAACTATGAAAAAAAAGTTACAAACCCAAAATATCGTTGGCGATTTCTTCTGATGAGAGATTTTTCCAAAGTCTCGGGTGTTGGTAAGACCATATTGTTTTCCAATATCCGAACCAAATCATCCCCTCTTTCCTTGGGTCAATTGTTTTCCAATCAGAACTATTTTTAGGGAATCTACCTATCCTATAAGTTTTGTACGGTGATATATCTCTTGTTTGATATCTTGTGTCTGACTCAGAATCGACATCTTCAAATTTTGAGAATATTTGAATTTTACAGTAATTTTTCCTTTTGTATTCTTTGATTTTTTTCAACCATAACTCGGCATCATCACGGTTTTCCGTTTCAATTATGAACCTCACAACTTGGTCATAATCATTATACCTATGATTAAAAATCAATTTCAATCCATAAATTGGGTCAAACTTATAAATCCTCAACTCGAAATCCATGTAAAATTCTATGGGTATTCTGAATTCTTTATAAGGCCAATCACAATTACTTGTTACATGAAAGCTTTCTAACATGACTGGTTGATGGTCGTTATTTCGATACTCAACACATTCAACGAAATAAGTTAAATCAGGTCCACCAACTCTAACTGTAATTCCATTGTTGAAATCAATTAAAATTTTCTCACTTCCTACTTGAAAAAACATATTCTCCGATTATAAGTTTATCTAATGTTCCGTCCATAAGTTTTGGAAATGCGTGGTCAGGATTATCAATTATTGGTTCATTGTGGGTATTGAATGACGTATTCAACAAAACAGGTATACCTGAAATTTTATGGTACTCATTCAGTATTTCCCAAAATAAAGAGTTATTTTCTTTCTTTACAAGCTGTGGCCTTGCAGTCTTATCCGATTTTTGAATTACTGCTGGAATTTTTTCAATCCATTCGTCTTTAGTTTGAAAACACAAAGTCATAAATTCAGACGTATATTTAGATTTTTTTTCTACGAAAATATCGTCAAAAAACTCCTCCATAACAATCGGTGCGAAAGGCATTGAATCATGTCTTTTGAGACGAGAATTAAGTTTTCTGTGTGTTTCATAATCAGTGGGTCTAACCAAAATACTTCTTGCACCTAAAGCCCTTGGACCATATTCGAAACCATGTTGGAACCAACCGATAATTTCACCATTGTGTAATAATTTTGCAATTTCAGATGGGTTGTATTTTTCGTATTGAACATGGTATTTTTCTGAAGATTCAATAATTTGTTTGTTTGAATATTTTTTACCAAAAAAAACATTTTTTAATTTAAATGGTTTAGTGATTTCACCTAATTGGTGTGCTTTTATTATACACGCACCCAAGCTCAAACCCTCATCACCCATAGCGGGAAATATATAAATTTCCTCAACCCATGGAAGATTATTAATTTTTTGATTCAATTTAACATTTGCAAACAAACCACCTGAAAGACATAGTTTGGTATAATCAGGAAACCTATTGTGTAAGTCATTGAAGAAATTTAACATTAAATCCTCAGTGATTTTTTGTAAATTATATGAAAACCTTTCGATTGATTTATTGTCTTGAAACCAACCTAATCTGTGCATTGTTTCAACTATAAATCTTGTTTTGTTACCAGTATCTATCGGAAAAAATCGTAAGTCTTTGTAATCAATTAAAGACTTTAGTATTCTATATATATTTTCGTCATACTCCCCATCAGGAGCCATTCCCATTAGTTTACCTTCATCCTTACACATTTTCCAAACACTCTCACCTTCGTGGTCATATCCTTTGATTGTACTAACTGAAAACGCCCAAAGATGTGATAAACTACCTGTGCTGCACATATCATAGGAATATGCTAGAGTCATTTTTCCATCTTCACATAAGTAAACTTTCATTACTGATTTGTCTCCACCACCGTCGTATGATATACTAAGAGCTTTACCTTCCATACCACTAGTAAAATAAGCACCATAACAATGTGCGTCGTGATGACTTACTCTATCATAATTAAAATCCGTAAGTCTGTTAGCAAAAGCTTCGGTGACTGGCTCAACGAAAACCCTGTAATCGGCTTCTTTGATTTTTATACCTGAAATTTTTTCTACCTCCGCTGAACTTAATTGTGCCACACAATCGAAATTATCACCAGCTTTTTTTCTTGTAAGTCTTTCTTCTTCTATACAACAAATTATTTCGCCATCTTTAATAAAAGAAGCCGAAGGACTGTGTGAACCACCATAAAAACCAAATATTGTACTCATCTAAATTACCTCTTGATAAGAATATTTCCTATAACAAGAAAGTCCAATTTGCATCTGAACATAGAGTTAATCGCGTCTGTAGGAGACTCAACTATTGGCTCGTGGGGACCATTAAAACTTGTGTTCAAAAGAACAGGGACTCCAGTCTTGTCGTAGAAATTTTTAATTAATTTATAAAATCTAGGGTTTGACTCTTCAGTCACTGACTGATGTCTAGCAGAATTGTCGATGTGTGTTACCGCAGGTATTTTACTTCTCCACTCCTCTTTAACTGTAGTTGTTACTAACATGTAAGGTGAATAAACATCTGATTCGAAAATCTCTGACTGATGTTCGAATAATACAGCTGGTGCGAATGGCCTATACCACTCTCTTTTTTTGATATCGGAGTTGATATAACCCGTCATCCATGAGTTAATTGGTGATGCTAATATTGAACGGTTACCTAACGCTCTTGGACCTATCTCAGAGCCATTTTGGAACCATCCAATAACACGATTCTGTGATAATTGATGAGTGACTTCCGAAACCAATTCATCAAAATTTTCGTATCTAATGAACTCCAAATCAGGAAATTCATTTATAGACTTTGTTACTTCAGAATCTGAATATACTTTACCTAAGTAAGGAGACAATTTTTTTGTTTCTTTGATTGGACTTATTTGTTGATATCCGTACCAAGCACAACCTAAGGGGATTCCTGAGTCATCCGATGGAGGTAAAAAATAACAATCTTCATAGAGACCCGAGTTCAAAATCTGCTCATTAGAGTTACAATTAAGAAAAGAACCACCAGCAACACAAATGTTTTTTGACTCCGATAATTTCTTTCCAAGTTCTGCTAACATCACAGAAACTCTTTCTTGTTCTCTTTGATAAATTCCTGCAACACATGCTCTTGAAAAAAAGTCCGAGTCGTGTGTTACTCTTGGATATATCAAATTATTTGGGATAAATATATCTCCATCCTCCGTCCAAACATTGTAAAATGGTGCTTCTGCAACTATGTCCTTGTCGGCATAAGAAGCAAGTCCCATAAGTTTTCCTGCTGGCCAAGTATGACTTTGGGGTTCATAAATTAATTGAAGAGAACCCGTCGAATAAACGGTACCGACCGATACACATTCATTAGTATCAATTGGTACAGGGTATTTAATCCATTTTTTATAGACTTCCTTATATTCGGATTTTGTGAAATGATATATTGAAATACCTTCAGTCCACGCTTCATTATCTTTCAAACCCTCTCTTGTTTTTTCAGGATACCATTCAGATAGCCTATTTCTATCGTCTAATATACTTCCTGACGCATCTGCAACAACAACCACAGAGTCATCAAAGCCCGAGCTAAAAAATGTAGAATAAGCGTGCGCTAGATGATGAGGTAAGAATTCATGTTTTTGTGTTATATCGTATTTCAATTCTTTCTTGAATTTGAAAACAACATCATCAATTTCTTCAGTTGTACTATACACCCAAAGGTCAATATCTTTGAATGTGAGAGAAGTGTTATCCAAACAATATCTGATTGACTCAACAGGAATTTCTCCTCCAACGTGTGCGCCGTCATGCTTTACCCTTGAAAGTCTTTCTTGGGTAATTCCGATAAGTATTTTTCCGTTTTCAATAATAACAGCTCCCTTGTCGTGACCGACAGAAAAACCTAAAACTCTCATGTAAATTAGTTTTCTTCAGATGGTTGCTCAGTATTGGACATTCTTACAGCAGTACCCTCAACTAAGTCATCTTCGCATTTATATATGTGTACTTGGTCTTGATGTCTGAAAACAATTACCTTTTCAACATCAGAACCAACTTCAATACCTTTTTGGAGGTCTACTACGATACCCTGACTATCTTCTAAGATGAGACTAAGAGCTCTCGCAAATATTAAGGATGCGTTTAATAAATCCTGTGGATTTTCGGTTGGGTTTGATTGATTTTCTTCCATATTTTTATTCTGTTTCTTCTGAAATTATGTCTCCATATTGAGACGCGGCTTTTGGATTTCTTTCCATAAAAATCTGATATGCAATTTGATATCTTCCAAGCTCGACTTGGCAAGGAAAGTTTTCTGCGTGAAGTGAATCTACTAAGTTTTGTAATGAATCTATTGTTTGAGATTTTGCAATATCTCCACCACCCAAAACTTCAATAGGTGGTTTTTCACTCAAACTTTTATACTGTTGCATACGAATAAGTGCCCATAACAATGCTAAAACTGTTATTGTGAAAGCAATTCTTATTTTTTTCTCTGAGTCCATTTTCATAATTATAGATTGTTTTATTAATAAATGAATGATTTTTGGAAGTCATCCCAAACTTTACTCACAATAACATTTTCACCCACCAATGTCGGTGCAAAAGGTTTGTGTCTCATGGACATTCTTGCCTCCTCAGGGGTTCTATCGGCTTTTTTCAGATTACATTTGAAACAAGAAGTTACAAGGTTGTGCCAATCATTTTTACCACCACGAGACTTTGGGATTACGTGGTCTAAAGTTAGGTGTTTTGATGACCCACAATAAACACACTGATGGTTATCTCTTTTATAGATTCTATTTCTGTTTGCACGAAGGTTTCTTGTGAAATGTTTGATATATTTCAGTAGTCTGATGATGACTGGACGAACATAGGTTTTAAATCCAGCAACTATTGGGGAGTCATCTGACTTAACAATTTCAGCCTTTCCTTTATCAACCAAAACAAATCCTCGTCGAATAGTCGTCACATTCAACGGGGTGTAATCAAAATTCAATACTAATACATCTCCCATAGGAATTTTTTTGCAAAGATAATTTATTTTATTTAAAAAACAAAAGGGGTCTAATGACCCCTTCGAATATACAATGCTTTAGCAATAGTTTATGGTTCGGGGTATCCTACGTTTCATCACCCAAAGGTTCTCATATGAACTTGAAGTTCCCAAAAGACACGTTATTGTATTGTCTAAAATCATCATGAAATAAATATCATAAATTTTTTTCTTAAATCAAACTTTTTTGTAACTTTGTTGAAACAAAAAAATTATGCCAAACATAGATTTAGATATAGAAGTATATGAGTTTGTCCGAGCTTGCTCTAAAAGAGACATCAAAGAATTGATTAAAGAGTTGGTAGATGAGGGACATCTTCCCAAAGACTTGTATTTTAAAAATGGTGAATTAAAAAAAGAAATGAATAGAAAACTCTCAAGTGAAATTGACTTTGAGGAAAAATTAGATAAACTTAAAACGAAATACTTTTCTTTGAATAAAGATGAAGAAGATTCTTTGGAAAAGATATTTAAGAAACATTTATAAACTGGTATATATTTATAGAAATATGAAAACTTTGAATCTAAATACGAGAACAAATGCGACAACACCGAATGGTGATGCAGGTGGATTATGCTTAGGTTCAGAGGCAAGTGGTTGGTAATTAAAAACAAAGCCAATAAAAAACCCTGAACCTTGAAAGTTCGGGGTTTTTTTTTTGAATATAGAGTAGTTGACCAATAGGTAGGTCCCTTGCTTTGGGAGCAAGTGTGTGCAGGTTCGACCCCTGTCTACTCTACTTAATTTTAAAAATGCTTCGTTGCCGTAGTGGCCGAACGGTCCAGACTGTTAATCTGGTGTGTAAAAACCATCGTAGGTTCGAATCCTACCGAAGCAGCTTTTTTTGAACTCAACAATACTTATAATTAACAACATTTGTTAATCATGAGTAAGTATTGCGAAAAAATTTTAGAATTGAGGAAAAATGGAATGACGTACAAAGAAATTTCCAATGAATTGAATTGTGCGTTATCCACAGTCTCTTATCATTGTAAACTTCATAAATTGGGGGGCTCAGATGGTAGGTTGACCGAAGAAGAAAAAATGAGACTACAGAAACTTTATGACCAATTTGGTTCAATAAAAAAAGTATCTGAAATCACCAAAAATTCTTCGGAAACAATTCTCAAGTATGTGAAAACAAAAAGGAAGAATAAAAAATTAACCGGTTCTGAATCTGTAATTTTATGGAGAAAAAGAACAAAATTGAAATTGATAGAGTACAAGGGAGGAAAATGTGAGATTTGTGGTTATGATAGATGTGTGAGAGCTTTACAGTTTCATCATAAAAATCCTGAAACAAAAGATTTTTCTATTTCAGGAAAAAGTCATAGTTTTGTTAAACTGAAATCGGAAGTTGATAAATGTATATTAGTTTGCTCAAATTGCCATTCAGAAATACATGACGGAATGATTGAAATTTAGGTCTTATAGTTAATCGGTATAATATCGGCTTGTCGCGCCGAGGTGCGGGGTTCGATTCCCCGTGGGACCGCTGATAGGGTTTGTAGGTTGTAAAACACATTATTGTGTACCCGTATTCAAAATCCAATAGATGTCGACGGTCTATTGGGCTAATCTGTCGACAAAAAACCTACTCAGGCGGAAGTAGCTCATTCGGTAGAGCACGACCTTGCCAAGGTCGGGGTGGCCAGTTCGAGCCTGGTCTTCCGCTCATCGGTGGTGGGACCCAGTAAGTATGTGATGAGCATACACCCACAAATTGCCTCCTTAGCTCAGCAGGTAGAGCAACTGATTTGTAATCAGTAGGTCGTTGGTTCGATTCCGACAGGAGGCTCTAAAATTTTAATTTATGCAAGTTTTTTGGACTTATTATTTGATTTGTTTTGCCTATTGTCTTTTCATGTCTGTTAGAAGATGGAATAGAGATGCAATGGCTGGTGGTCTTGGTATCTCACCTGGTTTGGATACTTTGGGACTTTTAATTATGTGTTGGATTTTAGCTCCTGTGGATATATTTCTCACATGGGTAAGAGTGTATAAAGAAGCTGAAGAAGCAAGACGAAATAATACAAAAGTATTCTAATGACGTACTCGGACGAATTGAAAGTTTGTTGGTATACACCACAAAGAACCGCCACAAGGACAACACATGTTCTACTCAATGCCATGGGTTTTGTGGGTTTAGGAGCGCACTTTTTTAATTTTCCAGAATCAAAAAAAGATTATTTTTTAATTTCTAATATTAGAAATCCGTACACGAGAGTTGTTTCTTTGTTTTCTTTGTATTCGATTCATAAAAATGATTTCAATTTGAATTTTGAAAAATGGTGTGAATATGCCCTAACAGATAAAAAGTTTGACGGTGATTATCAACTTAGGTATGAGAAAAAAATATTAAGTTTGAATAAAAAATTCGATAAGTTTATAAGAGTAGAAAAATTGGACGAAGATTTAAAATCTTTAGGTTTTATCAATTTTGAGGAACCAAAAATTCAAGATATTTGGAAAAATAACATCATGAATAATAGGTACACATATGAATTCAAAAATATTGAAAATACCACAAGGACACATTGGTCTGATTTCTACACAGAAAAACTAGCTGACTTCGTTTACGAAAACTTAAAGGAACAATTTGATTTATTTGGTTACGAAAGAAACTCTTGGAAAAATGGCACATCCTAATTTACATGCAAAAAGTTCGGCAAAGAAGTTTGGAGGTAAACCCGAAGATTATATTCATCTACATGAATGGTTAGATGAAACCAAAGGTTGGTTTGGTGATTCTTTACATCGTATGTTTAGACACCATTCAGAAGGTATTTTCGAAATGGAAAAAAGGTTTGGAAAAGAGTTCAAAAACAGCGATGGTAAAACGGTTTATACTAGGTATGTTGGAGAACAACATGTGAAGGAGGATTGTAATAATTATATCCCATCAGCCAAAGAATGGGTAAATAATATAACAAGTAACACACGACCAAGTTGGATGATTAAAACAATAAAATTAGAGTTTGAAGACTGATATTTATAACATTATGAGCAAAATACTAACATCAGAAGAAAAAAAATACTTACAGAGAATTTGTAGATACTTGGGTTCATTAGGAATGAACCATGGTAGTATTGATTTTGAAATGGAATATGGTGAATTTGATACTAATGACTATAATTGGAACCGTATTACTCATTTCTCTAACAATTATACTGCGGAAATTCCTGACGGATTAAAAGAAATCTGTAAAAAACTGCTCAAGTATG
>Ga0315906_10008781_pt1 | contig 12082 bp, 9 predicted proteins | sample LakEriMetagenome_4_FD_203526 | JGI IMG/M metagenome (GOLD analysis project Ga0315906, IMG submission 203526) | Freshwater fungal communities from buoy surface, Lake Erie, Ohio, United States - Buoy 2 MA122 | ecosystem: Environmental > Aquatic > Freshwater > Lake > Lake biofilm | place: USA: Lake... | reverse complement strand
TCTGGGAGGTTTTAAGGTTTTGCAGAATATAATAACCGTGCATTTTGCCCATTTCGGACCTTAGATTACAACCGCTGATATATTGATAGGAATTGCCGGACTCAAGGAGGGGCTGAACTCCAACCACACCTTCCCCATCAACCTCTCTGGAGGTTGAATTACTGTCAAAAATGTACCAATGCCTGTGAAGTAGCTTTACAGGAAATTCATTATTATTTTCAATGGTGATCTTGTAAGCGAACATGTATTCGGCGTTCACCGGATTGCTATATTCGGGCTGGTAGAAGGTCTCTACAGTCACTTTTACACCGCCTGAAATCTTGGAGATCATCATAGATTATTTGAAAGGGAAGTTACAAAAAAAGGGCAATTCCGGGTCAATCTGTTGTTAAAAACTCGTGAACAAATCACTTTGCTTTTGTATACCCTTGTTTATGAAGCCATTGCACTACTTTCAGCCTCTGATCACCTTGGATCAGTACTTCTCCTTCTTTAGCACTACCTCCCGTTCCACAATGCATCTTAAGCCTTCTGGCAAGATCCTCAAGTTTTTCCGCAGAGGTAATTATTCCTGAGACAACGGTCATTGGTTTGCCTGCCCTTTGTTTTGTTTCCAAACGTACTCTGGGTAGCTGATCACCCGGATCGGGGAAGTTTTCAGGGGCATTCTCCTCCTCATAAGAGAATTCCGGATCGGTGGAATAAACAATACCTGAGCGTCCTTTATTATTTTTTGCCATAAGTTAACTGATTATCGCTTTGAGACTCAGATCAACACTTACCGCCTGGTGAATAATTGCTCCGCTGGAGATAAAATCAACGCCGGTGGAAGCATATTCTGTGATATTACCCAGATGAATCCCTCCACTGGCTTCAGTTTCAAATCTTCCCCTCACCATCTCCACAGCTTTTTTCATGTCCTGCACACTGAAATTGTCAAACATGATCCTGTTCACTTTTCCAACCTTCAATACTTCTTCAACGTCTGAAAGACTTCTTGTCTCTACCTCTATCTCCATGCCAGGATGAAAACGCATGACATAATCATGTGCCTTCAAAATCGCTTTCTCCAAGCCTCCGCAGTAATCAATATGATTGTCCTTGAGCATAATCATATCAAAGAGACCAAAACGATGGTTGTATCCCCCTCCTATCCTGACCGCCTCTTTTTCTAACAATCTGAAATTGGGGGTTGTTTTACGTGTATCCAAAAGTCTGGTAGGGAAGCCCTTAAGCTTTTCAACATAGGAGGCAGTAAGGGTGGCGATACCGGACATACGCTGCATACAATTCAATACCAATCTTTCACAACTCAAGATGGTACGGACCGTTCCGGTAACTTCAAATGCAACATCGCCATTTCTCATGATGTCACCATCGTTCATCCTTCTTATAAAAACGGCTTCAGGCTCCATAAAACGAAAAATACGTTCTGCCGTATCCATACCCGCAAGTTTACCATCCGCCTTTATTTTCAGTAAGGCCCTCCCCGTGGCATTTTCATCAATGGAACTGAGGCTGGATACGTCACCCGAACCAATATCCTCTCTCAAAGCGTTTGCAATCAGATGATTGTAGTACTCTTCTCTTTTTTCATTACTCAGCATAGGCAATTGAATTGGGGAGTAAAGATAAGCCTGGAGGCGTTTTATTCGTAATCCCTACTAAAATGATATGCAGCTAATGGGTTAATTTTACATCATGAAAAACAAAAAAACGATACTGATCATTATGGATGGATGGGGTTTGGGGAAAGTGCAATCGAGCGATGCCATCCGGAATGCCAAAGTACCTTTTGTTTCATCATTATATGATCAATATCCCCATACCCAATTGATCACTTGCGGTGAAGCGGTTGGTTTGCCGGAAGGGCAAATGGGCAACAGTGAAGTAGGGCATCTCAATCTTGGCGCAGGCAGAATCGTTTATCAGGAATTGCAAAGAATCAATGTAGCTATTCGATCTGGTGAATTTTTCAGGAATGAACGCATATTAGCAGCGATTCAGCATGCAAAACATACGAAAAGACCATTACATCTGATCGGACTGGTCAGTGACGGAGGGGTGCACGCTCACCTGGATCATTTAAAGGCACTTACAAAATTGTGTAAGGAGAATGAACTGGAGAATGTGCTCATTCATGCCTTTACAGACGGGAGAGATACTGATCCCAAAAGTGGTCTTGGATACATTAGAAACCTTCAGCAGCATCTGACCTCAACTACGGGACAAATCGCCACGGTAACAGGTAGATATTATGCCATGGATCGGGACAAACGCTGGGAAAGGGTAAAGATAGCCTATGCTGCCTTAGTGAACGGCGAGGGCACAGGAACAGTCGATCTTGAAAAATCAATTTTGAATTCCTACGAGCAAGGTACCACGGATGAATTCCTGATGCCTATGATCAATACCTCCATCAGTGATAGTAGTATCAGGGAGGGGGATGCGGTCATCTGTTTCAATTTCAGAACGGACAGGTGCCGCGAGATCACTGAAGTACTTACCCAGAGAGATATGGAGGAATTCGGAATGAAAAAGCTGAATTTGCATTACTGCACTATGACCGAATATGACAAGAGCTTTTCCAACGTGCAGGTCGCATTTGAGACAGATGACCTAAAAAATACACTCGGAGAGATTTTATCTCTAAATGGAAAATCACAGTTACGCATAGCCGAAACGGAAAAGTACCCTCATGTCAGTTTTTTCTTCAGCGGAGGCAGAGAGGCACCCTTTAAAGGGGAGCAGAGAATAATGATTCCCTCACCCAAGGTGGCGACCTACGATCTAAAGCCCGAGATGAGCGCGAGCGAAGTAATGGAAGCTGTTATAAACAATATGCGGAAAGATACTCCGGATTTCATTTGTCTTAATTTCGCCAATCCGGACATGGTAGGACATACAGGTGTATGGGAGGCAATCATTAAAGCGGTTGAAACTGTTGATCAATGTGTTAATCAAGTGGTTACCGAGGCATTGAAACATGACTATATGATTTTCCTCACTGCCGACCATGGAAATGCAGACTATGCAAAAAATGAGGATGGCAGTCCCAACACGGCTCACACCCTAAATCCTGTTCCCTTATTTTTAATTGATACGAATTGGAACGGTGCGTTGAGAGCGGGAAAACTCGCAGATGTTGCTCCAACCATATTGAAAATGATGGGCATACCCATTCCTGCAGAAATGACCGGCACCATATTGACAGATTCACCTCAATATGTTGATTGAGTATCTCCATATTAAATTTATTATATCCTGCCGCACTAATGAGATTATTATTCACAATTTTGGTTTCCATACTGTCAACCTTGGCAAGTGCGCAGGAAAAAAATACTGTGAGATCCGTGGACAGTTCATTTTTCATTGAGCAAAATATGGCGGAACTTGTGATTGCCGCTACTCGTTTCCCTGAAAAAAGTAAATTCATTCCCCAGTCGGTCCTCAGTCTGCCTTTCAAAAAAATAGAGCAGCTCAATCAGCCTACCGTAGCTGACTTGCTCATGCAGACAGGTCAGGTAGCCATTCAAAAAAGTCAGTTGGGAGGAGGAAGCCCCATCATCAGGGGTTTTGAGGCGAACAAAGTACTGATTGTGGTAGATGGTATTCGCATGAACAATGCCATATTCAGAGGAGGTCATTTGCAGAATGTGATCGCCATGGATAATAATTATCTTGACAAGGTGGAGGTACTATTTGGTCCCGCTTCCGTGATCTACGGAAGTGATGCGTTAGGGGGGGTAATGTGCTTTTATACTAAGAAGCCCGAATTAGTATCGAATGGGGGACGAAGAAAACTCAAAATAGGATCTGCGATTCGTTATTCTTCGGCCAGCCAGGAAAATCATGCACATGTTGACGTCAATGCCGGATGGAAGCAATTTGGATCTTTTAGTAGCTTTTCCTTTTCCAATTTCGGAGACCTCTTACAGGGAAAAAACAGAAGCAATCGTTTTCCTACATGGGGACTTCGACCATTTGAAATAATCAGGTCAGATAACAGAGATTCAATGAGGCCGACAGTCCGAAATCATTTTCAGTCCCCTACCGGCTACACCCAATATGATATGATTCAGAAATTCCTCTTGAAGATTGGTGAAACTGAACATAATTTAAATTTTCAATTCAGTACCACCAGTGATGTGCCGAGATATGACAGGCTCACCGAACTTTCTGGAGCTCGTGCAAAATTTGCTGAGTGGTATTACGGACCACAGGAAAGACTACTGGCCTCCTATCGGCTCACCCTGCCTGAAGGGAAATTATTTGATAAAGGACAGATCATTACAGCCTTCCAGCAATTCCGTGAAAGCAGGCATAACAGAAAATTTGGAATTGACTGGTTGGAGCATAGATTCGAGAAAGTAAAAGTGATTAGCCTTAATGCCGATTTCTTCAACAAGAGTGGAAAAAATGAGTTGAATTACGGAATAGAATTCACTCACAATACAGTTCAATCTCGTGCCCAGCAGGAAAACATTGTCAATGGGGCTTTATTATCATTAGATACAAGATATCCGGATGGTGGAAGCAGTACCTATTCTTCAGCCGCTTATGGATCCTTATTGAAAAAAATAGGCGCGAATTTTAGCTTGAATGCCGGCAGTCGTTTCACCATCAATCAACTGGATTCGAAATTCGTTGATACTAGCTTTTTCCCTTTCCCCTTCGAATCTATCACACAAAAAAACATCGCAATTTCAGGAAATGCCGGATTCGTTTTCGCACCGCGAAGCAAATGGAAAATTACCGGATTGATATCATCGGGTTTCAGAACACCTAATGTGGATGATATTAGCAAGGTTTATGAAAGTAATAATGGGAATCTCATCATTCCTAATCCGGATATCAAACCCGAAAGAACGTTGAATTATGAATTAGGGGCGAACGTAAGAATCCGAAAAAAGATAAAGGCTGATTTGAATTTATGGTACACAGACTATAGAAATATCCTCACACTGGATAGTGGTCTTTTTAATGGAAGCAGAACGGTTTCCTATCAGGGCGTCAACAGTGTAGTTTTCAGTATGGTCAATAAAGACAAGGCCTATTTATGGGGTTCAGGTTTAAATGTAATCGCCGATTTATTAAATCCCGAGAAGGCTCTTTCATTACAATTTATTACTTCCATTAACTATACTTATGGCCGTATCGTTCAACCGGGAAGAGATTACCCACTTGATCATATTCCTCCCTTATTCGGAAGGTCGGGCCTGACAGCAACAAAAGGAAGACTCACAGTAGAGCTCTCTATCATTTTTAATGGCAGTAAAGACTCTTCAGATTATAACCTGAAAGGAGAAGACAACCATGTATACAGTGCTGATCCTGTCAGGGGTTATACGCCCTCATGGAATTGCCTGAATATCAGATCCTCGTTGACACTGGGCAAATTTCTCTGCCTGCAACTGGCATTAGAAAATATAAATGACCGATTTTATAGAGCATTTGCTTCAGGTATCAGCTCACCGGGCAGGAATTTTGTGATCAGTCTTCGAGGAAATTTTCAGTAAGCCTTTTTTAAAAATGCAATACCTTTAAATTATAAGCCTATGGGCAAATTCCGCCCAAAAGTGTATGACAGACCAAGAGATCATATCAGGTAATTTGGAGAACAATAAATGGGCGCAAGAAGAATTGTTCAATCGTTACAGCAGGAGCATGTTAGGCCTTTGTTATCGGTATGCGCGCCACCGTCAAGATGCAGAGGATATGCTTCAGGAAGGTTTCATGAAAGTATTTTCTCAAATCCATCAATTTAGGGGAGAAGGCTCTCTTGAAGGATGGATCAGAAAAATCATGGTGCATACTTGCATTAATAATATCAAAAAAAACAAAAAATTCAGCGAAACCATTGAGCTAATCCATGCTCATTCTCTGATAAGCAGAGAAGACTGGATACCTTCAGTCATTCAAGCCAAGGAAATCGTAGAGTGCATTAGAATGCTTCCGATAGGCTATCGTACGGTACTTAATCTTTTCGCAATTGAAGGATATTCTCACCGGGAAATTGGAGGATTACTGGATATTCAGGAAAGTACTAGCCGAAGTCAATACACCCGGGCTAAATCAATGCTCGAACAAATAATGAGAAACAGGAATATACTTGATGCCAAATCAGATCTGAGAATTTCAAACAGAGGCTAGTAAGGAATGAGAGAAAATAATCAATATAGTGGTGAGTTTGAAAACATGCTGAAAGAAGCAGCAAATAGCCTAAGACTCAGTCCTGCGCCAAAAGTTTGGAAAGGAATATTCAAACATCTTCATCCCAAGCTGAAATATCCATCTCCGGTAACCATACTTATACTCATCGCTGGTTATTTTTTGCTTGGAACAGACACAAGTCAGACTTTCAGGAAGTTTCAAGTAAGTGATAAAGGTGGTATCATACCAGGCAAGGAATATCCAAAAGAAGCATTCATAGTAATTACCCAAACCGATATTCAACAAACCCCATCCTCTGCCAACAGGGATTTGACTAGGCAAGAGGAATATCTATTCAGTCCAGATAAATCAAATAAGAATAAGCCGAATCCTTCCGAAATCATGGAAGCCCTACAAAATTCAAAGCGATCATTATCAAAGCATCAATATACAGATACAGAAGCCGCAAATGCCATGGCATTGGAAAAGTTAGCGATTCCATCAGGCATGCATATATCCCAACATGATTTTTTAAGAAGCAAAGGCATCCAATTAACCAGGCCCTTAAATGGCGCAAGACGTGGCATTGCCTATCAAATTTATGCAACCCCTTCTATAAGTGCATTTTATTTAGATGCTCATAGCCAGGAGTTGAATCCTGAAAATAAAAACTCTTCCGAAGCCGAAGTAGGAAAGTCATTTACTAAAATGAATTTTGAGGCCGGCGGAAATATCATAGTTCCCATCAATCATAATTTCAGGCTGAAAGCAGGATTCCAGGTCAATTACTACAGACATAAACAAGGGGAAGCTGGAATAACTGAAACTAATGGCATAGAAAAATACGATGCTGATGTGGCTTCCATTAACTCTCCACTTAGGTTTGAAAGTAATGATGATAATCCCGGGTCGCGCACATATCAATTCTCCATGCCCATTGGCGCAGATATCATGCTGGCAGGAGATGAACTAGTGCAATGGTATGCAGGAGCCACTATACAACCCGGATTGATCATGACTGGTGACAAGTCGATTACTCAAAAACCTGAGCTCTCCATCAAAACTCCTGGCAATAAATGGAATATGAACGGAGGTATTGAAACCTTCATCAATGTAAAACTCAATAAATTGGTCAATATTAATCTGGGGCCACAATTCCGCTATGAGATCATATCCTCATACAGGAATCAGCTAAACTTTTACGATAGACCATTCCAGCTTGGCTTCAAATTCGGAATCACAACCTCATTTTAACCTGAGGTATACTAACATTCAGGCTTCTTGGGAAGATTGGATGTATGGCTTAAATTTGCCACATGCTAAGATTTCTAATTTTTATTACTACGGCAGTATTTTCACTGTATGGCTGCTCTGAATCTAAAAAAAATCAGGTTCAAAAGGAAATTGCCAAAGAAGAGGAAAAGGAAGATAACTTTTTTCCGGTTACCGAATATTTAATGGGACAAATAGCAGAAATAAGAAACGATGGCAGGAATCCAATAAAGAAAACAGGTGAAGATTCGATTTGGATTAAGGTTGAGGACCTAGAGAAGGAAATGTCGGAATTTTTAAGTCCTGTTATTGATTCTGTGAATATGAAAGTATTATTCAAAGAATCCAAGTTCCTGGATCAAACTATAGACGCCTATACCTTCACTTATGATCCCCGTCAAACCTTGCCGGACACAATGGCGCTCAAGAATTGGACTGTATATGTGGATCCAAAGAAATTTTCAGTACGGCGCGTGTATATGGTGAAGCAACGCGGAGATAGTCTGATACAACTAACCTGGCAAAGTGACAAATGGTGTAAAATAGTCGTTTTTAAAAATAACGACTCAGGAAATATCGCGCTACAAAGTCAGACAGAATACACATGGAGTTATTAATATGACAACAGAAGAGTATTCAGCCATATCAAAAAATATCCCATCCGCTCCGGGAATTTATAAATACTATGATTCCGGCAACAGAGTACTCTATGTAGGCAAGGCTAAGGATCTAAAAAAAAGAGTCGCTAGCTACTTCATCAAAAAACAAGAAAACTTTAAGACAGCAAGGCTGGTAGAGAAAATCACCAGGATAGAATTCACGATTGTAAAAAGTGAACACGATGCACTTCTGCTCGAGAATTCCCTGATCAAAGAATTCCAGCCTCCCTACAATATCAATCTTAAAGATGACAAGTCCTATCCATATATTGTCATTAAAAAAGAAGCCTTCCCGAGGGTTTTCTTTACCAGAAGAAAATTTGATGATAATTCAAGATATTTTGGCCCCTACACTTCGGTATACATAGTGAAGGAACTGATGAATATAATCAGGGATAGCATTCCTTTGCGCACTTGCAAACTTCAATTGACAGAAAATAACATCAAAAAAGGGAAATTCAAACTTTGTTTAGAATATCATCTGGGAAGATGTAACGGTCCCTGCACCGGACTTCAGAGTGCAGAAGACTACAATCTGTCCATAGAATATGTGGCTAGCCTGCTACATGGCAATCTCGGACCTGTCATAAAAGCACTTAAAGCAGAACTCAAGGGATTAACTGAAAAGCTTGAATTCGAAAAAGCCCAAATCCTAAAGAACAGGATAGAGGGCCTTCAATCCTATGAATCAAAATCCGTGGTTGTAAATGAGAAGCTCGGAACACTGGATTGTTTTGCTATCATTGAAGAGGGGGACACAGCGTATGTAAGTTATCTCGGTGTAAATCACGGCATTGTCATTCATACAAAGACCCAGTTGCTTCAAAAGAAACTGGAAGAAAAAAAAGAAGAAGTCTTGGGTTTTGCCATCAATCATATGAGAAGGCTTTTTAACAGTAGTGCCAAGATACTGATACTCCCTTTCCCGATTGAATATCCAGAGGATGGTATTCAGGTAATTGTTCCGAAATCCGGAGAAAAGAAAAAATTGCTAGATATGGCTTCTGCCAATGCTAATCATTTTCTCAAAGAACTGCACATGCGTAAGATGCTTCGGCTGGAAGAAAAAACAGATGAGGAGAAAATGAAAGTACTTGAATTGATTCAGAAAGATCTGAATCTTCCTACGCTACCCTCTCATATCGAATGCTTTGATAATTCCAATCTACATGGAACCAATCCGGTTGCTGCCATGGTTTGTTTTAAAAATGGAGAAGCCAGCAAACAGGATTACAGAAAATTCAATATTAAAACTGTTACCGGCATCAATGACTTTGCCTCTATGAGGGAAATTGTTACCAGACGTTATAAGAATTTAGTTCACACTAAAGAGCCTTTGCCTAACCTTGTCATCATTGATGGGGGCAAAGGACAGCTCAACGCGGCCTTGGAAGGATTACGTGAACTCGGATTGGAAAAAAAAATGACGGTGGTAGGCCTAGCCAAAAATCAGGAGGAGTTATTTTTTCCCGGAGACAGCCAGTCGATCAAACTACCCTGGGACCATGAGGGACTCAAATTCATTCGAAACATACGTGATGAGGTACACCGTGTCGGCATTCAATTTCATAGAAGCAAGAGATCTGTAAGCGCATTTAGCAATGAACTCGAACAGATCATGGGTATAGGAAAACAAACCGCAGATCTGCTTTTACAAAAGTTCAAAACTATCCGAAAGATAAAGGAGGCGCCTGAATCAGAGTTGATAAGTTTGGTAGGTGAATCAAAGGCCAAAATCATTGCAACTCATTTCGGCAGTAAGAAATAAAAAATAAGCCCTTTCTATTAGAAAGGGCTTATTTTTTAATATTTGGGAGCTATCAATAGCTCCAGAGATCCTGTTCGTAATTAAATATCTGCTCCTTGATATTTTCTCCTTCATACAACTGCATGAGCGTATTTTCCTGAAGCCCTTTAAAGCTCTTTATATATATATCATATGGATTGTCAATAGTACTTTTAACTATCCTTCCATAAAACATACGACTTTCAAAAACCTGTTCCCAATTCATCCTGGCACCAAAATTCTTACCGTTGTAAGAATCGTAATTGACAAGAATCGGCCGCATCTCAGGATAATACATCCAGAATAGCTCTGTTTCACCCAGATTTACTCCCATAGAAGTTACAATGTTCTTGAGTGGTGCGATGCCAATTATTCTCCAGAAAAGCCTTGAGCTTTCTTTGTCGAATATCACTTCTTCCTTGATCCTGAACTTATATATAGAATCAAGGTTAACCTCATTCAGCATCTTTTTTGTTCCGGTAAGTTCTCCACTTTCGTTGTAGATAGGAACCTCTACTGTATCACCTGAAACGGCTTTAGCAACTTCAGCTTTTGTCATCGGAGTGGTAAAGCGATCGTCTGAATTACTAAAAACTGTTATCAAGCTATCCTGAATGGATTGCAACACTATTGACATGAAACGCTGGTTCCCGTTATCTTCTTCAACGGCATACCTGAAAGCTGTATTCATCTTTTCTCTGGTATCAATTTCTCTCCAGATCTTATGACGATAAGCGGCATCTTCCGCACGCAAATGTTCATAAGGAAGAGCAAGGTTGCCTTTCAGTAGATCAGAGTCCACAGCTTCATCTCTGCGCAAGGAACTTCTCCTGGGCTTTATAGGCAAACTGTCGTTAACAGGAGCAGGCGGTGGTGGAGCATCCACCACCGGTGGTGGCGCCGACACCGTATCCACCAGGGGAGTCTGGATATTTGTCTGCGTCCTTCCAGTAGTTGTTCTTTTATTATTACCTCTGCGGGTGGCACGACGCTGCGCCATCACATCATTGGCAACAACCGCGAAAATAAACGTCAGCAAGAAAATCGAGAGCAATCGCTTTTGCATAGCTATTCTTTTATCAGATTAATAGAGAATCAAACCCACCCCTTGAATGGTTCTGGTACCGTCAGGGCCTTGTACCTTCACATTATCAAAGGTAATGGAAGAACCGGGTTGACACTGACGCATAAGATCAGAAATACCACTTAAATTATTACTATTCAGAGAAGCTTGCTTCACACTGGGGAAACCTGCACCTGAGAAATATACAGTAGCAGTAACCACATTATACTTCACATCAAAATCGAAATTTTCCAACTCTGCACGGCAGAACTGTTGATTTTTGAAGGTAACAGATGGCATTCTTGTACCACCGGGTCCTACCTTGAATACCGGATCAGGAATTCTCTTCACCCTGAATTCGAAAGGATAAGACTTTTTGTCTGCGGTAACATTGATTGTTGCCCTTCCCAGAGTAGACACTCTTACAGTCCTTTGTGAACCGGAGCCGGCAATAGTTCCGTTTGTCATGGTAACACTGGTCTTATCCCATCCTGTAGGAGAACCAATGGTAACAGGGTTATCAACACCAATATAAAAAACATTCATTTTATCCAACATCACTGCAGCTCCTCCCGGAGTACCTACAGTATATTCGATTGTTTTCTCAAGTGTTTCGGTTTTACCATCGGGTTTCGTAAAACTAATATTAACTCTGACAGATTTTTTACCACCGCCTGATACATTGAATTTTTTCTCAGCAACACCATTCTCATTGAGGGCAATTGAAGCACCATCAATAGAAACCTGAGGCTTGGCAGCATCATTAAATGCACCCACACCTGCCGTAACAATCATTTCTTCTCCGGGCATCAGATAATTTGAGCTTGCAGAAGCGATAGCCTGGAACTTATCGTAAACAAGCTTAACAGCACCCACCTGATTGTGGCAATAGGTGACTACTTGATTCTCAGCATTCTTTACATTGTTTTGGAATTTGCTCAACAGTGTAAGAGCAGCAACCGTCGGAGTCATATGGAAATAAGCGAAGGTGAAATCCTTCTCTTTTCCATCTTGTCCGATAATTTTTGCCTTGTTCATATCCTCTACAGGGAAAGCGTTTTGAAACTCCTTGGCAATGGAAGAATCAATGGCTAACATCGCTTCACGATACTTCTGCAATTTGTCCTTTAATTTCGGACCCTCGCTTTT
>Ga0315906_10008778_pt1 | contig 12082 bp, 7 predicted proteins | sample LakEriMetagenome_4_FD_203526 | JGI IMG/M metagenome (GOLD analysis project Ga0315906, IMG submission 203526) | Freshwater fungal communities from buoy surface, Lake Erie, Ohio, United States - Buoy 2 MA122 | ecosystem: Environmental > Aquatic > Freshwater > Lake > Lake biofilm | place: USA: Lake... | reverse complement strand
CCGCGCCAACCTGGCTGGACCGCTCCATTCCGGAGCAGTTCGTGATCTGGCTGGGGCACCTGTTCCAGGGCGATCTGGGGCAGTCTTACTACTACAAACTGCCCGTCACGGAACTCATCGCGCAGCGTCTGGAGCCCACGCTGTCGCTGGCGGTGGTGACCATCACGCTGGCCGTTCTCATTGCCGTGCCGCTGGGCGTGGTGGCCGCCTGGCGCTTTGGCGGCTGGCTCGACCGCGGCGTCATGGCCTTCTCGGTCCTGGGCTTCTCGGTGCCGGTGTTCGTCTCGGCCTACCTGCTGATCTGGCTGATCTCGCTCAAGCTGGGCTGGCTGCCGGTGCAGGGCTACAAGCGTCTGTCCGAAGGCTTCGGCCCGTGGCTGTACCACCTCACGCTGCCGGCCATCACGCTGTCACTCATCTACATCGCGCTGATTGCCCGTGTCACGCGGGCCTCGGTGCTGGAAACCCTGGGCGAGGACTACATCCGCACCGCGCGGGCCAAGGGCCTGCCCGAAGTGCTGGTGCTGCAGCGCCACGCCCTGGCCAATGCCGCCGTGCCCATCATCACCGTCATCGGCATCGGCATCGCCCTGCTGATCGGCGGGGTGGTGGTCACGGAGTCGGTCTATGCCATTCCGGGGCTGGGCCGGCTGACGGTGGATGCCGTGCTGGCGCGCGACTTCCCCACCGTCCAGGGCGTGATCCTGCTGTTCTCCTTCGTCTACGTGCTCGTCAACCTGCTGGTCGACCTGTCCTATGTCTTCTTCGACCCCCGCATCAGGTACTGAGCCCGCGCGGGCTGACTTCGACGCGCTGTCGGTCGAAGCGGCCTCGATCGTCACGCAGCGCACGGCCTGGCAGCGCGTCAAGGCCAACGTGTCGGTGCGCATTGGGGGCGGTGTCATCACCCTGCTGGTGCTCATCGCCCTGTTCGCCCCCTGGCTGGGCACGGTGGACCCCTCGCTGTTCGACCCCGCCAGCCGGGACCTGCGGCCCGGGCAGGTGGGCGAGATCACCACGCTGGAGGGCGAGACGCTCAAGCACCGGTTCCTCATGGGTTCGGACAGCTTCGGCCGCGACATCCACAGCCGCGTGATCTACGGCACGCAGGTCTCGCTGATCGTGGGCGTGAGCACCGCCGTGCTGGCCCTGGCGCTGGGCGTGGTGCTGGGCCTGCTGTCGGGCTATTTGCGTTGGCTGGATGGCATCCTCATGCGGGTGATGGACGGTTTGATGGCCATCCCCGCCATCCTGATCGCCATCGCGCTGGTGGCCATGTGGCGCGGTAGCCTGCTGACCGTGGTGGTGGCCATCGCCATTCCCGAGATTCCGCGCGTCACGCGCCTGGTGCGCTCGCTGGTGCTGAGCATTCGCGAAGAGCCCTATGTCGAGGCCGCCATCTCGCTGGGCACGCCCTCGTGGAAGATCATGGGGCGGCACATCCTGCCCAACACCGTGGCCCCGCTGGTGGTGCAGGGCACCTTCATCTGTGCCTCGGGCATCCTCACCGAGGCCATCCTGTCCTTCTTGGGCGTGGGCCTGCCGCCCGACATCCCGACCTGGGGCAATGTGATGGCCGAAGGCCGCGCGCAGTTCAACCAGTACCCGCACAACATCTTCTTTCCCGGCATCTTCCTGGCCCTGACGGTGCTGGCGGTGAACATCCTGGGTGACGGGCTGCGCGACACGCTGGACCCGAAGATGGCCAAGCGGGGTTGAGGAGGTGGTCATGAACGCCACAGCCGCCGACACCCCCATCCTGGAGGTGCGCGACCTCAGCATTGCCCTGCCCGCCGGAGGCGACCGTGCCAGCGCCGTGCGCCATGTGAACTTCACCGTGGGCCGTGGCGAGATCGTGTGCCTGGTGGGAGAGTCGGGCTCGGGCAAGTCCGTCATCGCCCAGGGGGTGATGGGCTTGCTGCCCAAGAGCCTGCCCGTCACCTCGGGCCAGATCCTGCTGCAGGGCGAGGACATCACGCACGCCCCGCTGGCGCGCCTGCGCGAACTGCGCGCCACGCGCATGTCGATGATCTTCCAGGAGCCCATGACGGCGCTGAACCCGGTCATGACCTGCGGCGATCAGATCGACGAGGTGCTGCGCCAGCACACGCCGCTGTCTTCCGAGCAGCGCCGTGCCAAGGTGCTGGAGATCGTGCGCGAGGTGTTGCTGCCCGACCCCGAGCGCATCATCGCCAGCTACCCGCACCAGCTTTCCGGGGGCCAGCGCCAGCGCATCATGATCGCCATGGCCCTGGTGCTGGACCCGGTGCTGCTGATTGCCGACGAGCCCACCACGGCGCTGGACGTCACCACCCAGGCGCAGATCCTCAAGCTCGTGCTCGATCTGCAGAAGCGCCACGGTACCGGCGTGCTGTTCATCACCCACGACTTCGGCGTGGTGGCCGAGATTGCCCACCGCGTGGCCGTGCTGCGCCTGGGCGACCTGGTGGAGATGGGCCCGCGCGACGAGGTGCTGCGCACGCCCCAGCACGCCTACACGCGCATGCTCATGGCTTCGGTGCCCACGCTGCGCGTGGACGAGCGGCCGGTGGACGCTGCCGCGCCCGTGGTGCTGAAGGTCCACGGTCTGGACAAGACCTATGACGACCGCAGCTGGTTCGGCAAGCGCCGCCAGGTGCATGCCGCCAAGGGCGTGAGTTTCGAGATCCGCCGTGGACAGACCCTGGGTATCGTGGGCGAGTCCGGTTCGGGCAAGAGCACGGTGGCGCGCTGCATCGCCCGCCTGATCGACCCCAGCGCGGGCTCGGTGCTGCTGGGCGGTGCGCACCCTGGCGAACAGCCGGCCGAGATCGCCACGCTGTCGGCATCGGCCCTGCGTCCGCTGCGCCGGCGTGTGCAAATCGTCTTCCAGGACCCGTACCGCTCGCTCAACCCGCGCATGACCATTGCCAAGGCCATGATCGAGGGGCCGGTGAACTACGGCCTGAGCCCCAGCGCGGCGCTGGAGCGTGCGCGCGGCCTGCTGGACCTGGTGCGCATGGATGCCAGCGCCCTGGAGCGCTACCCGCATCAGTTTTCCGGCGGCCAGCGCCAGCGGCTGTGTATCGCCCGCGCTCTCATGATGGAGCCCGAGCTGCTGATCGCCGACGAAGCGGTCTCGGCGCTGGACGTCTCGGTGCAGGCCCAGGTGCTCAAGCTCTTCGAGGAGATCCGCGAGCGCCTGAAGCTGGCCATGCTCTTCATCACGCACGACCTGCGCGTGGCTTCGCAGGTGTGCGATTTCCTGGCCGTGATGTCGCGCGGCGAGGTGGTGGAACTCGGCCCCGCGCACCAGGTGTTCGGCGCGCCGCAGCACGCCTACACCCGGGCGCTGTTCAGCGCGGCGCCGGGGCGCGATTTCAGCTTCGGTGCTTGATGGGCAGCCCTGGCCGCTGCGTCACGGGAACAGGAAGTCCACCTCCGCCGAGGCCGTGATGCTCACCGTCACGGTGACCGGACCCTGGGTGACGCCCGCCGAGGTGGCCCGGACCTCGTAAACCCCGGCCACCGCGGAGGCCGGTGCAAACGACAGCGCCGCGCCGCTGGCCGAGAAGGCCGCCACCACCGGCGCCACCACCGCCAGTCCGAAGCGGTACTCGCCCGTCTGCGCATCCACCACCATGCGTGCAATCTCGAAGGCCGGCCCGCCCGGCCCGAGCGACTGGTGCACCTGGACCAGGGCGTCCAGCCCCAGGGACGTGGCAGGGGCGGTCACCCGGCCCTGGACGGTGCCGCAGTCGCAGGCCAGCGGCGCCAGGGCGGCGTCGGACACGTCGGTGAGGGTGTCCGGCAGCACCCTGACACCCGTGATGACGGCGGTCGTCCGGCCGGGCACCGTGATCACGAGGTCGTAGGTGCCGGGTGCGACGGGTGTCAGGCGGAAGGCCCCCGTCGTGAGGTCGGGCGCCGTGGCCTTGACCACCGTGCCGCCCGTCTGCAGGGTCACTGCGGCTCCAGCCACCGCAGACAGGTCGAGGTGGCCGCGCACGCCAGACAGGTAGCGCGGCGTCACCCGCAGCACGGGCTTGAGCAGGTGACGCCCGGACGCGCCCGACCGCACCACCGACTGGCAGGCATCGAAGTCGATCACCACGTCCGCGATCTGCTGGGCCGAGACTTCCACGTCGACATTCATCTTCAGGCCGCCGCGCAAGGCGCTCGGGGTCTCCAGAGCCACTGCCGTCTGGCCGGTGGGCTGCACCGCGTTGGCCAGCGGCGCGGCGACCGTGTTCTCGGCCAGCACCAGGCGCAGCTGGGTGTAGCGCCCCGGCTCCAACAGGGTCTGTCCGAGCTCGTGCAGGGCGCCGTTGTTGAACTTGAGCAGATCTATCCTCTGCGGGCTGGGCAGGGTGATCGCGGCCCAACCGGCATCGTCCTCGGCGGCGGTGGGACTCTTGTGGGCGCGGACTTCGCGCACCGTGACGAACACCGCGTCGTAGCCGCAGGCCGGCGCATCGGTCAGGGCCACGCGCAAGGAGCCCAGGTCGGCCGGGCTGGCGGTGGGCGAAGAGGTGGGCGAAGAGGTGGGCGATGAGGTGGGCGATGAGGTGGGCGAAGACCCCCCGCCGCCACACGCTGACAGCAGCCCGGCACACAGAAGAACGGCCCCGGCAGCGAACCGAGCCAAGGAACGTGAGAGCGAAGAGCTGTTCATGTGGTTTGGAGGCTTGAGGCCCGTGGTGGTGATCTTCAGCCGATGCTGAGGCTGATGCGATGATCACGAGATGCGTATCCTCATTGCCGGTTTCCAGCACGAGACCAACACTTTCGCCCCCAGCCTGGCCGACTGGGCTGCCTTCACCCGGGGCGACTCCTTTCCCGCCTTTGTGCGTGGCGCCGCCATGCAGGCGCAGATGACGGGCATCAACATCCCCGTGGGCGGCTTCATCGACGCGGCCAAGAGCCACGGATGGACGCTGCTGCCTTCGTGCTGGGCCGGGGCCATCCCCTCGTCCTACGTCACGCAGGACGCCTTCGAGCGCATTGCCGGGGCGATCGTCGACGACGTGCGTGCCGCCCTGGCCGGTGGCGGGCTGGATGGCATCTACCTGGACCTGCACGGTGCGGCCGTGGCCGAGCACGCGGACGATGCCGAGGGCGAGCTGCTGCAGCGCCTGCGCGACATCGTCGGCCCCGGCCTGCCCATCGTGGCCAGTCTGGACCTGCACGCCAATGTCACGCAGCGCATGCTGGCGCTGGCTGATGCGCTGGTGTCCTACCGCACCTACCCGCACGTGGACATGGCCGACACCGGCGCGCTGGCCGCCGAGTTGATGGCGCGGCGCCTGCGCGCCGGGCGCAAGGAGCCCCTGCATGCGCGGCGCGTTCCGTACCTCATCGCGCTGAACTCGCAAAGCACCTTCATGGAGCCGGCCAAGTCGCTGTACGAACGCCTGGTGGCGCTGGACCGCGAGTACGGCACGGTGCTGAGTTTCTGCCCCGGCTTTCCGGCGGCGGACTTCGACGAGTGCGGCCCCACGGTCTGGGGCCATGGTGAGCGGGCGCAGGCCGCGGTAGAGGCGCTGTACGCCGCTGTGGCCGAGCCCACGCAGTGGCAGGGCGAGGTGCTGAGCGCCCACGACGCCGCCCAGCGCGCCCTGGCGCTGGCGGAAACAGCCGGCCTGCCGGTGGTGGTGGCCGACACGCAGGACAACCCTGGCGCCGGCGGCGACAGCAACACCACCGGCATGCTTCACGCGCTGCTGGCGCAGGGCGCGGGCCGGCGTTTTCCCGGGCAGGTGGCGCTGGGTTTGATGTACGACCCCGCGGCCGGCCGCGCCGCGCTGGAGGCCGGCGTTGGCGCCGAGCTGGACCTGGCGCTGGGCCAGTCCGTGCCCACCTTTGGCGGGCCGAGCGACGCGCCCCTGCGCGGACGATTCAAGGTGCTGGCCGTGAGCGACGGGGTGTGCACCCTCAAGGGCCCCATGATGCGCGGCCTGACCGTGCGCCTGGGGCCCAGCGCCTGCCTGGAGATCGAGGGCATCCGTGTGGCCGTGGTCAGCGGCAAGAAGCAACTGCTGGACCGCGAACTGCTGCGCATGCTGGGCATCCAGCCCGAGCTGATGCGCGTCATCGTCGTCAAGAGCTCGGTGCACTTCCGCGCCGACTTCCAGCCCAACGCCAGCCATGTGCTGGTGGCCAAGGCCGCCGGCCCGATGGCGGCCGTGCCGGCTGACCTGCCTTGGAAGAAGCTCTCACAGGCCACGCGGCGCGCGCCCTGACCTGCCTCTGAGCGACGCTGCGCCTGCTCAACCCGCGGCGCAGCCTGCGGCCTACCGTTGGCGGATCGTTTCTGTCGGTGCCGCCATGAACACGCTCACCAAGCTCGCCCTGGGCCTCATCGGCCAGCACAAGCCCTTGCCGCTGAGCGGGACCGCTGCGGCCTTGACCCGCTTGCCCCCGCCGAGCCGCGTGGGCGGCATGCCTTTGATGGAGACCTTGCAGCACCGCCAGTCGCAGCGCAAGTTCTCCAGCCAGCCGTTGACGGAGCAGCAACTGTCCGACCTGCTGTGGGCGGCCGCGGGCGTCAACCGGCCCTCCGAAGGGGGCCGCACCGCGCCCAGCGCGCTGCATGCGCAGGAGGTGGACCTGCATGTGGCGCTGCCCAACGGCCTGCACTTCTACGACCCCGCGCAACACGCCCTGCGCCTGGAGGTGGCCAGCGACGTGCGGCGTGTCACCGGCTACCAGGACTTCGTCGACGATGCGGCGCTGGACCTGATCTTCGTGGCGGACCACACGCGCATGAAGCTCGTGCCCGCCGCGCGCCGCCGCTCCTATGCCTACACCTGCGCGGGGGCCATGGCGCAGAACGTCTACCTGTTCTGTGCTTCAGCCGGCCTGTCCACGGTGGTGCGCGCCTGGTTTGACCACGCAGGGCTGTCCGAGGTGATGGGGCTTTTGGCGGATCACGAACTGCTGCTGGCCCAGACGGTGGGGCATCCAGCGGCCTGATCGCGTGGGCTGGGCAGGCCTGGCCCGCCCTTTCTGCCAAATGTCACTCTTCTCACTGCCAGCCGAAGCGCCGCGTGTACCAGCGCTTCATGGCGGTGGTCAGCAGCGCGTAGCCCAGCAGCAAGCCGGCCAGCCAGAGGTAGAAAGCCGCGGGCAGAGGCTGCAGCTTGAAGTAGTGGGCCAGCGGCCCGGCCGGCAGCCACAAGCCCACCCCCATGACGGCCGCGGTCAGGGCCGTCAGCGTGCCCGAGGCGCGACTCTCGAACCAGGGCAGTTTCGGCGTGCGGATCATGTGCACGATCAGCGTCTGTGTCAGCAGGCCCACGACAAACCAGCCCGACTGGAACAGGCCCTGCTGCGCTGGTATGTTGGCCGACAAGGCCCACCACATCACGCCGAAGGCGCACAGATCGAACACCGAACTCACCGGGCCGAAGCACAGCATGAAGCGGCCGATGTCGTTGGCGTGCCACTTCAGCGGGGAGCTCACCAGATCCTCGTCGACACGGTCGAACGGGATGCCGGTCTGCGAGAAGTCGTACAGCAGGTTCTGCACCAGCAGGTGCAGCGGCAGCATGGGCAGGAAGGGCAGGAAGGCGCTGGCCACCAGCACCGATAGCACGTTGCCGAAGTTGGAACTGGCCGTCATGCGGATGTACTTCAGCAGGTTGCAGAACGTGACGCGGCCCTGCACCACGCCCTCGTCCAGCACCATAAGGCTCTTCTCCAGCAGGATGATGTCGGCCGCCTCCTTGGCGATGTCCACGGCGGAATCCACCGAGATGCCGAGATCGGCGGCGCGCAATGCTGGTGCGTCGTTGATGCCGTCGCCCAGGAAGCCCACCACGTGGCCCTGCGCGCGCAGCGCGCGCACGATGCGTTCCTTGTCCATTGGTGTCAGCTTGGCAAAGACCGGATGCGCGCCCACGGCCTGGGCCAGTTGGGCATCGTCCAGGGCCTGGACCTCATGGCCCAGCAGCACCGGGCCGTCTGGCAGCCCCACCTGCGCGCAGACATGGGCGGCCACCTGCGCGTTGTCGCCCGTCAGCACCTTGATGGCCACGCCGTGGGCCGCCAGGGCGCGCAAGGCGGGCGCAGCCGACTCCTTGGGCGGGTCCAGGAAGGCGATGAAGCCCACCAGCACCAAATCGGCCTCATCGCCCACGCGGTACACCGTCTGCCGAGGTGGCAGCTCCTTCATCGCTACCGCCACCAGGCGCAGCCCGACGCCTGACAGCCGCGCGCTGACTTCCTGCACCCGGGCCCGCATGCGGTCGTCCAGCACTTGTTCCTGCGCCCCCTGGCCGCAGGGCAAGGCCGCCAGACGCACATGCGTGCACACCGCCAGCACCTCCTCCAGAGCCCCCTTGCAGATCAGCTCGTGGTGCTCTTGGTCGTCGTGCCGTTCGGACACCACCACCGACATCCGTCTGCGCTGGAAGTCGAACGGGATTTCGTCGATCTTGCGGTAGCTCTCCTGCAGCTTCAGCTCGGCAGGCAGTTCCACGTGGTCCAGGATGGCGCGGTCCAGCAGGTTGTTCAGTCCGCTCTGGTAGTGGCTGTTTAGAAACGCCAGGGCCAGCACCTCTTCCGAGGGCTGGCCTAGCGGGTCGATGTGCTGGGCCAGGGCGATGCGGTCCTGCGTCAGGGTGCCGGTCTTGTCGGTGCACAGCACATCCATCGCCCCCAGGTTCTGGATGGCATCCAGCCGCTTGACCACCACCTGGCGCCGCGCCAGGGTCACGGCGCCCCGGGCCAGGGTGGAGGTGACGATCATGGGCAGCATCTCCGGCGTCAGGCCCACGGCCACGGCCAGCGAGAACAGCAGGGCTTCCAGCCAGTCGCCCTTGGTCCAGCCGTTGACCAGCAGCACCACGGGCACCATCACCGCGGCGAAGCGGATCAGAAGCCAGCTCACGCTGTTGAGGCCGGCCTGGAAGGCATTGGGCTCGGTGGGGGTGGCCGTGGCGTGGGCCGCCAGGGCGCCGAAGAAGCTGCGTGCGCCGGTGTGGACCACCAGCGCCGTGGCCGTGCCGGAGACGACGTTGGTGCCCATGAAGACCAGGTTGGCCTGGGCCAGCGGGTCGGGTTCTGGCGAGGTGACGGGCAGATCCGCGAACTTCTCCACCGGCAGCGATTCGCCCGTCAGCGCCGCTTGGGCGATGAACAGGTCTCGCGCCGCCAGCACCCTGCAATCGGCCGGAATCATGTCGCCCGCTGACAGCAGCAGCACGTCCCCCGGCACCAGCTTCCTGATCGGCAGCTCAAGCCGCCCCTGCCGCATCACGGTGGCCGTGTTGCTCACCAGCGCCTTCAGCGACTCTGCCGCCCGGCTGGAGCGGTGCTCCTGTGCAAAGCGCAGCGCGGTGCTGAGCGTGACCATGGTGCCGATCACCACCGTGGCCTTGAGGTCGTGTGTGGCCCAGGACACCGCGGCCAGCGCCGTCAGCAGCAGGTTGAACGGGTCCAGGAAGCAGTGCCACAGGTGGCGCCACCAGGGCAGGGGGCCTTCATGCTCCACCAGGTTGGGCCCGTGCCGGGCCAGCCGTGCAGCGGCCTCGCGCGGGCTCAGGCCCTCCGGGCGCGAGTGCAGGCGGTGCAGCGCCTGGGCCGGCTGCTCACGCGCCACCGCCAACAGATCCTGCGTGATCGGATCGGGCAGGGCATCGGGCGGGGCATCGGGCCGGGCATGGGCCCTGCCGCGGCCGGCCAGGGCGTCCTGCAAGGGGTGGCGGCCGAAGTGGCCCAGCCTGCGGCGCCGGTGCAGGAACCGGCTGAAGGCCGCCCGCAGGCGGGACGGCCGGCTGGTGCCGACCCTGCTCCCGGCCCCGGTCCGCACGCCCTTCGGTGCCGCGCGCGCCTGATCTGAACGCATGCCACATGCTGCGGCCCGACCGCGCCTGTGGGCTTGATACGGGTCAAGCCCTCCGAGGCGGCCGCGGCCTTGCAGCGTCGCCAGCGCAGAGATCGGCTGCCGAAGCTATTCGACGCCTTGCCTCCTGCAGTCGCTGATTTGCGGGGTCTAAAGCTGGATGCTGCCGTTCGGATTTGGCCGGCGAATGTCGGCGGGCGCCGATACCTGACGTTGGCCAGTTCCTCGTGCGGCTGTCAGCTGTACCTCGGAACTTGACGCTCGGCGGGGGCGGGCGCGCAGGTGGGTCAGCGATTCGGTGCCGAGGTCCGGCCAACGACTGCTCCCACTGGCGGCGAACGGTTGCTGTCGACCCGAAGCAGCCGGTCGACCGACGACAGTGCGGACATTGAGCCCGATCGAGCCGCGCAAAGATGGTTTGCCTGCGCCCCCGAGTTCGGATCACATCAGGCGGCCAAACCGCGCACGGACCAAGCAATACTGGCGAACGAGCGAGGGCCGTCGGGGCGACCGCTGAGGTATGCAGTGCGGACTGCGGCCTTCAGCCGCTCTTCGCCATGCTGGGCCACGAGTGCGGCGCGGTTACCTTGACCATAAATGGTCGGCTCCCAGAAGTCGTCAAAGTTTTGGAAGTCCATGCGAATGGGCAACATAGTTTCTGTCACATCCACAAAGCCAGCTGCTTCGAAAGCGCCCTGCAGTTCGCCAGGGCCTGTCATAGGCCGAAACGCGGCACGGGCCCAGTGCTCCGCCATGGCGGGTTCGATGGCGACAATGGGATCCCAGAACAGGCGGTTGGCGGGCATGCCGCCATAGAGATCCCAGACGCAAGCTGCAGCCACACCGCCCTTGCGCAACACCCTGCGCATCTCGGAGACGGCACGGGAAGGGTCCGCGACGAAGTGGAGCACCAGCATGGACAACGCGCGATCGTAGGCACCATCGGGAAAGGCCAGCGCACTGGCGTCGCCCTGCTCGATTCGTATGTTCGGACCGGCCAAACGTCGACGAGCCTCGGCGACGAAGTCGGTGTCGTAGTCGATCGCATCGATTCCTGAAAGATCTCCCCGCTGAGCCAGAGCGGCTGTGAGGTTTCCTGTGCCGCAACCGATCTCGAGAACGCGCTCGCCAGGCGCGACACCGGCAAATTCCAGGAACAGGGGTGCCAAGCGGAGGCTCCAACGGCCCATGTAGGCGTCGTAGCCGGCAGCGCCGCGAGAGACGAATGTCGAGCCAATAGCCATGGATGCGTCCTCCCGTTTGCATTATCAGCATCCCAGCGAAACCAAGGCAGAGCGGGCAGCCTGTCTGTTTCGCAGCTGACCCGTTCGCCATGAGGCTTAGCCCGAGCACGCGTGGCCGATCGACCGCATGTCGGACTGAATGTCAGCGGCTGCTCCTGGCCGGTACCGGGTTCCCGCTGGGGCTCCCGATAACCGGCTTCCGTCGGCAGCGTCATCGCGTCGGAAGTCAGCTTCCTCACGCCGCCTGGTACTCACGCTGCCGACCAGGAGCGGTCCTTCCCGGCCCGCTCTCAAATCCTGTCAAGGAGCACCTGCGAGCGACAGGTTTCAGGCGACGAATCTGAAGCCTTCGTTGGCTCGTCCCGCCAGCTGCAGCCGAAGCCAGCAGTCAGCTTTTGGCGTGTCTATCGGACGCTTTAGCCGAATAGGGTGCGCGTGAGCGACCGATTCACCAACCGGGGCTGCCTCCAGGGGGATCGATACGCGTACGCGGGTCTGTCGCATCGTCTGACGTCTCATCGACACACAGACTGGCCCGCTGCAGCACAGCGGCAGGGATCGTTAGACCGATGCGCCGGGCGCGATCCATGCGCACTACGAGCCGTTGGTGACGCACGATTCGCATCGGCACGGCACCGACGGGCGTGCCTCGGCTGACTAGTGCAACAGACTCAGCCAGCGGATCAAGTGCGTCATGCAGCGACGTACCTTCCATGACCAAGCCGCTGGCAGGCCAACCATACGGCGAAAGCGTTGGCAGGCGATGGCGGTCAGCAAGTGACCTTGCCCCTGAATCCCGTAGCTCTTAGCGCCCTTGTCACGCGGCCTTGTTGAGCTGTGCCGCGACCCAGCGTTCCTCGTACTGTCTGGGGCTCATGTAGCCCAGCGTGGAATGTAGTCGCCGGTGGTTGTAGAAGGCTATCCAGTCGATCACCTCGTCCATGGCCTGGCGCCTGGTGGCGAACTTATGCCCGTGCAATCTGCCAACCTTCAGGCGCCCCCACAGGCTCTC
>Ga0315906_10008769_pt1 | contig 12091 bp, 6 predicted proteins | sample LakEriMetagenome_4_FD_203526 | JGI IMG/M metagenome (GOLD analysis project Ga0315906, IMG submission 203526) | Freshwater fungal communities from buoy surface, Lake Erie, Ohio, United States - Buoy 2 MA122 | ecosystem: Environmental > Aquatic > Freshwater > Lake > Lake biofilm | place: USA: Lake... | reverse complement strand
GAGCGTCTCCATGCTCGCGTCGACCGTCATGGCGATCGCACAGGTCGGCACGATCGAGCTCGGTGGTGGCGGCCTCGGCACGACCAACCTCGGCACGACCAATCTCGGCACGACCAACCTTGACACGACCAATCTCGACGAGATGCAGCTTCGCGAGGTGAACATGCCCCGCCGCCGGCTTGCGCGTTTCGACTTCGAGGAGAACGAGGATTTCCCGATCGAGCTGCCCGCCGGTTGGGCACGGGTGCTGTCGAAGGCGCCCGCCGCCGACAGCAACCCGACCACTGCGACCACCGCGACCGGCGCCCCCGACCTGCCGGACTTCGGCAGCGTGAAGAGCGAGCGCGCGACCGGGCGCGGCGAGCCGAGCGCCACCAACAATCGCTGGGCCCTGCATTTCGCGCTGAACGGCGCGTCGATGGCGGTCTCGAGCACGCCGGAGAAGATCCAGATCACGCCCGGCGCCCAACTGACCCTGACCGCGTGGACCCGCACGCGCGGCCTTCGCCACGCCGGTGCCCGCGTCGCCATCCAGTACCACGACGCCGACGGCAAGCCGCTCGGCGCGCCGCACACCTGCGCGCCCATGCGGAGCGAGGGCGTCTGGCGCGAGCTGCGGGTCGAACCGCCGGTCGCGCCGGAGCACGCGACGAGCGCGTCCGTCTGGCTCGAGGTCGTGCAGCCGAAGTCGCTGAAGGACCACGAGGAGGCGCGTTTCCAGATCGTCCAGCACGATGTGGGTGGCAGCGTCCACTTCGACGACATCGAGGTGTGGCAGCTGCCGACGGCCTCGTTCCGAGCATCGGGCATCGGAGTCGTCGAGCCCGGCGTTCCCGCACGGCTCGAGATCCGCTGCAGCGATCCGGCGGCGCAGGCGACGTCGGTGGCGATCCGCGTGCGCGACGCGTCCGCTCGCACCGTGTATGCGGCGGAGCACGAGGTTCCGGCCACGCGACCACTCGAGTCGGTGCTGCCGGTCCTCCCCACAGGCTGGTACGAGGCGGAGGCGCGGTTCAGCGTCGGCAAGGAGCCGATCGCGTTCCGCCGCGCACGCTTCGCCGTCCTTCCCAACGACCCCTTCGAGCCCGATGAGCCGCCGCGCTTCGGCGCATCGCTCGGTTCCGGCGATCTTGGCACCGAAGCCGCGGTGGAGCTCGCGCGCGCGGCGTTCGTCGTCCTCCCGATCTGGGAGGAAACGACCGACACGCGGACGTCGCGGCTCGAGCTGCAGCGACTGAGGACGAAGGTCTCGGCGCTCCTCGACCGGCGCATCGAGCCCATGTTCCGCATCAAGGCCGTGCCCGACGCCGTCGCGCGCGAATGCCGCATCGAGCCGGACGACACGCTCGCGCTGTTCGCGCTGGATGAGAGCCGCTGGCGTCCCGTCCTCGAGCCGTGGCTTCTCGCCTTCGGTCAGCAGGTGGAGCAGTGGTTCGTGGCCGACCAGCCGGTCGAAGCCGGGCGCGAGGGACTCCCGGCGCGCATCGACACGCTCTCGCGCGTACTCGGGACCTCGATCGCGGGTCCGGCGGTCGGCGTGCCCTGGTGGCCGGGCGAGGCGCTCCCCACCGACATCGCGGGCACCATCGACGCCGGGCGGCACACGCTCGAGATCGTGGCCGACGCGAGCTGGCGCGAGAGCGCCGGCGAGATCTACGAGGGCTTCCCGCGCGGCGCGCGCGGCATGGTGCGCATCGTGCCGCTTCCGCCGGGTGTGGTCGAGGATCGCGAGCGTGCGATCGACATCGGCCTCCGCGCGATCGACGCGTGGCGCGCCGGATTCGACAGCGTCTCGGTCGACGTGCGCTCGGATGCGCTTCCACCGATCCCCGGACCACCGCTCGAACTGGCCGCGTGGCGGCAGGTCTCCACGCGCCTCTGCGGTCGGCGCTTCGTCGCCGAGATTCCGGCGGGTGACGGGGTGCGCGCGATTCTCGGCGATGGTCCGCGTGGCCCGGTGCTCGTCCTCTGGCGCGATGGCGTGTCGAGCATCGATGCGGACGCCGCCATGTCGGGCGACGCCGTGACCCTCGATCTCGGCGCGACGGCGGTTGACGTGACCGACCTCTGGGGACGCATGTCTCGGGTCGAGCCGACGCGTGACGGCCATCGCATCGCGCTTGGGCGAGAAGTCGTCTTCGTCGAGGGTGTCGAGCGCGAGATGCTCGAGCTGCGTGCGGGATTCCGCGCCGATCCGGGTTTCGCCACCGCACGACGCGCGGCGCAGGAGGGCGCGCTCGTCGTGGCCAACCCCTGGTCGACGCCGATGAGCGGAACGATCACGATCATCGCACCCGACGAACTCGGGATGTCGCCGAAGGTGCACCGCTTCACGGCGCCGCCGGGCGGCGAGGCTCGGCTTCCGGTCTCGTTCAGCGTGCCGAGGCGCTTCGAGTCGGGGCCGACCATCGTGCGCGCCGTACTCGAGGGCGAGACGACCGATCCATTCCGTGCGACGCTCGAGGCGCCGCTCGAGGTGGGTTTCCGCGAGGTTTCCGTCGAGCATGCATGGCGACTCGCCCGCTCGATCGAGTCGGGTGCGGTCGATCTGATCCTGACGCTGCGGGTGACGAACGTGTCCGACCAGCCGATCGACGTCGAGGCCTACGCCGTCGCCGACGGCTACACGCAGAACAAGAAGCCGATCAGCGCCCTTGCACCCGGCGCGACGGCCGTGCGCGTCTTCCCGTTCGCGGACGGAGTGCGCCGCCTTTCCGGGCGTGACATCCGTGCGGGCGTCCACGATGCCGATGGCGATGCCCGCACGCTGCGGCGCATCGTGATTCCGGCGCTGCTGCCGCCGCAGGCAAGCGTGGTCGAGGCGGGCGACGAGAGTCGCTGAACCCTGCGACGCTATCGCCAGATTCCGGGTGTCGGTGGCCGACCGAGCAGCGAGCGGAACGTGAGGCGATCGATGCGCCATGCGTCGCCATCGCGGCGGACGCGCAGAATCCATCGCGTGGGGATCGCGCCGTCCGAGCCGACGACCGAGGTCGAGCAGGAGAGCTCGACCTCGCCGGTCGCGTCATCGAGCGTGCTGAAGTCGAGGTCGGTGATCCGGTTCGACTCGATGCGGTTGCGGCCGCGCAGCGATTCGAGCGCCGCGCGGATGTCGCGGACCGACACGCTCGGCGCCTCGCGGGAGCCGTAGTTGAGCACCGCGTCGGCGGTAAAGGTCTGCATCGCGCCGTCGACATCGCCGGCGACCGCGCGGTCGACAAGCGCGCGGGTCGTCCGCTCCGCGTGCTCGCCGGGCGTCGTGACGAACGAGCCGGCCGCCAAGACGACTCCCGCCGCCGCGATCAAGCCGACGCCGGCGAACAGGACGCGTCGATTCCGATCGGACGCCGCCCGCCAGAGCGCGAACGCACCGAGCGCCATCAGGACGACGGCGAGGGGGACGGGGTGCTCGAGGATCCACTCGTTCATGCGGTTTCCGGAGGGGGTGGACGCCCCATCCCGCGCGATGACCGACAGGCCTTCGGCGTGGAAAGGGTTGCCATCGTGCATTCTCACCCGGCCAACGCCCCGGGTGCGAATGGAGCCGGGCGCCCGGGGCATTTTCTGCATGCTTCTCGCCCCCGCGGCCGATGTCGGCCGATGCGGCGGAGCCGCGTCCAGGAAGGCCGACGGATCGGCCGAGGTGGTCGCGTACGCCTTCATGGACGATGGCTCCGACCCCGACCACAGCGCACACCCCGGCGACCGCCGCCACCGCAACCGCGGCGGCGACGGTGGATGTCCCCACGGCGACGCTCGAGAAGAACCTCGCGGCGCTCGGCGCGCGCAACCTCGACGTCGCGCGCACGCTTCGCGAGGCGACGCCCGCCGTGCTCGACTGGTCGGTCGCCGCCGACGGCTCGGCCGTCGCGAACCATGACGGCAAGGCGCTCGCGTCGCGTCACCAGCCACGCGCCGAGGCGCAGACCTTCGTCGAGGCGATCGATCTCCGCGAGCGCGCGGTCGTCGTCGTGCTCGGCTTCGGCCTCGGATACCACGTCGCCGAACTCTGCCGCAAGCTCGGTCGCACCGGGCTTGTCGTCGTACTGGAGACCGATCCCGCGCTCCTTCGCGCGACGCTGTCGCGGGTCGACTGGTCCGCCGAGTTCTCGGGAGCGAACATCCTCTTCTTCGACGGCAGCGAGGAACTCGGCCGCTACGCCGAGCGCTTCGCGGGCGCCGAGGGCGTGCTGATCCAGGGACTCCAGCTGGTCGAGCATCCGGCGAGCCGCACACGCGTCATGCCGCGCGCGAAGGAGTTCGCGCGCGCGATCACCGAGACGGTGCGCGCCGCGCGCGTCACGGCGGCGACGGGTCTTGCGCGTAGCGCGCAGACGATCCGCGCGATCCTCGCGAACGCGCGTCAGTACGTCGGCGGCGAGGGTCTCGCGCCGCTCGCCGGCTTCGCGAGAGGACGGCTCGGCATCGTCGTGAGCGCGGGCCCGAGCCTCCGGCGCAACCTGCATCTCCTGAAGGATCCCGCGGTGCAGGAGCGCACCGTCATCGTCGCGACGCAGACGGTGCTGAAGCCGCTCCTCGCCGAGGGAATCCGGCCGCACTTCGTCGCGGCGCTCGACTGGCACCGCATCTCGAAGCGCTTCTACGAGGGCCTGCGCGAGAAGGACGTGTCGCGGACGACGCTCATCCTCGATCCGCAGGCGAATCCCGTGATCGCGGCGAGCTATCCCGGCCCCGTGCGCGCGATCTCGGCGCCGCATCTCGACACGCTGCTCGGTCCGCTCGCGCGCGACATGGGCCGCCTGCCGCCCGGCGCGACCGTGGCGCACCTCTGCTACCAGATCGCGCGCTTCCTCGGCTGCGATCCGGTGGCGCTCATCGGACAGGACCTCGGCTTCACCGACGGCGTCTACTACGCGCGCGGCACCGCGATCGACGAGGTGTGGGCGCCGGAGCTCAATCCGTTCAACACGATGGAGAACCTCGAGTGGACGCGCATCGCGCGGCACCGCTCGCACCTCGTGAAGCGCGAGGACGTGCACGGCAAGTCGATCTACACCGACGCGCAGATGGAGACCTATCTCCAGCGCTTCGAGTACTTCTTCCTGCAGGACGAGCGCCGCGGCCTGCGCACGGTCGATGCGACCGAAGGCGGCGTGCGGAAGTCGGGAACGGTCGTGCGGACGCTCGCCGACACGCTCGACGAGCATGCGCGCGAACCGGTCGGCGAGATCCCGCTTCCGCCACGCACGCTCGACGAAGGCCGTCTGCGCCTGGCCGCGAAGAGGCTGCGCGAGGTCGCGGACCACGTGCGGGTGATCCGCACCGCGGCGCGCCGCACGGGCGACGCGCTCTCGCAGCTGACGGGCGAATCGCCGCTCGTCGAGCGCGAGGAGAAGCTGTGGAAGACCGTCGAGACCGAGCGCGGCAAGGTGGGCGAGCGGCTCGAGACCCTGCGTTTGCTCGATGAATACAGCCAGGTGGGAGTGCTCCGGCGCGCCAAGGCCGACCGACGCATCGAGCAGACGCGTGGGCTCGACGAGGCGGGCCGCCAGCGGCTGCAGTTCACGCGCGACATCTCGAACGTGCGTTGGATCGAGGAGGCCGCCGAGGAGTACCTCGGCGTCGTCGAGGGAGCCATCGCCCGCCTCGATGCACGCGATCCGTCGATGCTGCCTGCGGACGAGGACGACGAGGCCGCGGTGTCGGCGCGCGCCGACGGCGCGCTCGGTCGCGCGCTCGGCGAGGCGGGAGCGGCGGTCGAGGTGCGCGCGGCGTTCCTCGTGCCGGTCGATCCGTGGCATGGCGGCCTCGGCACGCCGCGCAGCCTCGCGGAGACGCTCGCCGGACGGCCCGCGATCCAGTGGACGCTCGAGCGGCTCGGCCGTTCGCGCGAGGCCGCGTCGATCGTGCTGCTCGTGCCCGAGGGCTACGACATCGACTCGCTCATCGACCGGCGGCGGATCGGTCTGCCGATCGAGATCCACCGCACGGAGGGTTCGCCTTTCGGGCCGGAGCGTGCGGCGATCGCGAGCGCGCGGCTCTGGAGCGACAGTTCGTGGCGTGGCGGCATCGCGGGCATGACCGTCTACGACGAGGTGATCGCGCCCAAGGCGATGCTCGCGGCGATGGAGCGGTTCGGCATCACCGCGGCGATCGCGGTCGGACCGGATTGGCCGCTGGTGCATGTGAGCGGAGACGAGGGGTGCGATGGTCTCGTGCGCCGTCACCGGACGAGGCCCGATCTCCTTCGCGTCGTCTTCAACCAGTCGCCGCCCGGCCTCTGCGGCGTGCTCGTCGAGCGCTCGCTGATGCAGGAGCTCGCGCGCGGCGGCCGCCATGCGTCGATCGGATGGCTGCTCTCCTACGAGCCGTCGCGTCCGCAGCAGGATCCGATCTCGAAGGACGTGTGCGTGCAGATCGATCACGTCGTGCGGCGCTCGTTCGTGCGCGGCGTCTTCGACACGCCTCGCAACATGATCCGCATGCGGCGCGCGATCGAGCCGGGTCTCGGCGAAGGGCGCGGAAGCGTCGCGGACATCGACGTGCGCGCGGCGATCGGGCTGCTCGAGCACCAGCTCTTCGACACGGTTCCGTACTTCACGCCGCAGCACCTGATGATCGAGCTCAACACGGGCCGACAGAGCTCGGGTGCCGCAAGTCCGCACCGGTTCGGCAGCGTGCAGCGCGCGGTGATGACCGAGCGGCGGTTCGCGAAGCTCGTCGAGCAGGTCGCGGAGAGCCGCGACTGCGTGATGACCTTCACCGGGGCGGGGGATCCACTCTTCCACCCGGACGTCGCGCGCTTCGTGCGCATGGCGAAGTCGGGCGGCGTGCGTGGCGTGCACATCCGCACCGAGCTGCTCGCGCCGCAGGCCGCGATCGATGCGGTGATCGAGGCGGGCGTCGACGTCGTGAGCGTCGAGCTCGACGCCGATCGCCCCGAGACCTACCGGCGCATGCACGGCGTCGATCGGTTCCGCGATGCGCTCGAGGGCCTCGAGCGCATCTTCTCGCGTCGTTCCGCGCTCTCGGGAACCGGCGCGGCTGCGATCGCCGTTCCATGGATCGTGCCGCGGCTCCAGCGCCGGCACGAGAGCTACGAGGACATCGACGGCTTCTTCGATCGTTGGCAGCACCTGCTCGGCACTCCGGTGATCGACGGGGCGCCTCCACGCGAGGAGGGCGATCCGTCCATCGCGGCGGACGCGCGCCCGGCGCTCGCGAGCGCGCGGCCGCCCGTGGCGGCGACGTGGCGCGAGATGCTGCGGAGGATGCTCGTCCTCTCGGATGGCACGGTGCCGCTGTCGGAACTCGATCTGCGTGGCGAGCGCATCTTCGGTCACGTCGATCGCACTCCGCTTCTCGCGCTCTGGCGCGATCTCGTCGCGCGGCGCAAGCAGATCCGCCGCGACGGCGGCGAGCTGCATCCCGATCTGAGGATTCGCACGCCATGACCACGCGCGGCGCACACATCGACGCGGCCCCGGGCCACGAGCGCGTGCTCGCGGTCGTGATCGGTCGCGCCGGCAGCAAGGGTCTTCCTCGGAAGAACGCGCTTCCCGTCGCGGGAATCCCGATGGTCGCGCGCACCGTGCGCTTCGCGCGGTCCTCCGGTCGCATCGACCGTACGATCGTGTCGACCGACGGCGCCGAGATCGCCGCGATCGCGCGCGACGAGGGCGTCGACGTCTTCCTCCGTCCGGACGAGGTGTCGCACGACACGGCGACCGTCGACAGCGCGGTGCGTCACGCCGTCCTCGCGAGCGGATCGCATGCGGAGATCGTGGTGATCCTCTACGCGAACGTCCCCGTGCGCCCGGCCGACCTCGCCGACCGCGCGGTCGCCCTGCTCGAGTCGAGCGGCGCCGACAGCGTGCAGAGCTACTACCGCGTCGGGAAGACGCATCCCTACTGGATGTCCAGGCTCGACGACGAGGGCCGCGTCTCGCAGTTCGTGGAGAACAGGATCTACCGCCGTCAGGAGCTTCCGCCGCTCTTCATGCCCGACGGTGGCGTGATCGCGGTGCGGCGCGCGAGTCTCTTCGACGTGCGCGAGGGCGAGCCGCATGCCTTCTTCGGGCGCGATCGACGCGGCGTCGAGACGCGCGAAGGCGATGTGATCGATGTGGACTCGGCGCTCGATCTCGCCGTCGCGGAGGCGATCCTGCGCGACCGCGAGGCGAGGACGGGCGAGACCGCGAAACGCCGGGAGGTACCCGCATGAATCCGTGCTGGAACGACGCGCAGCGAACGGGAGAGCCGTTCTTCCTCGGTGGTCGCGAGATCGGACCGGGCCGCTCGCCTTTCGTGATCGCCGAGATCGGCGTGAATCACGATGGATCCTTCGACAAGGCTCGGGACCTCGTGCACGCCGCGCGTGATGCAGGGGCCGACGCGGCGAAGTTCCAGATGTTCGATGCCGCGATGCTGATGTCGCGCGATGCCGTGCTCGCGGCGTATCAGAAGGAACGTGGCGCACGCGATCCGCGCGAGATGCTCTCGGCGCTCGCTCTCTCGGCCGACGAACTCGGACGGCTCGCGGAGGAGTGCGTCAAGGTGGGCGTCGTTCCGATCGTGACGGTGTTCTCGCAACCACTCTTCGAGATGGCGCGCGCGCAGCCGTGGCACGCCTTCAAGACCGCGTCGCCCGACCTCGTGAATCTTCCGCTCCTCCGCGCCGCCGCCTCGCAGGGAAAGCCGTTGATCGTCTCGACGGGCGCCGCCACGCGAGACGAGGTCGCGCAGGCGGCGGAATGGCTCGCCGATGTGCGGCAGCTCGCGTTCCTCCAGTGCACCTCGAGCTACCCGGCGCGCGACGACATGGCCGCGATCGGCGCGATGCACGAGATCCGCGCGCTCACCGGCCGGATCGTCGGGTACAGCGATCACACCGCGTCGCTCGACACGGGCGCCCTCGCCGTCGCCGCAGGTGGCGCGATCCTCGAGAAGCACCTCACGTACGACCGTTCCGCGAGCGGACCCGATCATGCCGCGAGCCTCGACCCCGCGCAGTTCGCGGGCTACGTCGCGCTCGCGCGGCGTGCGGCGCGCATGGTCGGCGGCTTCACGAAGGAACTCCAGGATGTCGAACGCGATGTGCGTGCGGTGAGCAGGCAGTCGCTGGTCGCGGTGCGCGACCTTCCGGAGGGTCACGTGGTGACGCCGGCGGATCTCTGCGTGAAGCGTCCCGGCACCGGCATCTGCGCGAGCAGGTTCGACGACGTCGTCGGTCGACGCCTCGCGCGGGCAGTCGAGGCTGATCGCGTGCTCCAGCAGGCGGACATCGCCTGGCCGGTCGCTGCGGGGACCGGTCTGTGAGTGGAGCGGCTCCCCGGCGCATCGCGGTCGTCACCGGCACGCGCGCGGAGTGGGGGCTGCTCTCGCCCGTGTGCCACGAGATCGCCGAGCGACCGGATCTCGCGCTCGAGGTCTGCGCCGGTGGCGCGCATCTCCTTGAACCGCCCCGCGGACTTCCCCGGCACGGCGATCCGACTTTCGGCTCTTCCACGCACCTCCTCTTCGAGCCGACGATCGCGTGGGTCGAGTCGTCCGGCCATCGCGTGCATCGCTTCGAGATGCAGCGCGAGGGCGAGACGGGCCGTCCCGCCGACGCCGCGGCGCTCGGTCGCGGCGTGACGGCGCTGGCCGCGCATTTCGAACGGCTCGCGCCCGATGTCGTCGTCGTGCTCGGCGACCGCATCGAGGCGTTCGCCGCGGCGAGCGCCGCATCGATCGGTGGGATCCGCGTCGCGCACATCCATGGCGGAGATCGTGCGGAGGGCGTCGCCGACGAGGCGATGCGCCATGCGATCACGAAGCTCGCGCACATTCATTTCCCGGCGAGCGGCGAGAGTGCTTCGCGCATCGCGCGTCTCGGCGAGGACCCGGCGCGCATCCATCTCGTCGGTTCGCCGGCGGTCGACGGAATCGCGTCGATCGCGTCGGTGACGGAGCACCAGCATGCGGAGGTCGGCGCGCCGGACTTCGTGTTCCTGATGCATCCGGTTGGCCGCGCGGTCGCGGAGGAGGAGCGCGAGGCCTACGCCGTACTCGAGGCGCTGGCTGCGCGCGGCCGCGTGCTCGCGCTGGCGCCGAACTCCGATCCCGGGCGCGAGGGCATCGCGCGTGCGATCGAGATCGTCGCCGAGCGGCGGCGTGACCGCGTTCGCGCCTTCGTGCACATTGAGCGCGAGCTCTTCATCGCGCATCTCAAGCATCCATCGGTCCGCGCGATCGTCGGAAACTCGAGCGCCGGCCTCATCGAGTGCGCCGCGCTCGGCGTCCGTGCGATCAACATCGGTGCGCGTCAGGGCGGACGGGAGCGTGCGGACAACGTGCGCGATGTGGCGTCGGGTGACGGCGCTGCGCTTGCGCGCGAACTCGACGCGCTCGACGGGTGGCGTCCATCGGGCGTGCATCCCTACCTCGCGGGCGGCGCCTCGCATCGGATCGCGGAGATCCTGGCGACGTGCAGCCTCGACACACATGGACTCGCAAAGCGCTGCACGTATTGAGCGCAGTTGTCGAAGTCAGTGTTCGCCTCCAAGGTCGCATCGGAGGGCCGCGGTTCGACCTGTGCGGGCGGGTCCGAGTACGTGGCGGGTGACGACCTGCCTTGCGCGAAGTTTCCACCCTCTTCGCGCCGGGAACTGGCCAAGCCGTCAACCCACGCGCGAAAACGGCCGATTGCCAACGTAGCCGCTTCGAACGCGGCGGAGGGGATCCCGATGGAACAGTCCGTCAAGCCGGGTACGTCGAGCGATGCTGCGCTCCAGATCGCGCATCTGGCCGTCAAGCAGCTCAGCCACATCGCCACGCTTCCCGAGGTGACCCTCGGCATCATCGAGCTCGTCGAGAATCCCAACTCGAGCGCGCGCGACCTCAATGCGCTGATCGGCCGCGATCCGGCGCTTTCGGCACGCGTCCTTAAGGTCGTCAACAGCGCCTTCTACGGGCTTCCGCGGCAGATTGGTTCGATCGATCGCGCGATCGCGCTGCTCGGCCTCAACGCCGTCAAGAACATCGCCATCGCCGCGAGCCTTGCGAAGCTCTTCCGCGGCGGCGCCCTTTCGGATCGCTTCGATGCGAAGGAACTCTGGTCGCACTCGATCGCCGTCGCGACCGCCGCCAAGCTCCTCGCGAAGGAAGCGCGCATGTCGTCGCAGGACGAGGCGTTCCTCGCGGGCCTCATGCATGACATCGGCATCATGGTCGAGCTGCAGACCGACCGAGCGAAGCTCGCGCAGGCTTTCGCCGACATGCAGTTCGACGCGGACGGCCAGCCGACGATCGACTTCCGCATGGCGGAGCGCGCCGTCTTCGGCGCGGATCACTGCCACTTCGGCGAGGCGCTCTGCGAGCAGTGGAAGTTCCCGCGCTCTCTGGCGCTCGCCTGCGGTCATCACCACGATCCGATGCACGCGCCGGCGGAGAGCCGCCAGATCCCGTGGCTCGTCTTCATCGCCGACCGCCTGGCCACCGAGTCCGAGGGCTTCCGCACCGATCTGGCCTCGCGCGGCATCCCGCGCGAGGCGCTCGATGCGCTTGGAATCGGCCCCGAGGCGCTCGAGTCGGTGCGTTCGCAACTCGCGGCGGCGCTCGACGAGGCATCCGCGACGCTCGCGGCCTGATCTTCCGCTCGATTTCACGGGCGCGGCGCGTATCATCGCACCATGCCTCCGGCGATCCGCATCGACTTCGCCCGCCCGATGGCGCTCTTCCCGCTGCCGTCGGTCGTCGTGTTCCCACACACGGCGGAGTGGCTCGTCGCGTTCGAGCCGCGCTACCGGCAGCTCGTGGAGGACTGCCTGCGCGCACGCACCGACGGGAAGCTGCTCAGCGCGGCGCCGTTCGCGATGGCGACCTACGCCTCGCGGCACTGGCGCGGCACGCGCGTCGGCGAACCGCCGCTGCGGCCGGCGGTGTGCGTCGTCAAGATGGTCGATCACCGCGCGCTTCCGGACGGCCGGCATCAGATCCTGGTCCACGGGATGGCACGGGCCGAGATCGACTCGATCGCCGAACCCGATGGCCGGAGGCTCTACCGACTGGCGCGGTTGCGACCGCTGCACGCCCGCAACGACGCGGCACGGCGTATGCCCGAACTCGAGGCCTCGATCGAGAAGCTGGT
>Ga0315906_10008767_pt1 | contig 12092 bp, 27 predicted proteins | sample LakEriMetagenome_4_FD_203526 | JGI IMG/M metagenome (GOLD analysis project Ga0315906, IMG submission 203526) | Freshwater fungal communities from buoy surface, Lake Erie, Ohio, United States - Buoy 2 MA122 | ecosystem: Environmental > Aquatic > Freshwater > Lake > Lake biofilm | place: USA... | reverse complement strand
TGCAAGCAATATCTGACACAATTAAATAGAAGCGTTCTGAAGGGCGTAACTCCCAGACCCTAGTCACATACCGGGGTTGGGGGCTACGCCCCTCAGAATGGCTCACAGAGGCTTCTAGAGGCATCCTATGGGGTGCCTTTGCAACCTCTAACTGAGTGACACTTTATGGGTAGCCTTCGGGCTACCCCCTTTTTTTGTTTTAGGGGCACGAACAGCCGGCCTACGAGGCCTCCCCGAGGGACGCGACCTGGACTCCAAGGACCGCAACGGCTCCGCATGGTCCTCACACAAATCCACGGTCCACGGCATCTCGTCCCGAAATCCAATAGTGACTGACTTCGCGGGTTCCCCGCACAGGTCACACTCGAACATCACCTGAGTCTTCTTCACATCAACCATTATTGACCGCCGAAGGCAACATGACAACATCCCCCTCAGGCTTCGCCAGAGACGGGAACATCAGCTTCCCCGAGAACTGCTTGTTCCGGGCCTCCCGCTCGAGACTCAACCCAAGGTATGTCTCGGTCGTGGCTGCCTTCTTGTGACCGAGCAGGGACTGCACCCTTCTCAGGGCACCGTCATAGCCCATAGACGACAACTCGTTGAACAGGTGACGTGCCGCGCTGGCCCTCAGGGTGTGGACGCCAACCCGCGTGCCATCCATGCCAAGGGCTGCCACGGCACGCTGCACAGGAAGATAGTTATTCCTGAACTGCTTCGCCGGATCCACACCGTGGTCACCCGTGGCGAACAGCCAGCGCCCCTTCTCCTCGTTCCACGCACGAGCACGGAACACACGCTGCGGAACCAGGAACCACGACGGCTGCTCAATGCCTAGGCTCGAGCGCAACCACCGGAACCACCTAGCCGCCTCCTCCCCCAGCTCACCAGGGATCGGGATCACATCGTGATCCTTCGTCTTATGTCGGTAAATCCGCAGCATTGGATTATCGGAACCGACATTCACCAACGCATCCACCCGCAAAGTGCGGATCTCCGAACCACGCATCAACGTGTACAAACCCAGGGCAATAACCCAACGGTCCAATGGATGGTTCTGTTCTGCGACCTCAAGCAGGTCAGCGAACCTGTCAGCAGGAATGTAGAACCGCTCCCTGCCATCGTCAGGAACATTTGACCAGATCTCCATCGGGTCCTCATCCCGAGGCAAATGCCTGTTCAGCCGGCACCATTTGAAAAACGAGCGCAGCGTCTGCGCGTACAGGTTCGTGGTGCGTGGTGCCCATTCCGGGTGCGCCGAGAAGAACACATCAATGTGACGGGCCTCCAGGTTCTGCACCTGAATGTTCCCCCAAATATCAAGGGCGAAACCAAGCACCGTCCGCTTCGTGCGGATCGTGTTCTCAGCTTGCTTACGCATCCGACAATGGTTGATGTACCCATCTGTCGCTTCACTAATTCTGATTCCCACGAGGAAAACCCCCATCTAGTGACTAGTCCGATCACAACTTGTGAGTGACTGTACAACGTGTGACCTGACAATTGCAACATATGAGTAGGGTTCAAGTCCCCCCTCGGACACGACGTGGCAAAACGCTGCCTGTAACACCGTGCAAGATTATCCTGCCTTGTTACATGAGTGTCTAGACATACGTTGGCAACATGTGTGCTACTGTCCGCGAATAGGAAAAATCTCCCATCGGAGGACTGAATGCCAGCACCAAGGATCCTGCCCGATAACGCCACCCTGCGGCGTTGGGTGCAGGACGAGGGGCTCACGCACGAGCAGGTCACCCAGCGAGTGTATGAGACGACCGGGCAGAAGGTCGCGAGGTCCACGGTGGCGGCTGCCCTGCATCGAGCTGGCCTGACGAAACCGCAGGCCCGGTACGAGCGGGAGATCCCCTGGCGGGTGAAGCCTCAGCACGCCGCGTCCTACCCGGCACGCATGCTGAGAAATCTGGGAAGAATTCGAAATAATGGTTCCCTGCCGGAAGCCGAACAGGCTAGGTTTGAGTCATGGCTTGCAATGATCGAGCAGGAACAGGTGGTCGTGGCCTACGACCCCGAGGTGGGGTTTTTCTATGTGCCTGCCGATCAGCCCACGGACTTCCCCGAGGGGACTCCTATTCGTCCGGGTCTATCAAAGATCTCGCAATGAGAGAGAGAGAGAGTGTTGAGAGAGAGAGAGAGAGAGAGAGAGAGAGAGAGAGAGAGAGAGAGAGAGAGAGAGAGAGAGAGAGAGAGAGAGCTGCTCCCCGCTACGCGGGTTGAGTGCCCACATACAAGTAAGAACAGTAAGTACTTTAAGTACTGTGGGGCGCCCCGGCGCCCTGTGATTGTGTTGTCAAAGTCACGAATTGTCAATGCGACACGCCGAATGACACCATTGTAGTTTCTGACACGACACGCCGTGTCACACCTTGCGGCTGTCAGATCGGGGGGATACCGTGCAGGACATGCAAAAGATTGACCAGGGTCTGACCGATACCGTGAAGTCGGTCACTATCGCTGGCGGTCGAATGATCGTCGCCCAACCTGACTGGTCCGACCTGGACTGGCAGCGCGTCGTCTTCGAGCTTGGCCTCCAAGACAGAGAAGTGCAAGACCAAGACATGGGCCTGCTCTCCACAGGCCACCTCTTCTGGTGGGTGCCAAATGAGTAGACCATCGGTGGAAGAACTCACCGGACGCAACAGCGTCTCCTACTCCAGCCTGGACACGTTCCAGCAATGCGGGGAAAAGTTCCGACTGACCCGCATCCACAAGGTCCCCCAAGAGCAGGCGTACTGGAACGTCGGAGGTAAGGCATTCCACCTTGCGTCCGAATGGTTCGATCAGGGATCGGACCTGTCCATTGCGAGCCTGTGGCGTGACGCGTGGGACAAGGAGATGGCTGACGTGGACACGTCCAAGCCTTTGCGTGCCGGCGGTCGCGCCACGAAACAGTTCCCCAACAAGGAAGACCACCTGTGGTGGGGAATCAACGGCCCGAACATGGTTGCCGACTACGTGAAGTGGCGTGCCAGCATGGGGTGGGACATTTTCACCGTGGACGGTGTACCCATCATCGAGTACGACTTCGTCCTGGTGCTGCCGAACGCGATCCAGTCCGACGACGCCTCCCCCAACGTACTCGTGCAGGGATACATTGACCGAGTCTTCGTCAACAGTCACGGTGAACTCGTGGTGTGCGACCTGAAAACCGGGTCACGCGAACCTGCCGCATCCACGCAGCTCGGGGTCTACGCCGGAGGCATCCGGCAACGCCTCGGTGTCAACCCCACCCTGGGCTGCTACTACATGGCACGCAAGGGCGACGTAGGAGGCATGATCTCTCTTGCCCACTACACCGACGAACTGCTGTCGTACTGGATCTCCACGTTCGAGGACTCCATCCGCTCCGAGCGGTTCCTCCCTCACGTCACATCCATGTGCCAGACATGCACCGTTGCCCCTTCCTGCTACGCCGTAGGTGGCAAGGCCCCCTACCCCCTCCCTTTTCTTAACCGCTGATCGCAACATGTGACTGAAAGGAACGACCGTGTCAACCGAATCTGCTTTTAGTGCGAACGTGCGCCTGCCCATCGCAGGCCATGATGTTCAGGTCACCGTGCGTGGTGGCTCCGCGAGTGAGTTCCAGATGCATTGGGCTGAACTTGCTGAGGGCATGCAGAACTTCATCGAGTCGGTGCAGTTGACGGTGGGTGCGAGTAACGCTGGTGCGCTGCTGGCTACTGCCCCATCTGCTGCTCCGGGTGCTGCTCCCGTGGATAACCCGTGGACCCCGACTCAGGCAGCCCCCGCTGCCGACCCGTGGGGTGCTGCTGCGCCCGTCGCACCAGAGCCTGCGGGTCCCGCACCGATGTGCGACCACGGTCAGGCCATGAAGCTCGTCCCTGCCGGCATCAGTAAGAAGACGGGCCAGCCGTATAAGGCGTTCTATGTGTGTGCTGCTCCGCAGAAGGCGCAGCAATGCCAGAAGACCGTGCGCCTCTGACATGAGGTTCGTGTCCTTGTTCGCCGGAGTCGGCGGTTTCGATCTTGGCCTGGAACGTGCAGGGCATGAATGCATCGCCCAGGTTGAGATTGACAAGCATTGCCGCTCCGTGCTGGACAAGCATTGGCCCGATGTTCCCAAGCATGACGACGTGAGGACAGCCATTGAGTTCGCTAACACCATCGGACTTGTGGGACGAACCGACCTTGTATGCGGAGGATTCCCCTGCCAGGACGTATCCGTTGCAGGAAAGCGAGCCGGCCTCGCCGGGGAACGTTCCGGGCTCTTCTGGGATGCACTCGCTTTCGCGACCCATGTCCAAGCAAAGTGGATCCTCTTGGAGAATGTCCCCGGACTACTCACGTCAAATCAGGGACGCGATTTCGGAACAGTCGCGCTTGCATTGGGCGACGCAGGGTTTGACTACTTTGAGTGGCGCGTGCTTGATTCGCAGTTCTTCGGAGTCCCCCAACGTCGCCGTCGAGTCTTCATTATCGCAGGTACTGCAATCCCAGACGGACGACCGCTACTTGTTGAGCGCGAAGGCCGCGAATGGAATCCTCACGCGTTCACAACGCCGAGGGAACAAACTGCCCGAGGAATTGATGGAAGCCTTATCGGCTTTAGCCACAACCAGGGCCTGAACATCCAAGCATCACCGTCTGTGTTCCCCACGCTTCGTGTCGGAGGGGGGGGGCTAAGTGTTTTGGTGGACGAAGGGCCGTAGGGCTATGTCCAACACGGACTACGAAACCTGGAACAGGGGGGGGGTGAGCCCCACCTTGAACGCATTCGATAACGCAACGGAAACGAGGGCGACTGTGCTTGCAGGTAACGCAACATGTGTCCGTCGCCTCACGCCCATCGAGTGCGAGCGACTCCAAGGATTCCCCGACAACTGGACCGAAGGACAAGCCGACACCCACAGGTACAAGCAGATGGGAAACGCCGTCACCGTGAACGTCGCCCACTACCTGGGGTGGTTGCTCGCTGATGCGTAGCCTTCACCGTGCCGTCAAGTCGGGCAGCAAGATCGCAGCCACCCTGCCCAACGTGTACCAGTCCTTGGCGGCACGACAGATCCACCTGCGTCGTGGAGAGATCACGATGCTGAGTGGCCCCCCTGGGGCCGGCAAGTCCACCCTCGCCCTGCATTGGGCATTGAAAGCACAACGACCCACGTTGTACTTCAGCGCGGACACACACGAACACACGATGGCGTTGCGTCTCGCATCCATGATCACCGACGTTGACCAGTCTCAGGTGGAACCCATGATGGGTGACTCCGAATGGGCAGCAGAGGTTCTCGCTCAGGCGAAGCACATCAGGTGGTGTTTCGAGTCGGCACCATCCCTCGCTGATATTGAGCTTGAGGTGGATGCGTTCGTAGAACTGTACGGTCAGTTCCCCGAACTCGTGGTCATCGACAACCTGATTGACTGTACGCATTCGGATGGTGATGCGTGGGAGTCGCTGCGTTCTCTTCTGCGGGAGTTCAAGTGGTGGAGCCGGGAAACCTCGGCAGCATTCCTCGTGCTGCACCACACATCCGAAAGCGTGCCCGGTAACCCTGCTCCTCCACGCTCGGCGATCATGGGCAAGCTCGCGCAGACCCCCGCATGCATTCTCACGGTGACGAACAGCAACCCAGGTTTTCTCGGAATTTGCAGCGTCAAGAATCGTTATGGCCCTGCGGATCCGTCTGGTGGAGTCGTGTCTTGGCTGGTGTACGAGCCAGCCCGTATGCACATCGCCGACCTGGAGGCACGATGACAGACGCATCCGCTCGGGCTCGAGCATCCAAACGCAAAGGCGCACAGTTCGAGGTAGACCTAGAGAACTTTTTCAGGTCACGTTTCCTCCACGCCACACGCCTCGTCAGGCGAGGCAAGGACGACGAAGGCGACCTCCTCATCAGAGTCAAAGACCTCGCCCTCATCCTCGAAGCGAAGAACGAGAAGTCCATCGATCTTGCCGGGTACATGCGGGAAGCCACCGAAGAGGCCATGCGGTGGGAAGCGAAGCACGTGCATGAACCCATGCCGGCAGCCCTCGTAGTGGGGGCAGCCGCTGTGAAGCGACGCAACAACCCCATTCCTAAGACCTACATCGTGATGGAGGCAGACGACCTTGCAGAAATCCTCCTACACCTACAGAAGCGGTGACCTATGGGCGGTGTTAACGAAGTACGGATGGCAGTTACCGACACCGAAACGAGGGTGGCAGACGATTCGGTGTGGGTTTCACCCGGACAAGACGCCGTCGTGTCGCGTGTCCAACGACACCGGGGGTATCACCTGTTTCAGTTGCGGTTTCAAAGGGGACGTTGTGAAGATTGTAAAAGAGTACGAGGGGTGTGGGTGGGTTGAAGCTTACCGACGCTGCGAGGAGATTACTTCAGGAAACGGTGGAGAGGTACGAACGGGACCTGGAGGAGGTCGCGGGGTATCTGAAGGGAAGAGGTTTCACACACGAGGCGGCGACTATGTTCCGACTCGGTTACGTGAACGGTGACCACGCTGGTGACACGGACTATGCAGGCAGGCTAGCGATCCCGTACCTCACACCCGCAGGCCCCGTCGATATCCGCTACAGGTCACTCACCCCGGAAGGTCCCAAATACCTGTCCCGTCCCGGTGCGAAGACGAAACTGTTCAACGTCAAGGACCTCCTCGTGGAGTCACCCACGCTTTATGTGGCAGAGGGTGAGCTGGACTGCATCACCGCCTCCGCAATGTGCGGACTCCCCTGCGTCGCTGTGCCCGGTGCCAACAACTGGATGCCCCATTTCAAACTGTTGATGGCTGACTACAACCGTGTCGTTGTCATGTGTGATGGGGATGAAGCGGGACGCCAGTTCGGGAAAACGATTTGCAAGGAAGTGGATACCGCTGTGGCTGTGTCAATGCCAGCCAGCATGGATGTGAACGATTTGTTTGTAGCCGGAGGCCGTGAGGCCGTACTCGAAATGGTGAACGTGTGAATGTTGGAGAGCGACTGGGCACAACTCTTGAGAAGTATCACGGGACTCGGATTGGAGGTTGTGTCGGTGGACAAACGCAAATACCAGATCACGATCCAGGTTCCGAAGCCGAAGAAGTAACCGAATGACTCTTGACGAGACAGGTTTTCCGGACGTGTCCGAGATGGTTGACCCGATTGTGAATGTGCATCTGGTCAATGGGCGGGTGATCCAGATGGCGCAAGTGTCCATCGTGGAGATCGCGAAACGCCTGCACCATTACGGGTTCGTGTACCTGTCGGACGGTGAGGGTGCTTACGCCGTGTTCTTTTCGCATGGTGTGGCTGCTTTGACTGTTCCTGTACCGAGTGAGCGCGACATTTAATTGAGAGGGCCGTTAAGCCATGCGCCGCATCTACGTGATTTCAGATTTGCAAGTTCCCTACCATGACCGTAAGGCCGTGGACGCAGTAGCACAATGCATTGCCGACACGAAGAACAAGGACGACCTTGTCGTCACTATCGGCGACGAGATTGACCTTGATCAGATCAGTCGATGGGATAAGCCCGACCGTGAATGGTCACGGAGCATCGGCAGGGACAGGGACTTGACCGTTGAAGTGTTGAAGGATCTGCAAGTCACCGACAGCATCAGGTCAAATCACACCGACCGCTTGTATCGGAAACTTGCATCATCGGCACCGGGGTTCCTCGGGCTACCGGAACTGGAGTTGGAGAACTTCCTCCGCATGCCCGAACTGGGTATCACGTTCCATCGGAAAGCATTCAAGGTTGCGCCAGGGTGGCTCGCTTTACATGGGGACGAGTCGGGGATCTCGCAGCTCGGGGGTCGGACCGCAGCGAACCTTGCCATCAAGACGGGTTCCAATGTTGTGTGCGGTCACACGCATCGTGCCGGCCTATCAGCCACCACCTACGGAATTTACGGGAACATTGAACGCACCCAATGGGGGCTCGAGGTGGGCTGTCTGATGGACATGAAGTCATCTGGTGCGGCCTACTCCAAGGTACACAACTGGCAGCAGGCATTCGGTTGCTTGTATGTCAATGGCACGAAGGTCACCCCGCAACTGATCACGATTGAACGTAAGTCGTTTGTGTTCGAGGGGGTGCAGTACTCGTGGAGCTGACTGAGACAGAGTTGAAGATCGCGAACGGTGTCACTCGCCGTATCCAGCGGGTACAGCGACACCTCATTGAGTTCGATGACATCCGCTCCGAGATCTACCTGTGGATGGTGGCGCACAACGACAAGGTCACCCGCTGGAGGGACGAAGGCAAGTCAGGGAAAGGCAAGCTCGGCACCGCCCTCTACAGGGCCGGCATGCGCTACGCCACCAAGGAACGAGCCCACCTGACGAAGACTGAGATCCACGACCACGCCTTCTACTCCGAGGCTGTCCTCCACGAACTACTCCCCGACGTGTATGACTACGAGAACTGGACGATCTCAGCGTTCGAGGATGAGACGGACGGTCGTCAACAGTCACGTCCAGGTGAGGGCAACACCAGGCTGGCAATGCTGGTGGATATCAAGTTCGGGCTCGAGTCCCTGTCGGAGGACGAGCAGCAGTTGCTGGAGCAGCGGTTCGCTGATGGTGGCATGGACGTGCAGGTGATGGCAGCCACATATCAGGCGCACGAGTCCACGATCAGGCGGCGTATCAGGAATGCGCTGCGGAAACTTTCAGACAGGCTCGGTGGTGAACCACCGTGGTTCTAGGAGGCAGGATGAGCTGGTGGGCTGTGCCCTTCATCGGGGTGCTGGGCATCCTCGGGCTCTTGGTGGGTTACACGATTGGTGCTTTCCTGATCTCCCTCAGGGATGAGCCGCATGATGTCTGGGAGGATTGGGAAGATTGAGGCGCAACTGGTGCAGGCCCCTGCTTGATTCAGCAAGGACCCGCACCAGAAGCAGTCCATCATCTCGGCATTCCCACAAGAATGTCGATGCCTGAAACACCAAGGTCGGACTCGTTCAACGTCGTGTCTAGGATCTCGCTGCGATACACCAAATCCAGACAACAATCCTCAAGCGCATGGTCGCTAGGAATGTTGAGTCGATCAACCTCCGCTAGCCAGTCACGCACCGTCTGAACGGTCGGCTTTGCAAGCAAATCCACGTACACGCTGATCGTCGCATCGCTCTTTACGTTGATGTCACTCATTGCAATCACCTCCCCAAAAGAACTCGTCATCCGTCACGTCAGGCCCCATGAATGACTCCGCAACTGCCTCCTGATAGGCAGCCAGCTTCTGCTCATCCGTGAGTGTCGAAATCCACATTCATTTCCCTCATCTTCTCCAGGTACTGCCACAGGTCATCCGCTGTGTCCGGGTTAGGGCATGTTTTCGCCCACAATGTGAAGTCGTACAGCATCTTGTCCTTCATGGCTCGAGCACCGAGCCCCCACCACATCCTGTTCGTGCTGGACTGGTGATCTATTCCGGGCATGTGTCGTCTCCTGCGTGAGGCACGATCAAATAACTGCCGCATGTGAGGCACCTCGCATCCAAGAAATAGAAGCTGATCTCGTTGTCATCAAACCGTGCCGCTATGGCGAGAGTGTCGTTGCCACATAGGCACACGTGCTGGGGGCCGAACTCGCTGTAGTCAGGGCCGTCAGGGATCTCGTTGAAGGCCACCTTCACAGGCTTAGACACGATTCACGTACCCCGGATCTGTTGAATGCTGGCACGTGCATGACTCAGGCCATTCACAAATCTTGTGCTGGAATCGCACGATAGATTCGGGGGCACCATCGGCAAGGATGTCGCCTGCTGCGCGACAATTGATGCAGATCATGATGCCGCCTTGACGAAAGGTGTCACCTGAGGTGTCTGAAGGATGATTCCCAACTCGCGACGCAGATTCGCTCGATGCGTGGGCGACAACCCACCCCAATATCCGTCAGCCTCGTGCCGTAAACCCCATTCCAGGCATTCCGACTGGAACCAGCAGCCGTAACACATGCGCTTGATTGAATCAATCACGTGCCTGTGTGGGTTCCTCGTCTCCGGGTAGAAGAACTCCGGCCCCACCTCGGCACAGTTCTGTGTGCCATCAAATGCTGGATACTTCAACACCAACCCCCGAAAGTGAGTTCACCGCTGAGGTGAGCTGATCATTGGAAACATTCACGTAGATCTGTGTCGTCCCGAGGGACGCATGCCCCAGCAGCGTCTGAACAGCGCGCAAATCGTGACTGTTCGCATGCACCTGGGTGGCGAACCGATGCCGCAGGCTGTGCGTGGAGAAACCTTCGGGCAAGACAGCCCGGACGAGCCTGCCGATAGTGGTCGGGGTCAAGTGACCGTCACCATGCGGGAACAGGTACAGGTCCTTGCCCCGGTATGGTGCCAACAAGGGCTCGAGGTCCGGATGGACCGGGATGACGCGCTGCTTCGAGCCTTTCCCCGTCACGCGCAGCTCGCTCGGACCAATCATGGACCCGTGCATGCCAGCAATCTCAGCCCTTCTCAGGCCAGCGAAACCAGCAAGCATCACCGCTAGCCGAGTGCGCTCATCCGCAACCTTCAACGCCCTCAGAAACCCATCCTCAGGGCACGGGTGAGGCACACCCAGGTTCACCCGCACAGGCTTAATCCCTGTCATGGGCGAGTCGGGGCGCAGCCCTTCCAGAATCATCCATTCGAACAGGGATTTGAGGCTTGCCCTTGCTGCTGCACGAGTGTTCGGTTTCCAACCGTCGTTCGCCATGAACATGGCGACATCAGTCATGGTGCAGGTCAGCGGGTCCGTGTGACGCATGAACCGTTGCGCGAAATTCTTACGCAACCCACGTGTCCCGACCGACTGTCCCGCTGCCTGCATCCACGCATCAAAACGGTTTAACTCAAGCACCGTGTGCCTCGTTATACCTTGCGATCACATCCGGCTTGATGCGTCCACGCTTGCCAACAGGGATTCCCTGGCTGATCGCCCACGCACGCACCTTGCGTGAATCTACCGAGCTAGTCGTGCTAGTCGTCGGTTCCGGGGCCGGCACAGACTCAGGCACAGGAGCGACAACAGTCATCTCCGAGGAAACATTCGTGGACATCCACGGTGCGTAATCAATCGACGTGCTAGTCATTCTCATTCTCCTTCGTGGTTAGGTGGCAGTTGCACGTGCAGCGCAACCCCCTGTGCGGGATCCATTCCCAACACTTCTCATGCAAATCATCCAAGCACCACCCGAACCTGCCAGTCCCCTGGCGCTTCGAGTTAGTCACGCTTCGTCCTCCAACACGGACACGCTGAACGCACCCTCCCGTGCTAGTGGTGTCACAATCAGCATTGACTGCTTCGTCACCACCTCAACCCAACCCAGCGCCTTACTCATGTCGTGCGCCAGCCACGTCACACGCCCCACATCAGGGGCACCATCGGAATCGGTGAACGTCACACACACACCGTCAGCTTCGGGCCGGTCAATGACCGTCGCCACAATCCGCTCGAACATACGTTGCCTTCCTGTTAGTGATGCCACCACCACCCCCAGAGGAATCCCGAGGGGGTACGGGACTCAACCCTGGGGGTGATGGAGCCAGCACTATTGCCTGTCACAATATCCTAGCCACATATTGCAATCACCATATAGCGACACTCCGACATTGGGCTAGTCCTGCACCCCCACCCGGTAATCCCCGAGCCTGCCGGCCCCCTCAACCTGGGTCTGCGCCGCCCACAACGTGGTGAAAGCAGCCCCATCCCAATACCCTCCCCACACGTGCCACAAGGCACCGACTCTCATCACCCTGTAGCCCGTCTCCTGGTGCCTGTACCAGCCGGGAGCCACCCTCAACCACGCTCCCCCAGTCGGCCCCAGGATCTCCCGAGGCGTGCGTCTCCTGCTCATGGCGCTAGTCCCCCCTCAGCTCGAATTCGGCAGAGCAATAGCAACGCAACCCACACGGGGCGCTACGCACCCACACCTTCACGTCTTCCCCCGTGCTAGTCATGGCGAGAGCGGCATGCCAGGACCTCTCCAGCTTCGGGCGATTGCGAAACGTCACAATGCGTCGCCTCTCCACGGTCGGCACGTCACTATCCCCCGCAAATTCGGCGAACATATCCAGCGGGACATCCCCCACCGGGCGCATCGTGTAGCAATCCTCAGGGATCAGCACGGCCCTACCCCTCTC
>Ga0315906_10008764_pt1 | contig 12094 bp, 9 predicted proteins | sample LakEriMetagenome_4_FD_203526 | JGI IMG/M metagenome (GOLD analysis project Ga0315906, IMG submission 203526) | Freshwater fungal communities from buoy surface, Lake Erie, Ohio, United States - Buoy 2 MA122 | ecosystem: Environmental > Aquatic > Freshwater > Lake > Lake biofilm | place: USA: Lake... | reverse complement strand
ATGCGGGTCGCCGCATACGGCGCGATCGCCGAGCAATGCACGCCACGCGGCGCGCCCTCGGCGGCGAGACTGCGCATGAACGCGAGCAGCGCGCCTTTCGACGCCGCATAGGCGGTGAGCCCATGCAGCCCGTGCAGCCCGGCGCTCGAGACGGACACGACGATGCGGCCCTGCCCTTGGGCGCGCATGTGCTGGTAGATCGGCTGGGTCACCGCGATCGTGCCATCGAAATTCACTGCCATGATGCGCCGGAAATCCTGCAGGGCGATGCGATGGAACGGCTCGTGCTGGTCGACGCCGGCGTTGTTCACCAGCGCGTCGATCCGGCCCCAGCGACCGAGCGCGGCATCGAGCATGCGCTGACCGGCGCCGTCCGCGCAGACATCGTCGTGCTGGGCGATGGCATCACCACCCGCCGCGAGGATCGCGGCGACGACCGCCTCGGCGGGCGAGGGCAACGGCGCCCCGTCCGGAGCGGTGCGCACCCGGTTGTTGACCATCACGCGCCACCCGAGCGCCGCTAGGTGCGAGGCGTAGGCGCATCCGAGGCCCGTGCCCGCGCCCGTGACGATGACGACGGGCCGCGATCCGTCAGATGCCTTGACCATGGAGGATGTCCTTGTCAGTCTTGGTCAGTCTTAGAGTGAAAGTCGCGGGTCATCATAACCCGCAGGGGGATCGACATGACCGACCTCGAAACGCGCCTCGCCCGGATCTTCGACAAGGACGAGATCCGGGACGTCCTCGCCGCCTATGTGCGCGGCGTCGATCGCGGTGACGGACCGCTGCTCAAGTCATGCTATCACCCGGATGCGATCGAAGAGCACGGTGGCCGCTACACCGGCAACGCCCACGAGTACGTCGACGGCGCGATCCCTCGGATCCGGCAGATGGACGCGATGCAGCATGTGCTCGGCACCAGCCACTTCGATTTCATCAGCGCGGATCTTGCCTATGTCGAGACTTACATCGTCACGCTCGCACGCATGAAGGTCGGCGGGGAAACGCTGGACACCTTCACGGGCGGGCGACTCATCGACCGCTTCGAGCGGCGTGAGGGACACTGGAAGATCGCGCATCGCCGCACCATCTTCGACTGGAACCGCGACACGCCGACGCGGCAAGGCTGGGTCGGCGGCATGTTCGTCCCCGGCACACCGGGCATGCGCGTGGGCGCCAAGGGCGAGGACGACCCCTCGTACGAGCGCTTCTGAATCGATAGGCGACCCGCCCCATGAAACGACCCGATGCGCCTTTTCGCAAGACATCGTTCCCCTCGGCGGCGATGCGCACTGAGCGGCGTGCGGACGGCAGTCTTTGGGTGACCCCTGAGCTTGCGCTCGCGGACTACCGACCCAATCTGCCGCAGGAACTCGCCGCGCGTGCCGCTGCGCACCCGCAGAAGACCTACCTCGCCGAGCGGCGAGGCGGCGCTGAGGCGCCGTGGTACCTGGCCAGCTATGGCGAGGTCGACCAGCAATCGCGCGCGGTCGCGGCTTGGCTGCTCGCGCGGGGGATCCCGGCCGGCCGCTCGTTGCTGATCCTGTCCGGCAATTCCGTGATGCATGCGGTGTTCAAGTACGGCGCGATGGCTGCACGCTTGCCGGCCTGCCCCGTCAGCGTCAATTACGCACTCATGGGCGGCGACTACGGTCGCCTGAAGCACGTCATCGAGATGGTGCGCCCGGCCGTGGTGTTCGCCGAGCAGACGCCTGCCTTCCGTGCCGCGCTCGAGTCCGTGGACTTCGGCGACGCCGCACTCGTGACCGACGAACCGTCGCTCATCGCCGGCACACGGGGCAGCGGCCCGGTGGTGTCGATCGCCAGCGTCCTCGCGACGCCTGCGGGCACCGATGTCGACGCCTCGATCGGGTCGATCGATCCGGATGAGGCCTCGCTCTACATGCTCACCTCGGGCAGCACCAGCCTGCCCAAGGCCGTGATCCAGACCCAACGCATGATCGCCGCCAACCTCGCGCAGGGCCGCCAAGTGCTGGGCGACACCGCCGGCTGGAGCGATGTGATGCTTGATTGGCTGCCTTGGAGCCATGTCTCGGGCGCCTTCACCAAGATGGGCACCCTGACGAGCGGCGGAACGCTGTACATCGACGGCGGCAAGCCCTTGCCGAGCATGTTCGCGGAGTCGCTGCGCAATCTCAAAGAAATCGCCCCGAAGTTCTATGTCAATGTACCCTTCGGCTACTCGATGCTTGCCGACGCCCTCGACAAGGACGAAGAGCTGCGTCAGCGATTCTTCGGCAATCTGCGGCTCGCGCTCTATGGCGGCGCCGGCCTGCCGCAGGCGCTCTACGACCGTTTCCAGCAGTTCGCCGTCGATACGGTGGGAGAACGGATCTTCTTCACGACCGGTTACGGCGCGACCGAGACCGCTTCGGGATGCATGGCGATCTACTTCCCGACCGAGGAGGTCGGCATCGGTCTGCCGATGCCGGGGCTCACGCTCAAGCTCGTACCGGACGGCGACCGCCATGAGGTGCGGCTCAAGGGCCCCATGATCACGCCCGGCTACCTCGGGCACGGCGAGAAGAACCGCGCGATCTTCGATGAGGACGGGTTCTGGCGCACCGGCGATGCGGCGCAGCTGCACGACCCCGCCGATATCGGCAAGGGACTCAAGTTCGCGGGGCGGCTCGCTGAGGAGTTCAAACTATCGAACGGCACTTGGGTCGCCGCAGGACGCCTGCGGGCATCGCTTGTCGAAGCGTTCGCGCCGCTGCTCGGCGACTTCGTGCTCTGCGGCGAGAACCGCGAACGACTCACGGCGCTCACTTGGCCCAAGACGCCGGTCGATGACACCCTGCGAACCGAGCTCTCGCGCCGCCTCGGGGTCTTCAACGCCGGCCGCGGCGCGAGCGAACGCGTCGAGGCGCTGCTGTTGCTCGACGAACCGCCGCGCGCGGACGCACATGAGCTGTCAGACAAAGGCACGATCAACCAGCGGGTCACCCTGCTCCGCCGTGCAGCGGATGTGGAGCGGCTCGAGTCCGGTCAGCCCGATCCTCGGATCGTGCGGCCCTGCTGAACCCCGAGGTGGAACCCATGGAGATCTCTGATCGCGTCGCGCTGGTGACAGGCGCCAACCGAGGCATCGGTGAGGCGTTCGTGCGGGTGCTGCTCGCCGAAGCCGGTGCAGCCAAAGTGTATGCCGCCGCGCGCGACCCTGCCGATGCCGCGCACCTCGAGCGCGAGTTCCCGGGCCGATGCATCGCCGTACGCTTGGACGTCACCGATGGCGCGCAGATCAGCGCAGCAGCCGAGCGCTGCGGCGATGTCGGACTGCTCATCAACAACGCCGGTCTGTTCACCAACCAGCTGCTGATCGGCGCCGCAGACATGTCTCATGCGCGCGCCGAGATGGAGGTCAACTACTTCGGGCCGCTCGCGATGATCCGGGCGTTCGCACCGGCGCTGGCCCGCAACGGCGACGGCGCCGTGATCAACGTGCTGTCGGCGGCCGCGATCGTCGCCCTGCCGAACATGGGCGGCTACTCGCCCTCGAAAGCGGCCGCCCGCATGCTGTCGACCTCGGCGCGCGCGGAGCTCGCCGGCCAGGGCACGCACGTGGCCGCCCTCATCGTCGGCTCGGTCGAGACGCGGATGGCCGCGCATGTCCAGGGTGCCAAAGAAAAGCCCGAGGACATCGCACGCGCCGGTCTACGGGCGGCGGAGCGCCGGATCGATGAACTCGACACCGACCGGATGGCCGTGGAGGTGCGTGCCGCGCTGCAACTCGACCCGAAGGGCTTGGAGCGCCGCCTCGCCAAGCTCCTCGGCGCCCAGAGCATCAGCACAGGCAAGTAGTCCCCAGGCAAATAGACCCCAGGCAAATAGACCCTAGAACAGCGGCGTCCGGCCCGTCAGCGCGACGATATGCGGCGGCGGTGCCTCGCCCGCCTTGAGCCGATCGAACAGCCCACGGTCGAAGTAATCGCGCCATTCCGTGATCAGGCCGTCCCTGAACCGCATGATGCCCGCATAAGGCAGCGCGATCTGCCGTCCCTCGGGCGAGGTGAACTCGTCCACCCCTTCGGCGAGGGCGGTGTCGCCGTGCTCGGCGTAGCTGAAGATCCGCCAACGGACATCCTTCATCTGGCCGGCGAGCGTTTCCATGAACCGGGCGGTCGCTTCCTTGCCGATGATGGGCGGACTGCCCACATGCGAGTGCCAGACGATGTCGTCGGCCAAACGCGCGACCACGGCCTGTCTGTCGCCCTGTCGCCAACCCATGATGACGGCCTTCATGACGGCGAAATGGCGGCCCTGTGCAGCATCCTCGACAGACGCGCTGGCCACGGTGGCGCCTGCAGCGACCAAAGGCGCGCCAGCGACGAAATTGCGACGGTCCATGCGATATCCTCCGGAGAGATATGACTTTCGGTATTAGACCACAGATATAATCCTTGTTCTTACCTCGCTCATCCACGCGATCGGAGAGACCCCGTGCGAACGACTCCTGCAGAGAAGATCCGCGAGTACCGCCGCCGCGACTGGTGGGGGGACACTCGCATCCACGACATGTTCGACGCCCATGCCCGCGCCTTCCCGGAACGCACGGCCCTGGTCGATGCGCCGAACCGCCCGGATCTCTTGGGTACAGCGCCGCTGCGCCTGAGCTGGCGTGAGACCGCTGATCTGGCAGATGGCTTCGCGGTGACGCTGCAAGCCCTCGGACTCGGACGTGACGATCTGCTCGTCACACAACTGCCCAACATCGCCGAGTATCCGGCGCTCTACATCGCGGCGCTGCGGCTCGGCATCATCGTCAGCCCGGTGCCGATGCAGTTCCGCCGTCACGAACTGGAACAGATCATCCGCTTCACCGGCGCCCGCACGGTGCTCACCGTCGACGCCTTCAAAGGCGCCGACCACATCGGGATGGCGCTGCAGTCCAGTGCGACGCTCGCCGCAGAGGGCATCACCCTGCGCGTACTCAGTCTGCGCAGTGCGGCGAGCGGGGACACGCTCCCGGAAGGCGCGATCGCCTTCACCGCGGCGCCGCCGGATGATCCGCGGCGGGCTGCGCTGCGGTCGCACTGCGCCGCGCTCGGCGTCGACGCCGACGACATCGCGACGATCTGCTGGACCTCGGGCACCGAAGGCACCCCCAAGGGCGTGCCGCGCTCGCACAACCACTGGCGGGCGATCAGCTGGGCGCACCTGCGGGGCGCCGGGATACAGCCCGGCGAGATGCTGCTCAACCCCTTCCCGCTCGTCAACATGGGGGCCCTCGGGGGCTGCTTCATGAGTTGGCTGCACAACGGCGGAACGCTGCTGCTGCACCATCCGCTCGACCTGCCGACCTTCTTCCGGCAGATCGCCACCGAGCGGCCGCAGTACGCCATCGCACCGCCGGCGGTGCTCAACATGTTGCTGAAGAACGAGGCGCTGCTCGCATCGGTCGTCCTGTCGTCCTTGCGCTGCATCGGCTCCGGGTCGGCACCGCTCGACCCGGAGATGATCCAGGGCTATCAGGATCGCTTTGGCATCGAGATCTGCAACAATTTCGGCTCCAACGAGGGCGTCTCGCTCATCAGCAACGCCACCAACGCTGCCGATGCCTTGCATCGCGCGCGCTGGTTCCCGCGGTATGGCCGCGACGAGGTGTCGTGGACGCCGCCGCCGCCCGTGCAGATCAGCACGCGGCTCATCGACCCGGAGAACGGCAGCGAGATCCTCACGGCAGGGCATGCCGGTGAACTACAGATCACGGGGCCCACGGTCTTCGACGGCTACCTGAATGCGCCGCAGATCAACGCCGAGTCGTTCGCGTCGGACGGTTGGTTCCGCACCGGCGACATGTTCGAGCTCTGCGGCGACGGCGATGAGCTGCGTTTCTACCGATTCGTCGGCCGGCTGCGGCAGGTGATCAACCGCGGCGGGATGAAGGTCTCGCCCGAGGAGCTCGACAACGCGCTCAACCAGATGCCGGATGTGCTCGAGGGCGCGGTGGCGGCCTATCGCGATGCCGTGATGGGCGAGCGCATCTGCGCCGTCGTGGTGCCGAAGCCCGGCGCGAGCATCACCCTCGACGCCGTGTGCGCCCACTTCGAGTCGTTCGGCCTCGCGAGGTTCAAGTGGCCGGAACGCTTGCGCGTCATCCCTCAATTGCCGCGCAACAGCGTCGGCAAGGTGCTACGGGGCGAACTGTCACGCCTGGCTTCGGACGAGGACGGCTGACAGGCAGACGGCGCCTAGCGCCACTGCCGAGCGACCTCCACGGCCTCGCGAAAGCCGGTGCGGCTGACCCAGAGCATCGTGCCCGAGGCCAGCGTCGCGACCGCGCCCACCGTCGCGAGCGACACGCCTATCTGCATCGGTCCGCCCAGCAGGTGATCGCTCACCCACGCGACCAATGTCGGCCCCGAACCGAGCGACATCATCGTCCCGATCAAAAAATACGCCGCGATGATCTGGCCGCGCAATTGGTTGGGCACGACCGACTGCAGCGCCGTTCCGGGAAGCCCGTTCAACATACCGAAGCCGAAACTGGTGACCGCAAGCAGGACCAGCGTGGTCGTCGGGTCCGGGTGCAACGGCGTGACGAGCACCAACGGCACCAGCGCAAACATCACCACCGCGGCGACCGTGATCGGCGCATCGACACGACCCCGCGCCGTCAGACGGTCCGAGACCCAACCACCGACGAAGACGCCTGGCACCGAGGTCAGCAACAGGATGGACCCGTAGGCGAGCCCGATGTCGCCTGCCGTCCAGCCATGCACGCGCATGAACACCGCAGGGATCCAGACGAGGTACGAGATGCCCGCGATGCCGAACACGGAAAAGCCTAGGAACAACAGCATGAAGAGCGTCCGCCGCCCGCCGATGAAGGCGAGCAGGGACAGGTCGGTTCCGCGCGGCGCAAGACCGCGACGCTCCGGCTCCCGTACCAACAAGAAGAGCAGCGCGATCAGCACACCCGGCAACCCGACCACCAGGAACACCAACTGCCAGGGCGCAAGCACGCCGACCCCCGGGACCGCCACCGCTCCCATGCCTTCGGCCAGTTCGATGACCTGGCCGCCGATGATCAACGCCAGCCCAGAACCGAGATACGGCCCCATCGCATAGGCGCTGATGGCGCGGGCGCGCCGCTCGGGCGGGAAGTAATCCGACATCAAAGAATAGGCAGCCGGCGACAACGCCGCTTCGCCGATCCCGACGCCGATGCGCGCCAAGAACAACCCGAGGAACCCCGTGGCGAGCCCGCAGAGCGCCGTCATGATGCTCCAGGAGATCATGCCGACGACGATGAGCATCCGCCGGCTCCAACGGTCGGCCACCCAACCGAGCGGCAAGCCCATGACACTGTAGAAGATCGAGAACGCGAGGCCTGCGAGCAGACTGAACTCGGTGTCGCTGATGCCGAGGTCTGCCCGGATCGGCTCGACCAGCAGGCTCATGATCTGCCGGTCGATGAACGAACTGGTGTACGCCACCATGAGCAACGCGACCAGCACCCACGCCCGCGTCGGGCTCGGCCACGGCGCGGCGGAGATCGACGGCGTTGCGCTCACCCGCCCACCCGCTCGACCACCATCGCGGCGCCGACGCCGGAGGCGCCGGTGCAGGCGACGAGCCCGAACCGTCCGCAGCAGGCATCGAGCGCATCGAGCAGGCTCGAGAGCAGGATGGCGCCCGAGGCCCCCATCGGATGACCCTTGGCCATGTGGCCGCCGCCGACGTTGACGCGACCGAGGTCTACCGCGTGGTCCCGCAAGAAGATCGCCATCGTGACCGCGAAGGACTCCATGAACTCGATCCGGTCCATGTCGCCGAGCGTGAGCCCGGCTTCGGCGAGCGCGGCCTGCATCGCGGCGAGGCCGGCGAGCAGCGAGGCGCGCGGATCACCGCCGGATTCGGCGTAAGCGAGGATGCGCGCCCGCGCCGTTCGGCCGGCGCCATCCGCGGGCGTGCCGCCGACGAGCGCGAGCCCCGCACCGTCGCAGACGGGCGGCGCATGGGCGATGGTGTGACGGTGGTCGATGGGACCCTCGAGCGCATCCGCGTACTGTGCGGCGAGCGCCGCGAAACCGGGCGCCATCGCCGCGAGCGACTCCGCGGTGGTCTGCGGACGGACGCATTCGTCGATCGTGAGGCCATCGATCGCGATCCGCGAAGCGGCGAGCGCAGGCACGGCCTCGGCGGCCACCGCGCGCTGCTGCGAGAGCAGCGCCAGCCGATCGAGTTCGGTGCGCGCGATCCCCTGTTCGTCGGCGAGCCGGTCGGCGGCGAGCACCACCGGCACGTAGCGCGAGCGCTTCGGGAACGACGCATCGCTGTAGTAGGCGGCCTGGTCCGCCATGAACGGCACGCGCGACATCATCTCGACGCCACCGGCCAAGGCCGCGGTCGGCCGGCCCGCCACCCGCAGCGCCGCATGACCGATGGCGGTCAGCCCGGACACGCAATAATTGTTGAGCGTGAAGGCGCTGGCGCGCTCGTCGATGCCCGCATGCAGCTTCGAGACGAGCGCGATGTTGCCGCCTTGATCGCCGATCTGGCCGACGCAACCGAGCACCAACCCGCCTACGGAGCGCGGTTCGTGACCGCGCGTCTCAAGCGCCGCCACGAGACGACCGACGAGTTCTTGTGGGGTGTGGGCCGCGAGGCCGCCATCGGGCCGCGCCTTGCCCCGCGGCGTGCGCACCGCGTCGTGGATCCAAGCCTGCATGATCTATTCCCCTGTGGTCCGGACACGGAGTGTGCCGCGTCCGGTGCCGCAGGGGAATGGTGCCGGGTGAGGGATTTGAACCCCCGACCAACGGTTTAAAAAAGCGTTTATAAACTGTTGTTTAAAAACAGGTTTTCATGCCGTCCCGTTATTTCGTATGCGTTTAGAGCTGGAGTAAGGTGACTTCTGGCTCCTTGCCAGGCAAGGAGACAGAAGCGATGAAGCGATCAAAGTTCGCCGAGGAGCAAATCCTCTTTGCGCTGAAGCAGGCTGATGCTGGCCCGCCGGTCGGCGATGTCTACCGGCAGATGAGCGTCAGCGAAACCACGTTCTATGTTTTGAAGAAGCGGCACGGGAACCTACTGTCTGCGGTATCGATTTTTTCCTTGAGCAACACTGGAATGCCGTGCATCGATCTTGCTGCCCGCTCCCGATCCCCTTGCTAGGTGATCGTCATCGCATCGGGGTTCACCTCGACGACGGCATTGAGGCGAGGATCGACCATATCGATTCACCCCAGATATCCATCGCCCTTCGCAGATCCGTGATGGCCGATGTCTTTGGAGAGAGGACTCCGATCGTTGGGTCGATGCGAGAGGTTCCTGCGCCATGACCGACGCGGCACCACCGATCGCCGCCAACAGAAAAAAATTGCCGTCAGCGAAACTTGCCATCTTTACTTGCCAAGCGCGTCACACCAGGAAGCCGAGGTCCCGCGGATATCCCGGCAACGGCGAGCCCGCCCCGAAATTCCTGAGATTGGGCAACAGCCCACCGAGTTCGCTTTCGCCTACGCCGAACCAGCTCGCCAGCGTGGCGGCATACTGGTCCACCGAGGTGGACGGCAACAGACGTCCCTGACCCACGTGCCATTGGTCCTCGGGAGCCGCCGTATCCGCCGTACTCACCGGCGGAGGGGCACCGTAGAACTTCGCGCCGCGCACCGCGCCACCGACGACGAAATGGTGCGCACCCCACCCGTGATCGGTGCCATCGCCGTTCGGCGTCAAGGCACGACCGAAGTCGCTGGCTGTGAAGGTCGTGACCTTGTCGGCTATACCCAACTCGAGAGTTGCCTCGTAGAAGGCCGCGATGGCATCGCTGACTTCGCGCAGCAGTGCAGGTTGCCGAGTCGGCAGCTGATCGTGCAGATCGAAGCCACCAATGGACACCATGAATACCTGTCGCTTGAGACCCAGCGAGTTTCTCGCGCCGATCTGTCGCGCCACCATCTTCAGCTGGCGCGCGAGATGGGTCTCGGGGAAGACCGTCGACACCGCGCTTCCGGACAAGGCCTCGGACAGACGTTTCTCAGACTCTATGGAACGCCTGACCACCTTGGCGTACTCGTTTTCAAGGGTGTCCGCGCTCGATTTCTGCATCAAATCGACGAACGTCTGTCGAGCGACGCTGTCGAATAGGCTACCGCGCGAGGCGTTGATCACGATGGGTCCGCCGGTCGAGCATTGGTATTGTCCGGCGGAGCGCCCTGCGAGAAACACCGTGTTGCCAGTCACCGAGACACACGTGAAGACACTGCCGCTACCGTTGCTCGACAAGGCAAGGTCGCCGATCAAGCCTCCCCACCCCTCGGTGGTACCCTCCGCGGCAGACGACTGCCAAACGGACTGCTGGTCGTTGTGGGAGAACAGCTTGGGCGGCAAGGGATAGAGGACCGTGTTTCCGCTGTCGTACTGGGCACGCGTGATCGGCATCACGAGCGGACCGACGTTAAGTTGCACGGCGGCCTTACCGGAATTGAAGAGCGACGCGAGCCGGGACATGTTGGGATGCAACGCATACTCCCGGCCGTTGGCCAGCGGCTGCGTGGGTCGTAGGACGGCAGACGCCAGCTCGGCTCGCGGTACGATGAACGTTGAGTTCGTCGATGCGCCACGAATCGCCACATATTTTCCGTGTGAAAGCGGGTCGTACGGGATCAGCGTCGATGCATCGTCGTTACCCCCGAAAAGAAACACGCACACCAGCGCCTTGTAATCGGTCGCGGAGAAAGCCGCCGCTTCGCCCATTGCTGCGAGGTTGAGCGCGAACGGCATCGCCGAGCCGGCGATCGAGAGATTCACGCTACGAGTCAGGAACTCGCGCCGGGTCAACTCGTTCACTCTGCTCGGGTTCATACGGACGCCTATTTCTGTACCAGATATTCAGGGGACGACATCACCATCAGTACCGCCCGATGGATGTTCTGCAGTTTCGCGGCATCCGACAGGATTTGCGGACGTGAGCTGGGATTGATGACAGAAAGGATGGCTTTCTCGGTACTCTCCGACAGACGTCCGGCGGCAAGCAGCAAGTTCAGGCGGCGAACCAGCTCCTGGTCATTGCTACCGACCAGCTTCATTTCTTCGCTGTAGTCACCGGTCAAGTCGTATCCGTCCGAGGCAGTGCTGTCGTTCGGCGAGTCGATCTGCGCGGCTGCGCGCACCCAGACGCCTTTGGTGATCGTCTCTTCCATGAAGTTGAGATACGCGGCGACGGTCGACTCGTTGACTATCTGGAATTCTGGGGCAGTGGCCTTATCGACGGCGAACTGGGTGTTCGGCGGGATGTAGCCTGGTCTGAAAAAATTGAACACCGACGCGGCACGAAACGGATGTTGTCCGAGCGAACTGAAGGTGTTGAAGCGTGGCGGATCGATCTTCCAGGTATCCGCTTTGGAAGTCAGGTTGAAGGTGCGCGCCCACTGCGCGAATCGCACCATCGGCTCGCGGAGTTTGCCGTGCGCAGCCGAGGTCGACGCCATTGGTCGTCGGGCATCCTCGTCGAGCAAGATTGCCTTGAAAACCGCTTTGAGATCGCCGCGAATCCCGTTACCGTTGTTGTTGAATACCGTCGCGACGCGACGCACGTAGGCGGCGGACGGATTGCTCGTCACCAGACGCTGAATCATCTGTCGCGAGAAAAATGGACCGACGTTCGGATGGTTGAAGAGGGTATCGAGCGCGAGACGCAAAGACGTCTGTCCATCTGTATTCGCCGGGATCGTCGTGCCGAGAAACCGTTTCTGCAGTAGCGAGTGGCGCTCCGGAAAGAGCTTCATCTGATTTTTGCTGTACTCGACGTTCGGTACCGTCCAGAAGAACGGCGGAACGGGGCTGCGCGTGAATCCGGCGTTATGGGCGATGTCGTAGCCGGTGAATACGCGCGCGAGATTGCTGACATCACTCTGGGTGAACGCATCGATGGTTTTGCCGGCGGCGTCGAGACGCGGCGTTCCATCGATATCGAGTTCCGACACGCCGATCGCGAAGAGCTGCATCACCTCGCGCGCGTAGTTCTCGTCGGGGATCCGGCCGGTGACGGGGTCCTCTTTCTGGTTACGAAGCGTATTGAGAAATCCCCCCATGGCGACCGAGAGCGTCACCTCTTCGAGTAGTT
>Ga0315906_10008761_pt1 | contig 12097 bp, 9 predicted proteins | sample LakEriMetagenome_4_FD_203526 | JGI IMG/M metagenome (GOLD analysis project Ga0315906, IMG submission 203526) | Freshwater fungal communities from buoy surface, Lake Erie, Ohio, United States - Buoy 2 MA122 | ecosystem: Environmental > Aquatic > Freshwater > Lake > Lake biofilm | place: USA: Lake... | reverse complement strand
GGGTCGATCGGGCGCTGTCGGTCGTGTCGGTTGCGGGTTTTTCAATTCCAGTTTTTGTCACGGGTTATGTGCTGATCTATCTCTTCTCCATCCAGCTCGACTGGCTGCCGGTGCAGGGCTATCGGCCTCTGGGCGGCAAGGACGGGCTGGCGGGATGGGCGCGCCATCTGATCCTGCCCTGGGCTGCGCTGTCGATTATTTATGTTGCGCTGATCGCCCGCATCACGCGCGCAGCCGTATCCGAGGCTCTCACTGAGGATTACATCCGGACTGCGCGAGCCAAGGGCGTCTCGGAGCACGTGGTGCTCATCCGTCATGCGCTTCGGAACGCTGCAGTACCAATCGTCACCGTGATTGGCATCGGGGTCGCACTCCTGATTGGCGGCGTGGTGGTGACTGAAACCGTATTCGCCATTCCGGGCCTGGGATCACTCACGGTCGATGTGGTGCTGAACCGAGACTTTCCCGTGATCCAGGGACTAGTCATGTTTTTTGCAGCCATCTATGTGCTGATCAATCTGCTGGTCGACCTCAGCTATCTCGCGCTTGATCCGCGGATCCGATACTGATGAACACCTTCCGGAAGCTCTGGGCGAACGGCGCGTTTCGGTTCGGCGCAAGCGTGCTCGCGCTGGTGTTTGTGATGGGCGTGCTTGCGCCATTCCTTGGCACGGTCGATCCCGCGGTCATGGACTACAACAACATCAACCGCGCGGCCGGTCACACTGGCCCGTTTACGCTGGTTGATGGCTCCCAGGTCGCGCATGCCTTCTGGCTGGGTACCGACAATTTCGGGCGCGACCTCTACAGTCGGGTGCTCTACGGCGCGCGCGTCTCGCTGCTGGTTGCGATCAGCACGGCGCTCCTTGCACTCACCGCGGGCGGCGCAATCGGCATGCTCGCGGGCTACTTCCGCGCAGCCGATCTGGTCCTGATGCGCATGATGGACGGTCTGATGGCGATCCCCGCGATCCTGCTTGCGATTGCGCTGGTGGCGGCGCTCGGGGCCAGCATCGCCACCGTGGTGGTTGCGATCGCAATACCCGAAATTCCGCGGGTGTCGCGACTGGTACGCTCGCTCGTGCTCACCCTGCGCGAAGAGCCGTTCGTGGAAGCCGCCCGCGCGCTCGCCACCCCCACGCCGGTGATTCTTCTCAGGCATATCCTGCCCAATGCGCTCGCGCCGCTACTGGTGCAGGGCACCTTCGTTGCAGCGTCAGCCGTGCTGCTCGAAGCCATCCTGAGCTTTCTCGGTCTGGGGTTGCCGGCCGAAATCCCCACCTGGGGCAACATCATGGCCGAGGGCCGCACGCAGTTCAGTCAGTACCCGGGCAATGTGCTGTATCCAGCACTGTTCCTGGTTCCCACCGTGCTCGCACTTAATCTGCTGGGCGATGGTCTGCGCGATGTCCTCGATCCAAAATTTGCCAAACGGTGACCCGCATCGCCACCCTGGAGATCGATCAGCTCGACATCGCGCTCCCGCCCGGCGGAGATCGCACGCACGCGGTCACATCGCTTTCGCTTGCGATCGAACCCGGACGCACCCTTTGCGTGGTGGGCGAGTCGGGCTCGGGAAAGTCGGTGATGGCCACCGCGGTAATGGGACTGCTTCCTCGCGAGTTGCGGGTGACTGCGGGTCGTATCCGTCTTGAGGGAGAGTCGCTCCTCGAAGCCGATCGCGCTCGCCTGCGAGCACTGCGCGGCAAGGCCATGGGAATGGTGTTTCAGGAACCCATGACCGCGCTCAATCCGGTCATGCGCTGCGGCGACCAGATTGACGAACTCCTTCGAACCCACACGAGCGAATCCATGGCGGAGCGCCTGCGCGCGATTCGAGCCGTGCTTGAACGCGTGCACCTGAGTGAGCCTGACCGCATTCTTCACAGCTACCCCCATCAGTTGAGCGGCGGCCAGCGCCAGCGGATCGTGATCGCGATGGCGGTCATTCTCAAGCCGGCCCTCCTCATCTGTGACGAGCCCACCACTGCGCTCGATGTCACCACCCAGAAGGAAATTCTGACGCTGATTGCAGAACTGCAGCGTGACCAGGGCAGCGCGGTGCTGTTCATCACGCATGACATGGGTGTGGTGGCCGACATTGCCGACGATATCCTGGTGATGCATGGAGGGCGCTGCGTCGAGCAGGGGCCCAGGGACGAGATTCTGCGTACCCCCTCGGCCGAGTACACCCGCATGCTGCTCGCCGCAGTGCCCGGTATGACCCCGCCTGCGCCACGCGAGCGTCCACCCGCCGCAACCCGGTTATCAGCCCATGCGGTGGGCAAGACCTATGTGAGCCGCGACTGGGTGGGGCGGCGCCAGGAAACCGCTGCGCTGAAGGACGCAAGCCTCGCGCTGGAAGGGGGCGAAACGATCGGCATCGTTGGTGAATCCGGATCGGGAAAGTCCACCTTCGCACGCTGTCTGATCCGACTGATTGACCCCACTGATGGCGACATTTACTGGGGATCCGACGAAGTCGCTCAGCGACCAGAGCGCATGCTGAGGCCGCTTCGGCACCGAGTCCAGGTCGTCTTCCAGGACCCCAATCGATCGCTCAACCCGCGCCGCACTGTGGGTCAATCCATCGTCGAAGGGGCAATGAATTTCGGTGCCTCACGCGCTGACGCGCAGGCGCTCGCGGAAAAGCTTATCGGTCAGGTGCGACTGCCAGCGCAATCACTCGATCGATATCCGAGCCAGTTCAGCGGCGGCCAGCGGCAGCGGATCGCAATTGCCCGGGCACTGGCCTGTCAGCCCGAGGTGCTGGTCGCAGACGAAGCGGTCTCCGCACTCGATGTATCCGTGCAGGCCCAGATCCTCGATCTGCTGCGCGATATTCAGTCAGAGCTCGGTCTGGGGCTGCTCTTCATCACGCACGACCTGCGCGTGGCGGCCCAACTCTGCGACCGGGTGATTGTGATGCAGCGCGGACGGATCGTTGAACAGGGCGTCACACAAACCCTGTATGCCTCGCCCCAGCACCCCTACACCCGTCATCTGCTGGCCAGCGCGCCAGCGGGTCTCGATATCGGCCACTGAACGGTCGCCTCTCACTTTCCCTCCCCCATGCGAATTCTGATCGCTGGCTTCCAGCACGAGACCAACACCTTCGCGCCCAGTCGCGCAGACTGGGCTGCGTTCAATCGCGGCGACGGTTTCCCGGCCTATCAGCGCGGCGCGGCCATGCTTGAGACCCTGCAGGATGTGAACATCCCGATCGCAGGATTTGCCCGCGCCGCGCGCGAGCGGGGCTGGCAGGTGATCCCCTCGGGCTGGGCCGGGGCGTCGCCTTCCGCACACGTCACCCGGGACGCGTTCGAGCGTATCAGCGCCGATCTGCTCGAGGATCTTCGCGCAGCGCTCACAGTGGGGCTGGACGCGGTCTATCTCGACCTGCACGGCGCAGCAGTGGCAGAGCACGCCGACGACGCCGAGGGCGAACTGCTTGCGCGCGTGCGCGCGCTGATCGGCCCCGACCGCCCGCTGGTAGCCAGCCTGGATCTGCATGGCAACATCACCGCCCGGATGTTCGAGCTGAGCGACGCACTGGTGGCCTACCGAACCTATCCGCATATCGATATGGCCGACACCGGCGCCAGGGCAGCAGCGCTCCTCGAACGGAGGCTGGCAATCGGCAGGCGGCAGGCGGTCGCAGTGCGGCGGCTCCCGTACCTGATTCCACTTAACGCCCAGAGCACCTGGACCCAACCCGCCGAGGGTCTCTACCGCCGGCTGGGCGAGATCGAGCTTGACCATCGCGCCTCGCTCAGCTTTTGCATGGGCTTCCCGGCCGCCGATTTTACGGAGTGCTCGCCGGTGTTATGGTCGCACGCCGATATGCCGGCTGCTGCAAGCGCTGCAGCCGACGCGTTCTTTGCCGAGGCAGGTCCGCCCGAGCAGTGGCGCACCGAGGTGTTGAACGCGCCCGACTGCGTGGCGCGCGCGCTCGTTCTCGCGGCGCCGGCCAGCGCCCCAGTCGTGATCGCTGATACCGAAGACAATCCGGGCGCGGGGGGCGACAGCAACACCACGGGACTGCTCCACGCCTTCATCACGCAGGGCGCAGGCCGGGCATTTCCCGGGCAGGTGGCGTTTGGGCTGCTCTTTGATCCCGAAACCGCGCTCGCCGCACACGAGGCCGGCACCGGCGCAGTCATCGAGCGCGCAATCGGGCGCTCCGTACCAATCTATTCCGGGATGAGCCCGCCACCCCTTGCGGGACGCTTCAAGGTCCGGCGGCTGAGCGATGGGCAAACCACGCTCAAGGGCCCGATGATGACGGGCGCTCCCGTCAACCTGGGACCGAGCGCCTGCCTGGAAATCGATGGCGTGCTGATCGCAGTTGTGAGCGGCAAGACGCAGCTGCTCGATCGGGTCCTGCTGGGCATGGTCGGAATCGATGCTGAAGCGATGCGAATCATCGGGGTGAAAAGCTCGAACCATTTCCGGGCTGACTTCACACCGATTGCGAGTCATGTTCTGATCTGCAAATCCGGCGCGCCCATGGCAGCCGACCCTGCTGATCTCGCCTGGCGACACCTGTCGCCGCTCACCCGAACCCGTCCCTGAGCGGGCCTGCGCCCGCGCCGTCATCAGGAGCAGTCATGCCCGCGAGCCCAACCGACCCGTGCCAATTCACCGCTTCCGAACTGCTTGCCGCCTACGCCAGCGGACAGCTTTCCCCAGTCGAGGTCACGCAGGCGGTCCTTGCCCGCATCGAGCGGCTCAATCCCTTGCTCAACGCCCTGGTGCTGGTTGCCCCCGAGCAGGCCCTGGCGAGCGCCCGCGCGAGCGAACAGGTCTGGCAACAGCGTCGCCAGCGAGGCACACCGGTGGGCGCGCTGGAAGGCGTTCCGGCCACGATCAAGGACCTGATCCTCACGCGAGGCTGGCCCACGCTGCGCGGTAGCCACACCGTGGTCGCTGAACAGCCCTGGGATATCGATGCGCCCGTTACCGCGCGCCTGCGCGAGGCCGGTGCGGTGCTGCTTGGCAAGACCAGTACGCCCGAATACGGCTGCAAGGGCGAGACCAACTCGCCGCGAAGCGGCCTCACGCGTAACCCGTGGCATCTGGACCGCACGCCGGGCGGCTCCTCGGGTGGCGCCGCCGCTGCGGTGGCCGCCGGTCTGGGGCCACTTGCAGTCGGAACCGACGGCGCGGGCAGCGTTCGCATCCCCGCCGCCTTCTGCGGCAACGTGGGGCTCAAGCCCAGCTTCGGGCGCGTGCCCGCCTATCCGCTCTCGCCCTTTGGCACCGTGGCGCATCTGGGGCCGCACGCGATGTCGGTGCGCGATGCAGCGCTCATGCTGAACGTGATGTCACAGCCCGATCCGCGCGACTGGACATCCCTCCCGCCCGATGCACGCGATTACACCGTCGGGCTCGACGACGGTATTCGCGGGCTGCGTATGGCCTATTCGCCCACCCTGGGCTATGTGCGCACGCTCCACCCCGAAGTGGCGGCCGCGGTCGATCGCGGCGTGCAGCGGCTGCAGGAACTGGGTGCACAGATCGAGTCGGTCGACCCCGGGTTCGATGACCCGCTTCACATCAGCACCGGACTCTGGTTTGCGGGCGCCGCCTCGATCTGGCGATCGCTGAGCGACGCGCAGCGCGCGGTCACCGACCCCGACTTCGCCGCGCAGGCGCAGATCGGGCAAACCATTGATCTCGCCCACGTCCATGACCTCACCATGCAGCGCGGTGCGCTGGGCTCGCTCATGCGGCAGTTCATGACCCGCTATGACGTACTGATCACGCCCTCGGTTGCCATCCCCGCGTTCGACGCCCGTCTGCCGGGCAGCGTCCCGATGAATGCTGAAACCATGCTGGGCTGGACGCCCTACAGCTACCCGTTCAACCTGACCCAGCAGCCGGCCATCACCGTGCCGTGCGGGCTTTCGAAAGAGGGGCTGCCGCTGGGCATCCAGTTTGTAGGGCGGATGTTTGATGACGCGATGGTGCTGCGCGTTGCGCGCGCGTTTGAGTCGGTTTGTCCGGTGGCGAGGCCGGCGCTGGCGTGGGCGGTTTGACCTGCGCAGATTCCGCCGCCACTATCGGCCCCATGAATCCTGACACACACCACGACGAAGACCTGGTCGAGGGCGTTCGGCGCTTTGTCGAGCGCGATATCCTGGGCAAAGTCCAGGCGCTCGAGGCCTCCGATGCCTATCCCAACCATCTGATCGGTTCGCTCGCCGAGCTCGGTCTTTTTGGCGCAGCGGTGCCACCGTCATACGGCGGCCTGGGGGTCAACATCCCCACCTATGCCCGCATCATGGAGGAGCTGGCCTACGGATGGACCGCGCTCAACTGCTACCTCAACAGCCATTTCTCGGCTTCATCGATGCTTGCGCGATACGGCACCGATCAGCAGAAGGCGCGTTTTCTTCCCAGGATGGCCACTGGCGAACTACGCGTCGCCATTGCGCTCACCGAACCCAACGGCGGCAGCGATTTGCAGGCGATCCGAACGCGCGCCACGCGTGGCCCCGACGGCCAGTGGCAGTTGAACGGTAGCAAAATTTTCATCACTAACGGCGGCAGTTCAGGCGCAGTGATCGTGCTCACCCGCACTGGCGAAGGTAAGAAGGGCTTTAGCCTGTTCATGCTTGAAAAAGGTTTGCCAGGCTTTTCGGTGGGAGGCCGCGCCAAAACCATGGCGCACCGGCATGTCGATGTCACCGAACTCAATTTCGACACGGTTGTACTGAGCGATGCAGAGCTGATCGGCGGCGTACCAGGCGAGGGGCTACAGCAGATGCTGGACGCCATCGAAACCGGCCGAATCGCCATGGGGGCCACCGCGGTCGGTCTTGCCCGCTCTGCGCTCAGGTCCGCAATCGACTACGCCGCAGCGCGGCAGTCCTTTGGCCAGGTGATCGGCCAGCATCAGGCCATACAGGGACTCCTCGCCGACATGGGCGCCAAAACGCTCGCTGCGCGCACGCTCGTTCAGGAGGCAGCCGCCGTCAAAGCGCGCGGCGGTCGCGCCGACATGGTGGCGGGGATGGCCAAACTGTTCGCGGGCGAGGTCTGCGCCGAAGTCGCACTCAACTGTGTGCGCATTCACGGCGGCTCGGGCTATGTGTCAGATTTTCCGGCGGAGCGGTATTACCGCGAAGCGCCCTACTTTGTTCTGGTGGAGGGCAGCAACGAAATCCAAAAGACCATCATCGCGCGCCGATTGCTGGCCGGTGATGGCCAGGCGATCGGACTCTGACACATTTGCAATGACCGGGCCCCCTGCGCTGAGCGCGCTCTCGCTCATCGACGCTCACTCGATCCGCCAACCTGAGCGGCGGGCCGTAAGGTTCGCAGGTCGGACTCTCACCTATGGCGAGCTGCGCGAGCATTCTTTCCAACTAACCGGCGCATTGCGCGCACGCGGCCTCGGCCAGGGCGGCCGGCTGTGCATGATCGCAGCGAATTGCCCGGAGCACTACCTTGTGTACCTGGCAGTACTACGTTGCGGCGCCACGCTATTTCCGATTAACCCGGATTTAACCGCCGACGAAGTCACCTACATCCTCAGCACCGTCGACCCGAACGTCATCGTGTGCGACAACGCGATGTTGGATCGCGTGCAGGCTGCCGCTCAATTCCTCGGTAGCCGCGATTGCATCACCACCTTCGACGAACTCCTGAATGACTCGGTTCAGCAGACGGTACCCGAGCGAGTCGAACGCGCAATCGAACCCGAAATCGAGCGATCGCCTGAGGATATGGCGCTTGTCGTACACACATCGGGCACCACGGCGAGGCCAAAGGGCGTGATCGCCACCGACGCTATGGAGGTGCGCTCAGCCGTCGCTTTGCGAACGGTCTGGAACATTGGCCCCGATGACGTGTCAGTGTGCGCGCTCCCTCTTTCTTACACCTTCGGAATGTTTTCTGCTTCCTATGTGGCGCTTTGTGCAGGCGCCTGTGTGCTGCTTCTTCCGAAGTTCCATCCGGTGAGCGTGCTCGAGGCCATCCAAGCCGAGCGCGCCACCTACATGGTGGGGGTGCCCACCATGTACGCCATGATGCTCGAACACATCAGACAGACCGGCTTGCACTACGACTTGTCGTCGGTTCGGATGATGGCAGCGTCCGGCGCGCCTGCCGCCCCGCAGTTGAAGGAAGACTTTGAGGCTGCAACCGGAATTCAGCTGCGCGACTACTACGCGCTTTCTGAATGCACCCCTATTTTTTCGTTTGACCTCAGGCGAACCGGTTCACCACCCCACGGCTCGGTCGGCAAACTGGTTGCGGGCGCGCAGGTTCGCATCGTTGATGATCTCGGATGCGAGGTGGCAGCCGGGCAGACCGGCGAGTTGCTGGTCAGCTCAGAGCGCCTGACACCTGGTTACTATCGCGCGCCTGATCGAACCGCTGAATCCATGGATTCAGGCTGGTTCAAGACCCGGGATCTCGCCTGGCAAGACGAGAATGGTTATTTCTTCATTGTTGGCCGTGATCGGGATCAAGTGATTTCCGGCGGACACAAAATCGCATCTACCGAGGTGGAGAGCGTCGTCGCCCGAATGGCTGCGGTCGCACAGGTGGCAGTGGTTGGTGCCCCCCACCCGATCATGGGCGAAGTGGTCAAAGCGGTAGTGGTGCTGAAGGCAGACAGGATGTGCAGTGCTGCAGAAGTGATCGAATTCTGTGCAGCTCACCTTGCCGCTTACAAGGTGCCCCGGCTGATTGAGTTCCGCGCCGCGCTTCCGGTCAGCCCCGCTGGCAAGGTACTGAAGCGGGAACTGCTCATGAACAAAAATCAGTAGAAATCATGCATAAGCCAATCTAGTCTGCGCCAGGGTCAGCCTGCCGGCCGTGTCGCCAGATGGTGCGCACGACGCCATGCGCCGACCCGGCCAGACATCATGCAGGAAGGAGGATCACACCCATGTTTGCATCACCCCAAGCCCAGCTGCGTCCACAAACGAAGCGGCGACCAGCGTTCATGCACTTCATCGCCAGCGCGACCTCGGGCCTGCTTATCTCGAGGCCAGGCAGATGGGCGAGCTGATGACGCGTGACGTGGCGCGCTGGAAGGCAGTCGCCGAACGTATCAAGCTGGCGCTAAACTGATGCGCGCGCCCTTCAGCCGAACGCTCATCGACCTGATCTGCGAGCAGGCGGAGCGTCACCCGCGGCAACCTGCGGTGATCGATGAGCGGGGTTCATGGACTTACCCCCAGCTGCGCGACCGTTGCCTCGCGCTCGCGTCTGCGCTTCAGGCCTCGGGTATCCGCCGCGGCGATCAGGTGGGGCTCCTGGTCAATAACCGCGTTGAATGGGTTGAGATCTGCGTGGCGGTCTCAGCGATCGGCGCAGTGGCTGCCCCGTTTTCGACCTGGTCCACGCCGCGCGAACTTGACTTCCTGCTTCGTGATTCTGCAGCCCGTATCCTGATTACGCTGGACCGCTTTGGCGAGCGCGCCTACGCCGATGAATTCGCCGCCCTGCTCACAGACTCCGCCCGTCGTCCGCCCGCGCTCGAGCGGCTGGTGGTGGTGGGCGATACCTGTCCGGCGGGCGGCGAGCCTTACGACACCTGGATCGAACGCGCGCCGCCGTTCGAACTGCCGCCTCCAGGCGAACGCGCCCGCCCTGATGACATGGCCTTCATTCTCTACACCTCGGGCTCCACCGCGAACCCCAAGGCAGTGCCGAACATTCATGGTGCAGTGATTGAAAACGGCTTTCACATCGGCGAACGGCAGGGACTCTCCCCTGCCGACCGCGTGATGCTGCCCGTACCACTCTTCTGGTCGTATGGGGCGGCCAACGCCATGTGCGCCACCTTCTCGCATGGCGCCACGCTCGTGCTGCAGGGGCGCTTCGAACCCGGGCCTGCACTCGATCTGCTCGAGCGTCATCGGTGCACCTCGGTCTATACCCTGCCGGCGATCACCCACGCGCTCATCAGTCACCCCGAGTTTGCGCCGAGGCGTACCCGAAGTCTGCGCACCGCGATGACCATCGGCACGCCGCAGGATGTCGCCACCGTCGCGCAGGTGCTCGGGGCGCGCGAGGTCTGCAATGTCTATGGGCAGACCGAGTCGTATGGCAACTGCTGCGTCACCTGGCATCACTGGCCGCTCGAGCGCCGCATGGCGGTACAGGGCCCGCCGCTGCCGGGGGTCAGACTTCGCGTGATCGACCCGGACAGCGGCCGTCCGCTTCCGGCGGGCGAAGTGGGCGCGATCGAGGTGAGTGGCTATCTCACACCGGGCTATATCGGCGAAAGCGCGACGCAGAACGCCGACGCTTTTACCGCGGATGGCTATTTCAGAACGGGCGACCTGGGTTCGCTTACTCCCGAAGGTGATCTCATCTTCAAGGCCCGCACCTCAGAGATGATCAAACGGGCAGGTATTAACGTGGCGCCTGCCGACATCGAGGATGTGCTGCGTCAGCATCCATCGGTAGCCGCCGCCGGAGTAACCAGCGCGCCCGATGCGCTAAAGGGCGAAATCATCGTGGCCTACATCGTGCCCGCGCGCAACGCGCAGGCAAGCCCGGAGTCGCTACGGAGCCACTGCCGCTCGCTCGCTGCCGCCTACAAAACCCCTGACCGCTTCGAATTCATCGAAGCACTCCCCGTCACCAACACCGGCAAGCTGCTCCGCCGGGAACTCAAACAGATGGCCGCCCGCCTGGCGGCAAGCCCCTCCGGAGACGCGCGATGAAAGCCGCCTTTATCAGCGAGCCCATGCCTCCCCGTGGCACAGACCGGCGCATTGCCATTCTGGGTGGTAACGCCGGCCGGTCCCACCCCCTTGCACCGCTCGACGAGGTACGCTCAGCGGGATTCTCAGCCTCGCTGATCAGCCCTCGCCTGAAAGTCTTTCCGCATACGCCCTATGAGCGCGGTCTTGCGGTCATCGCCTATGTCGAGGCTGCGATCGCAGCCGAGCGGGCGGGCTATGACGCAGTCATGATCAACACGCTGGGCGACTACGGCATCGACGAAATGAAGTCGGCGCTGCGTATCCCGGTGGTGGGCGCGGGCGAATCCACAATTGCGCTCACCGCCAATGTGGGCCGGCGCTTCTCGGTGGTGATCCTGTGGCCACCGAAAATGAACTTCATCGTGGAAGAGCGGCTTCGCGCAAGCGGTGCGGCATCTCGATGTGTCTCCATCAGAAATGTGCTTGGCAATCATGAGATCGCCGGAACATCCGATGCGATCAGCGCCATGGCTGGCCTCCAGACGCCATCGGCTTCGACCATTCTGGATCGGGTGATCGAGCAGGCGCTCGCAGCGGTCCGCGATGACAGCGCCGACACCATTGTCCTGGGGTGCACCTGCATGGCACCGATCGCCTCAGTGGTCGCCTCGCGCATGCCGGTCCCTGTGCTCGATCCCATGCGCACCGGCTACACTGTCACCGAGACCTTACTCAAACTCCGCCTCCGGCATAGCGCGGTCGCGTATCCGCAGGCCAACCTGCCCATTGTGAGCAAGCTTGAATCCATGGTCGATGCCATCACAGGTATCGAACTGGGAGCGGAGTGCGAGGTATGTGTCCTCGGCCAACGCTCCCAGGAATGCGCTTCGTGACCACCGACCTTCGCCTCACTTCTCTCTTTCCTCTGCTTCGATGGCTGGGCTATGGCGGCCTGATTCCGTTTGCCGCGCTGGCAGCGGGCAGCCTGCTGTTGCGCGACCCTGCCTCGCGCGCACAGTGCCTGCTGATGCTGCAGGTTTATGGGCTGTCAATCATCAGCTTTGTGGGCGCGGTGTCGTGGGGTATCGCATTGATGGCCAGCCAGCATGCCGACAGTCTGCGTCGGCGGCTCTTTCTGTGGAGCGTCGTGCCGTCGCTCGTGGGCTGTGCAAGCTTTCTGATGCCACCCGCCGCTGGCTGCCTGGTCCTGGCTGCCACCGCCGTGCTCGCGTTCATGGTCGATGTGCGACACCTCGCGGCGTTGGGATTACCGGCCGAGTGGCGCAGGCTCAGGCTCCACCTGACTGCCGGCGCGATCGTCTCGCTGATTGCGGGCGTGCAGGCCGCACGCGGGCTGGCGGGTTAACCGGCTGATCGGGCACGGGCCAACCCGCCCTCACCCCCCCACTCACCAACCAGGCGGC
>Ga0315906_10008760_pt1 | contig 12099 bp, 11 predicted proteins | sample LakEriMetagenome_4_FD_203526 | JGI IMG/M metagenome (GOLD analysis project Ga0315906, IMG submission 203526) | Freshwater fungal communities from buoy surface, Lake Erie, Ohio, United States - Buoy 2 MA122 | ecosystem: Environmental > Aquatic > Freshwater > Lake > Lake biofilm | place: USA... | reverse complement strand
CATCTCCAAGGTCGCGCCCGACGGACGGCTCCTCTCCGGTGACCCGCCCTCGAAGGAAGCGTTCCTTCATCTCGCGATGTACGAGGAACGTCCCGACGCGAAGGCGATCGTGCATCTGCACTCGACGCATTGCGTTGCGGTGTCGTGTCTCTGCCACGCGGATCCGTCCAGCGTCCTGCCTCCGATCACCGCCTATTTTGTGATGCGCATCGGGAAGCTGCCGCTGGTCGAGTATTTTCCGCCGGGCGATCTCGCGCTTGCCGACGCGGTTCGTGCGAAGGCGCGCGAACATCACGCGCTTCTCCTGGCCAATCACGGCCCTGTGGTCGCCGGAAAATCGCTCGACGACGCGGTCTACAACGCCGAGGAACTCGAGGAGACCGCGAAGCTTTTCCTCTTGTTGGCGGGACGGTCGACGCGGTTCCTCGACGGCGCCCAGATCGTCGACTTGCATCGTCGCTTCCCGAGTTGAGCCCGCCCATGACCGATCCTGCCCTCGATCCCGAGATCGCCGCCGCGGCGGCCCGCGACCTTGCCCGCTACGGCGCACGCGCATCCCTCGACGTCGGAAACCTCGCCGAGATGCGCGCAGATTTCCTGCGGCGCCGTCTCGAACGTGGGCGCGCAGGCGGGCCGACCATGCGCGAGACAGTGGAGCGCGACGTCGATCTGCCAGGACGGCGTCTGCGTCTGCGTATCCACGTCCCGGCGGCGGCACCCGCGCGTGGCCCCGCTCTCGTCTATTTCCATGGCGGCGGTTGGGTCTGGGGCAGCATCGACACGCATGACCGGATCATGCGCGAACTGGCACATCGATCCGGTCAGCGCGTCGTCGGACTCGATTATCGCAAGGCGCCGGAACATGCGTTCCCCGGACCGTTCGAGGATTGCGTCGCCAGTGTCGGGTGGTTACGCGAACACGGGGCGGAACTTGGGCTAGACGCCGGAACGCTTGCCTTCGGCGGCGATTCCGCAGGGGCCAATCTCGCGCTCGCCACCGGGCTCGCCGAGGCCGCGGCGGGGCGGGTGCCGCGAAGCTTGCTGCTGTTCTACGGGACGTTCGACGACGATCTCGACACCGTTTCCTATCGCGCTGATTTCGGCGATGGCCGGTTCGGGCTTTCGCGTCGCGACATGGGATTGTTCCTCGACTGGTATCTGGGAGAAGGCCATCGCCGCGGCGCCATCGACCCGCGCGCCAAGCCACTGCATGGTCGGCTCGAATTGGTCCAGCGTGCCTTCCTGCTGGGTTGCGGTCTCGATCCCCTGCGCGACGACACGCGAAGGCTCGCAGCGGCGCTGGCGGAGCGCGGCGTGGCGTTCGAGTTCACCGAACTGGCCGCGGCAAATCACGGCTTTCTCGCGCTGCTCGAGGATGTCGCGATCGCGCGACATGCCTTGGCGCGCGCGGCCGCCCATCTGGCAAGCGCCTTCCTGAACCGCACCTGATCTTGGCGCGAAGTCAGGCCGCGTCGTGCAGGTGGCAGGCCGCGCTGCGGGTCTGATCGAGGCGTCGCAGCTGGGGGGCTGTCGTCCGGCAGGCGTCGGTGGCGTGGGGACAGCGCGGATGGAAATGGCAGCCCGGCGGTGGTGCGAGCGGGGAGGGGATCTCGCCCGCGATCGGCCGGAACGCATCGTCCGTTCCGGTCTTGCGCTTGAGGCGCGGTACGCTTTCGAGCAGGGCCTGGGTGTAGGGATGGCGCGGCGAGGCGAAGATCTCGGCCGTCGGACCGATCTCGACGACACGTCCGAGATACATGATCGCCACGCGATCGCTGACATGCCGGACGACACCGAGGTCATGGCTTATGAAAAGACAGGTGAGCCCCAGGTCGCGCCGCAGGTCGATGAACAGGTTGAGGACCTGGGCCTGGATCGAGACGTCGAGCGACGCCACAGGCTCGTCGCAGACCAGCAGATCGGGTTGCATCGCGAGTGCTCGCGCGATCGCGACGCGCTGGCGCTGTCCGCCGGAGAATTGATGGGGAAACCGCGACGCGAAGGCCGGGTCCAGGCCGACGCGCTCGAGCCACCGAGCGACATAGGCTGCGGCGGCGGCGCGATCCGTCAATCGATGGGCGATCGGCCCCTCGGCGACGATGTCGGCGACCGTCATGCGCGGATTGAGCGAAGCGAACGGATCCTGAAAGACCATCTGGACCTTGGTCGTGATCTTCCGCGGTCGCTGGCCGGAGGACATGAGCGGCGAGCCGCCGAGCGATGCACGACCTTCGGTCGGGGCGTGGATCCCGGACGCGATGCGGCCTAGGGTCGATTTCCCGCAGCCAGACTCGCCGACGAGTGCCAGCGTCTCGCGCGCTTCGATCCGAAGGCTGACGCGATCAACCGCGTGAACCGTCCGCGGCCCATCGCCGGCGCCGAGAAGGGCCGCGATGCGCTCGCCGGTATTCGGGTTCCGGACGAAGCGTTTGGATACGGCGTCGAGTTCGAGCATCGGGCCGGTGGTCATGGCGCGGCTCCGATCGGATCGTGGCATCGCACAGCCACTGGGGATCCTGGCGCAGCGATGAGTTCGGGCATCGTGGCGCAGCCTGTAGCGGCGCGCGCGCAACGTTCGCGGAAGCTGCACCCCTGGGGGAGATGGAGGAGGGATGGGGTCGAGCCGGGGATCTGCGCCAGACGTGCCCCCGGGGGCATGTCGCTGGGCACCGAGTCCAGTAGGCCGCGTGTATAGGGGTGGCGCGGACGATCGAGGACATCGCGGGCAGGGCCGCTTTCGACGATGCGTCCGGCATACATTACCGCGATGTCGTCGGCGAGATTCGAGACGACCGCGAGATCATGCGTGATCCAGATCAGCGCGACGCCGGTCTCGCGGGCAAGCCGCCGCATCTCGTGGAGGATCTGGCCCTGGATCGACACGTCGAGCGCCGTGGTCGGTTCGTCCGCGATGATCAGATCCGGACGATGGAGCATGGCGATCGCGATCGCGACGCGTTGGCGCATGCCGCCGGACAATTGATGCGGATAGGCGCGCAGGCGTTCGTCGGGGCTCGGTATCCCGACTGTCCCGAGCAGGTCGCGGCCACGTGCCAGTGCCTCCGTGCGGCCGATCCGCTGGTGGGCGCGCAGCGCCAGGATCATCTGCTCGCCCACCGTGAGGACCGGGTTGAGCGTCATCATGGGGTCCTGGAAGACCATCGCGATACGCCGGCCGCGCAGTTGGCGAAGGCTCTCGGCGTCGAGCCCGACGAGTTCCGTGCCATCGAAACGCACGGAGCCGCCGACGATACGACCTGGCGCATCGACGAGACCGAGGATCGAGAATCCGGTGACGCTCTTGCCGGAACCGGACTCGCCGACCAGGCCGAGGATCCGGCCGCGCGCGAGTGAAAGATCAACCCCATCGACGGCTTTTGCGACACCGGCGCGGGTGAAGAAATGGGTCGCGAGCCCGGAGACCCGCAGCAACGGTTCGCTCATCGCTTGAGCCGTGGGTTGAGCTGGTCGCGGATCTGGTCGCCGACGACGTTGATCGAGACGATCAAGACGATAAGCGCAATGCCCGGGTAGATCGAAATCCAGTAGCGGCCCGACAGGAGATACTGGAACCCATTCGCTATCAGCATGCCGAGCGACGGTTCCGTCGCGGGCAGACCCAGGCCGAGGAACGACAGCGTCGCCTCGAGCGCGATCGAGTTCGCCACCTGGACCGTGGCGACGACGATCAGGGGCGGCAGACAATTGGGGAGGATATGGCGAAAGATCACCCGGCGCACCGGAAGCGGGACGGACAGGGCGGCCTCGACATAGTCCTTTCCACGCTCGGCCACCGCCGCCCCATGCGCGGTGCGCGCGAAATAGGCGTATTGCGCGGCCACGAGGGCGGCGACGAGTTGTCCCTTGCCCTTGCCAAGCAGCGCCGACAGGACGAGGGCGAGGAGGATCGCCGGAAAGGACAGCTGGAGGTCCACGATGCGCATCACGAGCGCCTCGAAGCGCCCGCCGAGAAAGGCCGCGAGAACGCCCATCGTGGCACCGATGGTGAGGGCGATGGCGCCGGCGAGCATGCCCATCTCAAGCGAGATCCGCAGGCCGTAGATCATCGCGGAGAGCAGATCGCGTCCCTGGGCGTCGGTACCGAGAAGATGGACATATCCGCCCGTGCCGACATGCCCTGGTGGACGGCGGGCATCCGACAGGTCCAGACTGGCCAGATCGTAGGGATCTTGCGGCGTGACGACCGGCGCGAGAATCGTCAGGCCGACGATCATGAGGAGAACTGCGAGAGCGGCGACCGCGATGCGGCTCTCGCTGAACTCGGCCCAGAAAGCCGCCAGGGCGCGTGGCGCGCGCATCAGCCGCGACCCCGTCGGATCCGTGGATCGAGCAAGGCGTAGCTGAGGTCCACGATCAGGTTGATGGTGATGAACAGGAACGCCACCAGCACGAGATAGGACACCATCACGGGCCGGTCGAGCGTCGAGATCGAATCGATGATCAGCTTTCCGACGCCGGGCCAGGAGAAGATCGTCTCCGTCACCACGGCGAAAGCGAGCGTCGAGGCGAGTTCGAGACCGAAGACGGTGACCAGCGGGATCGCGATCAGCTTGAGGACATGGCGCCGCAGGATCGTTCCCTCCCGCAGCCCCGCCGCACGGGCGAAGCGGACGGTTTCGCCGAGCATGACTTCCCGCGTCCCGGCCCGTGCGAGCCGGATCATCAGCGCGAGTTTGAACAGCGACAGGTTGAGCGCCGGCAAGAGGAGGTGGCGCAGACCGTCCACTGTGAGGAAACTCCATTCCACTCCAAACAACGCCGCGGTCGCGCCGCGCTGACCGGCGGGCAGCCAGGCCAGATTCACGGCGAAGGTGAAGATGAGCACGATCCCGATCCAGAAGGTCGGAACCGAGAAGCCCAGCACCGATGCCGCCATGATGCCCTTCGACAGCGCGCCATTCGGTCTGTAGCCGGCGTACATCCCGAGCGGGACGCCGATGAGCGTGGCGCCCAGCGTGGCCGCGAGGGTGAGTTCGAGCGTCGCCGGAAGTCGCGACATCACGAGGTCGAATACCGAGATGCCGAAGATGAAGGAGCGTCCGAAATCGCCCTGCAGAAGCCGTCCCGCGAAGACCAGGTATTGCTCCCAGAGTGGCCTGTCGAGGCCGTAGCGGGCGATGGTCTCGGCGCGAATCCGCTGGTCCGCGTCGGGCGACAACAGGACGTCGATCGGATTGCCGATCGCGTAGACGCCGACGAAGACCAGGATCGACATCGCGATCATCACGAGGACGGCCTGAAGCAGGCGTTGAATGACGAAGCCGAGCATATGGGGCGAGCGGGTCCTGGCGGGCCGTAACGGCGGGAGCGGGAGCATGCCTCATCGCGATGCCCGGCGCGAGGCCGCTTGACTCGTCGGGCCGGGCTGGGGCCAGGATTGGGCATCGCCAAATGCCGGTTCCCATGCGTGCTCACAAGTCGATCATGGTGCGACCGGCTCCAACCCAACAGGGAGCCAGATCATGATGTTTCCGCTCGCCGGCCGGATCGCCGGGCTGAGTTTCGCCGCGATGTTGGCGGTATCCGCCGCGGCCGTGGCGCAGACCCTGACGATTGGCGTGCGCGCCGGTCAGGACTCCATGGATCCCCATTTCACCGCCACGGGAACCCATGCCGAGGCCATGAAGCATGTCTTCGACACGCTGACCTGGTCCGGTGATCAGCTGCAGGTCGAGCCTGGCCTCGCCGAGAGTTGGAGCCTTGTCGATCCCAATACCTGGGAGTTCAAGCTCCGCCGTGGCGTGAAGTTCCATGACGGCTCCGACTTCACGGCCGAGGACGTGAAGTTCTCGATCGAGCGCATCCCGATGGTTTCGGGCCCGAACCCGACCACCATCTATGTCCGGCGCGTCAAGGAGACGCGGATCGTCGATCCGCACACGATTCGGATCACCACGGACGGTCCGGCACCGTCGCTGCCCTATGACTTCATCCGCCTCTTCATCGTCTCGCACAAGGCCGCGGCCGGTCTCACCAAGGAAAACGCGAACGAGGCCTTCAATTCCGGCAAGGCGGCGGTCGGCACCGGCCCCTTCAGGTTCGTCTCCTGGACCCCGCGCGAGCAGACGGTCCTTGAGCGCAACGACGCCTATTGGCGGGGTGCTTCGGCATGGCAGCGCGTCGTGCGGCGCGAGATCCCGAATGATGCCGCGCGCGTCGCGCAGCTCAAGGCCGGGCAGGTCGACATGATCGTACGCGTGCCGGCCTCCGACGTGCCGACGCTCGAACGCGATCCGAAGCTCAGCGTCGTCAAGGCCGATACGGTCTATGTGTTCAACATCGAGATGGACCTGCGGGAGAAGACCGCACAGGTCACGGCTAAGGACGGGTCGCCGCTCGCGGCGAACCCGTTCCGCGACGCCAAGGTCCGCGAGGCGATGACCCTCGCGATCGACCGCAAGGCCCTCGCCGAGGTGGCGATGGAAGGTCTTGGCAAGCCTGTCACGCAGATGGTGACCTCCAACATCTTCGGGCATGACAAGGCGCTGCCGGAACTGCGGCCCGACGTGAACCGGGCCCGTCAGCTGATCACCGAGGCGGGCTATCCCAACGGCTTCAAGGTCGTCTTCAACTTCACCAACGACCGGCTGCCGGGCGATCGCGCGGTGGGTACGGCCGTGGCTCAGATGTTGGCGCGCATCGGGCTCGACGTGCAGGCCAACGGCCAGCCCGGCGCGGTGCTGTTCCCGGCGCGCACGCGCGGCGAACTGTCGATGGTCATGTCGGGTTGGGGCACGCTCACTGGCGAGGCGCATTATACGCTGTCGTCGCTCGGCCATTCGAACGATCCGGAGCGCCGGATGGGGGCCTTCAACTGGCGCGGTTACAAGAACGACGCGCTCGACAAGGCGCTGCAGGCCGCCGCGATCGAGATGGACGACGCGAAGCGTCGCGCCCTCCTCGAGGAGTCGAACCGCCTGTTCATGGCGGACAGGCCGTCGCTGCCTCTCGTTTCGGTGTCGTCGGCCTGGGCCGTGGTGAAGGACAAGGTCGCCATGCCCAAGCCGCGTGCCGACGAGGACACGCTGGCCTACGACATCAGACCGGCGAAGTGACGGGCCGGTTTTCGTAACGACACGCGCCGCCCGCGCGCATCTGATGCGCGGGCGGTTTTTTTGCGAGGACGGACATGCGCATCGTCGACATGAACTGGATGCAGGTCGAAGAGCACGTGAAGACGGATGATCGCTGCGTCATTCCAGTCGGCAGCGTCGAACAACACGCGTATCTGAGCCTGGGCGTCGACATGATCCTGTCGGAACGCGTTGCCGTGGATGCGGCAGAGCCGTTGCGTGTGCCCGTCTTCCCGGTGCTCAGCTACGGCATCACGCCTTATTTCAAGGCTTTTCCAGGCACTGTCTGCCTGCGCCAGGAGACGGCGATCGCCGTCGCCCGCGACGTGCTGGATTCGGTCCGCCGGGCCGGATTCCGCAAGGTCCTGATGGTCAACGGCCACGGCGGCAACAATCCGATCGGCGCCTTCGCCCAGGAATGGGTGTCCGAAAATCCCGACATGGCGGTGAAGTGGCATAACTGGTGGAACGCGCCGCGCACCCTCGCGAAGGTCAAGGAAATCGATCCGTTGGCCAGCCATGGCTCGTGGATGGAGAACCTTCCCTGGACGCGGCTGCCCGGCGTCGCGGCTCCAGACCTGCGCAAGCCGCTTGTCGATCTCGAGGCGCTGCGCGTGATGAATCCCGAGCAGGCGCGCCGCCTCATCGGCGACGGGAATTTCGGCGGCTATTACGAGCGTCCCGACACGGAGGTCCTCGAGATGTGGCGCATCGCCGTGGAGGAGACCCGGGCGCTGATCCAGGGGCCTTGGCCCCAATGAGCGACGCGATCCTCGTCTGGGGTGCTGGCGCGATCGGCGGCACGCTTGGCGCCGCCTGGGTGAAAGCCGGACACGATGTCGTCTTCGTCGACAACGCCGCCGACCATGTCGTCGCGATGCGCGAGACCGGTCTCGAGATCGAGGGGCCGGTCGTCCAGTTCTCGACCGGGAAGCTGCGCGCGTTTCAGCCGGACGAGGTCGAAGGGGTATTCCGCCGGATCGTCCTCGCGACCAAGGCGCATCACACCGATGCCGCGATGCAACGCCTTGCGCCGCATCTCGCCGCGGACGGTTATGTCCTTTCGGCCCAGAACGGTCTCAACGAATTGGTGATCGCGCGCCATGTCGGCGCCGAGCGCACGATGGGATGTTTCGTCAATTACGGCGCGGATTGGCTCGCGCCAGGCCGGATCCTGCGTGGCAATCGCGGAGCCGTCGTCGTCGGGGAACTGGATGGGACCGTCTTGCCACGGACCGAGGAGATGCACGCGCTGCTTCGCGTGTTCGAGGCCGACGCCGTGCTGACGACGAACATCTGGGGCTATCTCTACGGAAAGCTCGGTTATGGGGCGCTGCTGTTCGCGACGGCGCTGACCGACGCGTCGATCGCCGACGCGCTCGCGAGCCCGCGGCATTTCGATCTGTGGCGGCGGCTTGGCGCCGAAGTCATGGCGGTGGCGCGCGCCAAGGGGATCCGCTGCGAGGGGTTCAACGGCTTCGATCCGGCGGCATTCATGCCGGACGCGCCGCGCGCGCGCACGCAGGCGGCGATCGATGTCATGGTCGGCTTCAACCGCGCCTCGGCGAAGTCGCATTCGGGGGTTTGGCGGGATCTCGCTGTTCGAAAGCGCCGGACGGAGGTCGACGCGCAGATCGCGGTCATCGCGGATATCGGCGATGGGCTTGGTATCGCATCGCCGACCATCCGGCGGCTGGTTGCGCTGATCCACGATGTCGAGGATGGGCGCAGGCCTCAGGATTGGTCGACCTTGGACGCGCTCGCGACGGAGGGAGTATCGTGAATATCGGTTTCGAGGGACGCGTCGTCCTGGTGACGGGCGCCGATCATGGGATCGGCCGAACCATCGCGCGTGGCTTCGCTGACCGGGGGGCGCGGGTGTTCGGCTGCGGGCTCGACGCCACGAGCCTTGCGGAGACATCCGGCGGCCGCATGGGCGTCGCGGTGGTCGATGTCGCGGACCAGGAGGCTGTGCAGCGCTTCGTGGGTGGAATCCCGCCGGTCGACATCCTGGTCAACAACGCCGGTGGTGTCGCAGGGCAGACGAAGCGTCCGATCGAGGATGTGACGCCCGAGTCCATCCAGGCGATCATGAATGCGAACGCGATCGGGAGCTTTACCGTCTCGCAGGCCGTCGCACCGGCAATGAAGGCGCGCGGCGCCGGGCGGATCGTCAACATCTCCTCCGGTGCCGGACTGCGTCCGAGCCTCACCGGGATCCAGGCCTATACGATGGCCAAGCATGCGGTTGTGGGATTGACGCGGCAGTTGGCGCTCGAACTCGGGCCGTTCGGGATCGCCGTGAACAGCATCGCGCCGGGCTTCGTCCGCTCCAACCCCGCGACCGAGCGTCAATGGGAGAGCTACGGCGCGGAAGGGCAGAAGCGGCTCGTCGAAGGCATCCACCTGCGGCGTCTCGGGACGTCGGAGGATATCGCCCATGCCGTGATGTTCCTGGCCTCCGACTATGCGGGCTGGATTTCCGGTCAGATCCTTCAGGTCGATGGCGGCCGTGCCTGAGTTGCGTGCGCCAGTGGCGCAACCCATCGGACGTCCGCGTATTGGTTACGCCGGCGTGGGCCTCATGGGGCACGGGGCGGCGTCGAACATTCTCGCCGCGGGGTTTCCTCTGACCATTCTCGGTCACCGCAACCGCGCGCCTGTCGAGGATCTCGTGGCACGTGGTGCCGCCGAGGCGAGCGGCATGGGCGATCTCGTGCGCCGGAGCGATGTGGTCTTCCTTTGCCTGCCCTCGAGCGCCGAGGTCGAGCGGGCGATGGAGGCCGAGGATGGGATCCTCGCGGCGGCGCGGCCCGGATTGATCGTCGTCGATTCGACTACCGCCGATCCCGCGTCGACGCGCAGGCTTGGCGCGAGCCTGCGCGCGCGCGGTGCCGATCTCGTCGACGCACCGCTCGGACGAACGCCGCGCGAGGCTGAAGCCGGGAGGCTGTCCACCTTCGTGGGCGGACGTCCGGACAGCGTCGCGGCGGTGCTGCCGATCATCCGATCCTACGCGGAGGTCATCATCGAGGCGGGCGAATTGGGCGCCGGCCATACGCTCAAGCTCTGCAACAACGCGATCTCGATCGGGACCTGCGCTGTGATCGCCGAGGCCGTCGCCACGGCTGCACGGCTAGGGGTCGATCTCGGGAAGCTTCATGAGGTGGTGTCTGCCGGCGGTGCCAACAGCGCGATGTTCCAGATGATCATGCCATGGGTCCTCGAGGGCGACGACAGCCGTCTCAAGGGGCCTTTGCGGATCGCTGGAAAGGACATGCGCGCATTCTGTAAACTGGCCGAGGAAGCGGGGATGGCCCCCGTCGTCGCGCAGTCGATCGCGCAGTTGTATGCCCATGCCAATGCTCAGGGCCACGCAGATCGCTTCATGCCGACACTGCCAGGAATCGTTGCTGCGCTGAACGGCGGAAAGATTCGCGACCTGCCGCCGGGTTGAGTGATTTCAGACCGGTTGGCGGAGACGACGCAGGGCCTCGGCAGCGACCTCGGCGGGCGATTCGGCGACGTCGAGCGCGATCGCGTCGCGCGGTTCCTCGAGCGTCGCAAACTGGCTTCCGATCAGAGAGGTCGGCATGAAATGCCCTTTGCGTCCAGCCATCCGAGACGACACCTGGTCGCGCGTCGCACGCAGGAAAACGAACCGGACCTCGGGGGAGCCGCCCGCCAGAAGGTCGCGGTAGCTTTGCTTCAGCGCCGAACAGGCTAAGACGGTCGGCCGATCACCGCCGCACCAGGCACGGATCGCGTCGGCCATCGCCTGCAACCACGGCAGCCGGTCTTCGTCGGTAAGCGGTTGGCCGCTCGACATTTTCGCGACGTTGGACGCCGGGTGGAAACGATCGCCCTCCGCGAATTCGGCGCCCAGGGCCTCTGCGATGAGCGCGCCGATGGTGCTCTTGCCGGAGCCGGCCACGCCCATGACGACAACGACCATCATGACGAGGGCCACTCCGCATGGAAGTTGCCCGCCCGGTCGAGGCGCTGAAAGCCATGACGGCCGAAGACGTCGCGCTGTGCCGCGACGAGATGGGCACCGGACCGCGCCTGTCTATACCCATCCATGTAGGCGAGCGCCGACGCGAGGGCAGGAACCGGCGTCGCCGTGCGCGCGGCGGCGGACACGACGCGGCGCCATGCCCCGTCGCGCACCGCAAGAGACCGTGCGAGCGCGGTGACCCGCAGAAGGTTCGGCACATCCGGCGCGCCGACCAAGGCACGGGCGATGTCCTCCATCAGTCGGGAGCGGATGATGCATCCGGCGCGCCAGGATGCGGCTATGGCCGCGGGGTCGTTCGTCCATCCATATTCGCGCGATGCGGCGGCGATCAGCGCGAAGCCCTGGGCATGGACCGAGATCGAGGCGGCGACGATCGCCTCCGCAAGATCGTCGATCGCGACCTTCGGCCCGCTTGTCTCGGCACGGTGGGCGTCCGTGGCGGCCGCGAGGCGCTCGGTCCGCAAGGCCGAGAGCGTGCGTGCAAAGACCGCTTCCGCCAGGGACGGGGCGGGGACACCCAGTTCCAGGGCGGCGATCGCGGCCCAGGATCCGGTGCCTTTCTGGCTCGCCGTATCGGTGATCGAGTCGATCAGCGGCTTGTCGCCATCGCGCGCGGCAAGGGCGCGCACCGCGCAGTCGAGGAGGAACGATCCGGCCGCGCCATCGCGCCAGGAGCGGAACACGCCGCCGATCGCATCGGCGTCCAGGCCGTGATGGTCGCGAAGCAGCACATAGGCTTCGGCGATCATCTGCATGACCGCGTACTCGATGCCGTTATGCACCATCTTCACGAAATGTCCTGCGCCGCCGGGACCGCAGGCGACGAAGCAGGGCTCGCCCTCGTGGCGTGCGGCGACGGCACTGAACATCGGTGCGAGGCGCGACACGGCCTCCGCCGCGCCGCCGGCCATGATGGCCGGGCCGGTGCGCGCGCCCTCGGCGCCGCCCGAGATGCCGAAACCAAGCACGTCGAGGCCATGATCCGCG
>Ga0315906_10008758_pt1 | contig 12101 bp, 7 predicted proteins | sample LakEriMetagenome_4_FD_203526 | JGI IMG/M metagenome (GOLD analysis project Ga0315906, IMG submission 203526) | Freshwater fungal communities from buoy surface, Lake Erie, Ohio, United States - Buoy 2 MA122 | ecosystem: Environmental > Aquatic > Freshwater > Lake > Lake biofilm | place: USA: Lake... | reverse complement strand
ACCGGGAATCTCGGGGTGGCCCTCGAAGACGTCACCGGAAACTTTCTCGCAGCGGCCGGCCTCACCAGCGGGGCCACCTTCACTGCCGGCAACGACGCCCTGTACACCATCAATGGCGGATCGGTCCTCAATAGCCACTCGAACACATTGACCGAGGAAACCACCGGCATCGAAGGCCTTTCCATCGCCCTTCTCAAGACTGGGACGTCAACCATTTCGCTTGCCTCCGACTCCAGCGCCATCAAGGGCGCCATCAAGAGCTTCATCGAGGATTACAACCGCGCCCAATCCACCATTGACTCCCTGACCTCCAGCTCCACCGACTCGGTTGGCAAGGTCACACGCTCCACGCTGGCCGGCGACAGCGACGCCAACGAAATCGCCTCCAAACTGCGCGCCATCGCTTTCAACCAGGCTACAGGGCTGACGGGCACCCTCAATTCTCTGGCCAAGATCGGCATCGACACCACCGGCACCACCGATCAACTGACGCTGGAAAACGAAGCCGCGCTGGACAACGCCATCGCCAATAATCTCAGCGGACTCAAGACCCTCTTCAACGACCCGGACAAGGGCATCGCAACGAAGCTCAAGGCCTATCTCGAGAAGACGATCGGCGACGACGGCACGCTCATCGCTCGGCAAGACGCCCTGACCAAGCAATCCAGCGAGATCGACCTCCAAGTCACCGACCTCGAAAAGCGGGTTCAAGCCAACCGCCTGCGCCTCATCGACGGTTTCGTCCAGATGGAGACCGCCCAGCAGTCCATCAACCAACAGCTCAAGTTTCTCCAGCAGCGGTTTGGTGGGGCGCAGTGAGCGATCCCCTCTTCGGTCTCAACTCAACGCTCCCACTCCAACCCCCTGATCGGCGCCGGCAACAGACGGTTGAATCGCAATTTGTACCATGAAGAAGCTCTTGGTGACCGGTTCTTCTGGCTTGATCGGATCCGAGGTGGTCGCAGGTTTCTCGGCAGACGGCTGGGAAGTCCACGGGGTCGACAACAACATGCGGGCCGATTTTTTCGGCCCTCAGGGAGACACCCGGTCAGTCGGCGCGATTCGATAGGGACGGAAGTGTTTGCAGGACAAATTTTTTACAATACGAGGCCTAAACAGAGAGCGTTCCGAATCGAGTCCCACACCGAGCGGACATCGACACTTTTGCGGACGACATTCTACCAAGCCCCACTGGGCCGACAGATTGGTTCCGGCTCAGACCGCTGACTCAGACCGGTATCGATTCAGAAGCCGGCAAACTATTCCGCACTTTGTTGCGTGTTACTGGATCGAGGCTTTGAACCAGTGGTCCGCTCCCCACAAACCGGGCAGAAAAATCCCTGTCTGAGGACAAATACGCTTGGCACACGATTGGCTTAATTTAGCCGACCTCTGTCGCGTCATCCGACTGACAGAGTATGGCTTGCCATGAGTGATCGACGCTTCATCCCCACCAGTTTGCCACAATCGAAGAACCCTAACACTACGGCAACTCCAGTCGCGGTTACACCCGCTCGTCGATTCGTATGAACGTGCGGATCGTCGAGAGCATTGAGGATTTTAAGCGGGCGCTCGGCCTGTCCCAATCCGGGGTCCTACTAGAAAGCGACCTTGATGTGGTCGAAGTGGATACTGACGCCCACGGCCGCAAACGACGAGACGCCGAGGTCCTCTGCACCTTGGCAGCCAACTCCAGAACGGACGTCCTTGAGTTAGGCACTTCCCAGGGCCGTGGAGCCTTCAAGCTAGCCAGCAATCTCGTGCCCGGTCTGCGATGCCACACGGTGAATATCCTGCCGGAGCAATACGACTTGTCCGGAGGCAAGATGATCACGCACCTCATCTCCAAGGAGGACATAGGGTCCTTCTACCGGGAACGAGGGATCCAAAACGTGATCCAATACTATGCCAACACGGCTCGCTGGGAGTTGCCCCCGCAAATCCAAGGCGTCGGCATGGTTTTTGTCGATGCGGCCCATGATGAGGAAAATGTCTATCTCGACTCCAAGCTTGTCTGGGATCGGATCGCTCCGGGCGGATTCCTTGTTTGGCACGACTTTTCTCCATTCTGTCGCCACTTCGATTGGATTTTGGCTTCCATGCGCGGTGCGGAACGGTTTGTCCGCGATCTCGGACTTGAGTCCATCGAGATCGTCAACCTGCGAAACTCTTGGTGCGGTGTACTCAGGAAGCCCTCCCACGAGAAATCGGAGATCATTCACGAAACAAGAATCCTAGTGGTGGGAAACGGCAGTGAGCCCAAATCCGGTGCTACCCAGCCTTCACCAGAGACGAGTTATCCCGGCAGCCGCTCTGAAAAAGCACAGCCTAGCCAGGGTCCATTATTGGGGTCGGCCTGTTCGCCACCTGAGGCACTCCGAAAGTTGCGTTATGCAATCGTTTATCCGGCCTATTCGGCTGCTCGGGTAGCAGAGGCAACCCACCTCGCCGCCCGCTTAGAGCGGCTGAACCGGAAGTTTCCCAGGCCGTCCTGCGCGACAAAGGGTGGCCCGGTGGCTACCTGTCGGAGGGCGATCTCCTCGGTCTTTACCGCCGGGCGCGGATCGGTTGGAACCTTCACAACTCCATCGGCCCCATGAATAGCCGCACGTTGATGCTTCCAGCGTTCGGAGTGATGCAGATATGCGACTGCCGGGACAACCTCGGCAAGGTATTCAGGCTCGGCGAAGAGGCCATCGGTTTTGAGACGATGGACGAGTGCGTGGACGCGACCCGCTATTACCTAGCCCGCGAGGACGAGCGTCGTTGCAACGCTCTCGCGGACTGGCAACGCGTGCTCGCCGACTACACCGACGAGACCTGGTTGTTCCGGTTCCTCAACTACATCGCGCCTCATTTGCCTAAACCGTCTCAGCTCCGATGAGCGCGTCCTGCCGAACCCCGAGATGAGCTATTGGCCAGTTAAATTTTGACCATGAACGCGCCCACAGAACCTCCCGAACCCACCTTAAACATGACTCACGAATCGACCGAACCGATCGAGCACATCACCTGGAACGGTCAGTTCATCGCCACAATCCTCCGGCAGGATTTCCGCCCCGATAAAACGACGTTCATCACGCCTGACGCCTACTATCAGCAGACCGGCTTGGTCGTATATCCAGCCGGTGGCGTCATCAAGCGCCACCTTCACCTACCGCTTCAGCGCCATCTGGTTGGCACCCCAGAGGCCATCCTCGTACGCGCCGGCAGCGTCGAGGTCGACCTGTTCGGCCTGGACCGAACGCCTCTGGGGACATGGGTTCTTAAGGAAGGTGATCTCATCATCCTCGCCGGAGGAGGACATGGTTTCCGCTGCTTAGAAAACACGATCCTGCTCGAGGTGAAACAAGGCCCCTACACCGGCCTGAAGGAAAAGGAGTTTTTCTGATGATTCCCGTCTGCGAACCGGTCATCACCGAGGCGGAAATCGCGGCAGTGAACGACTGCCTCCGCACTGGCTGGATCTCCTCGGCGGGCAAATACCTCGATGCCTTCGAGCAAAAATGGGCTGCGTTCTGTGGCCGCCGGCATGGCATCGCCATGACCAACGGAACGGCGACACTTGAGGTCGCTCTCGCCGCGCTGCAATTGCCGCCCGGGTCCGAAGTTATACTTCCCACCTTCACCATCATCTCCTGCGCCACCGCCATCTTATTCAATGGCCTGAAGCCTGTGCTCGTGGACAGCGACCCACGTTCTTGGGGCATGGACGTAAGTCAGGTGGCGGATAAAATAACACCCCGGACGCGGGCCATCCTGGTGGTTCATATTTACGGCCATCCCGTGGACATGACGCCGCTGCTGCGGCTGGCGGCGCAGCATGGGTTGGCGATCGTTGAGGACGCTGCCGAGGTCCACGGCGCGGAATACCTCTGCGACCATGACACCGCGCAGCCGGTCTGGCGGCGCTGCGGCGGCGTCGGCGAGTTGAGCAGCTTCAGTTTCTACGCGAACAAGCTCATCACCACTGGCGAAGGCGGAATGTTGCTCACCGACAACGATGCGCTCGCGAGCCGCTGCCGTTCGATGCGTAACCTCTGCTTCCAACCGCAGCGCCGCTTTTTCCACGAGGAACTCGGCTGGAACTGCCGCATGACCAATCTTCAAGCCGCGCTGGGAGTCTCCCAGATCGACCGACTGGCGGAGATCGTGGCAACGAAACGTTCCATCGTTGCCACCTATCGCCAACTCCTGGCGGACGTGCCGGGTTTGAGTTTTCAGTTGGAGGAGCCGTGGGCACGCAGTGTGGCGTGGGTGGCCGGCGTGCTGCTCGACGAAGATCATCCATTGAGCGCCTCCGAGGTGATGGCGCAGATGAAAGCAGCCGGGATCGAAACACGCCCGTTCTTCCTTGGCATGCACGAGCAGCCCGTATTCCAGCGCGAGGGACTCTTCCTGGGAGATCGTTTTCCCGTGGCAGAGCGACTGGCACGCAAAGGATTCTACCTCCCGAACGGCCTCGGACTCCAACCCGAACAGATTGAGCACGTCGCCCGCACCCTCGCTGGCATCGTGACGGCCCCAGCGTCTCGCCGGAACACGCCGGAGTAACCCCGCCGTTGGCTTCACCACTCCCTCTCTCATCTCATGACACCCTTCGCTGCGAACTACGCCAACCAATATGACCGCCTCTACCGCGACAAGGATTACGGGGTAGAATGCGATTTCCTCGAAACTCTTTTCGTGCAAGCCGCCACGCCCGTGCGCCGCATCCTTGATCTTGGCTGCGGCACGGGTGGCCACGCGGTGCCGCTGGCTCAACGGGGCCTGCACGTCACGGGCGTGGACCTCTCCGCCGGGATGCTCGCATGCGCACAGGATAAGGCGCACAAACTTGGCGTGGGCGACCGCATCGCGCTGCATCACTCGCCCATCCAAGGATTCGACTGCGGGCAGACGTTTGACGCCGTCACCTGCCTCTTTGCCGTGTTGAGTTATCTCACGACCAACGGCGATCTGTTGGCCGGCTTGCAAACCGCCCGTCGCCATCTCACGCCCGGCGGCGTATTCATTTTCGACTTCTGGCACGGACCCGCCGTGCTCACCGACCGCCCAACGGAGCGCACACGGGTGATCGAACACGCCGGCACGCGCACCTTGCGCCATGCTCGGCCCGAGTTCGACTTCGCCACGAACGTCGTACGGGTCCACTACCACTTGCTGGAACTGCGCGGCAGCGAGGTTGTCGCTGAGACAAACGAGACGCACTCAATGCGCTACTTCTTCCGTCCCGAGTTGGACTTTTTTTGCGCCCAGGCCGGCTTCGAATTGACCACTTTTTGCCCCTTTCTGAAACCCGGCCAACTCGCCACCGAACGCGACTGGAACGTCACCGCCATCGGCCGCGCCATCTGACCCTATTCCCATGAACCAGACCCAACTACCATTTCCTGTAACACGACAAGAATTCGCCAATCTCGCTCAAGCTATCACCAGTATTGGCCACCTACTGCAGATGCACATCTCCGAGTCCAAGCGCGGAGATCAAAACGAGTTGGTGCGGCAGGATTCTTTGCACAACCCCGCGGCCCAGCGACTGCTTTATATGCAATACCAGGCGCTGGCACGACAGGGCGTGCAGTTACCTTCATTTTGCGAGGCTGGATTTCGTGTTTACTCGCAGTCAGACGAGGATGGTTTGCTACTGCTGATTTTTTCACAGCTTGGCTTCACGAACCGGCGCTGTGTGGAGATGGCGTTCGGAACGCCCTATGGCGCCAACGTGACGAACCTGATTCTTAACTGGGGGTTTATGGGCCTTATGGTCGAGTACAAGGAGGTCGCTGAGTCACAGAAATTCTTCGCAACGCACCGCGACACTTGGGTTTATCCGCCGCCCGTTGTGCAGGCGTGGATAACTCCAGACAATGTGAATCAGCTTTGTGCAGCCAACGGTTACAATGGTCCGATCGACCTTTTCTCACTAGACATGGACAGCACGGATTATTGGGTCTGGGAGAGACTCACTGCGATCGAGCCTCGCGTTGTGGTTGTGGAGTTCAACCCTGCTCTCGGTCCAGAGCGCAGCGTAACCGTGCCAAATCAGCCGGGTTGCCGCGAGCAACACCCAGACTATTACGGTGCCTCGCTCATGGCGTTCGTGAAGCTCGCGCGGCGAAAAGGCTACCGCTACGTCGGCGCCAACCGTTACGGATACAATGCATTTTTTGTCCGCGAAGACATAGCGCCTGCCAACTTGCCTGAGGCCCGCCTGGCAGACGCCTTTCTCCATCAGCGTGCACAGGAGCTGTCGGCCACAAAAGGTGCCGAACTGAACGCTTTCAAATGGCTGGAAGTTTGAACATATCGCCCATGAAAGTCCATATTGTCTGCTACGAAGACGTCCACGGCTGGATTCTCGGCAAGTTTGCTCTGAAGCTCCAGGAACACCTCCTTCCGCTTGGCGTCGCCGCCAGCATTTCGAAGCAACCGGACCCGCAGGCGGACATTAACCATCATATCATCTACTACGACTACGACGGGCGGAAGACCACCACCGATACCGTCATGGTCACGCACATCGACACGGACTGGAAGCGTGAGCGACTCGGCCAGCAACTCGTCAACGCCGCGATGGGCATTTGCATGTCCGCCGAGACCGTGGACAACCTCACCGCAGCCGGCCTTCCCCGCGAGAAACTCTGCTTTGTGAACCCCGGCCACGACGGCGAGATGCGCGCCCGTCGGACCATCATCGGTATCACGAGCAAAGTGCAACCGAGCGGCTGCAAGCGTGAAGGGATCCTGCTCGAGCTGGCTCAGCGGATCTCCCCTGACGAATTCCAGTTCCGCATCATGGGCGCTGGATGGGATGAGCACGTTAAGAAGCTTCGCCTGGCTGGCTTCACGGTAGACCACTGGAACGCTTTCGACCGCACTGAGTATCTGAAGCTCATGCCGAGCCTCGATTACTACCTTTATCTGGGCATGGACGAAGGCTCGATGGGCTACATGGACGCACTGGCCGCAGGAGTACCGACCATCGTCACCACGCAGGGTTATCACCTCGATGCGCCCGGCGGCATTACCCACGGCTGGAGCCAGCCCGACGAACTAATCCGGATCTTCGAGGGCATTTCCCGCGAAAAGCGTCTCCGCCAGCAGGCCGTTGCCTCCTGGACCTGGCCTGAGTATGCCAAACGCCACCTAGCCATCTGGACCTACCTGCTCGCGCAAAAAACAGGTGAACCCCCTACGGAATCGCTCCGCGCCACTCTGAACAAAATGGCTGTGCTCGTGGAGCGTGAAGCTTTGCTTGAGGCCCAGTCGTTCAAGGGGGATATTAAGGCAAAGCCAGCCGAAATTACCAGAAACTTACCTCAAATTGCCCCCGATAGAATCCGTTCTCTACGTGCTCAACACTCGCAATTGACGAGGACAAATCCAGCTGCAGCGGCGGATTTTCGCAGACAATTCACCAAAGAACCCCTCGAGGCGACGATCACGGACTTCGACGGCGACCTCAAGTTCCGATGCAGCCTGCACCACCACATCGGCAGCCAGATCTTCTGGCACGGAGCCTACTCACAGGCTCAGCTTCGTCTGTTGGGCCGACTGTTCAAAAGTCCGGACATGGTTTATCTCGACGCCGGCGCGAATGTCGGCGAGCAGACAATCTTTGCCGCCAAGCGACTTTCCCGAGGCCAGGTCTTCGCCTTCGAGCCGGCTACCGAGGTTTTCCAAGTTCTCTCCGAGAACATTCAAGCAAATGGCTTCACGCACGTCCGCGCCGAAAAACTAGGCCTCGGCGACTTACCTGGTGAGCTCCCAATCTATTCGTCACATGCCGAAGTCGCCAGCGACGGCACAGTAAACGAGGGCGTTCCGACACTGTTCAGGTCCACCGACCGCGGCACGCTAATCGAGCGCGTGAAGATTGTCCGCCTAGATGACTTTCTTACACCTCTCCATCTTCCGCGTCTCGATGTGATGAAGGTGGATGTGGAGGGCGCTGAAATGATTGTGCTCAAAGGGGCGGCAGCCACCATTAAACAGCACCGGCCAGTACTTATAGTTGAAGTTCACGAGGGTACCAGCCAGAGCGCCGGGCATTCAGTGTTTGAGTTGCTCCGGTTTATTGAGCATCTGGGCTATCGCATCGAAGGCCTTCAACCCGATGGTGGAACTCGCCCCTTCACGGACAATCAGTTGACTGAAATTCGGGATGTTGTGTGTTTCCCACTGCCTGTTGCTGGCGAAGCCCCAGAGCCGGATCGAACCCCCGTGGTCAAAGCAGATATTACCACCACGCTCAACTCGCCGCTCTTCCAGCGGCTCGAAAAAAACGAAGGGCACGCACCTTCCGTGCGCACCCGTGCGCAAGATCTGCAATTGGCTCCCGGCCCTGCCAGATTACCAGAGCACACCGTCTCAACGGTGGTGAGCCCCACCCAGCAACGCCTCCCTCGGGTCCTGCTCATGGCCGATGTGCCGAACTGGATCTTCGCGCGCCACTGCAAGGTGCTCATGGAGCGACTGGGCTCCCAGTTCGACTTCGACCTCAAGCTTCAGGGCCAGACCTACAATGAGGCGGATTATGACCTCCTCTACCCTCTGGAGTGGAATCTGATCCCCCAGAACCAGATCCGTACGCCGGCCAAGTATGTCACCAGCATCCGCTCCCACACCTCCTGGGCCGGACATGATTTCCTTGGGTTCACGCAGTTCCTGAACACCCACTTCCAGCGGATCCACACGGTCTCCGAAAGACTGACCCGGGTCTTCAGGCCGTTCGTACCCCAAACCGACTACGTCACCCACGGGACCGACACGGCTTTCTTCACACCAACTCGCCCAGTGGACCAAACACCCTCAGGGCGCGTCCGGGTGGGTTGGGCCGGCAATCGTGTGAACAAAACCAAGGGCTTCGAGGAGTTGATAGCGCCTCTTGGAAAACTTCCCGGCGTGGAGTTGGTCTTCTGCGGCTACATGGATAAAAACCTCGATCTGGAGGGGATGCGGGGATTCTACGACAGCATCGATGTCTACATCTGTTCTTCGGCTCAGGAAGGCAACAACAACTCCTTGCTTGAGGCAGCCTCGATGGAGCGCGCCATCCTCACCACCGACAATGGCACGGTGCCCGAGTACCTCGAGCACGGGCACAGCGCATGGATCGTCGAACGAGAACTGCCACTACTCATCCAGGCCGTCTGCCAACTTCGGGATGATCCGAAGCTGCGTCGATCGCTCGGTCTGAGGGCTCGGCAGGCGGTGATCACCCAATTCGACTGGAGTCAAATGGCTCCTCGATATGCCGATTTCTTTCAACGGGCCCTGGACGGTGTGGCCGCATGGCAATCCCGGATGAGCGCCACACGAGATGCGGTCGAACCCAAACCCACCTCCTCCATTCAGAGCGGTGACTCACGAACATCCAATGCGGTCCCCGTTGCGACTACGCCGAATCAACCATCGCCCGTTACCAGCACCGACGAGACGCCTGCACAAGACCCACTGGCCAAGGCCGAGTCCATGGCCCGTCAGGCACTGGCACTCGATCCCCGGGGGCCCGATGCACTGGCCCTGCTGGCACACATCCTCTTCAGACAGCAACGCTGGCTGGAGTGCGCACAGACCTGCCAGGAATTGCTGACCGTCCAACCAAAGAACACCGATGGAATGGTGATCCTGGCCGAGTGCTTGGTGAATCTGAAGGACATCCAAACCGCTCTCGAGGTGTATCGCACCGCCTGCGGCGTGACCCCCAACGACCCAGCCCTTCAGGCACGGATTCAGGAATTAGAGGCCCACACAGGAGAACCAACGGCTCTCACACCAGAGCAAGATGCAGCCATCCAACTCGGGCTCCAGGCGTTGGAAAACGAGCAGACGGCCACCGCCTTGGAACATTACCGACGCGCTCAATCGCTCGGCCCTGCACACCCGGAGCTGGATCTCATCGTCCAAGAGTTGGAGATCCGGCTCGCCTCGATGCCCACTGCCACAAAGCCTTCGAGCACCCCAACCCCCGAGTCGATGTCAGCGGTTAGTCCTGCCCAGCAGGTCGGGATTCGGCAGCGCGAACCCGGTTGGTCTTTCCTCATTATCACCAACGGCAAGCGCCCCCGGAAATTGGCGCGTGAAATCGAGTCGATCCGCGCCCTCAAGATTCCCCAGTTCGAAATCCTGGTGGGCGGCGAACCCCCCAGCCATCTGCCGGAAGGAGTTGGCACAGTTCTCGCCGTGGACGCCGCCCGAAACGGACGCCTCGGGGAGATGCGCAACGCACTGACCGCTGCTGCCCGGTACGACCACTTAGTCGTGGTGGATGACGACTTCATTTTCCACGACGATTTCTACACCGGTCTCCAGCGCTATGGAGACGATTGGGAGGCCCTCTCGGTGCGCATCCTCAACCCGGATGGAACACGCTTCTGGGATTGGGCCACTCACGGCGGTCCCCGCGGCCATGTGTTGTTAGACTACGATGAATCCGACGATCACGTATACATCACCGGTGGGCTCGTTTTGCTCAAGGCTGAGGTGGCCGATCGGGTGAAGTGGGATGACGGGAGGGGGTTCTATCAAGGCGAGGACCTCGACTTTTCCGCTCGCTTGCGAGCGGCCGGAATCCTCCCCTCCTTCAATCGCTACAGCACGACCACTCATGATGACGGAAGGTACACTGAGTCCCTCAAACCGGGAAATCGCCAGATGGATCAACGCCCCACCGAACTCGGCATCTCCGTCCGATGGTCGGCACCGATCTTCAACCCCAGCGGGTATGCCAGCGAGGCGATCAACTTCGTTCTGCCGTTGGAAAATCGCTGCACTCTGGGAATCCAACACCACACGACCGTTTATTCCGAGAGCTTCACCCGTGGTTTGGCTGCTGGTGATCGGGAAGCTCTGTTCCGGATGAGCGACCGGTTCCAGACGCTTCAAGGTGGGATTGTCGTCTCGCACAATCCGGCCGGCGGCTTCATCCGCCTCCCCGACGCCGACTACAGCATTGGCCGCTCGATGTTCGAGACCGATCGCATCGCACCCGATTGGGTTGCCGCCTGCAATCGGATGGATGAGGTCTGGGTTCCATCTCAGTTCAATGTCGAGACCTTCGCGGCCAGTGGCGTGGAGCGCTCGAAATTGGTGGTGATTCCAGGAGCGGTGGATTCGGAGTTCTTCGATCCAGCCCGGCACACGGTCTACCCGTTGCCCAACAAAGCCCGGTTCAACTTCCTGTCCATTTTCGAGTGGTCCTCCCGCAAGGGGTGGGATGTGTTGTTGGCCGCTTATTTGCGAGAGTTCTCGGCCGACGACGACGTCTGCCTGTGGCTGCGCACCTACTTGTTCTCCAAGCCCGACGGGGATCCGACTGAGGCGATCTGGCAACGGATCCGAGCGTTCACTGCATCGCTAGGATTGGAGGGGAAGAATCTGCCCCGCATCCAACTCATCGCCGATCAGGTTCCCAGCGACCAATTGCCAGGCCTGTACCTCGCCTGCGACTGCTACGTGGCTCCGAGCCGAGGCGAGGGCTGGGGACGCCCTCAGCACGAGGCCATGCTCATGGAGCGGCCGGTCATTGCCACCAACTGGAGCGCGAATACGGAGTTCATGTCGGACGAGACGAGCTACCTGCTCGACTACGAACTGGTCGAAGCCCGCGGTCTCGAACCCGAGCTCTGGCACTACAAGGGACACCGCTGGGCCAATCCGTCGGAGTCCCACCTGCGCACCTTAATGCGCCGCGTGTTCACCCATCCGGAAGAGGCCCGCGCCAAGGGCCAGGCGGCCCGCCAACACATGGCCCGCCATTACAGCCGGGAGGCCGTGGCCGATGTGGTGATCCATCGGTTGCAAGCCATCGAACGCTCGTTGATCTCACCGCAATTGCTACCGGCACGGGTGGTCGATCTCCATGGTCCGGATGCAACGAGCGCGCCCATGTTCGCAGGGCCCAACGCAGGGCCCAACGCAGGACCTAGCACCACGCTCACCCTGTCGCTGGAGGGATCCTTCCTCGACTTGGGCTCCCTGTCGCATGTGAACCGCTCCCTGATCCACGGGCTCAACCAAGAGCCCCGGTTCCGGGCCGTCGCCGTCTCGACGGACGCAGCTTCCGCCAAGTCCGTTTCCCCCGATCTGAAGGGCTG
>Ga0315906_10008756_pt1 | contig 12102 bp, 4 predicted proteins | sample LakEriMetagenome_4_FD_203526 | JGI IMG/M metagenome (GOLD analysis project Ga0315906, IMG submission 203526) | Freshwater fungal communities from buoy surface, Lake Erie, Ohio, United States - Buoy 2 MA122 | ecosystem: Environmental > Aquatic > Freshwater > Lake > Lake biofilm | place: USA: Lake... | reverse complement strand
CGGATGCCGGCGCAGCGGCAGCCCGTAAAAATGTGCAGGCCGCCAATGTAGGAGCCGCCACAGCCGCGGCTGCAGTGGAGGGCGGCGCTGGTGCAGACGGCCGACACGCTGCTGCTGCTGCTGCCGACACGCAGCTGCCGCCTGATGGTGCGTCTTCTGCTGCAGAATCCGCTGCGGAAGCCGCTGCAACCGCCACTTACATTCCTGCGGAAAGCCATGGCAGTATTTTGGATGTTGGCAGTGTCCTTACTTGGTCCAAGACAGTAGATGGGCGGGAGGAACTGCGTGGGAAGCAGTGCATGGTCTTGGTTCAAGAAGATCGCTTGAGATTCGACTTGCACTTGCATCTTTATAGCGTGCCCGCCAATGGCTCATGCTTTGCTCTTGCCATCCTGGGAGCAGTGGCAAGCTTGGACTTGAATGTGCTCAAACTGCTTCCATCCCTTGCAAACGTCAACTGGGCAGCCATCGAAGTTTGGGCTGCATTTGGAAGAGCTGTGAACGACGGGAAGGACCAGGAATGCAGAGGCTTCAGGGAGCATGCGTGCCGAACAATTCTACGGTCGCGCCAGCGAGGCTCAGCCCATTTCCCGTCCGATCTCAGGGAAGAAGATATATCGAGAAAAAATTTGAAGACTGCCCTTCAGATGGCCAGGACCCTTGGCATTGATCTCCCAGCACAGGATCAAATGGATCGTGCACAGCTCTGGGCAGTGTCCATACTGCACCCCAAGACGCAATTCTCCGAGGACATTTTCCGGACCCTCCTGGACCAGGATCTGGGCGGGTGTATCGGGATCTTGGTCGCCATTCGCGCCGAGGACCGCGGGGCTAAGATTGCGGATGGGAAGTTCGTGCACAGGCTACTACACCACCAGGCACTGATCACTCCCAATGCCAAGATCCTATTAGCAGCTGTCATGCAGTCAAAACATGTGCCTAGCGAGGACTCCAAGCGCAGAAAGGCAGCCTCTAGGCAACAAAGGGCTTGCGTCAACATGACGCCTGAACATCAGGCACGTAAAAACGAGGCGGAAGCGCAGAGGATGAAGGCGATGGCCGAAGACGAGTTCATGGTTCAGTACGGTCTGCATCATTTTCAAGCGGCGACGATCGTCAATGAATTCGGGGCCGTAATTGTGGGCGAGCCCAATCGCAGCTCGGATGGAGCCAACCCAGCGTCGCCAGTGAAGCTTGTTGCAAAAGCTTCACCTGCGCGGCCGGAGAAGGTTGCTGCAGATGCGAGACAAGTTTGCAGGCGGCAAGCTGGCAAGGCAGATGTGGATGGTGAATCCACAGACGATGTTGACCCTGAATGTGATGCAAGATATGCTCCGTTTCGGCCCACCGTAGAGGATGTGCGAGCTGGTCATGTTGGACCCCCGCTCACGCTCGTTGACGTAAACTTCATCCGGAGACTTGAGGGAAGAAGCGCGTACAGGCGGAACGCTGGCAAGGACTCTGAGGGTGCCTCCACGGACGAGGAAGACGAGGCAGATGGTCTTGGAGGCGGCAACACCGGCGTGGGAGGGGCTGAACCATCAAAGCCAGGACCCATGACTGTTGACCGATCAAGAGGCTCCCCAGGAGATTCAGCTTTGACTTTAAGACCTGCGCCTGGCCCTCGAGGTTCAACCAGGCGGAGCTTGGATGTTGCACAGAGCGGTGCCAGTGACGGCATGCCAGGAACAGTACGAGCGGGCGGGCCGGACGCGCCTGGCCGGGCGGATACTTTGTCGCCGGCAGCCGTCTTAAGGTCTGCAGACATGCATCAGTGCCTCCTTCTTGTAGTTTTCGAGCAGTACTGGGTGGAGTACAGCAAGGGACAGAAGGGTGTAGAATTCCGATCGCCACGACAGAGAATCCTCTGGTTCCCCGGCATGGTTTTGCTACTGTCTTTGAACGCGACTGAAAGACGGAGAGGACGGTCTGAATTGCTCATGGCTGTTGTGAAAGAGATCGTACTGCTAGAGTGTGAGGAAGCGTACACCAGGTTTCCCCTTGAAGCCCATGCATGCAATCTGAACTTTCTCAGCAAACGGTGGGGAGGCCGCGGCCCACGGAATGATATGGTGCAGTGTCTGGTGCTTGACAAGAGTAGCCTGCGGGTTGCTCACGAGCTGTGCAACCTGTCCATTGGGAACCTAGGAGTGTTGAGGCAGATCAACGACACAACAGGCACAGCCCGCTTCTGCTGCCGTGAGGATTTAGGAAAGAGCGTCACGGTCCGATTGAGCACGGGGAAACGGGTTGAATGCATCTTGGCTGCTACCTGGCCCAGAGAATCTGACACCAACCGTTTCCAACGCAGTCCTCCTCGTCCAGCAAGCGGGCATGGAGGCGGAGGCGGAGGCGGAGGCGGAGGCGGAGACGGAGGCGGCGGCGGCGGCGGAGCAGGATCCTCGTCAGTACGATCCAGCCCCAGGTGCCAGCTCTCTGTCACGTCTGCGTCAATGCCGAGCCTTTCATGCGCGTCAGCAGAATTGTTGGAAATCCTGAAAGGCATCATGGAGGGTTGTCCTCGACGAAGGGCGGTGGACAAATTGCTCGCTCAACAGGGGGGGCAGGTCGTCACGACGCACGCACATGCCATGCGTTTGCTGTCGGCGAACAATAGTCAGAAAGATCCGCGATACCGCGCGTCGCTACTAGCGAACGTGCTTTCTTACGTCAGCAGTTTGGTCACGGTATGTGAGGCGGGCTGTTGTGACGATGAAAGTTTCCACAGTCAGCTCATCAACTGGATCCAGAATAGCCTGTTACCCCCTCTCAGGCATGCAGTGCCATCAGACGACTTGATGACATTGGAAGCCGCCGTAATGATGCCCTGGCAGCTGCAGAAACATACCCATGATACTCCAGCGGCTAGCGCAGGTGCTGCTGCAATGGCCGTAAATTTCAGCGAGTACCAGCATCAGCGCGACTGCTGCGGGCAGTGTGCGAATCCGTGCCAGCCATCCAGAGAGCAGGGCCTCCAGTGTCCCTGTGGTGCCATTATTTGTTCAGAATGCTATGAGCTCACACGTGCTGAGGTGCGCAAACTGTTGAAATCAAGTGCGTTCACGTTTGAATGTGACGCTTGCAGATGGCAGCAGCAAGGTGGCCAGGCATTGGTGGTACGCAAAAATACCGCCTGCTCCGCATGTAGGGTCGTGTTCCCAAGGCCAGACGACAATACGACTCTTAAAGCCCAGTGTGACAAGTGCAATCGTCGCTTCTGCCAGCAATGTGCTTGCGTGGCCTTGTATGAACTTCGTTCTGCTGCTTCCCAGAATCGTCTGGTCTGCCTCACATGCCCATCATGTGATGGGTACGAACGTTATGAGGCGAAGAGGGAAAATATTGTGCGTAGCCTCTTGAAAAACATCCTGGGTAATCAATACCAGAATATGTCAGCACGTACCCTTTCGTACCAAAAGCTAAAAGACACCAAAACGTGGGCCGACCAGTTGGGGGACCTCGTCTACGACCTTCACTCTGCAGGGTTTAGGGATGTCTCTGGGAGGCACCTTCACATGATTTTGGAGCTAGTTGCTGCTCAGCTGCATCACAACATCTTGCCATCAGTGGATCCCTTTCATCTTCTTTACTATATGGGGCAGAGCCCCCTGGCCAACACATATCTCCTCGGAAGTGTATGTACTGCTCAGGGCAAGGAGGCTCTGTCAAAGAGCAGAATACTGTCGGCTCCCACATGTGAGCTAGTATCTGCTCCAGGCGGGGGACGTCCGGCTGTCCTCAGGATAGGAATCTATGGATATGACATTGTGCAGAACAGCCCCACTGCGGATCTACTTTTCACCCCGCTCAACCACTTCTGCAAGGACTCATCTTTCGAATTCATGCTTTTTGCGGAAGGCCCTGTCGACAGCAACCACCCTCCAGCTGCAGACATTGCCCAGCTGTTTGAAGGCAGATTAACCCTCCTTGATAAGGACATGTCCGCTGCTCTCCAAGTCGCCAAGTTCCGCGAAGCCAAGCTGCACGCGCTGATAACGGTGGCGGGGTGGACGTACGGCCACTTAGCCGAGGTCCTTGCCGCCTTGGGAAGCGGCCCTCACCCCATTCCAGTGATCAACTGGTTAGGTTGGAGTGGAGGACTGATGTATATGCCGGAGGCCGTTCACTACACAATCGCTGGGCAGCTTGCCCTCAGTACACGACAAAGGTTGGAGCGGGGCGATAAAAGAGAGCGGATTGCGCAGCTGTCCTGCTATCAACCCTATCAGGGGCACCCGAGCCATCGGTGCACGGATCGCGCACTCACCAGGAAAGATTTCAACCTGCCGTCGTGTGAAGAGTCCTTCATCTACTGCTTTGATGGGACCACGAACAGAATTGACAAAGAGGTACTGTTCTGTTGGCTGCGCATTGTTTTTCGAGTCCACGGGTCCGTTCTGCTCCTGTTGCACAAGCCTATATACATGCGTGCCAGAATTATGCGATGGACCCAGGAGTTCAAAGAAACTGTCGAGCCCCACTTTGACCCGACCAAGGTCATTTTTCGGCCGGTGCAAAAGAAAGCCTACTTCTGGGCCCTCCTGCGTTTGGTTGGAGAGTGCGGCGCTTGCATTGATTCAGTGGAGCCCATCGGTCCCCACACGGGCGTCAGCGACTCGCTTTGCAATCATACGCCTTTCTTGACCTGGCAAAGCGAAAACGGCATGCAGTCACGCATTGCATTAGAAGTGCTTGCTGCAGCTGGGGTGCTGGAAGAGTGCGCTGCCAAGGATCGCGCTTCGTTTGTGGAGCACGCTGTTCGGTTTGGGCAGAACAGACAGCTGCAAATCGCTCTCAGATCGTTTTTGCAGCGGTGTGATACTGAAGGGATAAATCTCTTTGACCAGCCGAAGGTTCCAGGTGCAGTCCTGAGGATAGTAGATATGGTCTACGAATCATTTGAGGCAGCAGGCCGCAACTGGAAGCAGCTAGTGGATATTGACGTGTGTGCCAGTCAAAATCCAGTCCAACTGTTCAAAGACAGCCCTGAGGCTTCAGCCATAGCTGCAGTTTCTGAAAAGGCTAGATCCCAGGCAGAAACACGGCAACAGCTGCTGGATCAGATGCTAAAACTACGTGAACCGCTTGATGGGGATATGGCGAACAGTGCCCTGCAAGTCATGAAGGAACATCAAGAACATGGTCTCATTCTCCACTCAATTGTGGGAGATGGGGGCAACTCCATTGTAATTTCCGCTACTGCAGAGCGAAACATCAATTCAGACGTCCCAGCAGGAAAGGAGCTTGCGCTCAAGCTCATGAAATATGGATGGCCATATTGTCACGTGAAAAACTCGTCCTTGGGACGTGAGGGCATTTCCTCTGTCCTGTTGGAAAGTCGACTGCGGAATCACGAGTTCAGTGACATCATTGCTTCGCCAGTTTACGTCTGGTCGACCAAGACCCGTCGATGCTTCTGGGGATGCACAAAGCCCAAGCCGGGAGACGCGAAGGAAAATGTTCTGGTCTTCCTCTGCACAGAGCTTCTCACTCAAAATTTTCGCAATGTGTTGCGGCCAATTGGAGCCGATTGGCGCTCGACAGCTGTTATCAGCGAGCGCATGCAGGAAGAGTGCCTGCGACCTTTTTTTCAGACAGTATTTGCGCTTCACAAAGTGGCTGAAGCGGCTATGATGGACGTAAAACCAGCAAATTTTGCTCTGAGGCCGAACGGACATTTAGTGGCGTTGGATCTAGGGGCCATGATTGTTTTTGAAAGAACGAATGCCAGGCATGCGCACCCTACACCTGCCCCACTGGGTCGAAACATTACAAAGGCATATGTAAACAATGCTTTGGAGAGTGAAGCAGCAGCAGGCAAAAGCGTGAGGGCCAACCCGGTCAAGGGCCGCGTGCTAAATGGGTCGAAGTCCCCAAATAGTGAATTACTTTTCTTTTCCAACCAGACCACTATGGACTTTTGTCGCGATCATTTCGAGAAGGGTAAGGGCTTCGGACGTATCAGCCAGGGGACCAGTGGGTACGCTGACCAAGCGGCGAGAAGGAAGCGCGGCGACAGTATAATTACTGCACGCGAGGGAAGCCTTGAAGACATGTTTGGGTGTGGCAGAAGTCTGCTTAAAGATCTCGTGGGCACGTCCTTACACAAAGAATTTGAGGCGAGCGCATTACAAGCCGCCAAGGACGGACCAGAAGGCATCAAACGCCTGCTGCTGCGTGCGGTCGATCCTGGCCTCGTTGTGACTCAAACAATTCATCTAGATGATCTTTGCAGTCTTTTGGCTGGCCTTTTGAACTCCAATCTGGATGCGCGCGTGGATGCATTGCAAGCCATGAGCCACCGGGCCTGCACAAGCAGAGTGTATCCACCCCACGACTACAAGGCACTCTTTGGTGGACCAGAAGGGCCGTCAGAGGGTGGGCCGCCGGGCATAGAGATGCCCGGTGGGCCAGCAGAGAGTTTGCCAGAAAATATACGACACAACCCACACCTTGTGGGCAAGACACTCCCTCCTTTACTTTTACAGCAGCAGAAAAACTTTGGTGTGGGTGTCAAACTGCTGCGTGCAACAAAGAAGGGAGAGCCTGTATGTGTTTATGGAGGACAGTATCGTGCATGCCATGCTCCTGGCAGCGTGTACCCTTCACGATATTGCGTAACTACACGAGCAGCTGATGGGATTAAGGACGACGCTTTTTTCTGCGATGCTGGTCCATCCAAGCGCTGCAGTTTTCAGTGGATCAAAGACACCCACAATGCTGGTCCTCTCATGAATGGCTTCGATGACCTCCGTGAGGAAGTCAACTGCACGCTCAATAGAAACAAAGCGTGGCAATATGGTGATGATGTGTGGTTTGTGGTGTACGCCAACAGGGATATTGCAGAAGGCGAGTTTATCATGTGGAAGTATAATCCATATGCAGGATCAGGCCTCCTTGCTCACGGCAAGCCGTACAGCTTTGAATGAGGTATATTGAGAGTGATAATGTCACTACAGTGATAGATGAAATAATTCTGCCCTACTGCTGCCGTGATTCTGAATCTCTCTTCCCGCAGGAACCACGGACGCCGCGGAGCCTTCGCTCCGGCGTGAGAACCGCGACACGGGGCGCGGGATTTGCGCCTAACGACCGTGACGTCACTCGACTGCGGTGGTCTCGGATGCATCTGGGCACTGAGCGAAGTGCGGGCCTGCGGAGGCCTCGGAGAAGACGGAGCAGGCGGAAGGATGAAGGGAAAGCGGACAGTCATTGCGCTCAAGATCGAAAAGAGGGTTCAAGTAAATCTGCGTACCCATTTTGATTTTTATAGATGGCAATGGCCACCTTGTGATGAAAGGCTCTGTAGCAAAATCCGTACTAGTCCAGTGTCCTGAGAAACACTTTAACTTGAAAACGATCTGGTGCTCTCCTTCACGATGTGATCGCAGCGGGCCGACCACTGTGCGAGTACTGTTTCGCAGCAAATAACGTAAGGAGTGTAGACAAGCTGTCGGGACGCACTACGGACCGACTCGGAGACATCAGGCCGGATACAGCCCACACCATCGGAGGGACGACGGCAGTGATGAATACGGGCCGCAGCTGGAGCATGGGCGACGCCGCTGCAACAGCAGGGGCCGCAGGCCGGGACCGTCAACGGGAACTGCGTGCCGGCTGGAGCAGAGTACACCGCCGCGGAGCCGCCGGCGCCGCAGAACCTTCCAGGGACTACGGGCCGGCAGGAAGCAGCGGAAGCCTGCTGTCGGGACGCACTACGGACCGACTTGGAGACATCAGGCAGGATACAGCCCACATCATCCGAGAGACGACGGCAGTGATGAATACGGGCCGCAGCTGGAGCATGGGCGACGCCGCTGCAACCGCAGGGGCCGCAGGACCGTCAACGGGAACTGCGTGCCGGCTGGAGCAGAGTACACCGCCGCGGAGCCGCCGGCGCCGCAGGACCTTCCAGGGACTACGGGCCGGCAGGAAGCAGCGGAAGCCTACGCCGACTCAACCGAGGCCGCACTGCCTTGCTAGGGACTACGGGCCGAACGGAGAATCGCCGACGGACGCATTACGGGGCCTGTAGTACGGGCCTACTTGGATACGACAGGCCGGATTCAGTCTATACCATCAGAGGGACGGCAGAGCTGGCAATACAATACTCACATATACCCTGATAAAATGATAAAATCGTAAAATTCATTAGAAATTTGGATAAAATCATATTATATAAATGTATTTTATTGCTATAACATTATTACAATACATGTATATTATTGCAATAATATTATTGCAATAAACAGATAAAATTATAATATTGCTATAAAAACAATAATATTATATTATTGCAATAAACTGAGTAGTATCTCTACACAATTAATATTACAATAATATTGATATTATCTGATATGACGGAATGTATATTCATTTTATGTAATGTACTACGTAGTAGTATGGTCTTTTTTCTATTGCGTAATGCACTTTAAAAATGAATGCAAACACGCGCTTAGCCATGCTTTCTCATACTAACAAACCCCGGTGCCCGGCCTGCCCTGGCCTCGGCATTTGGTGAGTCACGTTTTGGCACTTTCACAGTGTTGTAGGCCAGAAAGGAAAACTCATATTATTGACTTGCCGTTCCACAGGGTAGCGGTGGCCCTGTTTGCCGTAACACTCACTGACATTGGCCCGGGCGGCCAGAATGACTCGGATTCTTGGTTTGAATTTTTTTCAATAAAAGTCAAATACCTGCAGCGCGATCAGAGCTTTCCACGCCACCAAATACTTTCCAATACCAGAGGTCTGTTTGTCACGTTTTAGGTTCTATACCTTTATCTTACTGTGGCTTTTTGAACAGGAGCATTTATTTCTCGTTTCATACAATCTATTTCCTTCGAAATCCTTCATGACTGCACATGTGAGCATTTTCCACTTCCTATGATTCTTCTGAACTTCGAGTAATGATGTTCACTATGATTCATGGTTGTATTCTCGGAATCTTTGATTAGATAATGGTTGCAATGATTGACAAGTTCGTGTTCTTTACTCTTCCTCTAAAGGTTTCGCTAGTATCTTCAACTATCTTGGCCAGTTCGTCAAGTTTCGCCAGATCCTCGTGAAACCAACAGCTCCACAAGCTCCTCGTGAAACCCAGTTAGTCAGATCAATATCAGATCGTGCCAGATCGTCAAGAGAGACATCAATTTTTGCATATGTTGTAGATTTTCAATAAATGAATCAATTTGCTTTATTGAAGCTGCTATGAAACTCATATTCTAGCCCTTTCTGCCTCAATTTAAGGTTAATCAAATATGAGGTCATTTCTGTGTTTTTTGTAAGCTGAAATTTACAAACGGGAACCTGCTTTCTTTGGATATTTTTGAGGGAATCTTCGGAAAACATTCAACTGCAGAATCTATCATCCTGCAACGTCGGCCAGCAGTGCTCAAAGTAACTTGATTGCATCTCATCTTACAGTAAGCGAGCTAAACATCTGAAACGCCGACCCGACTTGCACACATCAGGCCGGATACAGCCCACACCAACGGAGGGACGACGGTCGACTCCACACTCACTACCATGCTAGGGACTAAGGCCGAACGGAGACGCTGACGGACTATGCCGAAAAACACCGCGGCACACACAGCGACCTCAATCTGGTGCTCTCCTGAGTCTCCTTCACGTTGAGATCGCAGCGTGCCGAGCACTGTTTCGCAGCATATAACGTAAGGAGTGTAGACAAGCTGTCGGGACGCACTACGGACTGGTTCGGAGACATCAGGCCGGATACAGCCCACTCCATCGGAGGGACGAAGACGACTGTAGTGATGACTATGGGCCGCAGCTGGAGCATGGGAACGCCGCTGCACCTGCCGCAGGACCGTCAACGGGAACGGGAACTGCGTGCCGGCTGGAGCAGAGTACACCGCCGCGGAGCCGCCGGCGCCGCAGGACCATTCAGGGACTACCGGCCGGCAGGAAGTAGCGGAAGCCTACGCCGACTCCGCCGAGGCCGCACTACCTTGCTAGGGACTACGGGCCGAATGGAGAGACGCCGACGGACGCACTACGGGCCTACTTGGATACGACAGGCAGGATTCAGCCTATGCCATAGGAGGGACGGCAGAGCTGGCACTACAATACTCCAAGTGGTCTCACCAGACGTCAGGACCAAGACCGAGTGACTACGGGCCGTTCCGAGTGATTATGGGCCGACCGGACTGCCGGATCAAGGGCAACGCCGCCGCATTCGCCGGAGGCGCAGGATGGTTCTACGAGATTACGGGCCGGAGGAAGCAGCAAGTAGCAGCCGCCGAGCTGTCGGTACCGCAGGACCTTATCAAGGACTACGGGCCGACCGGGAGCAGCGGACGCCGCCGACGACACGACCACGAGACCTTACGGGAGCGGGCCGACGCTTCAGTCCGATGGAATGGAGCCCTTCTATATGCCAAGTAAGTCTCAGGGCCGCTCACAGGACGCGACCTCGCCCGCCTGCCACGGCTGGTCTCGCGATCCGACTCAAATACGCTATCAGAATTGACTACGGGCCGGACTGAACTGTTGGATGATTTACCTTGCGGTTGCTGCCGACAGGCAAAATGATTGATTGTAAATTTTACCGCTAACAGAAAATCATCTTGGACCAATCTAGAAAATCATCTTGGACCAATCTAGGCCTCATCACACTTTCGTTAGGCAAGTACGATTTAATCATATCAGGCACCAAGTTTAAATGGCCCGGAATATCCATGCCGTTTTTTTCTCGCCAGAACCTTGCATGGTTGTCTTCAAAACTTGTTGCAAAATCCAATCATTGCAGCTGCACTGGCTTTTCAGCTGCTTTAAAACTGCAGCGAAAACCGTCAAGTACGCCAAAAGAGGTGAATATGACACCATACCTGATTCAGGCGTTCTCCACTTATGATCCCGATACACGACGATAGTTTCCACGGTTGGACATGAACACGCCAAGTACAGAATATGAACTTGAGTAGAATATGGCATTCCTACCCAGAAGGAATAGACGTATTCTGTCATGTCTGGAAGTTTGAGCATCTGCGAACAGAGAGAGAAAACTGTTAAAGGGTGATGTAAATAACTTAATGAAAAGAAAAAAAACCTCATCAATATCTTTCGGAATCCATTGTGCAGGTCTCGTTGTCGGTAGTTGAATTCTTGAAGTTGTCGCATCGAAGATCAGTTTCTGCGCAATGTTTCCAGGAAGCTCGTATCCAATGGCAGAACCTGCTCCATTAATCATAGCTGCAACTGTGAATTTGCCAACTCCGCCACCCATGTCCACGATTCTGAGACCGTATACATCCACCAATTGGAACAAACGAGCCACGCTTCTGGGGCTGATACTTCCTCCAAAACCGATGCTGTTTAAATCACAACCGTCTGATGCCTTTTTGAAGCAGTTATAAATGATCCGTGTTCCTCGATCTGCAATTAGGCGTCGTGATGGGTGGAAAGAAAAGAAATGAGATTGAACAAATAATAACCGGGAAGATGAGACATGTACTTCTTGATTGAAAAAGGTATATGAATTGTTCTTCGAAAATTATACCTGCATGTCAAATGCATAAGACAACACAAAAAATACAGAATAGAAGATGATATCAGAGAACCTGAGCTGCGCTGCACAAAAATTGGTTGGGTTGTTTTTTATTCAAACAATTGTAGGTGGTGTGTACAAATATTTTAATTCAAACGATGGTAGGATGTGTGTACAAGTCAATTTTTTTTCAACTAGTGAGTGCTGCATTATTGCAGTAATACTGTAGAAACTGAATTATTACAGTAATACCGTAATAATGAAATTATTGCAGTAATTCCGTAATAATGAAAGTATTTCAGTAATACTGCATAATTGCAGTAATATCAGATTTCCGTAATAATGAAATTATTGCAGTAATACAGTAATGCCCGGAGACGGGCAGGGATGGCGAGGCGGAGGCGGCTCGGGATACGGGGCGGAGACGGGCCGGGATGGCGAGGCAGAGGCGGCTCGGGATACGGGGCGGAGACAGGCCGGGATGGCGAGGCGAGGCGGCTCGGGATACGGGGCGGAGACAGGCCGGGATGGCGAGGCGAGGCGGAGGCGGCTCGGGATACGGGGCGGAGACGGGCCAGGATGGCGAGGCGGAG
>Ga0315906_10008754_pt1 | contig 12103 bp, 7 predicted proteins | sample LakEriMetagenome_4_FD_203526 | JGI IMG/M metagenome (GOLD analysis project Ga0315906, IMG submission 203526) | Freshwater fungal communities from buoy surface, Lake Erie, Ohio, United States - Buoy 2 MA122 | ecosystem: Environmental > Aquatic > Freshwater > Lake > Lake biofilm | place: USA: Lake... | reverse complement strand
TTGGAAACCGACTTGGTCCTTTGAAACGGGTGTTTGGCAAACCGCCATGTGGTACATGTCTGTGCACCAAGGGATGGATCCGGTCGATGCGACAGAATTGTGTATCAAAAATTACTACAACGATGCAATCACCAACGGCCAGCGATGGGCGAGCGCATAATGTTTCTGATTTTGAGCGAGTTCTAGCAGATGGAATCGCAAGATCTACGCGAAGAGATATTGAGTTTGGTGCGAAAGTACTCGCAGATCCATCATCGAGCTTTTTTGCCGAGTGGTCATGAAAATCGAGATGCGTTTTTGCCAGGGAAGACTCCTATTCCCTATGCGGCAAGGGTATTTACCGAGGATGAGGTAGAGTCTGCTGTCGGGTGCTTGCTCGATTTTTTCTTGACGCTAGGAAAGCAAGGCGAGCAGTTTGAGAGGGATTTAGCGAGCTTTCTTGGGGTTCGCAATTCCGTTTTGGTCAATTCCGGATCAAGTGCGAACCTTCTTGCATTTTCAGCCCTGACCAGTCCAAAACTACCCAGGGAAAGTCGAATACTACCAGGCGATGAAGTAATTACAGTAGCCGCAGGTTTTCCAACGACGGTTTCCCCGATTCTGCAATACGGAGCGACTGCAGTCTTCATCGATGCAGATACCGTAACTGGAAACGCCAAGTGTGAACAACTTCAGGAGGCTTATCGTCCCGGCAAGACCAAGGCGGTGATGATGGCTCATTCGCTTGGGAACCCCTTTGATCTGAACGCAGTATTGGATTTTTGTAGGTCCCATCAACTTTGGCTTATCGAGGACAACTGCGATGCTCTGGGAAGTCAATATTCTGTACCTTTGGAATCAAAAATTGCAAAAGACTATGCGAACACGATGGGCAATTCAGATGGACGATTGATCCGGTACACGGGGGGGTGGGGGGATCTATCCACACAGAGTTTTTATCCAGCCCACCATCTAACGATGGGAGAAGGAGGGGCGGTTAACGTGGTTCAACAAGGATCGCTCAAGATGCTTGTTGAAAGTTATCGAGACTGGGGGCGGGATTGCTGGTGCCCGACTGGAATGGATAACAGTTGCAACAAAAGATTCCAATGGCAATTGGGTGAATTGCCCCATGGATACGACCATAAATCGATTTATAGTCACCTCGGGTATAATTTAAAGCCATTGGATCTTCAGGCCGCAATAGGCTTGAGGCAGTTACAAAAGCTACCATTTTTTATTGAGGCAAGGAAAAGGAACTGGCAAAGAATTAGATTAGGCCTGGCCGATTTGGAGGACATCTTCGAGTTTTCCCTTCCCACCCATGCAACTTCTTGGAATTCTGACGGCAGTTTCTCCTGGGACGATAGTGGTTGCAAAACGGATTGCTCGTGGTTTGGTTTTAAGCTGACTGTCAAGCCCGCAGCAGGATTTACTCGTACGCAGTTGGCCAGATATCTTGACGAAAATCGCATTGGAAATCGCATGCTCTTTGGTGGGAATTTGCTGCGACAGCCTGCCTTCGTAACGGCTCGAAAAGAAAATCCAGAATCGATTCGAGTTGTCAGTGATTTGAGTGGGGCAGATAGGATTCTTAATGACACTCTTTTTATTGGAACCTATCCAGGATTGACCGATGAGATGATTGACTACATGATTAAAACGATCGCGGATTTCTGTCGTACATAAGGTTTGTATTTCCTCTGTCGTGGTAGGCTCATTGAATAAAATGCACTCCGAGTCACCCACGAAAATACCCGAAGAACCGTTTTATCGATGAACCTTCTTATCACAGGTGGTTGTGGTTTTCTAGGCTCGAACATCGCAGCAGCATACAGTCAGGAGGGAGCTAGAGTTACCATCATCGATAATATGCGGAGGGTGGGCTCAAGGTACAACCAAAGCTGGCTAGAAGGTCTATTCCGCAGTTCTGGAAACCTCAAGATGAGGGAAGGAGACCTTACCGAAATCGAATTTTTGGAGGAGGTTTTTACCAACCATGGCCCCTTTGACTACATCTGCCATCTATCCGGGCAAGTCGCGATGACGAAATCTCTGCTAGATCCGCTGGCTGATTTTCGTAACAATACCCTCGGCACACTGAATTTATTGGATGTCGCAAGGCGAATGTCACCCGATACGGTTATCGCATTTAGCTCCACGAATAAGGTTTACGGAGATCTACGTTTTCTTCATTACGGAGAGACTTCGACAAGATATTTTTTGTCGGAGTTTCCGAACGGAATCGATGAAAAGATGCCTCTGGATTTCTCCTCGCCTTACGGATGTTCCAAAGGGGCTGCCGATCAGTACGTGCGAGATTGGTTTCGGTCGTTCGGAGTCAAGACCGTCGTCTTTCGGCATTCGTCGATCTACGGGGGAAGGCAGTTTGCCACGATCGATCAAGGATGGGTAGGATGGTTTACGAAGAACGCTATCGAGCATAAGTCGCATATGAATAAGGAGTATGGGGCTGTGGCTTTCGAGGTGTCTGGTACCGGCAAGCAAGTAAGGGATATTTTGCACAGCAGCGACCTCGTTCGGTTGTATAGGATGGCTTTTGAAAAAAGAGAATCGATCGCCGGTGAGGTTTTCAATATCGGTGGAGGCATGCCAAATAGCTTGAGTCTCATCGAGCTATGTCAAGAGCTCTATCGGTTACTCGGAATGGCAAAGGAACCGATATTTAAATATTTACCACGACGTCACAGCGACCAAGATGTTTTCGTGGCGGATATTTCTAAGGCAAAGGATTTGATCGGTTGGGAGCCGCAAGTCCATTATTCCGAAGGGATCGAGCAAATGATCCAATGGGTGCAAGAGATATGAAGGTTTCGATTATCACTGCGGTGTATAATCGCTCGGACACCGTCTCCAACGCGATCGAATCAGTCTTGAGCCAAACCTACACCGATATCGAATACATCGTCGTCGACGGGATGTCCAATGATGGAACCGATCGTGTTGTGAGCCAATACTCAGATCGAATTTTTCATGTAGTCAGGGAGAAAGATCGAGGCATCTATGATGCTCTTAACAAAGGGATTCGGCTTGCCAGTGGCGAGGTGATTGGCTTCCTTCACGCAGATGACTTTCTCTTTGACTGCAACGTCGTGTCTCGAATCGTTCAGGAGTTCCGACGAGAATCGCGGCTCACGGGTGTCTACGGCGATCTTGATTATGTGGATTCGAAAGATCCCTCCAAGTTAGCGCGTCGATGGATTTCAGGAGGGTACGACGTGAGGAAATTTCGGTACGGATGGATGCCCCCTCATCCGACAGTTTATCTCAGGAAAGCCTGTTACGATGCCCACGGCGTTTTTCGTGAGGATCTTGGATCAGCGGCCGACTACGAACTCATGCTCCGGATGTTGTTTTTCGCAAAGATACCCATGGCTTACATTCCCGAGACTTTGGTGTGCATGAGAACCGGAGGCGCAAGCAATGCCTCGCTTCTTAACAGACTCAAAGCCAACAGGCAGGACGCAAGGGCATGGATCGTCAACGGGACACGCCCCCCGTTAGGCTTGCGAATCTTGAAGCCACTTCGGAAATTGAGCCAATATTTCCGCTCGCAAAGATAAAAATCGGTGGTTTTGTCTACTTCCCCTGTGGGAAGCAGTGTAGCTGGCAGGCTCCATGGGCCGAAATGAGTAGACATCCAAGAGAGGCTTTCCTAAGATAAAGAAGTGTTTTGGTCGATCATCAGCACGGATGCGTAAAGTTACTCGATGAAGACACACGGTAGACAGAAGCTGCGGAACCGCGAGGGTAGTCGAATCGATGGATAAGCCAAATTTGCAATACGGTTTCGACGAATCTAGCAACTTTGGAAGACCCGCCTCGCCTCAGGATGAGCCGGCCATGCCATCGATCGATTTCTACGGTGCCCTGTGGCGTCGTAAGTCGGTCATCATTCTGCTCTCGGTGCTCGGGGCAGCAATTGCCAGCATCCTCTACACGCAAGTCACCCCCGTGTATGCGTCGGTGATGAAACTGATGCTCTTTGTTCAGGCACCTCCGAGTGTCGTCAATGGCGAGGTTCTCCCTCAGGCTGTTTCTCTAGAGAAGCATCGAGTCTTGCTCTCGGGTCAGACGGTTCTGGCCGAAGCGATCCGCAACGGTCAGCTCGATAAGCTCGAAACATTCAAATCCGTAGACTCACCCATCGGTGATCTTCGGAAGATGCTCACGATCTCTCCGGTCGGTAAGGATCTTAGCTCCGATGCTCTTGAAATCGTCTTAGAGGGTACGGTTAAAGAGGATCTGCCCGGAATTTTAAACCAAGTTGTCGCATCGTACATCTCCGCGATCGAGAAGGACTCCGAGATTTCAGGAAAGGAATCTGTGGAGCTCATCGAACGACTCCAGAGGTCTTTGGTGGATGATCAGAAGACAGACCAGGATCGTTACTATCAACTTCTTAGAGAGTTGAATCTAACAGCCGAAAACGACAAAGGCAGGTGGGTTAATCCATACGTTTCGGAGATCGAAAAGCTTCGCACCGAGAGGGATGAAATCCTTGAGGATTTTCGAGATGCAGATCAACAACTCGAACAGATTCGCGTCGCCACCGATCCGGACAATCCAAGAGATGATCTTTTGCGACTGGCAGTCATCGAGGGTCGTAAGTTCTTCAGTCTCGATAAGCAGGATCGAGGCTTAGACTTTCTCAATGGCATGTCTGAAGAAGACCGTCTGAGACTCATGCGCTACGAGCAACGCATGGAATCTGCAAATGCCGATGTCGTCGCGATGGACTCCGAAAGAGCAGAAGCCCAGGCTCGATACGGAGCCAAGCACCCTCAGGTCGAATTCGTAGAAGCGAAATTTCAAGCCGCCGTCGCGACTCGCAATCGACTCAGTCAGGAACTCGAAACCCTACGAGGCTTCCTGAAAAAAGAACAAGAGATTGAAGCCAAGAGCGATACTTTGGGGGGCATCTCCCGAAAGCAAAGTAGCGAGGCCGTAGAGCAGTATGCGGAAACACTCTCCAAGCAGTCTCGTACCAGAGACAGTGATATCCTTCAACTCTACGCTGCTGCGATGTCCAATAAGCGCGATAGAGCCAAGTACAATCTTGATCGTATTGCCGAGGACGTCACGGAATTGACCAATAAGTCGACGGTTATCGCGGGCGATATTACCGAACTGAACATGCTGCGCGATCAGATCGAAGATCGCAGAAACACTGTTGGGCAGATCCTTGAGAAGCTCTCTGCGATGCGAGCGATGTCCAACTCTTATTCATCGACTCGAGTGAAGATCATCGATGAGGCTTCATTTCCGCTTCAAGTATTCCCAAAGCTTTGGAAGTTCATGCTTGCAGGATTAACCCTGGGCGGTCTTCTTGGCTGTGGTCTTGCTGTTTTGATCGACCATTCTGATCTTGCCTACCGCACTCCGATCGATATCCAAGAGAACCTCAACACACCGGTCATTTGCAAGATCCCAAGGATTAGGAAGTCAAAAACACCAGAGGGATTCGTCGGTTCTCCAATGCTCGTGGCGACCCATCAGCCGAATTCATCGGTATCTGAGTCGTTCCGTGCAGCAAGAACCTCGTTGCTTTTCACAGCGGCCCAATCTGGTGGTAAGGTGTTCATGTTCACGAGCCCCTCACCAGGCGATGGAAAATCAACGACGATCGCTAACCTAGCTATTTCGCTCGCTCAAACCAACAAGCGCGTTTGCTTGTTGGATGCAGACTACCGCAGACCGAGAGTGCAGCAGAACTTCGGGGTGCAATTCGAACCCGGTGGCATGCAGTATCTAGAAGGACAATGCAGCCTCGATGAAGCGATCAGGCCATGTGACTTTCAGAAGAATCTCTTTCTCCTGACGACCGGTGGAAGACCTAAGAATCCGGGCGAACTGGTCGCTTCGGCAGCGTTCGTTGACTTCATCTCCGAATTGCGAGACCGTTTCGACTTTATACTGATCGATTCCCCGCCCGTGATCCCTGTAGCCGACGCAACCTCGATCTGCAGCTTGGTCGACGGGATCATCATGGTACTTCGCATCCGCAGAGGAGTTGTTCTTTCGGCCCATAAAGCCAAAAGTCGCCTTAGCATGGTTAACGGGAATCTCATCGGAGTGATCGTCAACGGAATGGACGAGAATCTCTACTACAATGAGTACGGAACCTACTACCGCGGTGCTTACTACCACGGATATTCCTACAAAAACTATTACGACAAAAAATATTCGGATTATTCTGATAGGGCGAGATCGGAAAGGTAGTCGAATCGAAAAAATATCCCTACAAGAAGCATACAGGCGACTCCTTGTGCCTCTTTTCAAACAATAATCCTTGTCATGACAAAGACTCTTACGCTCGCTTTGTTAGCCGTGTCGCTGATCGTTCTTTCTCCATCGCTCTGGCAGTTGCTCTCTGAGATCGCCTGGGGTGGAATGTGGATTGAAGCTGGAATACTGCTCCTTGGGTTTGTTGCAATCGTTACTTCTGCGATAGCGTCTAGAAGTTCGAATGCCAACAAGTTGCAAAATGGAGTCAACTCCACCGCCTTGGCTGTCGGCGTTTCGCTGGCTTTGCTATCGACGCTTTGGGGTTGGTATTCATCCGATCCCGTTTGGGTTTTTCGGGGCTGGGCAGTGTGTCTTAGTGCCTTTCTTTCCCTGACTTTCGGGTTTTCGAAATCCAACTTCGCACATTTGGCTTCTTTGGCATGCTTTGTCCCGTTGTCGCTTTGGAGCCTTGCACCACAGATCCATAGCTTAGGTCAGAATCTCGCGACGAGCTTTGCCGGTGCGGTACTGGATCTTTTGAAGATTTTCTTCTTTACCAAAGGCAATGTCATTGGTTTGGTAAACACCAGTTTTTTGGAGAACGTTCAATGCTCGGGTCTTCGATTGCTCGGGCCCGCCTTGCTCATCGCCTTGATTTATTCTTTCCTGCGAGGATATCGCCTAGCGAGATCAATCTACATGGCAGTCGTCTGCCTATTTTGGGTCGTCGTGATCAACGGGGTTCGAATTGCGTTCTTCGCTAGGCAACAGGATAGTCAAGCGACTCCGGTGGATTTTAATGCACCTGTGGCTGATGTCCTTTGTCTGCTGGCAATTTTGTTTCTGCTATGGAGTGCAGACCAATTCTATGCTGCATTTACAACGAAGGAAGTCGACCGAGAGTCAGAGCCTGCCAAGGCACCTGCGATCGTGAGTGAAGAGACGCTTTCATCGATCGTTGCGGTTAACGTTATGTTGATCGGTCTTATTTTAACCGGGGCCATGATCCTATACCGTAAATCGGCAGGAACAACTATTCGACGATCGAGTCAAGAGATTAAGAATGCGGTCGAGAATATCAAGTTACCAGTGGATCTCGACGGATGGAAAGCCGAGGATGCCTCGGTTTCGTCCGAATCGATCGCTCCGGTTTTTAAACACGGAACAACTTGGATTCAACGTGACTGGGAGTTGGCCAACCAAGCCCAAGGTGCCCTACCGATGAAACTGCGATTGGAGGGTGCTTGGCTACGTCCCCCAAAAATCGATTGGCATTGGCGATGGTTTGGATGGCGCTTGAGTAATCCGCTGATCGATGAACGCGGACAATCCAGTTGGTCAATGACTCGATCGATCGTCGAGGAAGCCTTTGTCGTCACTTGCAACATCGGAGTGGCAACACCTGATCCGATGGCATCACCTTCGCTTCAGTTGTCTTTGATTCAGCAAGGCTACCAGACGTTTTCTGAAGAGCAACGGAAGTCTCAGAGGGAGCTTTTCGCCAAGTATCGCAAGGAGATCGAGGAGCAGATTCGGGCCAGCAACCATGCTCAAATTCCTCACTAAACTCCCGGTTCGAGTCATCGCGTGGTTATCCGATGCGATAGAAATAAGCCTGCGAAATATCGCAAGACTCTTTCGCCCAGTCGAAGCCGATGATTTCTCGAACGCGAAAGGACTTCAAGGGCGTGCGAAATCCACTTTCCTGCGTCTCTTGCAACTGACCGCTCAGCTTCTTAGCTATCCCATCGCCGGCTTGTTCTTTCGGGGTGAGCGACGAAGAACTTATTTTTGGAGCCTCCCATTCCTGCTAATGTCGATGGCTGTTTTATCTATCTGGATGATTGTTGCCTTCAATAAAGAGCGAATCTACAACAGGTATCTGGCAAGGGTGCAGAATGCCTATTCCAAGCAAAACGGAAACCTAGGGGTTCGATATTCCTTGCGATGGATCAACGATCAGGATTTCTCGAACCTGGATCGTAAATTCCTCGTCTCCCTCGTACAGATGCAAGCCGGAGAGGATAAAGCTGCTGAGAGCATGCTCGGACACTTGTCACCAGAGGATGCAACGGGGCTTGGTGTTGCCCATTTTTGGCGGGCCAGTAGATATGCTTCAGAGCTTGAAAAAAGCGAATCGGATCTTCAGAATCGCAATGATCTGCTGGAACGATTTCGTTGGCATCTGGGGAAAGCCTCCGGGGTGAATCAAAACCAAGTCGATGCTCTTAAAGCGATGGAACTATACTGGTCCGGGAACCAGACGGAGGCGCTCGATGCCTATCGCTCACTATGGGAGCGAAATCCCTATGAAGGTCCCGGATTTGCATCGCTTCTGAAGAAGATGGGTAAGGAGCAGGATCGCACGGAAGTCTTACAATCCAGTGCCCAGTTGCTCAGCAATCTATTGCGATCGGATCCCTGGAACCGAAACGCCCGCAGTCAACTTGCGGGAGTTTACGAGTCCTTGGGCCAATGGTCTCAAGCAGAGGTGGTGCTGATCGAGGGTTTTCAAATCAGCCGCGATAGACAAACCGGCTTGGCGTACCAGAGCTTTTTAGAGCGACGAATCCGTAGTGCTCTGACAGAGCCCAAAAACGTACGCGAGATCTCGTACTGTTTGGCGAGAATCACCCGGACGCAGTGGGGGAACGCTTCGACAAACGAGCTCGTTTGTGAAAGTTTACTTGGGACAAATCAAGATGTTGAGCAGTTGCAAAACGCCCTCAACCAATGGCTCGTCGAGGGCTTGGACCTACCCCTGGTGCATCTGTACCTAGCTCTATGCAAAGTCATTTTAGGCGATTCCAAAGCCGGTGACTGGCATCTGCAACAAGCTTATCGATATGATGCATCGCTTCGCAAGACAGTTGACGAGCTCGTCGATCAATTGATTGCAAGCTCCGCTCAGGAGCCTGAGTACCATCAGCGCCTGTCGGCTTGGCGTGATTCCAACTGAAGAGCTCGCTATCGATTTCCGGGTAAGACTCGTTCGTCCCAAGGAATCGAGAACATCTTTGAGCTCTAGTCTCAGAGGTGTCACGAAAACGGGTTATTCAGGTAATTTTGTGGTTAGGAATGTATGTTATGCCTTTTCTTTGCGATCACTTTAGTACTCGTATTAGGATTGCAACCACAAGTTGCCTTGAGGCCTGGAGGGCCGACACAACCTCTGCCGGGGTCGAAGGCCCCGGTTGAATGGCCCCTTTAAAACGCGTAATGCCCGGGGGGCCGGCACATCATGGATCATCTCAACCGAGCGCCCCCATTGGTATGCAGCACTTCGGGCTTAGCGCTTCATGGAGTTGCCGCTTACGGTGGTTCACACCACCGGCATAGGGTATGCCAGCCCTTGGAGCTTATGAATCAAAATTCATCGAAAAAGTCCCAGAGGCTATGAACTAAAATACCTGAGGTTTTAACCACAATAATTCCTGAAGAACCCGAAAATGGTCATCTGTGAAAAGTGAGTTAGGTTGACGATCGACTCGCCTTTTCGCAAACTCGACCAAAGTACAGAAGTATCAAACCATGACAGCAACTAATTTCAATACCGAGAATCGAACCTATCGACAGATGTTAGGCAATGGCCTGACGTACCGAGTCCCGCCATTTCAACGCGATTACTCGTGGGGTGAAGAGGAGTGGGAGGACCTTTGGACCGATATCCAGGGGGCTATTCCCAAAGACGGGGAGCCAGCTCATTACATGGGCTACCTAGTCTTGCAAACGTCCGACAGCCGAACCTTCGAGGTGATCGATGGTCAGCAACGATTGACTACGATAAGTCTGATCGTCTTAGCCGCGATGCGAGTGATGAAGAAAATCATCTCGGAAAACCGCAATCCCGATGACAATCAACGTCGGTTGGATCAGATCCGAGCCACGTACATTGGCTACTTGGACCCAGTGACACTCACCAGCAGAAACAAGCTTGCTTTAAATCGCAACAACGACGGATACTACCGAGACTATCTGGTAAAGCTGGCGGATCACTTGCCTCAACGTGGGTTTCCAGCATCAACCCACTCGATGAGAAAAGGCTTTGAGTAGTTCGAACGGAAGCTGCAAGGAATGATCCGCAGTGAAAGCGACCCAGGAATGGCACTAGCGCAGTTCATCGAATCGATGAGCGACAAGTTGTTTTTCACGGTAATTACCGTTGCAGATGAACTGAACGCTTACAAAGTCTTCGAAACTCTCAATGCAAGAGGAGTTAGGCTATCGGCTACTGACCTGCTGAAAAATTGGTTGTTTTCCGTATTGGCAAAAGGAGAGACACCGCAAGCAAATCTGATGGAGTTAGAGCGCCAGTGGGAAAGCATGGTCGGGCGTTTGGGAAGTGAAAGCTTTCCCGATTTCTTGCGGATGCATTGGAATAGCCGCCACTCTTTCGCTCGACAAGCGGATTTGTTTAAAACGGTAAGGGCTAAGGTACAGAAGCCAAGCGACGTGTTTACGTTGCTCAGGGAGATGGATGAAGATATCGACACTTATCTTGCCTTGACGCAACCGGAAGGCTCAGAATGGCCATCGGACTGGCGGGCCGCAGCTCGTGAACTTCGCATGTTCTCAGTTCGACAACCTTACCCGATGATGATGGCAGCTAGAAGTCGATTGTCAGAAGATGAGTTCGGTGGACTTCTAAGAGCTACTTCGGTGATTGCCTTCCGGTACAACGTGATAGGCAGTCAGCATGCAGGCGAACAAGAACGTGTTTATCACGCCGCCGCGATGCAACTCCAGAAAGACCCTTTGTGCAGTCTTCAGTCTGTCTTAGACATTTTGAAACCTGTCTATCCAACTGATGATACGTTCCGTCAAGATTTTGCGGACAAGTCGATCAAAACAACACAATCGCGAAATGTCAAGATTGTCCGTTACATCCTCTGTAAGCTTGAACGGCAGTCTGGTGGCGTTGAATTCGACGCGGAATCGTCTGCATACACTATTGAACATGTCCTACCGCAATCTCCGAACCAGGGCTGGGAAGCGTTTGCAGATCGCGATCTTGAGAGCTCAATTTTTCGCCTCGCCAACATGGTGATGCTCGAAGCTGGAAAGAACAAAGAAGTAGGCAACAAGCCGTATTTGGATAAACGTTCTGTTATCGCAGCAAGTGGAATTCAATTGACTAAGAAGCTTGCTGAGGAGAACACAGAGTGGACGCCAACGCGACTCGACGAGCGACAGAAGCAACTTGCTCGACTGGCAACAAGCGTTTGGCGAGTTTCACAATTATCAGATGCTCGTCGATAGACAAAACAGTAAAACAACTCTCACAAATGTTTGCTTCTGAGCGGTCTCGAAATGCAATCCGCCCACAACCGCTGGGGCTGGGTGCAGTGCAAGCTACGCTAGGAGAGGCCCTTTTTAAAGTCCCCACTGACAGTTTTTAACAAGTTCGAACATTTCCGCGTTGCACGCGGAATGCTTCGAGGTCGATAGCAGTAGGCTCACCCCTCATGTGCTGATCCATCAGTACAGCAGTTGCCGTTGACCAGTGCAATCCATGCCGAAAATGACCCGCAGCGATGTAACCGTTCTTGTAGGGATGCAAAGTCCCTAGATAGGGATAAGTATCGATCGACCCAGGCCTTAAACCCGACCACTGTGATTCGAGCGTTGCACCATCGAGTTTCGGGCAAACGCTCAGTGCCCAAGAACGCAATTGCTCCATCATCTCAGGGGTTGTCTCTTTGACAAAACCAACCTCTTCCTCGCACGAGCCAACCAAAACGCGTCCATCCTCCCGCGGGACAAGGTAGCGATGCCCCTCGTTGACCACATAGGAAAACGGTTGCTGATCAAATCGGTACAACTGCATTTGACCTCGCACTGGATAAATCCCTGTCTCGATCCCTAGGGGTTTCAG
>Ga0315906_10008748_pt1 | contig 12106 bp, 12 predicted proteins | sample LakEriMetagenome_4_FD_203526 | JGI IMG/M metagenome (GOLD analysis project Ga0315906, IMG submission 203526) | Freshwater fungal communities from buoy surface, Lake Erie, Ohio, United States - Buoy 2 MA122 | ecosystem: Environmental > Aquatic > Freshwater > Lake > Lake biofilm | place: USA... | reverse complement strand
GCTTCATGTAATAGGCGATAGCATTGGCGAAACCTTGTCTTTTTTCCGGATTTTCTTCATGAAGCGCCTTGTCAATCACCATTTCCACGTTCTTGCCGAGATGGTTGAAACGGGGATATTGTTTAGGGTAGGGAAGTGGCTTGGGTTTGGCCCTTAGACTTTCCCTTGTCGGAATAGGGTAGGGACTTTTCACTTCCAGTTCGAAGTCGCTAATGAGGAAAAGGTGATCCCAAAGCTTATGTCGGAAATCTTCTACATTTCGCAGATGCGGATTAAGAAATCCCATCAGCTCTATCAAAGATTCGGCATTTTTCTGCCGCTCATTTTCATCCTTGATGGTAAGCAAGAAATCCACCATCTTTTGGATATGGCGGCCGTATTCCTTCATGATTAGATGCGTGCGCGCGGTATTATATTCCATATGAACTGTGAGCTAAGCTTTTTGGTGATGGGTAATCTTCAGGAAAAAATAGTTAGAGAAAACAACTGCAAGTATGACACCCACGGTGTCTGAGGCCCAGTCTGCCATCTCGAAACTTCTGCCTATGACCAGATATTTTTGAATGAATTCTGTTGTGAGACCCCAAATACTGGTAGCAATTCCTATACGTACAAATATATGATTTTTTCTTTTGCGGGGGAAATCGGATATGCCTATGGGCCAAATGCATAGAAACGCCAGTGTACCGAACAATCCGGCATGCACCAGTTTATCGACCTTGTATTTGTTGAACCAATCGTTCATGTCCGGTAATTCAGGAGCGGGCATGGTCAATAGATGCAACACCAGCAGAAACCAGAAAATAGCCGGTATGAAGTAAGGAAAACTTGGTTTTATGGGCTTTCCGGGCTTGGGCATGGGTCATCCGACCATGGAAGCGTAAGCGGCTGCATCCATCAGTTTGCCAAGATCTTCGGGAGTATCAACGGTCATTTTGATCATCCATCCTTCTCCATATGGATTGGAATTAACCAAGTCAGGAGAGGCTTCCAGTGCAGGATTTACTTCCGTAATGGTGCCGGCGACAGGCATGAAAAGATCGCTTACGGTTTTCACGGCTTCCACCGTTCCGAAAACCTCTTCTGAAGCGAGTTTCTTCCCTTTTGAATTGATGTCAACATACACGATGTCACCTAATTCTCTTTGAGCGAATTCAGTGATGCCCACAGTCGCGGTATTTCCCTCCAGCATTACCCATTCGTGGTCTTTGGTGTATCGGAGATTTTCAGGAAAGTTCATGAATGATAATTGATTTTGTGAGGCAAAGTAATTGAAATTACCTGATAAATCATGGAATGATTTCCATGTACATTCTTATGTCTGTCGTAGGCCTGTCCTGCGCATTTTTCGGACATTCAGCTATCTTGTCAATCACCTCCAGGCCTGCAATAACCTCGCCGAAAACAGTATAATTCTGGTCAAGGAAGGGCGTTCCTCCCAGCGAGCTATAAGCGGTTCTTGCCTCCGGACTGAATTTGGAGCCCATTTGATTTTCCATCATATCCAGTTCATTGTTGCCATATTTTTTACCCTGTACGATATAGAACTGACAAGCGCTGCTGGCCTTTTGAGGATTGTTATCCCTGGCGGCAGCCAACGCTCCTTTCTTATGGAACAAATTGGGTCTGAATTCGGCAGGTATCCTCTCCATGTCCCCGCCACCCATTCCAAGCATGGCACCTGCCTGGGCATTCTTGCTCATAGGGTCGCCTCCCTGTATCATGAAATTGGAAATAACCCTGTGAAAAAGCAGGCTATCATAAAATCCTTTCTTTACGAGCGCGATGAAATTGTCTCTATGCAATGGGGTTTCATTATAAAGTTTCACGATAATCTCCCCCTGGTCTGTCTTTATCTTGATTTTCGTAACGGATTCTTTAGCGGCGGTTGCTGGATTCATTGTTTTCTTATTGTTATTACTGTTTTTGTTCTGGCTCCAGGCGCCGAAGTTCCATAAAAGGGCTACCAGGCATACCAGGAGGTTTTTTGTGATCAAATGTCTGTTCATTGTTAGATTGATTTGATTGAGCGGGTTAAAATTATAGATTAAGTTTCAATTGAGCTTTTTTTCAGAATCCCAGATCCTGAAAGTAGGCGAGAATATGGTCTTTCAGGAAATTTTCTTCTTCGAACATGTTCTCTTCCGGAAGGGGTTTCAGTTGCGTGAAGTGTGGCCATCCTTCCTCATCTCTGCCATCAAGGGAGTAGTAGCCGCTGGGTGCAAGGACGGAACAGACCGCTATATGCATGAGATCCTGTTTTTGTTCCTTGCTGAATTCCATGGCCCCGGCACCTAGTTCCTGCACGCCGATAAGTAACAAGATTCCATTCATATCAGGTTTGATGCCGAATTTTTCTTTCAGTTTGATCCTGAGCTTCAGCCATCGCACCTGCAAATCATCCCCGGCATGTATCATGCTTCAAAAATAACCGATAACAGCCATAAGATTATCTTTGCCTATCTTAATGATTTCATAAACAAGTATTCATGCTTCAGTTATCTTTTGTGCGCCAGTTTCCCGATCAGGTAAAGGAGAGACTTGCCAAACGGAATTATCCTGACATTCAAGCCGTTGACAGGATTCTCCAGACCGATGAGGATATTCGAAAATTGAGGGTTTCCAGCGAGACCCAGCAGGCTTTGCTGAATCAATTATCCAAGGAGATCGGCCAATTGATGTCAAAGGGAGACAAGGAGGCAGCGGAATTAAAGAAACTCGAAGTAGCTTCCATCAAGGAAAAGTTGAATGTCGAGAAGGAGGAGCTGTCACGCCTGGAAGAGCAACTTGAGAAGCAGTTGGTGTTGTTGCCTAATCTGCCACATTCCTCTGTTCCTTTAGGAAAATCAGCGGAAGACAACCAGGTGGTTCGTGAAGGCGGTTCCATACCTGTTTTGCAGGACGGTGCGTTGCCACATTGGGAGCTGATCAAAAAATATAATCTCATTGATTTTGAGACCGGAGCCAAGATAACGGGCAGTGGCTTTCCCTTGTATAAGGGCAAGGGCGCCAAACTTCAGCGTGCATTGATCAATTATTTTCTGGAGTACAACATCTCAGCAGGCTATCTGGAGTACATTCCTCCGCACATGGTCAATGAGGCCACGGCCTATGGTACCGGTCAGCTTCCTGACAAAGAGGGACAGATGTATCATATTACTGCGGATGGCTTTTATATGATTCCTACAGCGGAAGTTCCGGTAACAAACGTTTACAGGAATGAGATATTAAAGGAAAGCGAGCTGCCGGCGAAAATGACGGCGTATACTCCTTGCTTCAGAAGAGAGGCGGGGAGCTTTGGCAGCGATGTGCGCGGATTGAACCGTGTGCACCAGTTCGATAAGGTGGAAATCATACAGCTGGTGCGTCCGGAAAACAGTTATGAGGTGCTGGAGGAGATGGTGAATCATGTGGAACGACTCTTGCATCTGCTTGAATTACCTTATCGAATTCTTCGTCTATGCGGTGGCGATATGGGATTCACCTCGGCGCTTACCTATGATTTCGAGGTGTACAGCGCCGCCCAGCAAAAATGGCTGGAAGTGAGTTCCGTCAGCAATTTTGAAAGTTTCCAGACCAACAGGATGAAAATAAGGTTTAAGGATGCGGAAGGAAAGACCAATCTGCTGCATTCCCTGAATGGCTCATCACTGGCCTTGCCGAGGATTGTGGCTGCCTTGTTGGAGAATAACCAAACAGAAGCAGGAATCAAGCTGCCGAAGGCTCTTCATGATGTTTTCGGCTCCGCCGTAATTGAAAATTAATCATATCAGCATGAAAAAATTTTTCCCGCTTCTCCTTTCAATGGTTTTCATAGCAGGCTGTTCAAAGAAGACGGTTCCTGCAAAAACCGCCGAACTGCCTGTAAGAGTAACGGCACCTGCGGTCGAACTCACAGAATCACTGAAAGCCGGGAAGCAGCTTTACATGAGCAAATGCGGTAATTGCCACGGATTGTATAGGGCCGACGATTATACCGTCAAGGCCTGGTTACCCATCATAGACCGGATGTCGGTGAAGGCAAAGCTGAATGAATCGGAAAAAATGAGCGTATTGGCCTATGTACAGGCCTTTTCCAAGAAATAAATTGCGGTTTTAGATGATGCAGGAATCAATTGATTCCCTTTGACTTCATCACGCGGTTGAGCCATTTCAGCATCATGAACAAAAAGGCTGCTGCTGCCGCAAGCAATATGAAGTTCAGCCAGAAATAATCAGCCTTATTATCATAATTATCCCACTGGCTTGCCAGAATGCCGCTGAGTTTATTTCCGATGGAGGTGGATAAAAACCATCCTCCCATCATCAATGATGTGATTCGTACAGGGCTGAGTTTAGATACCAGGGAAAGCCCCATCGGACTTAAAAATAATTCACCAATTGTCACCACACCATAACTACCCACCAGCCACCATACACTGACTTTTTCAGTTCCGTTGTTACCTGCCTTCACAGCTGCCACCATTACCAAGACGGATAAGGCGGAAATCAGCAATCCGAATGCGATTTTACTTGGTGTGGATGGCTCTTTCCCTTTTCTGCGCAACCAGGTGAAAAATGCGACTACCAGCGGCGTCAGTATGATTACCCAAAAAGGATTGATGGACTGGCTTAGACTGGGAAGCCAGGCCTTTACTTCGGTACCTTCTGCAGGAAGCTTTTCCGGCGCCACGTTTTTGAAATAGGAAGGATAACCCCACTCCTTCATTTCCTTTCCATCGGATTTTATCTTTCGGAATTGATTATCCATTTTCACGACGCTATCCGCTTTATAGGTCGTAAACGCCGGCTTATCTGTCTGTTTAAGTGTAAAGAGGATGTCTCCTGTTGTACCGCTCAGCTCCCTGTCTGTATATCGGCTGGCCCAGGTGTTCAATGCCGAGCCGTTTTGTTTGAAGATGGCCCAGAAAAGTATTACCACTGCGAAAATGGCCAGCAGCGCTCCCATGGAGGGCCTTTCATCTTCATTGCTTCGGATCAACAATACGGAATAAAATATCACTACGGGTATGCAGGCGAAAATGAAGGCATCGGTGGAGTTGGAATCGAAAATATATCCATCTGTTCCCATAATATACCAGCCGATGGCGCCGAATAGGATAGACGGCAGCACTACGATTGCCAGGATTTTCCAAAGCGGCAGATCACCGGGTTGCAAAGGTTTTCTTATGTCGTAAGCTTTATAGTGCTTCGTACCTGACATAAAAGTGATTACCCCGATGAACATGCCGACACCCGCGGCGGCGAATGCGGCTTCCCATCCGATCATCGTGTATAGGGCAGCCCCGAAAAAGTTGCAGACAAAGGCTCCTATGTTGATGCCCATGTAGAAGATATTGTAACCTTCATCTTTTTGATCCTGATGCTGCGGGGTGGAATAGACATTGCCAAGCAGGGTGGAAATATTGGGTTTGAAGAAACCATTGCCCAATATCACCAGCGTCATCGACAAATAAAGCATGGTTTCATTATGAATTCCCATCGTACAATATCCCGCCCCCATGAGTAATCCTCCCAGGATGATGGACTTCCTGTAGCCCAGATAGCGGTCGGCAATCAACCCTCCCAGAAAGGGTGTAAAAAATACCAGGGCAATAAAGGTTCCGTAAAGACTTGAAGCATCTTTTTCATCCATGTTGAATCCATCCACCGAATCTTTAAGATAGAGCGTGAAGATGCCTATCATCAGGTAATAACCGAATCTTTCCCACATCTCGGAGAAAAAAAGAAAAGGAAGGGCCTTAGGATGATTTTTCCACATACAGTTCAATTTGACTGAAAGATAGTGAACTATTGTATGAGGTCAGGTGTAATAAAAAAATCGGCTGCCCTTTCCAGACAGCCGAAACAAAATATTTGATCTCAGCCAATGTTATCTCACTCCATGCATCATCTTCATCAGCTTCTTACTTAGGAAGAACAATATGATGGATGCAGCGCCGGCCATGAATACAAACAGCATGAAAAAGTCATACAGGTTGTTGATGGTTGATCCCAAGAAAGAAGGCTTGGAAGGTTTCAGATTCCAGGTTTGTACTCTTTCTTCCTTAACCGACATTTTCTGCCCGTCTACAGTTTTAACGACATCAATGGAATCGTGAGTCACCAAAATGGAATCATTTAGCATCAAGGCTCTGTCCATTCTTGAATTGTTGGACATAATCACCTTTAAATGGTAGTTAGAAACTGCTACTTTCCTGGAAGAATCAACGGTGAGACCGATCAGGCTATCCGTTTTATTATCCTTAGTTTTTTCACTTTTGGGGGTTGCGATCGGAACAGAATAGGTTCCCTTAGGATCCATTTTCGAAATATCTGATCTGATTTGATTCGCATTTAATGCCGCCATGGCTTCTGCACCACCATTGACGGTAAACATCTTTTCCAATTTCACTTCTTCAGGATAGAGAGAACTCAAGGTGCCTGCAAATTTGTTGGCAGCGGCAGTGGAAAGGAACCAAACGCCCATAAGCAAAGAAGCCAGTTTCACCGGAGCCAGTTTGTTTACCATGGACAAGCCGATGGGCGAAAGACAAAGCTCTCCGAAAGTATGGATGGTATAAAGGCTTACCAACCACACCATGCTCAGTTTGGTGCTGGGGTCGATGCCTTTTACTCCAAAAGCGATGACCAGATAACCAATAGCCAAAAGAAATAATCCAATGGCTTGTTTGAAAGGTGAAGCCGGTTCCATATTTTTCTTTCCCAAAGCCCCCCACAGCCAGACGAAAATCGGGGCAAAAATCACAATGGCCACTGCATTGATAGATTGGAAATAGGAAGTGGGAATGGAAGTCCCAAAAAAGTTTCTATCTGTTTGCTCTTCTGCGAAATAGGTCAAAGAGGCGCCGGCTTGCTCAAAAGCGGCCCAGAAGAAGATTACAAAAAAAGCAGCGATGTAAATCACCCAAATTCTTTGTCTTTCTATATGGGTTAGTGCCGGATCTGAAATAATATATCCTGGTGCAGCTATCGTCAAAGAAAAAATGAATGCACCCACCAAATCCATATCCAATTGAAACAGGAAAACGAAAATCAAGGCAATACAAATTCCCAGCCAGATGGAAAGGGACTTATAGTTGATCGGGGCTTTTATCGCACCGGCTTCTTCGATATGTCTTTTTGAATTGGGTTTCACACCGATTTGCTCCCCCTCGGGACTTACGATGTATTTATTTTTCAACATAATGAATACCACTAAGCTCAGGCACATTCCCACGCAGGCTGCCAAAAAGCCCCATCTGAAATCAGCCGGACTTCCTGTGTCTCCTAGGTAACCGCATAATAAGGGAGCGATGAAAGCACCCAAATTGATACCCATATAAAAAATCGTAAAAGCTGAATCCACTCGCTTATCTCCGGCAGGATACAATTGACCTACCATGGTGGAAATATTCGGCTTAAAGAAACCGTTTCCTAAAATCAAAAAGGCCAAACCCGTGAACATCAGCGTAGTTGCAAGATCAGCCTGATTGTAAAAGGTACCGGCGAAAAACATGAATAATTGCCCTATAGCCATCAGTACCCCACCCACAATGATCGACTTTCGATTTCCCCAGTAACGATCAGCCATATAGCCTCCGATCAAGGGAGTCAGGTATACCAAACCCGTGTAGCTGCCATAGATTTCCGAACCGAGTGCCTTGTCGAACAACAGGGCTTTTGTCATGAACAGTACAAACAGGGCACGCATACCATAATAACTGAACCTTTCCCACATCTCGGTTATAAATAGCACATAAAGTCCCGATGGGTGTTTGGAACTTGAATTTGTCTCGGACATAAAGCAGTTTTTTGGTTTAAGTTGTTGTTTGAGGTTTTCAAAATACTAAAAAATCATTAATGTCCTCACATTTGTCGGATGTTCCGGCATCAAGGGATGATTACAATTGGTTATTTTCGCAGCAAATAAAATGTTTTGAAAATCCTACTAATCGGATCCGGGGGTCGTGAAAATGTGTTTGCCTGGAAATTGAGTCAAAGTGAAATCTGTGAAGCACTTTTCATCGCTCCGGGTAATGCAGGAACTTCTGAATTCGGAACCAATCTTGATATTGCCGTAACGGACTTTGAAGGTATTGGTAAGGCGGTTGGTCAGAATGAAATAGACATGGTGGTAGTCGGTCCGGAAGAGCCTTTGGTAAAGGGTATCAGGGAATTCTTACAAGGTCAATTCAAAGAACTTCGAATCATTGGCCCCGGTAGGGATTCGGCTCAACTCGAGGGCAGCAAGGCCTTTGCCAAAGCCTTCATGCAAAGGCATGGCATACCTACGGCAGCGTATCAGAAATTCGACAACCAATCTTTTCTGCAAGGAGTAGAGTATATCAAAAATCATTCATTGCCCATAGTCCTGAAAGCTGATGGACTTGCCGCGGGAAAAGGAGTACTGATATGCAATAGTCAACTTGAAGCGCTCGCAGAATTTGAACTGATGCTCATGAATGCGAAATTCGGTGAGGCAGGAAAGACGGTGGTGATTGAGGAATTTTTGCAGGGTGTGGAGATGAGCGTCTTCGTCCTGACAGACGGCAAATCCTTTGTTATGCTTCCCGAAGCAAAAGATTACAAAAGAGTCGGCGAAGGAGACACCGGACTGAATACCGGAGGCATGGGTGCCGTAAGTCCGGTACCGTTTTATGAAGGGGCGCTCAAACAAAAAGTTCTGGATCGAATCATCAAGCCGACTATCAGAGGTCTTGAAACGGAAAAGCTGTCTTATCAGGGCTTTATCTTTTTCGGCCTTATGATTAAGGATGGAGAGCCTTTTGTGATCGAATATAATTGCAGAATGGGAGATCCGGAGGCGCAGGTAGTGCTCCCTAGATTAGAAAACGACCTGGCCACCTTATTCTTGGATTTGACGAATGGCAAGCTAGAAGGCAGTGAATCAAAAGTGGATGACAGGGTGGCCGCAACCATAGTGGCCGTCAGTGGGGGATATCCCGGCGACTATGAGAAGGGCAAGGTGATACTTGGACTTAACGATCAACTGCCTGAAGGCAGCATTATATTTCAGGCGGGCACGGCCTCGGAGGACGGGGATGTGGTGACTTCAGGAGGTAGGGTATTGGCGGTCACTTCTCTTGCTCCCAGCCTTACCCGGGCTGTAGATCAATCTTTGGGTGTGATGGAGCATCTTTTTTTCGAGGATATGTATTTCCGGGCAGATATCGGGTATGAGTTCATTCCCGCTGCTGACTCTTCCTCAGACAATCAATAGCGGATCAAATAGGCCTCCAAACCGGAAATTTCAGGATTTTTGGCAGTTGTAGCCCATATTTTCGTTGAATTATCCGATATTTTCTTCAATTTTGTCTAATCCGCATTACAGCCGTAGTGCTTAATCAATTATGGGTATTTTCAACTTTTTCACTCAGGAGATCGCCATTGATCTTGGTACGGCCAACACACTGATCATTCATAATGATGAGGTGGTGGTTAACGAGCCTTCTATTGTCGCCTTAGACAGAAACAATCCTAAGAATCTGCTGGCGGTTGGGAAGAAGGCTTTGATGATGCATGAAAAGACCCATGAAAGCATCAGGACCGTCAGGCCGCTTCGTGACGGGGTAATCGCCGATTTCAATGCGGCGGAACTGATGATTCGGGAAATGATCAAAATGATCTATCCCAAGAAGCCGTTGTTTGCACCCAGCTGGAGAATGATGATTTGCATTCCAAGCAGCATCACGGAAGTGGAGAAGCGTGCGGTGCGAGACAGTGCGGAGCAGGCAGGGGCCAAAGAAGTATATCTCATTCATGAACCGATGGCTGCCGCCCTCGGTATTGGTATAGATGTGGAGGAGCCCGTCGGTAATATGATTATCGATATCGGCGGAGGTACCACAGGAATCACCGTGATAGCCCTTGCAGGAATCGTGTGCGACCAAAGCATACGTATTGCGGGAGATGAGTTCACAGCTGACATCATGGAAGCGCTGAGACGTTATCATAGTCTGTTGATCGGTGAAAGAACCGCCGAGCAGATCAAGATTCAAATCGGCGCCGCTCTGAAAGATCTTGATAATCCGCCTGATGATATCCCTGTCAACGGAAGAGACCTTGTTACCGGAATTCCCAAGCAGGTGATGGTAAGCTATCAAGAGGTGGCTGAAGCATTAGATAAGAGTATTTTCAAAATAGAAGAAGCGATTTTGAAAGCGCTGGAAACAACTCCTCCGGAACTCGCTGCGGATATTTATCGCAGGGGACTTTATATAACAGGGGGCGGTGCCTTGCTGAGAGGTCTGGATAAAAGAATTTCCGCCAAGATCAAATTGCCTGTGCACATTGCCGATGATCCTCTGAAGAGCGTGGTGAGGGGAACGGGCATCGCATTGAAGAGCTATGACCGGTATCCCTTTGTGATGAGGTAATATAAAGCATGTACCTTCCGCTATTCCATTTTATCTGCCCACTGAATGCGTAATATTTTCCTATTCATCAGGCGCTATTTCAACTTCCTTTTCTTTCTGTTCTTACAGGGGTGCTGTATCTATTTTATCAGCAGTTACAGCAGCTACCACCATGCCGCCATGGGAAATTTCAGAAACCAGTTTACGGGACGACTGAATGAACGCTACTCAAGTTTAAGCTCCTATTTTGAACTGAAGCGTAAAAACGCCGAGCTTGCAAAAGCGAATGAAATGCTCATGAATCGGATTCAGACTGTATCGGCCCCTCCGGACAGCATTCAGAAAAATTTCACCGACAGCACAGGTGCCGATACGTTGAAAAAGAGCAGAATATTGCTTTTCAAACATGCCAGGGTGATTTCCAATTCGGTGTCCTTGCCTAATAATTTCTTTGTCTTATCAGGGGGCGCGAATAAGGGATTCAAAGCGGGAATGGGAGTGGTTGATCCCCTGAATGGGGTCGCTGGAATTGTGGTAGAGGTAAGCGAGGATTATTCCGCCGTGATGAGTATGTTACATCGTGATTGCAGGGTAAGCGGAAAGTTGAAAAGAACCGGCGAGACCGGAATCATTTCCTGGGATGGAAAAAGAGCTAACCTGGTCAGTATGAGTAATGTTTCCAAAGCCGCCAAGATCTACAAGGGTGATACAGTAATCAGCAGCGGATTCAGCACCACCTTTCCTAAAGGAATGATGATTGGTACCGTGGAAGGAGTCTTCACGGTCCGGGGTAGCAATAACTATCTTTTGAAAATCAGGACTTCCGCAGATTTTCATGATTTGGAGCATGTCTATGTGGTCGAGAATCCTGATCAGCAAGCGGTGGAGGACATATTGGGAAAGGTATCTGTTCAACAATAGAAGGCATGGGCGTATTATTCAAATATTTCTTCAGGTTTTGCCTTTTTGTAGGCATTCAGGCATTTGTACTGGATAAGATTCGGTTACACCAGATGGTTACTCCTTATGTATATTTTCTTTTCATTATCTGGCTGCCCTTTCATATGAACAGGTCCTGGCAAATGATAGTCGCCTTTCTCCTTGGATATGCGCTTGACGGATTCAGACACCATCCCGGGTTTCACGCAGCGGCTTGTGTCTTCATCGCCTATTTGCGGCCCTTTATCATCAATATCATGATTCCTCAGGAAGGTGCCGAAACCAACTACAAAGAGCCCTCCGTGCAAAGTATGGGTGGAGTCATTCCCTATCTGGTATTCATATCCATTCTCTGTCTTTTCCATAATATCTGGTTGTTCATGCTGGAGGCCTGGCAGTTCTCCGACTTTTGGTATTTCATTTCAAAGACTTTTCTTTCCACTGTCGTATCGCTTATTCTGATCATCATTCTTGAACTGATATTTTCCCGTAAACAGAAATTCAGGACCAATACCGCCTGATCGGCAGATACGGTCATATCCTTGCTCTTCGCCAGCAATCCACATTACCGAAGGATTATGATTGCATGCTCGAATTGATTAACTTGCTGATTGGTATTTTCCATGCCGGTCTTCAATCAATCCAGAAAAAATGTCATCAGGGCTGTTTTCATGGCCATGTTTCTGATCATCTTCATCAGGCTTTTTGTATTGCAGGTGATGGAGGAAAAATACAAGATTCTTGCGGAGGATCAGGGTATTTTCAGAAGGGTGGTATATCCGGACAGAGGAATCGTATTTGACCGGAAG
>Ga0315906_10008747_pt1 | contig 12107 bp, 7 predicted proteins | sample LakEriMetagenome_4_FD_203526 | JGI IMG/M metagenome (GOLD analysis project Ga0315906, IMG submission 203526) | Freshwater fungal communities from buoy surface, Lake Erie, Ohio, United States - Buoy 2 MA122 | ecosystem: Environmental > Aquatic > Freshwater > Lake > Lake biofilm | place: USA: Lake... | reverse complement strand
CCGAGGCCGAGATCGAGAAGACGGTGCGCGCGTTCGTGCGCGGCGACTTCGACGTGCTGGTCAGCACCACCATCGTCGAGAACGGCCTCGACATCGGCCGCGCCAACACCATCCTGATCGACAAGGCCGACCACTTCGGCCTCGCCGAGCTGCACCAGCTGCGCGGCCGCGTCGGCCGCAGCAGCGAGAAGGCGTACTGCTTCCTGCTGCTCGACCGCGACGAGCCGCCGGGCATGGAGGCCAAGGCCCGGCTCAAGGCGCTGGAGGAGTTCTCGCACCTGGGCGCTGGCTTCGCGATCGCGATGAAGGACCTGGAGATCCGGGGCGCTGGCAACCTGCTCGGCCCGCAGCAGTCCGGCCACATCGCCTCGGTCGGCTACGACATGTACTGCCAGCTGCTGCGCGCCGCCGTCGACGCGGCCAAGACGCAGCGGCCCAACGCGATGCAGGTCGTCGAGGTCGACGTCGACCTGCGCGTGCAGGCGTTCCTGCCGCAGGACTTCCTCGCCGATCCGCGCCAGCGCCTGGAGCTGCTGCGCGAGATGGACGAGGCGACCGACGACGAGAAGCTGCGCGAGCTCGAAGCCGAGCTCAAGGACCGCTACGGCAAGCTGCCGACGCCGGTGCGCACGCTGCTGCGCGTGTTCCGCCTCAAGCACGGCCTGATGGCGCTCGGCGTGCACGGCGTGCAGTGGGTCGAGAACGATCGCGTCGTCGTCCGCCACGCCCCGGGCGTGCCGCTCGGCGGCAGCTGGCTGGATTGCTGCCAGGACGTGCGCCCGGTCGAGGCCGGCAAGACGCACCTGATCCTGCCGGCGCGCCGCGGCGGCAAGGCCTGGGAAGCCGACGACGTGCTCGAGTTCCTGCTCGGCGCGATCACCGGCCGCATCGCCCCGGCGGCGCGCGCGCAGAAGGCGCCGCCGACCCCGACGCCGCCGCCGCGGCCGGCGCGGCGGCCGAACGTCGGGCGCAAGCCGCTGCCCTGGGACTGAGCGACCCGCCGGCGCGCGGCCGGCGGCGGCCGCGAAGTCGCAGGCGGTCGCACCGGTTTCGACGCTCGCTCGCTAGACTGCGGCGATGAGTCGGGACAAGGCGCTCGCGCCACTTTGGTGGCTGACGTCGCGATCGTGGATGCAGCCGATCATGCGGCCATTGCGCCGCCTCGTCGGGACCGAGCGTGCGCGGCGCTGGAAGCAGAGCCTGCGCCCGCGCCTGCATCCGTCGATCCACTGGCACATCGACGCCGTGCACCGCATCGACGACGTCGGCGCCTTCGTCGTCGGCTGGCTGGTCGATCCGTGCGGCGAGGTGGCGCGGCTCGAACTGTCGTGCGATGGCCGCACCATCGACGTGACGACCCGCTGGGCGCGGTGCCGGCGCCCCGACGTCGTGGCGAGCATCGCCGACGCGCCGAAGACCGACGTCGACGTCGGCTTCCTCTGCTTCCTCCCGGACTTCTTGGTCTCCGGCGTGTGCTCGCTCCGCATCGTCGATCGCCGCGGCGCCGTGGCGACGCAACAGGTCGCGGCCCGCGAGGCGACCTCCGCCATCGAGTGGTCGAAGGAGATCCTTTCGCAGGTCGCCGCCGGCCGTCCGGACGTCGCCGACGTCATCGGCAGGCACGTCGGCCCGCCGCTGCAGGCCCTGGCGCGCCGCCGCGCCGCGCCGCGGCCGCCGCTGGTGCGCGAGTTCGGACCGCGCCCGGCGCGGCCGCGTACGAGCCTGCTGATCCCGCTCTACGGCCGCGCCGACTTCGTGCGCTACCAGACGGCGCTGTTCGCCAGCGATCCGGAACTGCGCGACGTCGAGATCCTCTACGTCGTCGACGACCCGCGCCTCGTCGAGACCGCCTGCGACCTCGCGCGCAACGCGTGGCGCTTCCACGGCGTGCCGCTGACCGTCGTCGTCAACGAACGCAACCTCGGCTTCTCCGGCGCCAACAACGCCGGCGCGGCGATCGCGCGCGGCGCGACGCTCGTGCTGCTGAACTCCGACGTGTTCCCGGGCCGGCCGGGTTGGCTCGGTCGGCTGCTGGCGCCGCTCGCCGATCCGCGCGTCGGCCTCGTCGGCGCCAAGCTGCTGTACGAGGACGGCACGGTGCAGCACGACGGCATGCAGCTGCACGCGCACGAAGCCTGGGGCGGGATGCCGATCCTGCTGCATCCGGGCAAGGGCCTGCCGGATCCCGGCGGCGGCCCGGCGGTCGCCGATGCGGACGCCGTGACCGGCGCCTGCATGGCGATCCGCGCCGCCGACTACCGCGCGCTCGGCGGCCTCGACGAGGGTTACCTGCTCGGCGACTTCGAGGACTCCGACCTGTGCCTGCGCGTGAAGCGCGCCGGCCGTTCGATCCGCATCGTCCGCGACGTCGAACTCTTCCACCTCGAGCGCCAGTCACAGTGGCTGATGCCCGACATGGAATGGCGCCAGAAGATCACGATCTACAACTGCTGGCGCCATTCGCTGGCGCTGCAGGAGGCCGGCCGATGACGCGGACCAAGGTGCTGATCCTCGCCCACGGCCATCCGGACTTCGCCAAGGGCGGCGCGGAGAACGCCGCGTACCGGCTGTTCCGCGGCCTCAACGCGCTGCCCGACGCGGAAGCGTGGTTCGTCGGCCGCAGCGCCAACGCCGGGCTGCTGCACACCGGCACGCCGCTCGCGGCGATCCGCGATCGCGAGTACCACCTCTACGCCAACGCCGACCACTTCGACTTCTCGAGCCTCGATCCGCAGAACCTCTGGCGCGACTTCGCCGACCTGCTGCGGCGCCTGCAGCCGGACGTGGTGCACTTCCACCACTACCTGCACCTCGGCATCGAGGCCGTGCGCGTGGTGCGCAACACGCTGCCGGGCGCGCGCATCGTGATGACGCTGCACGAGTACCTCGCCATCTGCTTCAACATGGGCCAGATGGTCAAGACCGACGGCGCGCTGTGCTACGAGGCGTCGCCCGCCGCGTGCCACGCGTGCCGCAGCGATCGCTCGCCGCAGGACTACCAGATGCGGCGGATGTACGTGCGGTCGTTCTTCGACCTCGTCGACCACTTCGTCGCGCCATCGCACTTCCTGCGCAGCCGCTACGTCGAGTCGATGGTCGCGCCGGAACGCATGACGATGATGTGGGACGCGGGGCCGGAAGGGCCGCGTGCGCCATCGCGCGCGCCCGATGCCGGCGGCCGCGGCCGCTTCGTCTTCATGGGGCAGTTCACGCCGTTCAAGGGCGTCGAGACGCTGCTGCAGGCGTATGCGATGCTGCCCGGGGACGTGCAGGACGCGTGCCGACTCGAGGTCTACGGCACGGGCGCGCACCATCATCCGCGCGAGTTCCAGGACCGGCTCGCGGCGGCCTTCAAGTCCGCGCACCCCAACGTGCGCAACTGCGGCCCCTACGCGCCCGCCCAGCAAGCGACGATCCTCGGCGCGGCCGACTGGGTCGTGGTGCCGTCGACGTGGTGGGAGAACGCGCCGCTCGTGATCCAGGAGGCCTTCTACCACCGTCGCCCGGTGATCTGCTCGAACATCGGCGGCATGGCGGAGAAGGTGCGCGACGGCGTCGACGGCATGCACTTCCAGGCCGGCAGCCCGGCGTCGCTCGCCGACGCGATGACGGCCGCGGCGACGACGCCGGGGTTGTGGGACAAGCTGGCCGCCGGCCTGCCGACGACCGTCGGCAAGGAGGTCGCGGCGCAGGAGCACCTGGCGCTCTACCGGCGGATCGCCCCGCGCGCTGGCGTCAGCTGATCCAACCGAACGCGCGCCGGCGCAGCTTGCCGAGGAAGCGCCGCAGGCTGTAGCGCACGTACGGCGTCGCGGCCGCGGTCGCCGGCTCCGGCGGCGGCTCGATCAGCGACGGGCGGTCGTCCGGCCACGCGCGCGGCGGCAGGCTCCACGCCTCGTCGACCAGCGCGAGGAACCACTGCGTGTAGTCGTCGACGGTGAAGCGATCGAGCACGCGCGCATGCGCCTGCCGCCCCATCGTCGCGAGCCGGTCGCGGTCGCTGGCCAGACCGGTGATCGCGTCCGCCATCGCGACCATGTCGCCCACCGGGACGGTGCAGCCGGTCCGGCCTTCGAGGATCGCGTCGCGCGTGCCGCTGACCCGCGTGACCACGGGGACGCATCCGCCGGCCATCGCCTCGAGCATCGCGATCGAGATGCCTTCGTACTCCGAGACGAGCACCGCGACGTCGACGTCCTGCCACAGCGCCGGCATGGCGGCCGGCGCGACGCGGCCGAGAAACCGCACGCGCCGCTGCACCGCTTCCGGCGACCGCGCGACGGCGTCGCGCAGCCGACCCTCGTCGACGCCGGCGCCGACGATGTCGAGCGTGAAGTCGACGCCGCGGTCGGCGAGGACGTTCGCGAGCGCCGCGAGATCGCCGACGCGCTTCTGCGTCTCGACCAATCGCCCGGCGTAGGCCAGGCGCAGCGGCTGCGACGCCGCGGACCACGCGCGCGCCAGCGTGCGCGACGCCTCGACGCCGTAGGGCCGCACGCGCACGTCGGCGGCGCGGTGCGGCAGCAACTGCCGCAGGCGCGCGCCGATCTCCTCGCTGACGGCGACCAGCAGCGTCGCGATCGCTTCGTAGCGCTGCAGCAGCTCGTAGTAGTACGGCTGGTCGGCGTGCGCGAACGCCAGCACGCGCAGGTCGCCGGGACGCTGGCGCGAAGCCTCGGCGCAGGCGGCGTAGGCGCCTTCGGTGTAGTTGGGCACGAGCGTCGCCGGCAGCGTGCGCAGGTAGTGCGGCAGGTAGACCGGCACGTCCTGCCGGCGCGCAGAGCCGGGGTGCCGTGCCTCGAACCGCGGCCATTCCACCTGCGGCGGCGGATCCTCGCGCCACGGCACCGTCGGGTTGACGTGCTCCAGCACGGTGCACGGGTGCCCGGCCCGGCCCAGGGTCGCCGCCATGCGCACCGACCAGTTGGTGACGCCGCCGAGGCCGCTGCCGTCAGGCAGCACGAAACAGGTCTTCGGCGCGTGCGTCTGGGTCATCACGGGTTCCCCGAGCCTCACGCGGCGACGCGTCCTCCTGCCCGGAAGCACCGAAGAATGCCGAGACGGAGTCCCCGTGACGAGCAACTAGGCGCAGATGTCGCCAACCGGCGCCCCGACGGCGCGCGACTCCGGTTGCCGCGGCAGGGACCGGCAGGATGCGCGGCCCGCCGGCCACATGGGCCGCCCGCCGCCAACGGCGCCGACTCGCCCCTCTCCCGCCCCACCGCAACTCCTTCGCCCGCCCCGACGAACGCTTGCGAGCCCGGTACGTACCCGAGGGCAAAATCCGTGGCGTCCCCTCGGCCGCGGGATCTACAACCATCGCCCCGTTCGCGTCCCCTTCGTCGGCCTTCCGACTTCGCCTCATGCGGATCCCACGCTCGCCGTCCCTCCTTGGCGCGTCGTTGTGCGCCCTCGGCCTGCTGCTCGCCGCGCCCCGCGGCCATGCGCAGGAGCCGACCCCGCCGGCCCCGACGCCCGCCCCCGCCGAGCGCCCGGCCGAGGCGCCGCCCGCCGAAGCCCAGCAGGGTGAGCAGCCGCGCCGGCCGCGCCGCCAAGGCCGCATGCCGCCGGGCTTCGCGCCGACGGTGATCGAAGCCGGCTTCGTGCACCCCGTGACCGGACCGGCGATCGAGAACGGCGTCGTGGTGATCCGCGGCGAGCGCATCGTCGCGATCGGCAAGAAGGGCGAAGTCGACGTGCCGCAGGGCGCGATCGTGCGCAGCTTCCCGACCGGCCACGTCTATCCCGGCCTGATCGACGCCGCGACCGACGCCTACACCGACCAGACGCTGCGCGGCGATGGCGCCAGCGACGGCGGCACGGCGTTCGTCGACGACCTGCGCAAGCAGGACGGCCGCGTGCACGACCTCGCCGCGCAGGGCATCACCACCGCGTACGTCACCGTGCGCTCGCCGGCGTTCGTGCGCGGCCAGGGCGCGATCGTGCGGACGAAGAAGGACGGCGGCTTCGAGCCGTGGTCCGGCAAGGACAAGGCCGGCCTCCAGCTGCGCATGACCAACGGCCAGGGCATGTCGCACGCGCTCGAGCGCCAGCAGCAACTGCAGCAGGCCGACGGCCTGTTCGAAGGCCTCGACGAGTACCGCAAGGCGCTGACCGACCACGAAGACGCGCTGAAGAAGTACGACAAGGAGTTCGCCGACTACCTCGCCTTCCACCAGAAGAAGAAGGACGGCGACAAGAAGCCCGAGGGCGACAAGCCGGCCGACGCGGGCAAGCCCGAGGACGCCCCTGCGGGCGGCGACAAGCCGGCCGGCGCGGGTCCAGGCGGCCCGGCGGGCGGTGCGGGTGGCGGTCCGGGCGGTCGCACGGGCGGCCGCCGCGGCGGCCCCGGCGGCCAGGGTGGCGGTGGCGGCAACGAACCGCCGAAGGGCGACAACCCGCCCAAGGAAGAGCCGCCGAAGAAGGACCCGCCAAAGCAGCTCGACGGCGCCGAAGCCGCCGCGTTCGAAGCGGCGCTGCTGACGCTGCTCGAGGCGATCGCGCAGGACCCCAAGCCCGCCGAGGCGCCAAAGCAGGACGCGCCGAAGGCCGACGGCCAGCAGCCCGCCCCCGCCGGCGCGCCCGCGGCCGAGAAGAAGGACGAAGGCCCCAAGCGCCCGACGTATCCCAAGCCGCCGCAGAAGGACCCGCAGCGCGACGCGCTGCTGAAGGCGCTCGATGGCGACCTGCCGCTGCGCGTCGAAGCGCATCGCCCCGACGAACTGCGCGCCGCGCTGGCGCTGCAGCAGGCCCGCAAGGTGCCGGTGCTGGTGCTCGAGCAGGCGTATGGCGCTGCGAGCCTCGCCGACGAGATCGCCAAGGCCGGCGCCTCGGTCGTCGTGACCGAGTGCCTGCCGATCCCGTTCGAGCCGCCGTACGACCGCTTCGACGTCACCAAGCTGCCGGCGAAGCTCGCCGCCGCCGGCGTGCCGTTCGCGATCGCGACCGGTCGCGCGGCGTGGTCGTCGCTGCTGCCGCTGCAGGCCGCGGCCGCCGTCGGCGGCGGGCTCGCGCCGGCGGAAGCGCTGCGTGCGATCACCCTGACGCCCGCCGAGATCCTCGGCGTCGCCAAGGACACCGGCTCGCTGCAGCCGGGCAAGTACGCCGACGTGCTGGTCACCGACCGTCCGTTGTTCGCGACCGACAGCCGCGTGCTGCTGGTGCTGGGCAAGGGCAACGCCGAATACGAGGTGAAGTGATGTTGCGCTGCACGCTGCTGCCGACCGCTCTCGTCGCGCTCGCCGCGACGCTGTCCGCACAGGACCTGCTGGTCCGCGCCAAGACGGTCGTGATCGCTCCCGACGCCGTGCTCGCCGACGGCCGCTTCCTCGTGCGCGCCGGCAAGGTCGCGTACGTCGGCCAGGACGTGCCGGCGGACGCCGCCGCCAAGGCGACGACGATCGACTGCGGCGACGCCGTGGTGGTGCCGGGCTTCGTGCTGCCGCCGACGACGCTGGGCCGCGACCGCGACCTCGCCGAGGGGGCGCTGCCGTTCACGCCGGACCTGCGCGCCGTCGAAGCGTTCGACCCGTGGGGCGAAGAGCTCGCCAAGCTGCCGCACACCGGCTTCACGTCGGCGACGCTCTCGCCGTCGCCGCGCAACCTCGCCGGCGGCCTCGGCGCGCTGGTCAAGCCGGGTGCTGGTGGTGGCAGTGGCAGCAAGGGCGGCAGCGTCGCCGCGCCGGAACTGCACCTCGCGCTCTCGCTGGTCGCCGCCGCCCGCAATCCAGAGCGCCCGCCGACCTCGCTGATGGGCGCGGTCGACCTGCTGCGCAGCGCCTTCGCGCAGGCGAAGTCGTCGGCCGCCGCCGGCCCGGACGTGGCCGTGCTGCGCAGCGTGCTGCAAGGCGGCCGCAAGGTCGCGATCGCCGCGGACACGCTGGTCGAGATCCAGGCTGCGCTCGACCTCGCGCGCGACTTCGGCTTCGAGCCAGCGCTCGTCGGCGCCCGCGACGCCGACAAGGCCCTCGATCGCCTCGTCGCCCAGCGCGCGGCGGTGGTGATCGGCGGCCTGGCGCCGGAGATGCGCCTCGCGCAACTGCAGTTCCCGGCGCGCCTCGCCGAAGCCGGCGTGCCGTTCTGCTTCGCCGGCCGTCCCGACCAGGTGCGCCTCTCGGCCGCGCTGGCGGTGCGCAACGGCCTCGACCGCAAGTCGGCGTGGGCCGCGCTCGGCCGCGCGCCGGCGCAGATGTTCGGCGTCGCCGGGCAGGTCGGCGCGCTGCGCCAGGGCTGCGCTGGCGACTTCGCGGTCTGGAGCGGCGATCCGCTCGACCTCAGCTCCACCCTGCGCGCCGTCTACGTCGACGGCGTGCGCGTCCACGGCGAGTCGCCGTCGAACGCCGCCAGCCCCGCTTCGTCCCCCGCCGCCGGAGTCCGCTGATGCACCCCTCGCTCCTCCTCGGCGCCGTCGCGCTCGCGCTCGCCTCGCTGCTGCCAGCGCAGGACGGCGTCACCGTCTACCGCAACGCCCGCATCCTGCCCGGCGGCGCGCCGGCGATCGAGAACGGCGTGCTCGTCGTCGGCGGCGGCAAGATCCTCGCCGTCGGCGGCGCGGACACCCCAGCGCCGGACGGCGCCGCGGTCGTCGACTGCGCCGGCAAGACCATCACCCCGGGCCTGATCGACGCCTCGTTCCGCGCCGGCAACAGCCCGGACATGAACGAGAACGGCGACGAGGTCACGCCGCACCTGCGCGTGCTCGACAGCCTCGATCCGGCCGACCCGTCGTTCGTGCGCGCGCGCAGCGGCGGCGTCACCACCGTGCACGTCATGCCCGGCGCGCGCAGCGTCATCGGCGGGCTCGGCGTCGTGCTCAAGACGCACGCCAAGGACCCGCAGGCGCTGATCGTCAAGCAGGACGCGAGCCTGCGCATCGTCATGGGCGCCGAGCCGTCGATGGGCAACCGCGCGATCCGCGGCGGCAGCGTCGACTCGATCTACTACCGCCGCCCGACGACGCGCATGGGCGTGGTGTGGGCCGCGCGCAAGGCCTTCTACGACGCCAAGGAAGCGCTCGAGAAGTCGGCCGACGCAGCGCCGCCGACGCCGAGCCCCGGCGTCGAGGTGCTGACCCGCGTGCTGCGCGGCCAGCTGACCGCAGTGACGACCGCGCGCTCCGAGCAGGACCTGCGCACCGCGCTGCGGCTCGCCGCCGAGTTCGGCTACCGCACGGTGCTCGACGACGCGCAGGACGCGCACATGGTCGTCGACGAGCTCAAGGCCGCGCAGACCATCGTGATGCTCGGCGCGCCGAGCGCGACCGCGGTCGCCGGCAGCGCCGGCGCCGACGGCGCCGACCCGCGCAGCGTCACCGCGCGACTGCTCGCCGACGCCGGCGTGCCGTTCGTCATCACGACCGGCAGCAACCTCGCGTCGCTCGAACTCGTGCGCGAGGCGATGTTCGCCGCGCGCAATGGCATCTCCTCCGCCCGGGCGCTCGACGCAGTGACGATCGAGCCCGCGAAGCTCCTGGGCATCGACCAACGGACCGGCAGCCTGCAGAAGGGCAAGGACGCCGACTTCGTGGTCTGGTCCACCGATCCCCTCGACCCGGCCGCCGCGGCCGAGTCGGTCCACGTCGACGGCATCTCCGTGCAGGTCCTCCGATGAACGCCATGTCGCTCTCCGCTCCGTTCCTCCGCAGCGTCCTCCGTTGCGCCGTCGCCGCCGCGATCGCGGCCTCGCCCGCGTTCGCCCAGGACCTCGTCGCCGTCAAGGCGAGCCGCATCCTGACCGTCAGCGGCCCCGTGATCGAGGACGGCGTCGTGCTGATCCAGAACGGCCGCATCACCAAGGTCGGCAAGCAGGCCGACGTCGAGATCCCGTGGGCCGCGAAGGTCCTCGACGCGACCGGCAAGACCGTCATGCCGACGTGGGTCCTCGCCCACTCGCAGGGCGGCATGCGCAACTTCAACGAGAACATGCAGAACGTGCCGTGGCTGACGGTCGGCGACGCCATCGACCCAGCCTCGCCGTACTTCGAGGAGTGCCTGCGCAACGGCGTCGGCGCCATCCACGTGATGCCCGGCAACCAGACGCTGCTCGCCGGCCAGGGCATGGTCGTCCGGCCGTTCGGCCGCACGGTCGAGGACATGACCATCGCCGCCAACACCGGCATGAAGATGTCGCTCGCCGCCGGCGCCAGCGGCCGCCTGCAGCAGATCCGCAAGCTGCGCCGCGCCATCGCCGACGTGCGCGAGTACCTCGCCGACTTCGATCGCCGCAAGGCCGAGTTCGACAAGGAGAAGGCCGCCGGCGCGATCCCGGCCGACAAGAAGTGGACCGAGGAGATCGACCGCACCAAGAAGGGCGCCGTCGACCTCGTGCAGAAGAAGCAGAAGGGCTGGCTCTACGTGCCGAGCTTCGCCGAGATGGACGAGGCGCTGCGCCTCGCGCAGGACCTCGACCTGCAGGTCGTGCTCGGCAGCAACATCGACGAGGGCGTCGGGCTGGTGAAGAAGCTCGGCAAGCCGGTCGTGCTCGACGACGCCATCGAGTACTTCGAGACCGACGAGGAGACGCAGAAGGAGAAGCGCTTCTGCAGCGCCAAGCTGCTCGCCGACGCCGGCGTGCCGTTCGCGCTGACGCTCGGCCAGGGCGGCCCGACGGCCTTCCCGTGGTGGCAGCTCGGCACCTGCGTCCGCCACGGCATCGCGCGCGACAAGGCCATCGAGGCGCTGACGATGGTCCCCGCCCAGCTGATCGGCATGGGCGATCAGCTCGGCTCGCTCAGCGAAGGCAAGCTCGGCAACCTGCAGATCCTGACCGGCGACCCGCTGCAGGCGACGTCGTGGGTCGAGACCGTCGTGCTCGAGGGCCAGGTGGTCTACGAGCGCAGCAAGGATCCGCGCCTGCAGTACCTGTTCGAGGCCGAGAAGGCCAAGGCCAGCAAGGCCGCGGGCCCGGACAAGAAGGAGACCGAGAAGAAGGACGGCGAGAAGAAGGACGGCGCCGAGCCGGCCAAGACCGAGCCCGCCAAGGCGGACGCCGGCAAGGCCGACGGCGGCAAGCCGGACGCGCCCAAGGCCGGCGAAGGCAACGGCCGCGAGGTCCGCTGATGCGCGCGATCCCCTTCGCCCGCCTGCTGCTGGCCGCCGCGGCGTTCGCCGCTGCCGCGCTCGCGCAGGATCCCGCCGTTCCGGCGCGCACGTTCGCCGTGCGCTGCGGCACGCTGTTGCTCGGCGACGGCAAGGCGCCGCTGCGCGATGCGTGGCTCGTCGTCGTCGACGGCAAGGTGCGCAGCGTCGGCATGGACGCGCCCGTCGCCGGCACGCCGGTCGTCGACGCCTCCGCGCGCGTCGTCATGCCCGGCATCGTCGCGGTCGACAGCGACCTCGCCAACGCCGCCGACTCCGACTACCAGTACGCGCCGGACGCGCTCGCCGTCGACCAGTTCGACTTCGAACGCAGCCAGCTCGCCGCGCTGCAGGGCGGCGTGACCACCGCCTACCTGTCGCCGGGCCGGCTGCGGCTCGTCGGCGGCCAGGGCGCCGTGGTCAAGCTCGCCGGCAGCGACCTCGTCGCGCGCGTGCTCGACGACACCGCCGCGCTGCGCGTGAACTTCGCCGAGGCCGCGCTCGACGCGCCGCGCGTGTTCGAGCCGACGGCGCACCCGACCGACGAGGACCCGCTCGAGGCCGCGCGCATCCAGACGCCGACCGCGCGCATCAGCGTGCTCGCCGAGCTGCGCGCCGCGTTCGCCGCGGCGACGGACAAGGACCTGCGGGCCGGCGGCGAAGGCCCGGCCGAGCACCGCTTCGACGAACGGCCGCTCGCCGACGTCGTGAAGGGCGCGCTGCCGCTGCGCGCCGGCGCCTTCCTCGCCACCGACATCCGCCGCGCGCTGCTGTTCCAGCAGGAGCTCGGCGTGCGCATGGTGCTCGAGGACCCGCAGGAGATCGCCGAGGTCGTCGACCTCGCCGCGGCGCAGAAGGTCGCGGCGACGTTCCGCGTGCCGGTGCGCTTTGGCCGCGCCAATCCCGGCGGCGAAGACCGGCTCGACAAGTCGCCGGAGCCGCGCGCCGACGCCGCCGCCAAGGCCGCGGCCAAGGGCCTGCTGGTCGGCCTCGCGCCGGCCCCGGGCGTGCCGATGCGCGACTACCTGATGG
>Ga0315906_10008746_pt1 | contig 12108 bp, 9 predicted proteins | sample LakEriMetagenome_4_FD_203526 | JGI IMG/M metagenome (GOLD analysis project Ga0315906, IMG submission 203526) | Freshwater fungal communities from buoy surface, Lake Erie, Ohio, United States - Buoy 2 MA122 | ecosystem: Environmental > Aquatic > Freshwater > Lake > Lake biofilm | place: USA: Lake... | reverse complement strand
GCGAGCGCCGTCGTTCTCGGTATTCTCAGAATCAAATTGCCTGGCTTGGTGGGAACCTACTCGATGGGTTTCCTGCCGGTGCTCTACGGCTTGAACCACTTCTCGGGCGCCGAAGTATTACTGGCGGCGGCGGTGTCGGCGGTTGCCGGCTGTACCATTAACGCCAAGAATCGGCCCACCTTTTCCCAGGTCCTGTTCAACTCGTCCAATCTCACTCTGAGCGCCGCCAGTTGCCTGTTTACCTACCATTTCATGTCGGCCCAGATTCCCTACCACCCGGCCGTCCTCTGCGCCATGGTCGCTCTCTATTTCGCCGTCAATACCGCTCTTGTGTCCGGTATCCTCAGTCTGGTCCAGCGCAAACCGTTTTCCGCCGTCTGCGAAGCCTGGTACCTCACCAGTTTCATTTACTATGTCGCCGGTGCCGCCCTGCTCGGTTTGGCCACCTCCTCGTCCGGACAGTTCCAGGCCTGGTTCATTCTGCTGCCCATTGCCTACCTCATGTGGTTCTTCTGGCAGATCAAATCGACGCCCATGCCCTCGGCCGCCCCGGCGCAAACCGCGGACATTCCCCGCCGTGCGCGATACTTTGTCTACGCAATCGCCGCCGCCGGGGCCGGTCTGCTCGCCGTCGGCCTCGCGCAGTGGGTTCCGCTCGATTCCGGCGATTTTGCTTTCTGCCTCGCGCTCGCCGCACTTGCCGCGGGCTGCAAGGTTCGCCTGCCCGGCATGCTGGGATCGTTTTCCACTAGCTTTGTCGTGATTCTCTTCGCCGCTTTCGAACTGCAAATGGGTGAGGCGTTATCGATAGCGGCTGTAGTTGGCCTCGTCCAATCTTATTGCAACGCCAGCAAGCGGCCCCGGCCCACACAGGTGATTTTCAACGTAGGCAATTTGATAGTGAGTACGGCCGCCGCCTTTGCGGCCTGCCATTCCGTGGCATCGCTATTCAGTTGGCAAGCGGCGCTGCTGCCCAGCCTGGTGGCCGCGACGGTGGCTTACTATGGCTGCAACAGCGTGATGACCTGCGTCGTTCTCGGTTTAGTCGAACACAAGAGTATCTCGGTGATCTGGTCCACCTGTCAATTTTGGTCCCTGCCGTACTATATGGTCGGATCAGCCGCCAGCGGGATCATGGTTGCGGTCAGCCGAACCGCGGGTTTCCAAGCGGCATTCCTGGTTCTGACCGTAATCGCCCTCGTCTTTCTGGCCTATTCGGTTCATCTCAAAGATGCTCGTCTCCGCTACAAAGCCGTGGCTGTTGGCTGATACGTCGGCCGGATCTGACGCGCTGTTAGGCGCGTCCGCATGGCGCTCTCCTTGTTCGCTGCCGCGAAGCGGCTTCCTTGGAGCGTTATCCACAGCCCGGGGACGCCAACTAATAATAAGAATATTTTCTTATTATTAAATGCTGTACCGTTTCAGCATGCCTTCCGGCGCTCTACTGTACCGTTTCAGCATGTTGGTCCTGTACCGTTTCAGCTTGGATAAGTCGCTCTATCCAACGAGTTTTGCACTGCCCTGCGGCACGGCAAGGCCGGTCCCATGAAGCATGAACCCGCCCTTAACAGTGCCGATGCTTACCCCGCGAGCAGCGAGCGCAACCTTGCGCAAAGCCGCCTTGGCTTTCCGGGCGAACTCGTCAACGTTTGTGTAGTCGCCGCCAAGCTGCTGCATGAGCCGCGACCATGGAACAAATTGCGGTTCCTGCTTCTTCTTCACGATGACGAAAGCCCGGAAACACACCCAAGCGTAAAGGTCGAGCGCCAACGGCGAACGCTTCAAAGCGCGCAGTGCGCGCTTATCAATTGGCACTGGGCTTTCTAAGATCGCCTCAAAGAATTTTTCGCCTAGTTCAATCCAGCTTGACCACAAAGACCCCTGCTCCGGCTCTTTATGGCTCCACCAAAATTCCCCTTCGGGCGCAACGTTCATATCTTTCCATCTGTCTCGCTCGTCATCGCCGCCGTCAAATGTAATATGGCATCGAAAGAGCCGCCGCATTTGCTCTTTGATCCGGGCATGATCGCTACGTTTCCCGCCCCTGCTCGGATCAAGCCCAACCTCGCGCATAAATTCTGCAAGGCTGTGGCCAAGCACTAGTCGACGGCTTCCGGTTTGTAAGGCTTCCGTGACGATCCAAAACAGCATGAGTCGCGGGATAATGCCATAGGGGTAACCGATGGATTGCCCGGCCTTACTATCCCAACCACGTTGAAGAGTTAAAGCAATGCTGCCGGTGCGCCGCGTCCAAGCTTCGACGTTTCCGGGGTCGCTGTGGGGCAGAGTGCAAAGCACAAGCTGCCGCGCCATAAAAGCAAGTTCAGTTGTTCCGGGCGGTCGCTCCTGAATGCCGGCAACGGCTTCTATAAGGGAAAGCTGTGCGCGGGTCGGCGGCGCGAATTTCTTTGCAAGGGTTTTCATGGCCGGGATTGCTTCCGCCTTTACCAGTCCGCCGCCGCTGCCCTTCTTGCCGCTCATCGTTATTCCATCCGTTCCAGTTTCTCGGCTGCGCTCTGAACTATAAACGCGGCACGGCTTATACCTAGCCGCTTCGCTCCGGTGTCGATGCGTTCGAGTATGGCCGGGGGAATCCTAATCATGGTCGGCTTGCGATTTACGCGGGGCATTGCTTCCGTGGGCTTGACCCCTGCGCCTGAAATGAAGGCTTCGGCTTGCCGATCTGGTGCTGCTGGCGTGTTGCGTAAAGGATTCTTAGCGATTGCCATAAGCTACCTTTCCGATATCGGTTATATTTACAAGCGGAATAGACAGGAACTCCACAAGCTGGCGCATTTCATCGCTGGCCTTGTGGTCGTCGTGGTATTCAAGAACAGATAGGCCGGTCGCTGCCGCGTTCGGAAACGCCTTACGGCGTCCGATCATAACAGGAGCGACTTCCAGACCGGAAATCTCGGCCAAAGCATCAAGCGCGGCCTGATTATCCTTGCCCTGCGGGTCGGCCTCGTTCAATACAGCAATAGCGCGTAAGCCCTCGTTGATGACTCGCGCTTCGGTCACAAGGTCGGCGGTCTGGTCTGCGCCCCACAAGTCAAAGCTGCGGGGCTTGACAGGTATGAGAACGACATTGGCAACCGTAAGGGCCGCGCGTAGACTGCCGGTGTCCCGCCCTCCTACGTCGATCACAATGTCTGAATACTTGGGGGCAAGCTGGCGAACCTGTGTTCTGATACTGGGGCCATGAAGGGCAACGGCGGTATAACCGGGCCGTCCCTTCGTAGTGGTGCGGAGATTGGTAAAAGCAAGGGCGGTTCCCTGCTCGTCGCCGTCGATCAGCAAAACGTCACGTTTCGCGATCGCTAGTGCGATAGCAAGATTGACGGCCAAAGTCGTCTTTCCAACGCCTCCCTTGACGTTTCCTACAGCGAAAATTGACATGCACGCTCCGTGTTCGATGTGGTACTCAACTGATTATTAAACGAAATCGAACCGATATACAATCGGATTTTCTAAGCCAACGCCCGGTACAGGGTCGCCCTACCGACCTTCAGGCTGTCGGCCACGTCGGCCACGGCTTCGCCCTGGTCGATCAGTTTGCGCGCGTGTTCGATCTGCTGGCGGGTCAGTTTAGGCTTTCGTCCAAATTTCACGCCGCGCGCTTTCGCGGCCTTGGCTCCGGCACGGGTGCGTTCGCTTATCAGGCTGCGCTCAAGCTCGGCCAGGACACCAATCATTTGCCACATGGCGCGGCCTGTCGGCGTCTCAGTGTCGATAGCCTCCGTCAATGACCGGAATTTTACGCCTTGCGCTTTCAGGTCGTCGAGCATGGCAATGAGGTCGCGCAAGCTGCGGCCTAGCCGGTCGAGTTTCCACACGATGAGGGTGTCGCCCGTCTTCAGGGCTTTGAGGCAACGGAGCAGGGCAGGGCGCTTCACGCCGGTCGCGCCGGATAATCCATCGTCGCGGAACATCTTCGCGCATCCGGCTTTCTTCAACGCGGCAAGTTGTAGGGCAGGGGATTGGTCGTCTGTCGAGACGCGCGCATAGCCGTATTTCATGCGGCCATTATGAGACAGACTTATGAGACACCGCAAGCCCTGATTTCATTGGCTGCGGTTTTTGTCTCTAAACTTACCCTTTGCGGGACAGCACTTGCCGCGATAGTTCAGGCGGTGTACGCCGGAACCCCAGAAAATTCCGTCTCGCGGCTGGTGGGCCTTCTACGTGGACAGCGGGCGTCCACAGAGGGGTAAGCTGAAAGAAGTTGGAAGCACGCGCACAGCGAGTTACAAAAACAAACGCATGGACAAGAGCACAATCCCGATGGCCGGTGACCCTGCCCGATGGGTAGATTTCGTAAGCCTGTACAATCTGGCCTTCGAACAATTCGGGGTGTCGGCGTTATGGAGTAACCGGCCTGTCCCTAATCCGAAGCCCGCCGACGCACTGGCTATCACGCGAGCGTTGCGCACGCACGGTGGCATGGATGGACGGCGCTTGGCGGAACAAATCGAAATCCTCTGCCGTGCCCCTCACTAAACTGCAATCCGAGGTGCTGCGTGTGCTGGCGGCAGAGCGCAGCCCCGACAGCTACATAGCCGGTGGCGTTGCCTTGAACCGCGAAGGGCCGCGCTTTTCCCGCGATATCGACATTTTCCAAGATTCGCAGCGACGGCTTGAAACCGCCGCTGAAGCCGACGCGAAGGCCTTGACGGGAGCCGGGTTCAATCTCTCATGGAAAAAGATCAAGGACGGCAAGCGGGAAGCGGAGGTTGAGGGCTTGGGCGAAAGGATGCTGCTTGATGGATCGCCGACAGCGCTTTTCGTTTTTTCCCGGCGCGGCCGGATGAGCTTTTCGGCTATGTCTTGCACCCCGTCGATCTTGCGACAAACAAGGCGTCTGCTGCTGCCGACCGTCGCGAACCCCGCGACATCGTTGATCTTGTGACCATCCATGAAAACATCCTTCCTCTTGGGGCCGTGGTTTGCGCCGCCGTCGGACGTTTTCCTGGACAGTCCCCGGAAGAAATGTTATCCGACATCATCCGGCACAGCCGGTTTGACGCCGAAGAATTTCGTGTGCTGGCAACGGAGCACCCCTCTTGACGTCCCCGGCCTTCACCGGCGGATACGAAGCATGATTGAAGACGCCGAGCGATTTATCAGCCGGATTCCCGGCGACGCTGTCGGTTTTGTCTTTATGGAGGGCGAAAAACCAGTTCAGCCAGGCCCTGGGGCGCTTGGAAAAGATGCGCTTCAAAAATACCAGCGCCACGCCGGGGCACCAGGCGGCGTATGGCCGTCGTCCCCGGATATTTCAAGCGCTATGTTAGAACGCTACAACGACAGAAGAACCCCCAAACCGTAACGGTTGCACGAGGGACCATTTTGGCTATTTTTGCCCAACGCATCTTTCCCGGCGGAACAGGGAACGCCAGGAGCGGGAGAGAGATTTCGGTTTAGTCAGAAATACCCAATCTCAAGATTCCGGATCTGTGCCTTCCGATCCGATTCGGTCAACACGCGCGGCGGTGCCGCCAGAGGCAATGACCCCGCACTTTGCGACAAAATGTCCCGCCGCGTGGACAGAATGTCTATGTAACCCGTGTGTTTTCAATATCCTAAGTGAATTTCTTAGATGAAAACGGAACTCTGGGTCTATTGAGTGACATCCTTCCGGCCAGTACCTTTAAAACAGCCAAAACGATTCGACGCTTCGGCGCTGGATGAAAAGAGTGGAATTTACAAGTCATGAACATCACACACCTCACTTCCGAAACAAACGTTGGAGGGAAACTGAGCCGGTTGTCGACGGCCTTACTGGCCTTCGGACTACTCATCCCGGCCGCGTTCGCCAAAAATCCCAAAATCGCCCAGGATCTCGACACCACCAATGGCGCCACGGTCGATGTGATCGTACAGTTCCAGCCAGGCAAGGCTTCGCATTCTCCGATTCAGGCCCAGGGAGGCCAGGTCAAGGCTGACCTGAACGCCGTTAACGGCGTGCTGGCCTCACTGCCGGCTCGCGCTTTGGAAGCGCTTGCCGACAACCCCAATGTCAAGTACATCTCGCCGGACCGCCCAGTGGCGGGCGCGCTGGAATACGCCAATCCCGCAGTTGGCGCCAACATCGCCCGGAGCTACGGCTGGACCGGAGCCGGCATTGGCGTGGCTGTCATTGATAGCGGCGTAGAAGAGGACCTAAGGGACCTCTCGGGGACAAGAGGCACCGTATTTCGCACGGTCTACCATGAAACATTTGTCCCCGGGACGTCGATTGGCGATAACAACGCCCACGGTAGCCATGTGGCCGGTATCATCGCCGGCAACGCCATTAACTCTACTGGCAGCAAATACAGCAGGACTTTCATGGGTATCGCGCCGGAAGCCAACATCATTGACCTGCGGGTGCTCGACATGTACGGGGCCGGGACGGACAGTCGTGTTATTTCCGCGCTACAGCGCGCCATCGCCCTCAAATCTCAATACAACATCCGGGTCATAAACCTGTCGCTTGGCAGATCAGTTAAGGAGAGTTACACACTCGACCCCCTGTGCCAAGCTGTAGAGGCGGCCTGGAAAGCAGGCATAGTGGTAGTCGCCTCCGCGGGAAATCAAGGCAGGAACAACTCGGCGAGAACAGAAGGCTACGCCACCATTTCCTCACCCGGCAACGATCCGTTCGTGATTACGGTGGGCGCGATGAATGATCTGAGCAGCCCCACGCGAGCAGACGACAAGATCGCCAGTTACAGCTCCAAGGGACCCAGCCTGTTCGATCACATTGTCAAACCCGATATTGTCGCCCCCGGCAACCGCATCATTTCAGTCTTGAAATCAGGTTGGTTGAGTGACAACAACCCCGGAAACGCGATTCTCTTCCCGTATTACATTCAGTCGGGTAGAACCGATGTTAGTCTAAACTATTTCAAACTCAGCGGCACCAGCATGGCAGCCCCCATGGTAAGCGGCGCCGCCGCCCTGATGCTGCAGAAGAACCCGGCGCTGACACCAGACCTCATCAAGGCGAGGCTCATGCGCACGGCAACGAAGCCTTCGGCCTTCCCGCTCTATAGCACTTCCACCGATCCGGTCACCGGAGCCATTTACAATACACGGCACGATATCTTCTCCATGGGTGCCGGTTATCTGGACGTCTGGGCTGCCCTCAACGACACTTCGACGGCGACCGCCGGCAAACCCGCCCTCTCGCCCAAAGCCGTGCGCAACAGTTCTACCGGCGCCGTATCGCTCTCGGTTCTGTGGGGCGATTCCGTACTCTGGGGCGACTCGGTCCTCTGGGGTAATTCCTTCATCTGGGGATCGGCAGCCTTCGTCTCCGGCACCAGTGTCCTGTGGGGCGATTCCATCGTATGGAACAACTCCTCGGCGGCTGGCAACAGCGTGCTGTGGGGTGACTCGGTCCTGTGGGGCGACACCGTCGTTCAGGGCGAGGCCCCCGCCATCGCCATAAATGGCGAAAACTGACAAGTTATCGAGACAAAACGAAGGCAATCATGACCAATCCAGGAGAGCGCCAGGAAGCCGGGGGGGCGGAATGGCCTGTGAAATCAACGTCGATTCCCGGCTGCCGAACAGCCCCGTTCGTTGGAAACCCAATGTTTTGATCGGGCAAAAGCCGACGTCAATGGATCTCGGCCTTTTGGAATTATACGCTTCGTGTACTGACCCCCGACTTCCTGGCGCTCTCCGATAAAAAGTCCAATAAGTGGCGGGGAAGTGGCGCGCCTTTCATTTATTGCCATTTTTTATGGTATCTGGTATTATTAGTGGTATGGAAGTCAGGATCGATAAAGCCGGGCGCATTGTCGTCCCCAAACCGCTCCGCGAGCGGCTGGGCTTTAAACCGGACACGGAGCTGGAGGCTGTTGAGCAGCCCGAGGGCGTGCTTCTCAAGCGGGTCCAGCAACGGCCTTCCATGGTCAAGGTCGATGGCCTGTGGGTCCATCAGGGCAGCGCGGAACCGGGGGCAAACTGGGACCGCATCCTTGAGGACGTGCGCGAGGAGCGGATTGAGTCCGTTTTGAAAGCGTAGCCGAGGTGGATATTTTCTTCGATACGACCGTTCTCGTGGCCTCCTCCGAGCAAAGCCATCCGCACTACACGCAAGCCCGGCCTGCGCTGCTGCGCGTCGCCGCTGGGCAGGACAAGGGATTTATGGGCCAGCACTCGATCGCGGAAGTGTTCGCTGCGCTCACCCGCCTGCCGGTCCAGCCGCGCATCCATCCGGTGGAAGCGGCCCGGATCGTCACCGAGAACATCCTGCCGCATTTTGAGGTCGTGCCCCTCGGCAAAGAGGACTATCTGGAGGCAATGAACACCATGGTCAGCGGCGGATGGAGCGGGGCGAAGATTTACGACGCTCTGCTGCTGCGTTGCGCGGCAAGGTGCGCGGTCGAGCGTATTTACACCTTCAACCTCGGGGACTTCAGGCAGTTGGCTCCGCCCGGTCTCCAAGAGAAAATCTGCGCCCCGTGACCCCGCTCGGAACTCGTCGCCGGTAATCCCGGTCATTTGTCGCCGTCGTCGCCGCCGCGCGTTAGCTCCAGCCCCATGGCATTCATGCCGGCCGTACGCAGTTGCTGGCTATTTTTGCCCAACGCCTCGAAAAGGTCTAATTGGGTGTGTTTCTGACTAAAACCGCGAAAAGTCAATTTTGGGGTTGAAAACGCGGGTGGCTCTTAGCGATTCGGGCCTTCCAGAAAACGATCGTTTACGAGGAGGAGGTTTCAGCTACCTCCAAAGGCTGAGTTTGCGCCTGGAGATGCGTATCAACTCGTCTATTTATCAACGACTGATATTCGTATGAGAATATTGCACGCAAGTCGGTTATGTACCGTTATCTGGGGTTCAAGGAGTAACAGTTGGCGTTCAAACTCCTTCAGCATCGACTTCGGCGTGCCGATGATATATCGCCGTCCCTCCTCGCCCAAAAAGTCCAGATTGCTTTTGCTGGCCATGCCCCGATCCATCGCCCAAATCCGGTTCGCCTTGCCGGACAAGCCCTCCACATGCTTCACCATGTCTTTCACGGTCGTCACGTCGTTTCTGTTGCCCGCGAACAGTTCGTAGCCGATCGGCATCCCGCAACGGCTGACCACCAACGCGATATTGACCTGTTTGCAGTCCGAGCGCTGGTCCCGTGAGTGGCCGCGTTTGGCCAGATCGTTGGCCTCCGCTTGTCCTTCGAAATATGTGCTGGTGACGTCGTAGAGCAACAGATCGTAGTCCAGAGAGAACAGCGTTCCCAGTTTCTCCTTCAAATGCTTTTCCAATTCCTTCTTGTGCGGTAATAACTGGTCAAGCGCGCGATACAGACGGTCCTCGTTGATCTTGTCCGCCGGGATACCCAGCAATTCGCCGAGGGCGTTGGCGGCAAAGGAGTGTTCGGCCAAATGCAGTTCACTCGATGGATCGCTGAGCCGACCAATGACTAATACCAGTGCCATCACCGGCCACGGAATGTCCTCGCGTCCGGTCTTCATGATCCCGGCAAGAAACTCCGGAAGACCGAGGCTGCGGCACATCTCCAAACCGAGCCATGCGCCGCCAAAGTCGAGTTTACGCTCGACCGTGACCCGCTTCACATCGACTTCGACCCATTCCGGTTCGAGGGAATCAAACAACGAGTACTGATGGCTCCCTTCGACGCCGGCGCGAACACCGACACGCCCTTCGGCGTCCATTTCGCCAAGGTAACTGACCACGCGTTGCCGCGGACCGCGCACCGTCCGGTAGGATTCCACCAACGCCCAATACGCGTGCCGTTTGCCATCTTTTTGGCGGAAACAGGACCGCAGGTACATACAGTCATCCTACGGATTTGGTTAAAAATGCCCATCGCTCCAAAACGGTAAAAGTTCTGTCATTGGCCTACGCCAATGGGTCATCCGCCAGTTCGATTAAGGCCCGACTCGAGAAGGCCTAGCGGCGTAGGCCAGCCGGAATAATGGAAACGGGAAACGCTGATGGGTCGGTCTGTCGCGGGACTCTCCACGGCAAGCCGTACAGTTCATTGATCTCGCGAACGGCGCCACATCCACATGAATGGCCACTACACCTTCCGCGGCAACGGGCAACCCATCGACCTGGATGCGATCATAGCGGGGCTCAAGCTGGCGTGACGGAATTTTAGGCGGTTTGGGCTTACAACCCCCTATACGGGTTGGTGTGTATTGTCAGTAACGCGTTGATTCATGAGTGCTGGATCAATTCCGCCGGTTTGGGCTTACAACCCCATTCTGGGTATTGGGGATCAATGGAACGGAAAACCGGGTTAAGGACACCTGAGTTTGCAGGTTAGTGCGCCGACAGGCGTCAGGCGACATCCTCTAAAGCGTCCGCCGGATTGCGAAGGGGCCGAAGCTGTCCCCGTACAACCCGAGTCCGGAACCGAAAAGGCATAGCGGCCCAATAGATTGATGTGCTCGAAGACCAACGGGGAAAGTCGAGCGACGTCTTCCGGCCTAATTGGATATCCGCAATTCCGCCCTAAAGCCGCTTGACCCCCGACCTTGTGCTGCTCTCGATTTAGTGGCCCAGAACCTCACTGGAGTAGAGAGTTCGAGAACCGGCGCTGCTATCGAGAACTAAGGCCTGATAGGCCTCAGTCACCCTATTGGCGCCGACGTCGCTCACGTAAGCCATCCCATGTGCGTACTGGAATTGACACTGAGCAATCATGTAACCCTGGAAGCTAGGCGTAGCCGCGATTCCATAGTTACCGCCCGTCGACAGCACCGCTGTCAACTGTTTACCCGAAGGTATAGTCGCCGAAGTTTGGGCTGCCGGGGCAGCGCCACCTCCAGTCGTTTCACCGTAGTAGTTAAGCTTGCAAGGACCGGCTTGCGCAGCCGTGCCGTACGGATCTACGCTCGTGTTGCTAATCACAACGCCGGAGTCGAAGCCGACCTGGTTGCTCAAAAACACGAACAGGAGGTTTGTGGTGCAGGGGTTGACGGAGAAAATGCTGGACGCCAAGCTAGAGTCAGCAAAGCGGGGAATCGGAGCGGCGCTGGTAGCGGCGGAAGTCGCAGTGCTCAGCGGCGTTAAACTGCCGGCGACCGTAACTGAGCCGAGGCCAGGCAGGTTGCTCGACGTATTGGAGAGGTACGAGACGCCGATACCGAATTCAAAAGTTTCGGCCTGCAGCGGGTCAGAATTCAGAACCTCCCAAACCGCCATGCCGGATCCGTTGCTAAGAGAGATCGGAGCCGCGCTGGCAGCGGCGCTGCTGCCGAGGCCCGCGCCATAGGAGAACGCGGTAGTCGCGGCAATCTTCGAGAAGTCGCCTCCGCCGTTGGCGTTCGTGGTGACCAAGCGAGCAACGATTGACGGGGTCGACGGGTTGCTCGACGCTGGAACGATAGTTATCGCCGCTTTCCCAGTCTGGCCGGGAGCGGTACTGCAATCGCTGCAAGAGATGACTGGATAGACAGAGGCATACAGCGCAACACCTGCCGGAACGTTAGCGAAGCGGGCCATCAGGCGGGTGCCATGATCGGCCAGGCCAGCGGAGTTCAGACCATTGGTACTCGGAGCAGCACCGTTGTAAAATCCACTCTCAGTGTTGTAGATTGCCCCGGGAACATTCTGATAGTTGTTGCTGATGAGTGCAGCAACAACGGTGTCCTGATCGACCGTACCGTTGACAACACGCTTCTTAAAAGAAGACGCGAATCCTTCGGAGAAACGGACAGTAGTGCCGAGACCGCCGCTGAGTGCCTTCGAAGAATCCGTTGCGGTATCTTTATTAAAAGATACGCACTGGAGATAGTTGCTGACAGCCTTTCGGACCGAGAAACTCAGGCCGGGCTGAATGAAGGCAACGGTCTGCTGCGGGTTGTTGATCGGCACGGAGGTCGATCCCGTCACCGACACGAACATGACGATCTGGGTCGGAATGAGCGTGGAGGAGGTGCCGAGCTGATTCGCATTGGCCCGAACGTTTGTGATGCGGATGATGCGAGTGCCAAGTTCGCCCGGCGGGTCGATCGGGACGCCCAACCAGACAATCGAGTTCGCGCCGGACTGCCGACCCTGGAACATATTAGGCACCGTACCCGAGACAGCATCATAGTCAACACCGTCGGCGATGCCATCCGAACCGACAATGTTGTCACCGAC
>Ga0315906_10008745_pt1 | contig 12108 bp, 8 predicted proteins | sample LakEriMetagenome_4_FD_203526 | JGI IMG/M metagenome (GOLD analysis project Ga0315906, IMG submission 203526) | Freshwater fungal communities from buoy surface, Lake Erie, Ohio, United States - Buoy 2 MA122 | ecosystem: Environmental > Aquatic > Freshwater > Lake > Lake biofilm | place: USA: Lake... | reverse complement strand
AAGAACAAAAGAAACAAATCATTTCCGGTCTAGAAAAAGGACAAGTATTGGAAGGCGTTGTGAAAAACGTAACATCTTACGGTGTGTTCATCGACCTTGGTGGAGTAGACGGATTAATTCACATTACAGACCTTTCTTGGGGTCGCGTTACGCATCCTGAAGAATTGTTGGAGCTTGACCAAAAAATCAACGTGGTTATACTTGACTTCGATGATGACAAAAAACGAATTGCTCTTGGTTTAAAACAATTACAACCACATCCATGGGATTCTTTAGATGCGAACTTACAAGTTGGTGATAAAGTATCTGGAAAAGTTGTTGTGATGGCTGACTACGGTGCATTCATTGAAATCGCTGCAGGAGTCGAAGGTTTGATCCACGTTTCAGAAATGAGCTGGTCACAACATTTACGTTCAGCACAAGATTTCATGAACATCGGAGATACTGTTGAAGCAGTTATCTTGACCTTAGACCGTGAAGAACGTAAAATGTCTTTGGGAATCAAGCAATTAATGCCAGATCCATGGAACGACATCGAAGTGAAATACTCAGTTGGTTCCAAGCACAAAGCGAAAGTTCGTAACTTCACTAACTTCGGTGTTTTTGTTGAATTGGAAGAAGGAGTTGACGGATTGATTCACATCTCTGATCTTTCATGGCAAAAGAAAATCAAGCATCCATCTGAATTCTGTAAAGTAGGTGACGAAATGGAAGTTCTTGTTTTGGAAATCGATCGCGATAACCGAAGAATTTCTTTAGGTCACAAACAATTGGAAGAAAATCCATGGGATGTATTTGAATCTACATTCGCTGAAGGTTCTATTCATAGCGGAACAATTATCGATATGAAAGACAAGTCTGGAATCGTTTCTCTTCCTTATGGTGTAGAAGGAATATGTCCTTCTAAGCATTTGAAAAAAGCGGACGGAAGCAATGCGAAAATTGAGGAAATACTTGATTTCAAAGTAATCGAATTCAACAAAGATGCAAAGAAAATTGTTGTTTCTCACACACGCACGTTTGAGGAAGGAGAAGATAAACCAGCTCCTGCCAAAGGTGGTAAAAAGTCTGCAGGTTCTGCAACTGACCAAGCTGTGAAAGCAATCAATCAAAGTTCTGAAAAGTCAACTCTAGGTGATTTGGATGCACTATCAGCATTGAAAGAAAAAATGGAAAAAGGAGAATAATTCCAAGTTTTTATTGATACGAAAAGAGGTTGTCAGAATTGACAGCCTCTTTTTTTTGAATTACTTAGTTGAAATTGGAGAATTTTCAAAAAAAATCGTTCACAAAATTTGAAGAAATCATTCACTTAACATCAAGTCGACCAACTAATTGAATTGGATTTAAAAAATGAATGGATTTTTTACTAAAAATTTCATCCACATTATAAATTTGAATCGTGATCTTCAATTAAACTTCTAAAGACTTAATAATATCGTTTCGTCGTGTTAAAAATTTGCTTACTTTTGCACCTTAAATTATAGTGTTATGTTAGAAAATTTAAGTTTTGACCTTATCAAATCAAAATTTAATACCGATAAGAAATTTAAACTAGGGACTTACTTAGTAGTTGGAATTATTGGATTACTATTATCCTTTTTGTTATATAGACAATTTATTTGGGTTCCTAGTAACGAAAAATCAAACGATGGTTGGTGGGTTGCGATGAACTACATTTCTAAAGATTCTACGGACCAAGCAATTAAAACACTTGAACCTTTTGTGAGAAACTATGACGGTAAAACGGGTGGTGAAATTGGTCAATATTTGTTGGCGACTCAATACATGAAAAAAGGTCAATTTAAAAAAGCGCTCGACAATTTAGAGAAAATTGATCTGGATGATACATATCTTCGCGTTTTTGCTTTTGGACTGCAAGGTGATTGTCTTTCTGAAATGAAAAAATTTGATGAAGCTGAACATCAATATGTTGCAGCAGCAGAAATGGAGGACAACGAATTTACAAGTCCAATGTATTTGTTCAAAGCAGGATTGTGTGCTGATAAATTAAAGAAATTTGACAAAGCAACTGAGTATTATACTATTATTCAAGACAAGTATCCAACGTTTGCATCTCAAAAAACGATTGAGAAATACATTGCTCGATCAAGCAATAACATTGTAAAATAAGATGGCGACGGCCAACAGAAATTTATCCGAATACGACAGGGAAGAAATTCCAAATGGTGCCGATTTTAAAGTCGGCATTGTTATTTCTGAATGGAATGATCAAATTACGTTTAATCTTTTGAAAGGAGCAAAAGAAACTCTTTTGGACAATGGGGTTTCAGATAAAAATATCTTTATTCAATATGTCCCAGGAGCTTTTGAATTGGCATTAGGATCGCAATTTTTTCTGGAGAGAGGCGAGGTGGATGGCGTAATTGCCATTGGCGTTGTCATTCAAGGAGAAACGAAACACTTTGACTTTGTTTGTTCAGGTACAACTCAGGGAATTATGGACGTTATGTTGAAATACAACAAACCATTGGCTTTCTGTGTTTTGACCGATAACAATATACAACAATCAATAGACCGATCAGGCGGTAAGCATGGGAACAAAGGAATTGAAGCCGCGATTGCCTGCATGAAGATGATTGCCAACAAACGATTATTTAATCAATAAATATTTATAAAATGACATTAATCAAATCGATCTCCGGAATTCGAGGAACTATCGGTGGAAAAGTAGATAATGCGCTAACTCCTATTGATGCAGTTAAATTTGCAGCAGCCTATGGAACTTGGTTAATCAACCGAAATCCAAATACCAAATTAAAAGTAGTTATTGGTCGCGATGCCCGAATTTCAGGACAAATGATTTCTGATTTGGTAATTTCAACTTTGGTTGGTTTAGGAATTGATGTCGTTAATTTAGGATTATCCACGACCCCGACAGTTGAAATTGCAGTTCCGATGGAAAAAGCATACGGAGGGATTATTTTAACTGCCAGTCACAATCCAAAACAATGGAACGCATTAAAATTACTCAATGAAAAAGGGGAATTTATTTCAGGTAAAGATGGTGAAGAAGTACTTGCAATAGCATCGGAAGAATCATATAATTTTGCGGATGTTGATAGTCTTGGAGTTGTTACTCAGGATGATTCTTATATGCAAAAACACATTGATGCAATTTTAGCTCTGACGCTCGTTGACAAAAAAGCAATTAAATCTGCTAATTTCAAAATCGTCGTGGACGCAGTGAATTCAAGCGGTGGTATTTTCGTTCCCGCATTATTGAACGCATTGGGAGTTACTCAAATTACAGAAATGTATTGCGAGCCAACTGGACATTTTCCACACAACCCTGAACCGCTTCCAGAGCATTTAACAGATTTATCGAATGAAATTAAAAAAACTGGAGCTCATTTAGGAATTACCGTTGATCCTGACGTGGATCGTTTGGCACTTGTTTGTGAGGATGGAAGTATGTTTGGAGAGGAATACACGTTGGTAGCTTGTGCTGATTACGTTTTGAAACACACACCAGGTTCGACAGTTTCCAATCTATCATCAACGAGAGCATTGCGCGACATTACGGAGGAAGCAGGGCAAACATACGCTGCATCTGCTGTTGGAGAGGTTAATGTCGTTGTCAAAATGAAAGAAGTAAATGCTGTGATCGGGGGTGAAGGAAATGGAGGAATTATTTACCCAGATTTACATTACGGTAGAGATTCATTGGTTGGAATTGCTTTGTTTTTAAGTCATTTGGCGCACGAGCAAAAATCACTTTCTGAATTACGAGATTCGTATCCGAAATATATCATTTCAAAAAACAAAATTGAATTAACCCCTGAAATCAATGTGGATGAAGTGCTCGTTAAAATGGCTCAAAAATATGAAAATGAAGAGGTTGATACTACTGATGGTGTAAAAATCTATATTGGCAAAGAATGGGTTCACCTTCGAAAAAGCAATACGGAACCAATCATTCGAATCTATTCTGAAAGTAAAAGTTCAGAAGCTGCTGATGAATTGGCAGAACGTATTATTAGTGAAATAAAAAGTTTGAGTAAAGGATAAATTAAAAATTATAAACTCAAATAACGACTGAAATTTCGTCTATAACGAAACGATAATTTTGAAAATTTATCAGAATATCTAACTGCAAGAAAATCAAATAGCCTTTTCCAATTTTATTTTTATTGGAATTTCAATTCATAATTCGTACTTCTCCCTCCAGCCGCTTCCTTTTGAAGCAGTTCTTTTTCAATCAAATCATTGATATCTCGGATCGCAGAATCTTTGGAACACTTTGCAATTTTAGCCCATTTTGAAGATGTAAGCTTGCCATCAAAACCATCCAACATTTTATTAATCAGCTTTTTCTGTCGTTCATTCAAAATGGCATTGGTGTGTTTTGTCCAGAACTGAGCTTTGCCAATAATACGCTCCAAAAGAATATCAGTTGATTTCAAGGAATTTATCAAGCAGTTCAAAAACCATAGAATCCAATCGGTTATGTCCAAGTCTTCGCCTTTCTGTGTTTTCTCCAACATTTCGTAGTATTCTTTTCTTTCAACTCGTATTTGTGCGGACATACTGTAAAAACGCTGGTTGCTTTTATCAGATTGCGCCAACAACATATCTGTCAATGCACGCGCTATCCGACCATTTCCATCATCGAACGGATGAACGGTCACAAACCACAAATGAGCCACCGCTGCTTTGATAACCAAATCAACTTTTGGATTGTTAGTATTGAACCAATCTAAAAACTGGCTCATTTCCTTTTCTACAAAAAGGGAATCGGGTGCTTGAAAATGCACTTTTTCTCGACCCATTGCTCCTGAAACAACTTTCATCGGTCCGGTTGTGTCATTTCTCCAATCACCGACAACTATTTTATATATGCCACTTCGTCCTGTTGGGAAAAGCGCTGCATGCCAACTAAATAATCTTTCGGATGTTAGTGGTTCAAAGCAATTTTGGGTGGCATCAAGCATCATTTCCACTGCACCATCCACATTTCGTTCAGAATGAACTGCACCTGCTATTTCCATACCTAAACGTCTTGCTATCGAAGAACGCACTTGCTCCGGACTTAAAAAATCACCTTCTATTTCGGATGTTTTTAAAACGTCAAGTGTCATTGTATCGAGCAATGCCTCATCACGTAATTCAAAACCTAAGGATTCCATTTTACCGATGAGCCTTCCTTGTAAATTTCGGGCTTCACTCAACGAACTCATTAGATCGTCATTGTTCCAGACAAAATTAGGCCAAGCGCTTTTTTGATAGATGTAAAATGACATTCGTTGCGTTTTATGCTACGAATATACAACTTATTTGCCGCAAACAAAAATTATTCGTTGCATTTTATGAATTGATTAATGAAGGTATTCGTTGCAACAACCGTTTTTTTTAGTGATTTGATTATAAAATTAGCTACAAGGTAAAAATCAAAAAGAATGAATGTTTTGTCTCATTATCCTCTTTTACCATTCAAAAATGATGCGATAAAAGTTTTTCTAGCAAAAATATGATAGGATAATAAACAAAAACATGTAGTTCCAAACAAAACAATTATAAATTTCAAGAATATTGAAATGGGCAAATCATTTATTAAACCAGCCAACAAAATAGTTATTAAAAAATGAATTAAATAAACCCAATAAGCAGAATTTACAAAGTAGGTAATGTACCCTTTATTAATATCTGCAAAACTTAGAAACAACCCAATAATCCCTAAACTCAAAAAACTAGTAATCAATGAATTTATAATTTGAAGATTTATTAAACTCATTTTTTCACCAAAATAAAATTTCAGAAAAAACAAGACAATACCAATAACAGTAATTACGACATCAAAATTTTTTAATGTATTTATAAGTTCTTTTTTTCTGAACAAAAACCACCCTGTTAAATAAAAAACGATAAAGTACATTAAAACTCCTAAATTGGGAAACCAACCTATGGATGTTTGAAACGATTCATTCGAAAATAGAAATAACACTAAGAATGATAGAATTGATAAAACTAGCAGCCGATAAAGAGGGTTTCTAAAGGTTTGTTCAAAAATCCTATCAACAAAGTTAATTGGCTTGATTTTTATCCACTTGAAAAACAAATACATTATGAGACTTATGATAAATAAAAAATATAAAAACCATAAATGAAAAAGAATTAAAGGAATGTAGCTAAAAGGCGAAGTAAAATGTTGTTCAATTGAAATAGGAATATCATCATTAAAAATGGCTTTGCAGTATTTAAGTGCAAATGTCAACAAGGGATAAAGAAAAATTAAAAAAACTATAAACGGCAAAAAAATTCGTTTAAAACGATTTTTAATCATTGCTTTAGGGCTTTTGTTATAAAACAAAAACGCACCGAAAAATCCGGCAACCAAAAAAAACACAGGCATTCGAAAGGCGTGAATAAATTCTACTATCATGAAAAAAACATCACTTGTTTCTTTTGCTCTGAGAGGCCACGACCTATCAATAGAACTACTATAACTCATTGCTGAATGAATCACTATTCCTAAAAACATCATTGAAGCCCTTAAAGAATCAAACGCATAATACCTCTTACTTTCTGTCATGAAAAATTCTAAAATTTAATTGATTTACCAAAATTGAACAATGAACTAAATTAATAAATAAATCTTTGAAGGAAATTTTCAATTTAGCAAACCTTCTTCAACCCTACCCTTTTCCTTGCAACATCAACCTCTAAAACTTGAACTTCGACGTGTTGATGCAAAGCGATAAATTTAGCAGGATCATCTACAAAAGTGTCTGCCAAATTAGATTTGTGAATCAAACCATTTTCTTTGATTCCTATATTAACAAAAGCTCCGAAAGCCGTTACATTCGTTACGATTCCAGTCAAGGTCATCCCGACTTTCAAGTCATCGATGGTTTTAATTCGGTGATCAAACTCCAAAACTTTCGCCATTTTGCGAGGATCTCTTCCTGGTTTCTTGAGTTCATTGATGATATCATCAAACGTGTAACTGTCAATTTGTGGGAAATCACTTTTTTTCAGGCTATTTAACAATTCCGAATTTCCAATGAGCGATTGAATATCCACATTCACATGTTTCGCAATGTCAGCTACAAAGCGATAACTTTCTGGATGAACCGACGAATTATCGAGCGGATTTTTTGCATTTCTGACACGTAAAAATCCTGCAGCTTGCTCATAAGCTTTATCTCCCAATCGTTTAACGTTTTTCAATTCTTCCCGCGATTCGATCTTCCCTTTTTCAGTGCGATATGTCACAATATTTTCTGCTAAAGCAGGTCCAAGACCGGAAACATAACTCAATAAATAAGGTGACGCGGTATTCAAATCAACTCCAACGGCATTTACAGCTGAAACTACCACATCGTCCAATGCATCTTTCAATAAAGCCTGATTGACTTCGTGTTGATACTGCCCCACTCCTATTGACTTGGGATCGATTTTCACCAATTCAGCCAAAGGGTCCATCAATCTTCTTCCAATGGAAACAGAACCACGAACGGTAACATCATAATCCGGAAATTCTTTTCTAGCAATGGAACTCGCCGAATAAATGGAAGCTCCATCTTCTCGAACCACATAAACCTCAACTTCCTTGTTGAAGCGAATTTGCTTAATTAAAGATTCCGTTTCTCTTCCGGCCGTTCCATCTCCAATCGCAATCGCATCTATTTTATAGGACTCGACCAATTGAGAGATTTTAGCTTTCGCTGCGGCACTTTCATTTTGTGGTGGATGCGGATAAATAGTTTGATTCATCAAAAGTGAGCCCGACTCATCCAAACAAACAACTTTACAACCCGTTCTAAATCCTGGATCAATGGCTAAAATCCGTTTTGAACCCAAAGGCGGTGCCAACAGCAACTGTCGTAAATTTGTAGAAAAGATTTTGATTGCTTCTTTGTCCGCTTTTTCTTTCGCCTCATTTAAAATTTCATTTTCAAGCGACGGATACATCAAACGTTTGTAGGATTCCTTTGAAGCTTCGGCTACAATTTCACTGCACCCATCGTTTCCTTTTACAAAAAAACGCTCCAATGATTCAATCGCTTCTTCCTGATTTGGTTGCGATTTCAACGAAATAAATCCTTCACGTTCTGCACGAATTAACGCCAACAGACGATGGGAAGCACATTTATAAAGCGGCTCTGAGAAATCAAAGTAATCGCGGTATTTCGCTCCTTCCTGGTCTTTTCCTTTCACCAGTTTGGAAACGAGCATTGCTTTTCTTTGAAACAACTGTCGCATTCTCGAACGAGCAACTGTATTTTCGTTTATCCATTCGGCGATAATGTCTTTGGCTCCTTCGATTGCCATCTGTTCATCCAAAACTTCACCTTTCACAAACTTCTCAGCCATAGTTTCAGGTCGACCTCCGCGTTGTGCCATAATCATTTTAGCAAGTGGCTCCAATCCTAATTTCTTGGCTTTTTCTCCTTTGGTCAGTCGCTTTTGTTTGTACGGCAAGTAAATATCTTCTAATAAAGTTACTTCAAAACAAGTTGAGATTTTCTCTTTTAACTCAGAAGTAAGTTTTCCTTGTTCTTCGATTGCATTCAAAATCGTTTGTTGTCGAGCCGTAATTTCGTCGAACTTCTTTGCTAAATCTCTGATTCGAGCTATCTCAACTTCATCCAATCCACCTGTCATTTCCTTGCGATAGCGTGCAATAAAGGGAATAGTTGCTCCCTCATTTAACAATTGAAGTGTGTTTAAAACGGCTTTTTGGTTTAATCCTGAATTGCTTATAATGTATTCGTGTTGTTGCATATTTTAGAAATCTAAAATTCCTTGAAACTAAAAATATTCATTCTTTTGTTTTATTTGGTGAGTTCGCGTAATAAGGATTGTTTTCAAGATCTTTGAACTCTAAAATTTATTACAAAAACCGAAATTAGAATCACTATCCAGTGGCTCACATTTTAATATTTTAAAATTGAAAAGTTGAGCGTACAGAAAACCCATATTACCAGAAAACATAGAGGTATATTCGGCACTAATATCCTAATATTTTCAAATAATCTTGTGCGGTTTGTTCTTCGCTAAAGACTTCTGAATGAATTTTACCATCCTCATCTCGATTGATTAAAATGTGTTTTGGTTCTGGAATCAAACAATGTTTTAACCCGCCAAATCCTCCAATGGTTTCCTGATAGGCGCCCGTATTGAAAAAACCAATGTACAAAGGTTCATTTTTATCAAATTTCGGCAAATAAATAGCATTTGAATGCTGCTCAGAATTGTAGTAGTCATCACTATCGCATGTCAAACCACCAAGTAAAACTCGTTCATAATCATCGTTCCAACGATTGATTGGCAACATAATAAATCGCTGATTGATCGCCCAGGTATCCGGAAGATTTGTCATAAAGGAAGAATCAATCATATTCCATTTTTCTCGGTCATTCTGTTGTTTTTGATGCAAAACACTAAAAATTGCACCACCACTCTCACCTACTGTAAAACTTCCGAATTCTGTAAAAATGTTTGGTTCAGGAATATCATTATCCGTACAAACACGCTTGATTTGTGTCAAAATTTCACGAACCATATATGCGTAATCAAAATCGAAAGCCAATGACTTTTTAATTGGAAAACCTCCTCCGATGTTCAAGGAATCTAATTCAGGACACAATTTCTTCAAATCACTATATATGCGAAGACATTTCGTTAATTCGTTCCAATAATATGCTGTGTCGTTAATTCCAGTGTTAATAAAGAAATGTAACATTTTAACCTTTACTCGCGGATTCTCTTTTAAAATAGCTTTGTAAAAAGGGACTATTTCACGATAGCGAATTCCTAACCGAGAGGTATAAAACTCGAATTTCGGTTCTTCCTCCGATGCGATTCGAATTCCAATATTTAATTCTTTTTGTGTACCGTCAATTAAACGTTGTAATTCATCTATATTGTCAACAACCGGAATTACTTTTAAAAAATCATCCTCGATTAATTGAATAATGTTGTTTAGATATTGATCAGGCTTGTACCCATTACAGATAACATATTTTCCACGTTCCAACTTACCTGTTTCAACTAATTTATTTACAATATCAATATCGAATGCAGAAGAGGTTTCAATATGAACGTCATTCTTCAAGACTTCATCCAACACAAATGAAAAGTGACTGCTCTTAGTACAATAAGAATAATAGTACTTACCAGCATAACCCAAATTATTGATTGCTTCACGGAACCAACTTTTTGCTCGCTGAATATTATTCGAAATTTGCGGTAAATAATTGAATTTTAGCGGCGTGCCATATTCATTGATCAACCGCATCAAATCAATACCATGAAAAAATAAACGATCCTCTCTAAGGTTAAACTCATTTTGAGGAAAATCAAAAGTTTGGTCAATTAAATCAATGTATTTTGTTCTCATTTAACACTCGTGAAGCACAGGCTACTTTTTAGTTTTAATTATTTATTAATTCAGTCAATTTTTCTAAGTGTCTTGCGACGATCGCTTTTCCATCCCATACTACGATTGGACGTTCAATTAGTTTCGGATATTTCAACATCAATTCGATAATTTCATCCTCTTTCAAATTTTTACCTTGAATGTGTTCTTTAAATTCTGTTTCATTTTTCCGAAGTAAATCAGCCGCTTTCATATTTAAATCATTCAGAATGGATTTTATTTCATTCACAGAGAGCGGATTTTTCATGTAGTCAATTACTTCAAAATCAAAAGATTTTTCTTTGAGCCAATCCAAAGCGCAAGGACTTTTGGAACAACGTGGATTGTGATATATTTTCATTTTTTTCTGAACAACAAAATTACTTTAAAATCGACGATTCAGAAATGAATTCAATGGAAATATGTATTTGTTAAAAACTTCAATTGAATTATATTGGATTCAACATTTTTTGAAGTTCACAATTCTTAATTTTGAATTGAAAAATTTCCAATGTCTTATCTTGACGAATTAAACGAAAGCCAACGCGTTGCTGTTGAAAATATTTATGGTCCAACGATGGTCATTGCTGGTGCCGGATCTGGTAAAACGAGGGTTTTAACTTATCGGATTGCCTTTATGCTCGAACAGGGAATCGATCCATTCAATATTTTAGCTTTGACTTTCACCAATAAAGCTGCTCGCGAAATGACCGAGCGTATTTCAAATATTGTTGGCGGACAAGAAGCGAAAAACATTTCGATGGGAACCTTTCACTCGGTTTTTTCCAAAATCTTGAGATTCAATGCAGATCGAATTGGCTTTCCGAACAACTTTACCATTTACGACACACAGGACTCTAAAAGTCTAATAAAAGATATCGTCAAAGAATTCAATTTGGATGACAAAACGTATAAACCAAGTGGCGTTTTCGGTCGAATTTCATCAGCAAAAAATAGCCTCATTTCACCCGAAGCGTATTTGAATAACGACGAAATTCAATTGGAGGATAAACAATCACGCAGACCAGAAATTGGAAGAATATATCAAACATATGCGAATCGTTGCCAGAAATCGGGTGCAATGGATTTTGATGATCTTCTCTACTTCACCAATGTTTTGCTGCGCGATTTTCCAGAAGTGCTGCATTACTATCAACAAAAGTTTCAATATATTCTCGTTGACGAGTACCAAGATACAAACTACGCTCAATATTTAATTGTAAAGAAACTTGCCGCTGGGTTTGAAAATATTTGTGTTGTTGGCGACGATGCACAAAGTATCTACTCATTTAGAGGAGCGAATATTCAAAATATTCTAAACTTCCGTCAAGATTATCCTGATTTCAAATTATTCAAACTCGAGCAAAATTACAGGAGCACAAAGAACATTGTTGAGGCAGCAAATAGCGTAATTAAAAAGAACAAAGATCAAATTAATAAAAAAGTTTGGACGGATAACATCATTGGTGATAAATTGAAAGTGGTTCGAACGCTTACCGATAACGAAGAAGGAAAAACGATCGCCTCTCGCCTATTCGACACCAAACAATCTGAAGGAATTAGTTGGAATGACTTCGCCATTCTATACAGAACAAACAAACAATCTCGTGCATTTGAGGAAGCGCTTAGAAAATTGAACATCCCCTACCGCATATACGGAGGATTATCTTTTTACCAACGCAAAGAAATCAAAGACTTGTTGGCCTATTTTAGATTGGCTGCAA
>Ga0315906_10008740_pt1 | contig 12111 bp, 10 predicted proteins | sample LakEriMetagenome_4_FD_203526 | JGI IMG/M metagenome (GOLD analysis project Ga0315906, IMG submission 203526) | Freshwater fungal communities from buoy surface, Lake Erie, Ohio, United States - Buoy 2 MA122 | ecosystem: Environmental > Aquatic > Freshwater > Lake > Lake biofilm | place: USA... | reverse complement strand
GCGTGCTCGTCGAAGTCGTGGCCGTTCCAGATCGCCATCAGCGTCGCGTTCTGCGCCTTGCCGCCGAACTTCGCGTGGTCGTCGGTCGGACGGATGCCGAGCTCCTCGAGCTTCGCGATCGCGTCGGGCGGGAAGTGCATCCCGGTCGCGCCGCCGCCGGCCGCGCGGCTCTTCTCGCGCGCGGCCTCCATCAGCGTCTCGTAGCCGGCGACATCGACCTTGAGCCCCGCCTCCTCGGCCATCACCTGCGTGAGGTCGATCGGAAAGCCCCAGGTGTCGTGCAGCCGGAAGGCGTCGTCGGCGGCGACCGTCGTGCCGCCGGCCTTCTTCAGCCGCGCCGCGGCATCTGAGAAGAGCGCGAGTCCGCGCTCGAGCGTCTTCCCGAACTGGATCTCCTCCTCCTCGATCACCTGCGCGACGCGCTTCGCCGCGGGCGCGAGCTCGGGGAACGCGCCGCCGAGGCTCGCGACGACCGCGGGCACGAGGTCCCTCAGGAACGGCCCGCGCACGCCGAGCGTCTGGTGGCCGTGGCGCACCGCGCGGCGCAGGATGCGGCGCAGCACGTAGCCGCGGCCTTCGTTCGAGGGCGCGGCGCCGTCGGTGATCGCGAGCGTGAGGCAGCGGATGTGGTCGGCGATCACGCGGTAGGCGATGTCGGTGTGGTCCTCGAGCTTGCCGCCGTAGGGCCGCGCGCCGGTGCGCGCGCGGATCGCCTCGAACACCGGCGCCCACAGGTCGGTGTCGTAGTTCGAGCGCTTGTCCTGGATCACGCTGACGAGGCGCTCGAGGCCCATGCCGGTGTCGACATGCTTCGCCGGCAGCGGCTTGAGCGAGCGGTCGGGCTCGCGGTTGAACTGGATGAAGACGTGGTTCCAGATCTCGAGGACGTCGGGGTCGCCCGAGTTCACGAGGTGCGCCGCGTTGCGCCCGCCGCCGATCCGGTCGTAGTGGATCTCGGTGCACGGTCCGCACGGACCGGTGTCGCCCATCTCCCAGAAGTTGTCCTTCATGTTGCCGGGCAGGACATGGTCCTTCGGCAGGAGCGACTCCCACAGCGCCTTCGCCTCGTGGTCGGGCTCGAGCCCGGCCGCGGGGTTGCCTTCGAACCAGGTCGCGTAGAGGCGGTTCGGATCGAGGCCGTAGACCTTGGTGAGGAGTTCGAAGCCCCAGCGGATCGACTCCTGCTTGAAGTAGTCGCCGAAGGACCAGTTGCCGAGCATCTCGAAGAAGGTGTGGTGGTAGGTGTCCTTGCCCACGTCCTCGAGGTCGTTGTGCTTGCCGCCGGCGCGAATGCACTTCTGGGTGTTGACGGCCCGGGTGTAGCCGCGCTTGCCGCGTCCGAGGAAGACGTCCTTGAACTGGTTCATGCCCGCGTTGGTGAAGAGCAGGGTCGGGTCGTCGTGGGGGACGACCGGGCTCGACGGGGCGAAGGTGTGGCCGGCCTTCTCGACGAAGAAGTCGATGAAGGCCTTGCGGATCTCGGCTGCGGTGGTGGGGCGCGCGGACATGGGAGGGGCAAGATAGGGGAGCGGGGGGCGCGGGGAGGAACGGCGGCGGCGTGGCGCGCGGGATCGCGCGTCGTCCGATCCCGTCGGTGCCTGGCACGTGCCAACCGGTGCCGTGCACTACCTGGCACGTGCCGTGCACCGGGTGTCCCCGCTGGCGACGCGAGAACGAGGGTCGGGTGCGCGCGCTCGGGAAACGCGGGCCGCGGGGCGTGCGGCAGACGCGCTCCGCGGCGGGTCCGGGCGGTGCCTGGCACGTGCCAATCGGTGCCTGGCACCGGTTGGCACGTGCCAGGCACCATCGGTTGGGGGGTTCGCGATAGGCTCCCACCCATGCCCGCGAACACCCGCACGCCCTTCGTTGGCGGCAACTGGAAGATGAACACCTCCCGCGAGAGCGGCATTCGCCTGCTCGCCGAGGTCTCCGCGCGCCCGCGCCACCCGGGCGTCGAGGTCGCCGTCTATCCGCCGTTCCCCTATCTCGCCGGAGTCGCCGCCAACGCTTCCGGTCTGATCGTCGGTGCCCAGGACTGCTCCGCCGAGACCGAGGGCGCGTTCACCGGACAGACCTCCGCAGCAATGATCCGCGATGTCGGCGCGCGATCCGTACTTATCGGGCATTCAGAACGGCGTCACGGATTGGGTGAGACAGACTCGATCCTCGTCCGCAAGGTCGAGCGGGCCGTTGAGTTCGGCCTGATTCCGGTGCTCTGCGTTGGGGAGACGCTCGCCGAGCGGGAGGCCGGGGCCGCCGATGCGGTCATTTTGGCCCAGCTCCACGGGTCGCTCGCCGGGCTCGCGGAGGAGAAACTCGGTTCGCTGGTCGTGGCCTACGAACCGGTCTGGGCGATCGGAACCGGTCGGACGGCCTCGCCCGAAGACGCAGCGGCGGCGCACCGCACGGTTCGTCGGACGCTCGGGGCCATGTATAGTGCTCGATTCTCCGAGTCGGTCCGGGTGATCTACGGCGGCTCGGTGAACGCGAAGAACGCAGCGGAGCTCTTCCAGCAGGAGGAGATCGACGGCGGTCTGGTCGGCGGCGCGTCTCTCAAGGCGGCCGACTTCCTCGCCATCGTCGAAGCCGCGGCGGCGCGTTGCCAACAGTGACCGGCAGACCGGTCGCCGGAGCGGAAGCCCCGTTCCGGCCGATGGAAGCGACCCGATGAGCACCTTCTTCTTCATCCTGACCTTTCTCTTCATCATCGTCTCGATCGCCCTCGTGCTCATCGTGCTCGTGCAGCGACCGCAGGGCGGTGGCCTGTCCGGCGCGTTCGGCGGCGGCGGCGGCACCGACACGGCGTTCGGTGGCCGCACGGGCGACGCGCTGACGGTGGCGACGATCGCGGCGTTCACGATCTACGTGCTGATCGCGATCGGCCTCAACATCACGGGCAACCTGATGCTCGAGTCGAGCGCCGAGCCGGCTGCGGAAGTGACCGCGACCCCGGGCACCGAGCCCGCTCCGACGACCGACGGCACCGCGCCGGCCACGCCTGCGCCGCAGCCGGGCGCCATCACCAGCCCGGACGGGGCGCCGATGCAGACGCTCACGCCGGAAGAGGTCGCCGAGATGACCGCTCCGACGCCGACGCCGACCGCGACGCCGACGCCTGCTCCCGCGCCGGTCGAGCCGACGCCCGCCCCGGCGAACCCGGGCTGAGCATGATTCGTTCGATGACCGGATTCGGTGCGGCCGCCGCGGAAGCGGACGGCTGCCGTTTTTCGGTCGAGGTCAAGAGCGTCAACAACCGGTTCTTCAAGGCGACGATCCGACTGCCGGAGGAACTCTCGACGCTCGAGACCGAGCTCGAGACCGCGGTGTCGAAGCGCCTCGCGCGCGGCAGCGTGATGGTGCTCGTCCGCTTCGTCCCCGGCGGATCGGTCGCGGCGGTCGAGGTGAATCCCGACGCGGCGCGCACCGCGCTCAACGCGCTGATGGCGGCGCTGCCGAACCATCTGCGCGACCGCGCGACCGTCGACCTCGGCGCGCTGCTCGCGGTGCCCGGCGTGCTGCGCACCGACGGCGTCGAGCGCGTCGTGGCGCTCGCGCGGCCGGTGGTGATGCGGCTGCTCGACGAGGCCTGCACGCGCGTCGTCGACATGCGCACGCGCGAAGGCGAGGGCATCCTTCGCGAGCTCGCGCGCTTCGGCGATGCGATCGAGACGGCGCTGGCCGCCGTCGCCGCGCGCGCGCCGCAGTCGACGCAGGCCTTCCAGGAGCGCCTGCGCACGCGGATGAACAACCTGCTCGCCGAAGTCGGCGCGACCGCCGCCGACTCGGATCTCCTGCGCGAGGTCGCCGTCTTCGCCGAGCGATCGGACGTCGCCGAGGAGGTCGCGCGCCTGCGCGGGCACCTCGTGCAGTTCCGGCAGGTGATCGCGCCGTCGCACGCGGAGCCCGCGGGCCGCACGCTCGACTTCCTCGCGCAGGAGATGCTCCGCGAGGCGAACACCATCGCGAGCAAGTCGCAGGACGTCGAGATCGCGCGCCGCGTGGTCGAGATGAAGACCGCGATCGACCGCATCAAGGAACAGGCCGCGAACGCGGAGTGACGCCGTGCGCGAGCCCGAATCCGACGACGGCGAGCAGAAGCCACTCGAGGAATCCGCGCCGGCCGGGCGCGAGCGCTTCCACTCGCGCGAGCTGACGAAGGTGCTCTCGAACTGGGATCTCGGCGTGATCCACGAGATCCGCGAGTATCGCCGCGGTTCGCGCCGTTCGCCGAAGATCCGCATCTTCGCGGAGAAGGGAAGCTTCCTTCTCAAGCGCAAGGCCGGCGGCCAGCGCGAGGACCGCGCGCAGCGATGCCACGAGCTGCAGCTCGACGCCGAGCGCGGCGGCGTGCCGCTCGCGGCGCTCGTCCCGAGGCGCAGCGGCGGCACGCTTCTCGCGTTCGACGCGCGGCTCTACGAGTGCTTCCGCTGGGTGCCGGGGTCGCGCTACGCGCGCAGGGCCGGGCAGGCGCGCAACGCCGGCATCGCGCTCGCGCGGCTTCACGGCGCGTTCATCGGGAAGGGCGATCTCGCGGAGCTGCCCGAGGGCGGCTTCTCCGACACGGGAACCGTGCGGACGCAGCTCGAGCGTGCGATCGAGCGCGTGCGCGAGCGCGACGAGCCGGATTCCGCCGAGATCGACGCGGTCGCGTCGCGGCTGCGCGGCGTGCTCGACCGCGCGGAGGCGAAGCTCGTCGAGCGCGGCCTTCCGCTCGAGCAGCCCGAGGTGTGCCACGGCGACTTCCACTCGGGCAACACGCTCTGGAACGAGGACACGCTCGCGGCCGTCATCGACTTCGACAGCGCGCGCCGCGAGCCGCACGTGGCCGAGATCGCGAACGCGCTGCTGCACTTCGCGATGCGCCCGCGGCGCGACGACGCGCCCGAGACCTGGACGGTCGCGCTCGAGCCCGACTGTCTCCGCGCCTTCATGCAGGGATACGTCGCGTTTCCTCCGAACGACCCGACCCGGATGGCGCCGATGATCCCGTGGCTGATGCAGGCGGCGATGATCGCCGAGACCGCGACGCCGATCGCCCGCGAGGGCGATTTCGCGGGGATCGCGCCGATGCCGGTCCTCCGCTACTCCGCCGCGGTGTGCGAGTGGATCTCCCAGCGTTCGCGCGCGATTTCCGCGCTCGCCGATTCGTGAGCGGCGCCGCATCCGCTACGCTCCGGGCGTGGACGCGCTCGCCGCCATCGTCTCGCTCGCGCTCGCCCAGCAGGCGAAGCCCGATCCCGACGCGATCCTGCTCCAGCGGCAGGCCGCGCGCGGGCAGCTCGTGAAGCAGCAGATCGAGCCGCCCCGGCTTCCGTCGGACGCCGACCTCGCCCGCATCGAGGTCTCTCCCGAGCTCGTGCGGCTCGCCCGCGCGCTCGACGGCGAGAACCACGCCGAGAGGAAGGCCGCGCGCGAGGCGATCGTCGCGCGCCGCGCCGCACCCGACGAACTCATGGCGCTGCTCCTGCGGCGCGATCTCGGGAACGAGTCGCGCAACGCGCTCGTGTCGATTCTCCGCGACCGGATCATCACCGCGCCGCGCGGCGCGCTCGGGATCCGCATGGAGGGCTTGCCCGATCCGAACGGCGGCGTGCGCATCAGCGGACTCGTCGAGGGCATGCCTGCGGAGCGCGTGCTGCGCGTCGAGGACGTGGTCGAGAGCGTGAACGGCACCGACCTCCTCTCGCAGGCGGATCTGATCCGTTCGGTGCAGTCGCTGCCGCCGGGCGCCGAGGTGACCCTGCGCGTCCGCCGTCCGCGCCGGGACGAGGCCGGCAAGCCGGTGCTCGAGGCGGACGGTCGGCCGGCGTTCGAGCGGAGCGAGGTGCAGCTGCGGCTTGGCTCGACCGAGGACCTCGAGCAGCGCGATCCGCAGCAGGGCGCGGCGGTGAACGCGCTGAACTCGGTGTCGATCGAGCGGCAGATCCTCGCGGCCGAGGCGGCCAAGCGCTTCCTTCCGCAGCCGCGGCGCGTCGAGTTCCCCGACCGCGCGCGGGCGGCGGCCGAGCAGCGGCCCGCGCCGACGGTCGATTCGCTGCGGAAGATGCTGATGGAGTTCCAGCTCGGCGGCGGCGACGACGGGCTCGTGAACGGGTTCCGCGTCAGGCTCGACGCGATCGCCGCGCGGCTTGCGGCCGGAGAGAAGCGGTTCGTGAAGGAGGAGCTCGAGGCGCTCGAGACCGAGCTGCGCGGAGCGTTGGAAGAGGAGTAGCCGCGGCCCGCCGGGCCGGATCAGGCGAGCGGATTGCGGAAATGCTCGTTCTGGATCGGCACCACGACCTCGAGCACGTGCTGCAGGATCTCGGCGGGCGAGCCCATCGCGTTCACCTCGCGCACGATCGACTTCGGATAGAAGTCGAGGACCGGCCGCGTCTCGCGCTCGTACACCTCGAAGCGCCTGCGGATGACCTTCTCGTCCGCATCGTCGATGCGGTTCTCCTTGAGCGCGCGGCGGCGCATGCGCGTCACCATCTGCTCGATGTCGGGGCAGACGAGATGCAGCACGGTGAGGACCTCGAGGTACTGCTCGAGGTGCTTCGCCTGGTTCACGTTGCGCGGAATGCCGTCGAGGACGAGCAGGTCGACGTTCGGCTTGTAGATCGAGAGCACCGTCTGCGCGTGCATGTTCTGGCGCCACATCTCGATGGTGAGCTCGTCGGGAACGAGCTCGCCGCGCGAGCTGAACTCCATGAACTTGCGGCCGAGGTCCGACGCCATGTCGAGCGAGCGGAACACGTCGCCGCAGGCGAGGTGGTAGAAGCCCGGGACCTTGCCGAGGATCTTGCCCTGCGTGCCCTTGCCTGCGCCGGGAGCGCCGAAGAGAAGCACGGTCTTGTAGCGGCGAGCGGGTGCGGGATTCGACGACATGGGTGCCTCCGGCGTGGCCGCCCTGCGCGGCGGGGGAGAGGGTAGATCGGATGGATCGGGCGGGGGGTTGAGGCGGATCGCGCGGCGTGAAAATGGCCCGGGAACCCGCGAGGCCGCTGCTACACTCGCCCCATGGCGCTGCCCGAGAAGCGATGGGTGCTGACGGAGACGGCGGGTGCCGCGCGCGATCGTGCAGAACGTGCAGAAAGTGCGCGTCCGACCGGCGAGGACCTCGTCCAGCGGCTGCTTCGGGCGCGGGGCCTCGGCGCAGGCGAGCGCGACGCGTTCCTCAATCCGGACCTTCGGCAGATGGCGCATCCGTCGGCGATGGCGGGCATGCGCGAGGCGGCCGAGGCGATCCTCGAGGCGGTGGCGGCCGGGCGGCGCATCGCGATCTACGGCGACTACGACGTCGACGGCGTGATGGCGAGCGCGATCGTCTGGCACATGCTGAAGGCGATCGCGCCGGCGTGCGACCTGCGGATCTACATCCCGCACCGCATCGAGGAGGGCTACGGCCTCAACGCCGACGCGCTGCGGTCGCTGCGCGCGCAGGGCGTCGAGCTCGTGGTGACCGTCGACTGCGGCGTGGCTGCGCCCGACGAGGCGCGCGTCGCCGCGGAGATCGGGCTCGAGCTTGTCGTGACCGACCACCACGAGCCGAAGGCGAGCGGCGAACTGCCGGTCGCGCGCGCGGTCGTGCACCCGCGCATCGGCGGTACGGCCGCGGGCGGCTTCGGCGAGCTCTGCGGCGCCGGAGTCGCGTGGAAGCTCGCGTGGATGCTCGGCGAGATTCACGGCGGTTCGGCGCGACTGCCCGAGGTGCTGCGCAACCGCCTGCGCACGCTGCTGCCGCTCGCGGCGATCGGAACGATCGCGGACGTGGTGCCGCTGCGCGGCGAGAACCGGATCATCGTCGCGCGCGGGCTGCTCGAGGTGCGGCGGACGGGGATCCCCGGGCTCGACGCGCTCCTGTCCGCGTCGTGCGGCGAGGATCCGATCGACGCCGAGAAGGTGGCGTTCCGGATCGCGCCGCGCATCAATGCCTGCGGCCGCATGCAGCATGCGAACGAGGCGGTCGAGCTCGTGACCACGGCGTCGCGGGCGCGGATCGCGGAGATCGTCGCGCTCACCGAGCGGCTGAACGCCGCGCGGCGCGAGGAGCAGGACGCGATCTTCGCCGACGCGAGCGCGCGGCTCGCGGAGGCGACGCGCGACGGCGCGCGGCCGCGCGGGATCGTCCTCTCCGACGAGTCGTGGAACCTCGGCGTCGTCGGCATCGTGTGCTCGAAGCTCGTCGAGCGCTTCGCGTGCCCGGCCATCCTCTTCACGCGATCTCCGGACGGCGGATACAAGGGTTCGGGGCGGAGCCTCGCGGGCGTCGACCTGCACGAGGTCCTCGGCGAATGCGGCGAGCATCTCGCGGGATATGGCGGACACGCGATGGCGGCCGGCGTGCGTGCGGCTGATTCCGCGCAGGTCGAGCGGTTCCGCGAGGCCTTCGTCCGCGCCTGCGACGCGCGGCTTCCCGCGTCCGAGGAACAGCGTCCGGTACTCGAGGTCGACTGCGAATGCGAGCTCGCGGAGCTCGACATCGTGTCGCTCGAGGCGATCGAGCGGCTCGCGCCCTGGGGCCGCGAGAATCCGAAGCCGCGGCTCGTGGTGCGCGATGCCGAGGTCACCGACCTGCGCATCTTCGGGAAGTCGCAGCAGCACCTCGAGCTCACGCTCCGCCACGAGGGCGCGCGGAAGGGTTTCCTCCGCGCGCAGCGGTGGGACGGCGCGTCGCTCGCGGCGACGATCGCGCGCAGGTCGCGCATCGATGTCGTGCTCGAGCCGGAGATCAGCACCTTCCGCGGCGTCGCCGAGGTGCGCGCGCGGCTCCTCGACCTCGGGCCGTCCGGGTCTGCGGCGAGGCTCTTTCCGGAATCGGTCGCGGGAGGCAGGGCATGAACGACTCGAGCGCGTTTCCGACGACGCACGCGATTTGGATCGCAGCGCGCCTTTCCGAAGGCGCGGAGGGCCGGGCCGAGGTGCACGGCCATGTGATGCGCCGCTACGCCACGCCGCTGCGCGACTATGTGGCAGGCTCGTCGCTGCGCGCGCTCGACGACGCGGACGCGCTCGTCAACGGGTTCTTCGTGTCGCGGCTTTCGCGCGAGGACTACCTCGCGAAGTGGCAGGAGAGCGGCCTTCCGCTGCGGCGCTGGCTCGTGAACGGGCTGCTCCTCCATGCGCGCGAACGCATGCGCGAGCTGCGCAGGAGTTCGGGCGGCTGCGAGGGCTGCGCGTGCGCGGGGCCGTGCGATCCGGTCGAGGCGATCGCGCTCGAGCCGAGCGCGTTCGAGCGCTTCGAGCGCGCCTGGAGCCGCGCGCTGCTCGGCGACGCGTGCGCGCTCGCGCAGCGCGAGCTTGTCGCCGAGGGCGACGGCGACGCGTGGGAGGTCTTCCGGCGGCACTATCTCGACGGGCTCGAGTACGCCGACATCGGCCTGCAGCTGCGGATCACCGCCGCCGAGGCGCGCACGCGCGCCCGCCGCGCGAGCTACCGCTTCGAGCGCGCGCTGCGCGGGCTCCTCGAGGACGAAGGCGTCGCCCGCGACGACCTCGACGAGGAGATCGCGTGGCTGATGGAGGTCTCGGGGAGGTAGGGGGGGTGAGCGTGGCGCCTCATGCCGTGCGCTTCGCGGCGCGGGACGCGCCCCGCGGCTTCGCGCGGATCTGCACATCGACGCCCGCGCGCGCGAGCAGCACGATCAGCGAGTCGGTGCTGAAGCGGTCGAGGCGATTGCCGACGAGATGGCAGATGCGCGGCTGGGTCACGCCGAGTTCCATCGCGGCACGCCGCTGGCTCCAGCCGCGCTCCTTCAGGACATCCTGAAGATGCATCATCAGGTGCGAGCGCACATTCATCGCCATCGCCTCGGCCATGGTCGGTTCGAGATCGAACCACACGCTGTGCACATAGTCAGCGGGGTCGGTGGAGATCTCGAGCACGCGCCTCTCGCTCGCGGACGAGCGCGCGGTACCTCGCGCGGCCGAGCTCGAGGTCTTGCCTCGGCGTGGCTTGGGACTTCTTTTCGAACGCGTGGAGGATGTAGATCGCTTCATGGAACCTCGCCACAAACAGAACTCGGAACGCCCGCGCGCCCGCGACGCGGATCTCGCCAACGCCCGAGCCAACCGAGGACATCGGCTTCCAGTCCGGCGGCATGCGTCCGAACTGCAGATCCTGGATGTCCTTGCCGACCTTTGACCGGGCGGACTTGGGAAACCCCGCGATGTCGCCCTGGCTCGTCGCGAGAAACACGGCAGGCTTCGGATCGACCGGGTGCATGATGATATCTGTTTGTATATCACCCGCAACGGGTCACGCGCCGTCGCATGCAGGGGAGCGCGAGGCTACAGCCGGCTGCGCGCGCATCGCGTCCGTTCGACCGAGTTCCACGCGCCTACAGTCGATTGCGCTTTCGCCTGTTGCGCGCCCATCCGTGCGTCGGTGGACAAGTCGGCTCGGGTTCGGCTAGAACGCGCGCCGATGACGATTTCCGCAGAACAGGCCCGGCGACTTGGAAAGTCGGTGATTCGTCCGGCCTCGGGATCGTCGCGTCGCCGGACAGGGGCGTTTCTCGCACTTTTTCTCGCAGGTCTTTCGTCCGCAACCGTCTCCACTGGTCTATCCCTCGGCGCGGACGCAGTCTCGCCGCCGCGCGAGGAGAACCAGATGAAGACCAGCGCAAAGATGGCGGTCGCGGCGGTGTCGCTCGGAGTCTCTCAGCTCGCATCGGGCCAGTCCGTGCAGTGGCGGGTCAGCGACGGGGGGAACGGGCATTGGTACGAGGCGAGGCCGGTTGCGAACTGGTTCTTTGCAGTGAAGGAGGCTGCTGCAAGAGGAGGGTCTCTCGCTTGCATATCGAACGATGCTGAAAACAGCTTCGTCAGATTGGTCCTGGTCGCGACGCCTGCTGGTAGGGGATATCTCGGGCTCGAGCAACTCCCAAATCAAGCGTCGCCGACTACGGGATGGGGCTGGGCCAGCGGCGAGCCGTATGTGTTTCAGAACTGGACGAATTTCAACGGGAAGCTCGGCTTCGTTGCGCCAGATGACACGCCCTGCAACACACCTCCGATTCTCGTCGAAGATGGCCAGGCCGATGTTGGAATGATTGAGCGGGACGGACGGTGGGACGATATGGAGCGGGATCAACTGCCCTGCAACACTCCATGGTCACACGCAGCGATCATCGAATGGTCCGCCGACTGCAACAACGACGGCATCGTCGACTACGGCCAGTGCCGCGACGGATCGCTGCCGGACTACAACGGCAACAACATTCCTGATTGCTGCGAGCAGGGAACGCCCTGCACCGTGGGCAACTATCCCGTTCAGTGGCGGATAGAGAATGGGGGGAGTGGCCATTGGTATGCCGCGGTGCCAAGCGGTCCTTTGCCGTGGGATGCAGCGCGTGCAGCAAGCATGGCGCTCGGCGGCGATCTCGTCACCATTACGTCAGTCGGCGAATCGGATCACGTCTGGCCGATTGTGGATCAGCCGAAGCACTGGGCCTTTCCTGGCATGCCGATGGGGCCGTGGATCGGCGCATTTCAGGGGCCTGACGGTCCAGAGCCTACTGGCGACTGGCGCTGGGTGAGTGGCGAGAGCTTTGTGTTCGAGGAGTGGAGCGAAGACAACCCAAACAACAACTGTGCGGGTGGCGCGGAAGGCTATGCACACTACTGGGGCACATGCTGCTTCGGTCGCGGAAGAAACTGGAACGACTTCCCGATTGCGGGGTGCTATGGCTCGCAGCCGCGTTCTTTCGTCGTCGAATGGTCCGCCGACTGCAATGCCGACGGGATCGTGGACTACGGCCAGATCCTCACCGGCCAGTTTGCCGACGCCAACGCGAACGGCGTCCCCGACATCTGCGAGGCCTACGAGGTTCCTGCGGAGTTCAGCACGATCCAATCCGCCATCGACGCGGTCCCCGCCGGCGAGTACGGACTCGTCGCCGTCGCTGCCGGCGTCTACAACGAGTCCTTCTCGCTGAACGGAAAGAACGTCCTCGTCCGCGGCGCGGCGGGCGGCGCGACGATCCTCGACGGCGCGGGCCTCTCGACCTCGATCGCGCGCTTCACCGGCGGCGAGCCGGCGACCGCGGGACTCGAGAGCCTCGTCTTCCGCAACGCGACCTCGGGCAGCGTCCCGCACAAGGGCGCGGCGTATCGGGTCGGCGGCGCGGT
>Ga0315906_10008739_pt1 | contig 12112 bp, 13 predicted proteins | sample LakEriMetagenome_4_FD_203526 | JGI IMG/M metagenome (GOLD analysis project Ga0315906, IMG submission 203526) | Freshwater fungal communities from buoy surface, Lake Erie, Ohio, United States - Buoy 2 MA122 | ecosystem: Environmental > Aquatic > Freshwater > Lake > Lake biofilm | place: USA... | reverse complement strand
GAAGTCGGTGTCGTTGGCACGCTGCGCGATGCGCAACTGATCCACCGCAGCCACGGCAGAGCCGAGCAACACGAAGCGCTCGGCGGCAGCACGATGGGCCTCAGCGCGATGCTCCAGCTTGCCCTGCGCTTGCGCCATCAATTGCCACAGCCGTGCATCCGAGCGCCAGACGACCAGCTGGTCCTTGAGCAACGCTGCGGCCTCGGCCGACTGGCCCGCAGCGATCAGGGCTTCGGCACGCACGCGCACCAGGGCACGGGAATCTGGGAACTGCCGCCAGCCGATCAAAATACGGATGCGGCTTTCCGTGGAGCGTGCGCGCACGTGCGAGCGCCTCTTCAAAGCGGGGCCAGTCCCGTTGTGCAGCCGCAATGCTGGCCAAACCGAACCAGGATTGCGACTCAGCCTGCGGATTGTCGGCCAGGTACTGCTCGGCTGAAGCGCGCGCCACCCTGCGACCATCCACGCTTTCATCGGCTGTGGTGCGCAGCCGCGCACGCAGTAGCAAATACTCGAACGAATCCGGGCGCTGGCGATAACGGGTTTCGCGCAAACGGGCTTGCATATCCGCGATGCGCTCACCGGTGACCGGGTGCGTGCGCATGTAGACCGGCGCATTGGTTTCGTAGAAACGGCTGGCCAATTGCAGTCGGTTGAAGAACGAGACCATCGATTGCACATCGAAACCCGCTTGGCGGAGCATCTCGAAGCCCACCCGGTCAGCTTCGCGCTCTGCATCGCGCGAAAACGAGAGCATGTTCGAGCGCGACAGCTGGTCACCCAGCATGACGCCGCCCATGGCCGCCTGCGGATTGGAGCGCGCCGCAAGCAAGGCCAGGATCATGGTCGCCATGGAAACCATGGAGATCTGCTTTTGCTGAGCCAGCATGCGGGCCACATGCCGCTGGGTCACATGCCCGATTTCATGCGCCAGCACCGAGGCCAGCTCCGATTCGGATTCCGACGCAATGATCAGGCCACTGTGCACCCCGATGAATCCGCCAGGCAGGGCAAATGCGTTGATCGCACCATCATCGACTGCGAAAAACTCGAAGACATGCCCTGCCGCGGCGGGGGTGGCCATGAGGGGGGCTGCCACACGGTTCAGGTAATCGACCAGTTCGGCGTCGTCCAGATAGGCCGAGTCTCGCCGGATCTGACGCATGATCGATTCGCCGAGTGCGCGCTCCTTGGCGGGCGAAAGCTCGTCGCCCGACGCATCGCCCAGCTTGGGAAGATTGTCGATCTGGGCGAGCGCCGCTGGCGGCGCCAGAGCAAGCGCCGCACAAAGCGCCGCCGCACACCAGCGCACAGAGCGGGAACGTGGCCGAAGATCAGTGGTCATGACGCTATGATAGGCCGACCCTCAGCGCCCTCTACGCGCCCGCCACCGTGAAGATGTAAGCCCGTGCAACCAAGCCCCCCTTCCTCTGCGCCTGGCTCACGCCCTGCGCCCAGCCGTACAGACGTCCCGCAATCCGTCGCCACACCCGAGCAACCCGCCGACAAGGCAGCTCATTCAGGGCTGACGCATTTCGATGCCGCCGGCCAGGCCCACATGGTCGATGTGGGCGATAAGGCCATCACGCGCCGTGTGGCCGTTGCAAGCGGTCGCATCCTGATGTTGCCCGAGACCCTGGCGCGGGTACGCGAGGGCACGGCAAAGAAAGGGGACGTGCTGGGCATTGCCCGCATTGCAGCGATTCAGGGTGCCAAACGCACCGCCGACCTGATTCCCTTGTGCCACCCGATTGCGCTGACCCGCGTGGCCGTAGACCTTCAGATCGATGCAGACGCCTGCGCGGTGCAATGCACCGCCACCGTCGAATGCGAGGGTCGCACCGGTGTGGAGATGGAAGCACTCACCGCCGTGCAGGTGGGGCTACTCACCGTGTACGACATGCTCAAGGCCGTGGACCGCGGTATGACCATCACCGACGTGAAGCTGCTGGAAAAGCACGGCGGCAAGAGCGGCGAGTGGGTGCGGGGCTAGCGGGTACTGACTTGCGCGTCTCTCGCTCACCCTGCGAGCTTGTTTTCTTGGTTCCGAGCCGGCGCATGCACCTCGAGTGTGGGCTCGGCTGAAGATGCTCTGCGACTGAGAAATGAGCTCTGCGCCTCAATAACAGTGCACCGGTTTGTCCCCGATCCCTAGGTTATTCGCGCGATCGGGTAGGCACTTGGCCGTGTACACTGGCACTGCCCCATCCAGCGGATCCGTGCGGCTGGCATCGCCTAACGGGTCTCCAACCGATGGATCGTAGCCACTCGGATTGTCGAGACGTTCAGAGGCACCCGCCTCACACACCAGAGCGGCAATATCCCTGAGCCACACCTCAGGTGCTTGGCACGAGATGACCGCGACCTGTGCCTGAGCCGCGGCCGCGATGAATATGGGCAACCCGATGGCGGCCGCCCGGATCGATTGGATGATGGTCATAACGCTCCCTCCGACCACGATCTTGGGGAGCGGGGAGCGAGTACGCATTGAGGCTGGTCATCGAATCCGACGAGCCTCACTCGCCTGCGAACGGAGACCGCCGAATCGACAGTCCTCTTACTCGGTGAACACGGCGTCGCGCTTTTTACTCACAGCTGGGAGCACCGTAAACGTCCACGCCCCAGGAGTTTCATGACCGTCAGCGTCGCGACATTGTCGCGTGCACAACCTCGATGAAGCCGGAGAGCTTCCAGCCCGACTGATATCGGAGCGTGCCTGGCACCTCATGCGGGCATCATGCGCGACGCCGCATGGCGGCAATGCCAACCATCCCAAGGCCAAGCAGGGCGATGGATGCAGGCACTGGCACCGCAACTTCGGAAATCAGATAGTCGACCAAGTATCCATCTGGATATTCCGCTGTAGCTTCGAATAGCCCGCCGTACAAGTTGAAGCGGTCTTCTCCAACGAGAAAACCCATTCCATTGATATTGAACTCGTACAGACTGAACTCAGTGTTGAACGTCATCCGGTTATCAAGCGGGTACCCGTCCACAATCGTCGTGCCAATGGGAACCAAGCCAGTAATTGCAGCGCCGTTGCGGGTTCCGCTGATGCCGGTGATCTCGAAATACGATGGATCGCCATTCACGAAATCAGCCGTCAGCACCCCTTGGAAGGAGATCTGCGGATCGCTGCTTGAATACGAAAAATTAAATTGGGTGGCATGCGCAGCGGCTGCAGCCAACCCGAGTATCAGTCCGATAACGGTGTAAAGCGCTCTCATCTTGCTCTCCGACAGTGTTCGCGAGCCCAAAGCAACCGAAGGCCGGATGGCGGATTCGGGCACCTTGGGATATTGAGCGTGTACAGAGCAAGCTTGATGCCAACCGGGAGAAAAGCTCTTGAATCCTCGGCTTATAGTCAAAGCAACCGCCCATTTGGGCATTCGCTGTTCAATCCGTCGATATGACGAAAATCACTTTTGACTCACCGTGATCAATCGAGCTTTGCGCCAGACGCCTTGACGACCTTGGACCATTTCGCGATGTCGTCTTTCAGAATCGCCCCGAATTGCGCGGGCGTGGTGGCAAAAGGCTCGGCACCGGCTGCATTGAATTTTTCGATCACATCCGGTGAGCGCAGCAGTTCATTGATGTCGGCATTCATCTGCCTGACCACTGCAGCAGGCGTGCCGCCAGTGGCAAAGAATCCGAACCAGGGCGCCACATCGAAGCCCGGATAGCCAGATTCAGCAATGGTGGGAATGTCGGGAAATCCTGCCGAACGCTTGGCGCTGGTCACGGCAAGCGGGCGTACCCGCCCATCACGGATAAATCCAGCTGCCGAAGGCAGGCTCGTGAACACGGTCTGAATTTGCCCGCCGATCAGATCGGTCATGGCAGGTGAAGCGCCCCTGTAGGGAACATGCAGGAGCTTGACACCTGTTGTTGCGTTGAACATTTCGCCGAGCAGGTGATTGACCGAACCGTTGCCTGCAGAGCCGTATGCGACGCTCTGGCGTCGAGAGAGGTCCACGAGTTCGCCGAGGGTCTTAACCGGCAGCGACGCGTTGACCAGCACCACAAATGGCAAGACAGCCAGCGTGGCTACCGGCGCGAAATCCTTTTCGGGATCGAATGGCAGCTTGGCATACAGCGCGCCGTTGATCGCATGGGTGCCCACATAGCTCATGAGCAGCGTGTAACCATCAGCCGGTGCACGGGCCACCTCCTCCATGCCGATGTTGCCACCCGCACCCGCTTTGTTTTCAACCACCACCGGCTGACCCCAGCGGGCGGCAAGCTTGGTGGCCATGATGCGTGCGAGCGCATCAGACGCGCCGCCTGGTGTTTGCGGCACAACGATGCGCACAGCCTTGGTTGGGAAGGCCTGGGCGTGCCCGGCCACGGGTGACAGCAGCGTGAACGCCGCGATGAGTGAAGCGAAGATGCGCATCATGAACGGACTCCTGAAAATGGGTGCCTGTTGATCCAGGCCCGGGCAACTATCTGCAGGCTGGACAGCCTGCGCAACACTGATGACATGACCCGACAGGCGCAGCACGAGTACGCAACAGGCCGAGGAAAGTCCGAGGCAGTGGTCATGATGTCACCGCATTTCGGGCCAATACATTGAGCACCCGGAATGGCAGCACCGACACATCCAGACAGGCCGGACCGGGCGCGTCGATGTCGATGATCCGCGCGCACAGCTTGCCGGCTCCTGCGCGAAAATGATTTTTGCCCTTCACCAGCAGCAAACGCTCCTGTGCAAGGTCGATGCCATGCAGCCGATAAAACGCCGGGTCGATCGCAGGGTCCACGCTGGACGTGACAATGATCTTCATGTTGGGGCGCTGTGCGAGTGTCAACACCACTGATTCACCGCATTGCACAGCCAGGCCACCCAGCAGCCCCACCGTGCCACGATAGTCGCCATCCGTAAACAATCGGGCGACCACGTGCACGACTACCGGATCTCCGAACAGCGTGCCATGGGTTGCTCCGATACGGGCCTCGAATGGCACGCCTACCCCGATACGACGCGCATGCGCCACGAGCACCGGGTCAGCAAAGCTGGCCACCACACACGGCACGCGCGGGTCTGCCGCCACCAGGGCTGCCAGCGCAGCGGGCGTATCCGAGGCGCCACCGGAATAGGGGTTGTCGGCAGAATCGTTCACTGCGATGAGGCCGGGCTCGGCACTGGTCAGAGCCCGTGCAATACCCTCGGAAGCCGAAGGCAGGCTCACGAAAAATGCGGTGCGCTCGGCCCGCAGAGTCGCAACGAGCGTCGCCGCGACCTGCCTTGCAAGTGCCCCGTCTGGATCCTGATCGGCGCGGGTGTACACCATGACACTGGCACCGGTGTGCAGCGCATCGACATACGGAAATCCCCCCAGCACCGACGCGCAGAGCACCCCCGGTTCACTCTCCATCCGCATGGCCGCTTCCTGCAGCCTGCGCATCGGGCCCTCGGATGTGCGCATGTTGATACTGGGCAGCAGGATGCCTGTGTTCACCAGGCACGCGTGCGTGCGCAGGCCTTGCTCCACACAAAGCACCAGGCGCTCCAACGTGCGCGCAGCGAGCTCGCTCATATCCAGATGAGGATGGGTGCGATAACTGGCACCCAGCGTGAGCAGGGGGCCGATTTCATCCGGCAAATTGCCGTGCATGTCGAAGGTTGCCGCAAGAGGCACGTCGGGACACTGCTCGCGGATCGCACGCAGCAGATCCAGATCGGGGTGCGTGCGGGTGTGCGTGATCGCCGCTCCGTGCAGGCTCAGATAGATCGCATCCAACGGCCCCTCAGCGAGGGCCGCTCGAAGATCGTTCATCACTTCGCTGAAGAATGCATCGAACAGCGTGTCGTCAATCGGCCCGGAGGGAATTGCACTGGCACAGCGCGAGATCACGAGCGCCCAGTCCGGGTGGCGTGCGCGAAACTCAGGCAACGCAGCGAGTTCCCAGACCGTGCCCGCGGCGCGCTGCACTGCGGCTTCGCCCCTCACCCACTCAGTGCGCTCGAATGCAGCACGATCAGCCGTCAATGGACCAAAGGAATTGCCTTCGTAAGACAGGCGCGCAATGAACAGGCGACGCCCCTGTGGTCTGTCCATGCGCATCGAGCTTATTTGGAGCTGGGGTCTTTGGTCGGCAGGTCCGTGGTGACGAGTGCGTACACCACTCCATCTCTGAGGAGCGGCACCGTGCGGGTCTTCATCCAGATGTCGCCGCCACCGGCATCGAAATACGGTTCGGTCCAGGTGCTGGTCTTGGAATCGCGTGCTGGCACGAGCCAAGGCTGGCTGTCGATGCCATAAGTTTTATCGTCTATCAGGTTCGAATCAGCGTAACCCACACCCTTCTTGAACACATATGGACTCGTGGTGGCCTTCAGGCTGGCATCAAGCAGCGTGACTGTGCTGCCAAAAAAGCTGGGGTTGCTGCTCAGGTAAGCGCGAATGCGGGCGGGCAACTCAGCCGGCACGATGGGCCTTGCATTCAGGTCCCTTGCAAAAGCATCCAGTGCCTGCTCAACCCCTTCCTCCTCGGAATCACCACCACCGCACGCGGCAAGCGGCAAGGCGCACAAGGCCGCCAGGACCAGGCGACGGTTTGAACAGGGGATGCGCTGGGGCGAGCTGATGTTCATGGGGTAGGCGTGAATCATGGTTCCCTAAGGGTGGGCGTCAGACAATCCATGCAGGCTAGCACAGGCCCTTAGGCGCTCGGGATGTTGATGGGCATGACACGGACGGGCAACCAGTTTCCAGCATCGCTCCAAGACATCAGATCAGGGGTCGGCAACAATGTTGGATCACATCAAAGGAGACGCCATGAGTGCCATCGCTTTTGAATTGCCCGCTGATGTACTCGCCGTGCGCGACGCCGTCCTGGGCTTCGTGCGCGCCGAGGTGTTGCCGCGCATGCAACGGCACGCCGACCTGCTGAGCGATGCGCGCAAACTCTACGGGGAAGATGGCGCCTACAGCGAACCGGTGGAGCACCTGATCAAGGAGATCCGCATGGCCTCGGCCCAGGCGGGCTTTTATGGCATGTGCGTCCCCACCGAGCTGGGCGGCGGCGGCCTTGGGCATCTGGCCTACTACACGGCCTGGGAAGCGATCTATCGCACGGTAGGCGGCAATGGTGTGATCACACCCTGGGTGATTGCGCATTGGGCGATTGGCCCCAGTCGACTGCTGGAGCAGGTCACCCCGGAAGCGCGTGAGCGTGTGCTCAAGGGCCTCATGACCGGCGAAACCTCAATGTGCTTCGGGTTGTCCGAGCCCGGTGCGGGGTCCGACGCCTCGATGATCCGGACCAAAGCTGAGCGTACCGACCGCGGCTGGCGCATTTCAGGCCGCAAGCTGTGGACCTCCAATGGGCCCAATGCCGACTGGTGCATCGTCTTTGCCATCACCGATCCCGAGCGTGCTGCAAAGAAAAAAGGGGGTATCAGTGGCTTCATGGTGCCCACCGATGCGCCGGGCTTCGAGGTTGAAAGTGTGGTGAAGCTCTATGGCGCACCAGGCGGCCACGAAGGCGCACTGCTGCTCGACCAGATCGACGTGGAGCCCTGGCAGCTGGTCGGGACCTTGCATGAAGGCTTCAAACTTGCACTGTACGGCGTGTCATTAGGCAGGGTCTATAACTCGGCCCGCGCCGTCGGTCAGGGTCGCTGGGCGCTTGAGAAGGCACTGGACTATGCCAAACAGCGCGAAGCCTTCGGGCAGACCATCTCCCACTATCAGGGCGTGGCCTTTCCCTTGGCCGACTGCGCCACCGAACTGCATGCCGCGCATCTATTGGGGCTGAACGCCGCCATGTTGTTGGACCAGGGCAGCCCGGCGATCAAAGAACTCTCGATGGCGAAGTCTTATTCAGTGCAAGTCGGGCTGCGCGCCGTAGACCGTGCCATGCAAACCCATGGCGGCATGGGCCTGACCAACGAAGTGGGCCTGGTCCATGCCTGGCACGACCTGCGCACCGTGAACATTGCTGACGGGACGAACGAGATTTTGGCGCGCACGATTTCGCAACGGCTGCTGGCCGGGGACACCGAGTTGTAGGCCAAGAGTCGTACTGACCGTTTCTGAAGACCATTATTCCCAGCAGGAAGGCGCAACGTGAGTACCCGTCCCGCACCAGACGTTTCGATGAAACTTAATCAAGAAGAGGCTGAAATTTTGGCGACCTTTGAGGAAGGCAAGCTGCATTCGATTGCCACACCCGACGTGTTGAAGGAGGTACGGCAATCGGCTCAACTCACAACACGCTTGAGAGACAGCAAACCGCGTGTCTCACGTCCCCTTAAGAAAGCCTGACGCGGTCACGCGGCGCCGCAAGCCGCTACACCGTCAATCGTCGCGCCCGCGCGGTCACCGGCCACGCTTCCTGTGCGCGGCCATCGTGCACTGCCCAGACCTCGGTATGCAGCGCCATGGTCGGGCAGACATGAAAGGGCAATCCATACAGCACGTCACCCACGCGGTACTCGCCGGCGCGCGGGGTTTGCAGCACAAGGTGCTCTTCGCTGTGACCCACGGCCACTGCATCTTCCAGCCCGAAGATCGTCACGCGCGGATGCGGCATCTCGGAGGCCACCGATTTATGCCCCAGATCCAAACACAGACGATCTGAGGTGGGCTTGCTGACGACACGGGTCATCAGCACCGCTGCGTGATGCATCTGGTGTGAGGCGCACATGTTCTGCTCGCGCACATCCCAGAGTGCAACCGTCCCGGCGCCCACTTCAACCCCTGGCTCCTTGGCCAGCAATGCGAAGGTGGGCGTGCCGCTGGCCACCATGCCCGGCACGGGCAGACCGGCTGCTCGAATGCGATCACGCAGCGCCCACACCGGCGCGAAGGCCGTTTGTACACCTGCCTGAAGCGCTTGCGGGTCGGCGATGTGCAGGTGTCCGTCATAGGCATGCAAACCCGCCGCCACCACACCCGGCGTACGACAAAGTTCGCGATACAGCTCAAAGGCGGAATCGTCGGGGGCAATGCCGGTGCGATGCATGCCCACATCCAGGTCCAGGTACACCGGAAGCGTCACGCCTGCGGCAACGGCTGCCGCGCCCAGCGCACGCAAAATGCCGGCATCGTCCGTGATCGTGGCAAAGCGCACATGCGGGAATCGTTCCTTGAGGGTAAGCAGTCGCGCGATGTTCGGCCCGCTGGGCTGATGCGCGAGCAGTATGTCCTCACCGCCAGCAGCCGCAGTCATTTCCGCCTCGGCAATGGTGGCCACCTTGAACTTGCTGATGCCGGCGTCGAGCTTCATCTGCACCACCTGCGCCAGCTTGTGGGTCTTCACATGCGGGCGCAATTGGTGCGGGCCGCCAGCCAGTTCCACCATGCGGGCGATGTTTCGACGGATACGGTCGGGGTAGACCAGCACCGTAGGGGTGGGGATTTCAGCAGCGTTGGAGAGGGCGTACCAATTGGTCATACAGTGCTCGGCTAGTTTTGAATGAAATCGGCCCATCGAAAACGTCAAGGACCTCATGGGGATCGTAGCCTAGACTGTCGGCTTTCGTTCCATCCACACATCTGCATTGTCTTCATTCTCTCTAGGCCCGAACTGGTCACGCGTTGAGTGGGTCCTCACCGACGTCGACGACACCATCACCTTGCACGGCCGCCTGCCACCCGAGGCACTGCGCGCGCTCGAGCAACTGCAAGAGGCCGGCATTGGTGTCGTGGCCGTCACGGGCGCCTGCGCGGGTTGGTGCGATCACATTGCGCACGCCTGGCCGGTGAATGCAGTATTGGGCGAAAACGGCGCATTCGTGCTGGAAAAGCACGAAGGTCGCATGACGCTCACCAGCGTGCGCCCTCTTGCCGACGTTCGTGCTGATCAGGCCCGACTGCGCGTACAGATCGAAGCAATGCTGCTCAACGAGCCTGACCTGACGCTCACCCTGGATCAGCCCTACCGTCTGTGCGAAGTGGCGATCGACATTGGGCAAAATCGTGAGCGTGTCGACCCGGAACGGGTGGCCGCGCTACTCGAACGCATTCATGCGCTGGGCGCGCACGCCACCGCCAGCTCGATCCATATCAATGCCTGGTACGGAGAACACTCCAAGCGGGCGACGGCGCTGCGCTATCTGTCGCAGCGCGGCCTGTCAGGCAGCGAGTTGCATCATCGCGTGGGCTGCATTGGCGATTCACCCAATGACCAGGCGCTCTTCGAAGCGCTGCCCTTATCGGTGGGCGTGGCCAACATCCGCAAATACTGGGATCGGTTGCAGCATCGACCCTCTGTGGTGACCGATCTTGAGGGGGGCTACGGGTTTGCGCAGTTTGCGCAAACACTCCTCGCTTTAAGACGCATCTGAACAGCCTGCGTCAGCCCGTTCAAGTCAAAGCGGAATCAGCACTACGGTGACTGGCCAAGGAATGCTGGCTGACCTCACCGAGGGGGCCAGATTGAGCTTGTAACCCAAGGTCAACACCTCGGTTCCTCCGACCGGGTAAATGCGCGGAACCGGTGCCGATTGAGCATTGATCAGCACCGCCTTGCCTTTTTCCAGGCCGTCCACTTCGATGCTCTCCACATCAGGCGAGAGCATGAACTTGATCTGATAGCCGGCGCGCTCATTGGTGTAGATCGTCAGTCGCGACGCATTCCTGACGGTCACGGCCCTGCGGCTGAGATCAGATCGGGCCAGTGGCACCAGAGCCGGCGAGGAATTGCTCTGGATCTTGGCCACTGCACTCACGTTGGCCTGCACCGGCATGGGTTGCTGCATGGTGTGAGGCTGTGCGACAGCCAGCGTCATCATCGACCCCATCATCACGGCAGCTGACAACCTGAGAGCCATGTATAACCAATTCGCGATTTGCTTCATCAGTACGTCACCGTAATGGTCAGGGTATCGCTGTAGTTGCCTGCGGCTGCATTCAGTTGACCGGAGGGAATGCGTCCATACAACGTGAGGCTCGTTGCGTTCGAACTGGTCGCGTTGCCCTTCGGACTTTGAATAGACGCGCTCTGACTCACCGCAGACCCTGTTGTGGCCTCGCCCCAAATGATGGAGTAAGCGGAGTCGGTGAAAACGTTGTAGTTCAGCGTGTTATTTCCGCTCTTCAAGGTGCGCTGACTGAAACTTAGGCTGCTGCCAGTGCTGAGCCCAACAGTGGGCGTTGGCGTGGCCGCTCCGGAACCGGTTCCACCCGAACAGGTCATAGTCAGTGACGCCGCGTTATTCGACAGTGACACTGCGCTCAAGGGATTGTAAGTTCCAAAACTCAGGCTTGCCGAGTTGATCGAGCAGCTGTAATTTTTCCAGCTCTGATTTGCTTGTGCGTGGGCAATTGATGCAAGGGCCATCAGAGCCATTCCCAGCAAAGCTGTCAGGCTGCCAGACGCCAGCGCTTGGCCTTCAAGCCAAAGGGATTGCTTCATCGCGTCACTTCCTTGCAAGTCAGTTTGCCCAGATCAGGCAGGGGATCAGCACTGGGCGTAAAGGCCACATCAACCGCACATCGCTTGCCGCCCACATCAATCTCCACCCGATTCTGAGGTTTCAATCCCACCAGATACAGGCGGCCACCTTCAGCCACATAAAACACTTCGCTATTGCCCTGGAGCCGCGCATTCGCACCGGCTTCAATCGGTACACCGGCCGCGTTCACCACGGTCATCTCGGCGCTCAGCACCCGTTGCACCGGGAACTCAAGCTCCACGCCGCTGCGGAACCATGGCACCGCAGGCAGCTGCAGGACATTCACCCGCGCATCCATCGGCAGGTCCTGTTCGTCAATGCTGATCGAATTTTTCTGGTAGGCAAGCAGGCGCGGCACGATGGCCACGCCATCTTTGTTGGTGCGCGCTACCTCCAGGTTGCCGTTATAAACCCGCACGCCTTCAAAGCCCGGCACACGCACGAGCGCGAAACTGTCGGTACTGCGACGGCTTGCAAATGAATAGCCGCCCATCGAGACAAAGCCACCCTGCACGCCCACCCGCGCTGCGGCCTCACCGCCCGGCTGGGTAGCCACATCGAACGAGTAGGTGCCGACATTGTTCTGATAGCTGGCACCCGCCTGCATGTTGTAGACATCGTCTGCGCGCACGCGATAGCCCCAGCCTTCACCCAGAGGCAACGACTTCTGCAATGAAGTGGAGCCTGTCCAACGCGGCCCAT
>Ga0315906_10008738_pt1 | contig 12114 bp, 9 predicted proteins | sample LakEriMetagenome_4_FD_203526 | JGI IMG/M metagenome (GOLD analysis project Ga0315906, IMG submission 203526) | Freshwater fungal communities from buoy surface, Lake Erie, Ohio, United States - Buoy 2 MA122 | ecosystem: Environmental > Aquatic > Freshwater > Lake > Lake biofilm | place: USA: Lake... | reverse complement strand
AGCGTCCAACACGCAGTCGTGATGATAAACCTTTTGGGGATCGTCCAACACGTAGTCGTGATGATAAACCTTTTAGCGATCGCCCGACACGCAGTCGCGATGACAAACCATTTGGAGATCGTCCTACTCGCAGTCGTGATGACAAACCTTTTGGGGATCGTACGACACGTAGTCGTGATGATAAACCGTTTGGTGATCGTCCTACACGCAGTCGCGATGACAAACCTTTTGGGGATCGTACGACACGTAATCGTGATGATAAACCGTTTGGTGATCGCCCATCTCGTGGTCGCGATGACAAGCCTTTCGGTGATCGTCCGTCACGTGGTCGCGATGACAAACCATTTGGCGATCGTCCAACGCGTAGTCGCGATGATAAACCGTTTGGTGATCGTCCGACACGTAGTCGCGATGACAAACCTTTTGGAGATCGTCCGACACGTAGTCGCGATGACAAACCTTTTGGAGATCGTCCTGCATCGCGTGGAAGCAGAGATTCCTTTGATAAAGGCGAACGCAAACCCTATTCCAAACGCACTTCTAAGTATTCGGAAGGTCCGGCAAGAAGACCTCGTGTACGTTATGAAGATGGAGAACTTCCGCCCTTGCCAAAAGAAATTCGCTTAAATCGTTTTATCGGTATGGCAGGAATCTGTTCTCGTCGTGAGGCAGACGGACTTATTCTTGCGGGTGTAATCAGTGTAAATGGTGAAGTGGCTACTGAACTCGGTATGAAAGTAAAGCCGGGTGATGATGTGCGTTATAACGGGGAGCGTATCCGAAATGAGAAGCCGGTTTATCTTTTATTGAATAAGCCCAAAGATTATATCACGACCGCTGATGATCCGGAAGGAAGAAAGACAGTGATGGAACTTGTTGCCAGTGCCTGTGACGAAAGAATTTATCCGATAGGCCGACTCGACCGAAACACCACCGGATTGCTGATGTTTACCAACGATGGTGACCTGGCGCGATTCCTGACACATCCGTCATCGAAAGTGAAGAAGATTTATGGGGTGGAACTGGACAAGAACTTCAAGGTTGCCGATATGCAGAAAGTGCGGGAAGGTTTAACATTGGAAGATGGCAAGATTGAAGTAGATCAGATTGATTACGATGAAGATGGTCTTGACAAAAAGAAAGTAGGCATCGAAATTCACTCCGGCAAGAACCGTATTGTTCGTCGCATTTTCGAACACCTCGGTTATGAAGTTAAAAAACTGGATCGGGTAATCTTTGCAGGATTAACGAAAAAAGATTTGCCTCGTGGCAGATGGAGATTCCTGAATGAAGCCGAAGTAAATATGATGAAAGTTACAACCGGTGCAGGCAAGAAGCGGGTGAAGAAAGCTCCGAAGGTAGAGTACGAAGATTAATACATAATTGATCTTACGATGTGCGGGAGATATGTGATCATCGAAAAAATTGCTGCTTATGAAAAGCGCTTCAATGCGGTTTCAAAACAGACCGATGTAAATTATCTTCCCAATTATAATGTATCACCGGGGAATTTTGCTCCGGTGATCACCAATAATAAGCCACACGAAATACAATTTTTCAGGTTTGGATTTACGCCGCGCTGGGCGTCCAAACCAATGTATTTGATCAATGCGCGTGCAGAAGGCGATTCCAATAAAGAAGATCGGCCGGATTATCACGGCATTAAAGGAATCATTACCAAGCCCGCATTCCGGCAAGCAATCCGCTCCCAGCGTTGTCTCATTTTAGCCGACTACTTCATTGAGGGAACTATTGTGGAGAAGCTGAAAAAACCCTATCTGGTTTATCTAAAACGCTGGCCAATTGCCATGGCAGGTATATGGGATGAATGGGTGAATAAAGAAACGGGAGAAGTCATTCAGTCGTTTGCCATTATTACAACTCCGGCAAACAGCCTGCTTCAAAAAATACCGCATCATCGTGCTCCATTAGTTTTAGCCGAAGCCGATGAACAACGATGGCTGAAGGCCGAACATCTGAATGAAGTAACTGAGCTGCTGGAAGCTACATCCTCAGAGGGAATGAATGCTTATCCCATTTCACCTGAAATACGACATCCTCAAACAAAAGATATCTCGTTTTTAAATCCTTTAGGGCCTCCACTTATACAGGATATAGAACTCACCGTTGTGCGGGAACTCAAGCTCCAGGGAATGGGAGCGCAGAAGAGAGATGATTTTTCATTGTTTTAATGAGCGAATCTTGAATTTGAATACCTGATCTCTAATAGAAATTGATAAATCACTCTGCGGCCAATCTGTGAAACCTCTGTGCAACTCTGCGGTTAACTACTATAGGAGCAGCAATTCTCACATTGGTAGTTAGCCGGAAAAAGCCGAACTTTGAATGATGAGATATTCCCTTACCCTGCTCGGCATTTTCATTTCCTTCCTCGCTGCAGCTCAAGACTTCACCGTTACCCCCACACAATTAAACTTTGGCGCTGTAACTGAACTTGCTGCCGATAGTCTTCCAGTAACGATCAACAATAATTCCACACACGATCTAACGATTACGGGATACCGCTTTTATACAACTTATGGAAGTCCGGCATTCAGTTGTATTACTCCATTTCCTTTTATTGCGGCAGGAAGTTCCGCTATCATTTATGTGCGTTTTCAGCCACGTCATAATATCTTTCACAATTCTGAACTACTGATCGAGAACAATGGCCGCCGTGGCGCCTTGCGTGTCGACCTGAACGCGCAGGGAAGGTACTCGAACAACTATTACAATGCCAGCGAAAATCTGGAGCAGGAGGCCTTAAAACTTGGACTGAAAAATTTAACCGGCAACGGCTATGTGAATCTGATTTATGGGCCGGCCCGCGACACCATGTTTATGGAAATTGATAATCAGCTGGCAAACGGTCAGGGTGCCACACAAAATACCATTGAATGTGTATACACTGGTCGTCAGGCGGTAGGATATACCGATCGCACAGATTGTCAAACCAACTTTAGTTTCAACACTGAGCATACTTTTCCACAAGGATTTTTTAATAGTCTGGAACCCATGCGTTCTGATTTACACCATTTATTTCCTACTGATGATCTTGCCAATAATGCAAGAGGGAGCTTACCATTTGGTACAGTCAGCAATCCAACCTGGTCGCAAGGTGGAAGCAAAGGAAATAGTGGCACGTTTGAACCTCGAGATGCGCATAAGGGGAGAGCTGCTAGAGCAATGTTATATTTCCTGACACGCTACCAGAATTATCAGAGCTTTGTAACTACTGCGGATGAAAGTTATTTGAAATCATGGCATCAGCAATTTTTACCAAACGCAGTAGAAACTGCTCGTAATAATCGCATTTATGTTGCTCAGGAAAACCGCAACCCTTTTATTGATTATCCGCAGTTTGTAGAACGCATCAGTTCTTTTATCAATACTGCCACTGCGCCGGTAAATTATTCGCTGGATCTGGAAAACGACAGTATTATCATGGGGTTTTTGAATCCTTCTAACAGTGAATACTATCGTTTCTGGATTGTAAACAATGGTAACCAGCCGGTGAATCTGAGTAACTTTAATTTCTCCATTCCATTCTCCTTTGCTTTTACGAATGGGACCGGTAATGCGGTAACGCTACAACCTGGCGAAGCAACAAATCTTGATATACAGAACGGGATGATTCCTCCCGGGCAACTATTTCAGGCGGACCTAACCTTCACCCGCACCTTTGGAACCTCAGCTCAGATAACTGTTCCGGTATTAGCAACTATCAGTTTTACAGGAACTGCAGAAATAAATTCTGACCAATACAAAGTATATCCCAATCCATTTCAGGAATCTATTTGCATTGATGGATTAACCACCGCCGTAGAAACGCAGTTAATGGATCTTTCAGGAAGAGTATTAGTTAAGGGTGTTGGAAATTGTATGGACACTCCTGAATTGCCCGCAGGAACTTATATTCTGAAAAGCAACCATAGCAGTATTATCCACCATTCGGTTGTTATAAAAAATTAAAGCGGCAGGAGTTTTACCAGATCTTCGTACGTGGTAAGGCCTTCGTGTTGCATGGTTAATTTTCCGTTTTTGTAAATCTCGAGAAACGGAATACCATCAATATGTTTTGCGGCGGCGAGTGAACGATTAGCGTCGACATCAATTTTTACCACTTTTACTTTTCCTGCATAATCCTTTTCAACCTGCTCAAGAATCGGAGCCAGCTTTTTACAGGGAGCACACCAGGTAGCATTAAAATCAACCACAACAATGGGAGCGGATTGGGTTATTATAGCATAGTCCTTTTCGTTCATTCCCGCAGCAGCGGGTTTAGCTCCTTCATTGGTAACAAGGGGAAATCCTGAAGACGTCCATTTCATCTTTCCACCCTCCAGATTGTAGATTTTCTTAAAGCCTGCTTCTGCAAACACACTCATAGAAGAGGAGCTGCGGCCTCCCGACAAACAATAAACCAGAATGGTTTTTGAAGGCTCCAGCTTTTTAACCTCAGCAGCAAAAGAGGGATCATTATAATTGATATTCTTCGCGCCTTCGATATGTCCCTCGGCAAACTCTTCCGGAGTTCTTACATCAATTAAATGCACACCGGCAAGACGTATTTTCTTTTCGAAGTCCTGTGCAGGAATCGTTTCCATCAATACAGTTCCCTGCTTTGCGGGTTGCTGACAAGAGGCTGCGAGGACAAAGAAGAAGGAAGAGATAACAAGAAGAATGTGTTTCATTTTATTTAGATGAGGGTAGGTTGGGGTCAAAGGTAAGGCTTGAGTACATTGTAAAGATTTCCGGCAGAGGTTACTCCGGATTGCCGCCATTTGGTTTCACCGTTCTTAATTAGAACCAGAGTTGGCACACCCTGTACCTGATAGGCCTGAGCAGCGGCAGGATTTTTATCGACATCCACTTTCAGAATCGTGAGGGATGCGCCGGTCATTCCTTTCAACTCCTTCAAAACAGGAGCCATCATTTTACAAGGCCCGCACCACTCAGCTGAAAAATCTACCAATACCGGCTTTCCGGAGTTCAATAATTCCTTGAAACTAGCACCCATTGTCCTAAAATTTATAGAATCCTGCAAAGTTAAGGCTGAAATCCAGTGTAATAACAGGATTCAGATCAGTGACTGATTGAGATAAATCATTGATTAGGCTATATTTCAATGATAGCTACTTCGATTTTTGAGCCGAGTTCCGCATCTTTGCAGCCCGAAAGCCAGAGCGGGAACGAAAGCGGGAGCGAGAAAATATTTTAAGTCGTAAATTGTCAAGGAGTTCTTATAAAATTGCTGGTCTCATAGTTCAACGGATAGAATAGGAGTTTCCTAAACTCTAGATGTGGGTTCGATTCCCGCTGAGACCACAAAATTTGAATTAATAGGTTTCCTTATCTTTTACATCAGCCATCAATAGGCGGTCCACCCGCCATCTGCTGTTACAACCTCACCTGTAATAAATGAAGCATCATCACTGGCAAGAAACAAAGCCAGTTTTGCGATTTCCTCCGGTTCACCCATACGCGTAAGCTTGGCTCCATCTGTTATGCAACGTTCCATCCCAAAAGGATCCGGTTGCATGTTTTTAACAATATTTGTATTCACACCACCGGGCGCAATCGCATTGCAACGAATTCCTTTGTTGGCATACATCCATCCAATATTCTTGGTAAGACCAATCAATGCATGTTTGGAGGTTGTATAGGCCAGGCCGGCACGTGCACCGAATAAACCACCAACCGAGGAAATATTAATAATTACACCCTTACCCTGCTGTACCATGATCGGTACTGCTAAGCGACAAGCATAAAATGGTCCGTTTACATTCACCGCCATCACACGATTCCACAAATCGTTTGATACCGACTCTGCCGGCGTGAAATCATCCATGATACCTGCATTATTTACAAGAATATCCAGTGTTGAATATTTTGAGATAGTTGCTTCAATGAGTTGCTGAACCGCTGATTCTGATGACACATCGCAAACGACTCCAATAGCATTTCCTCCCGCGCTTTTTATTTGCATCACAACCTCGTTAATAGCCTCCTGCTTCAGATCCGCAACGACGACGTTAGCACCTTCGGCAGCAAATAAAATAGCCATTGATTTTCCCATGCCGGAAGAAGCACCGGTGATAATCGCAGTTTTATTTTCTAGTTTTTTCATAATGAATTTATTTTACGGGTAAACTATTTTTTTCTGCTTTGTTCATATTCTCTATCCCGCTCAACAATGCGTCCGGATTAAAGGAAATACTATCAATCTGCTCGTCGATCAGAAACGCTGCAAAAGAAGCATCGTCACTCGGAGCTTGTCCACATAACCCGATTTTCGCTCCACTTGCTCTAGCCTCCTCAATAACGCGTGCGATCATTTGTTTCACAGCAGGATTGTTCTCATCAAACAGGTTACTTATCACAGCAGAATCACGATCAATTCCCAGCGTTAGCTGCGTCAAATCATTGGAACCAATCGAGAAGCCATCAAATACTTCGGCAAACTCTTTGGCTAGCAGTACATTGCTGGGGATCTCTGCCATCACGTAAATCTCAAGTCCTTTGTCGCCCCGCCTCAATCCAAATTCTTCCATAAGTGCCAACACTTTCCTTCCCTCCTCCACCGTTCTGCAAAAGGGGATCATCAGTTTTACATTAGTGAATCCCATTTCATTTCGAACCACCTTAATGGCTTCACATTCCAGCTTAAATCCTTCCTTATAGCGTTCATGATAATACCGCGAAGCCCCACGAAAACCAATCATTGGATTTTCTTCTTTCAGTTCAAATTGTTGCCCTCCTAGCAAATTGGCATACTCATTCGATTTAAAATCGCTCATTCTTACAATAACTTCTCTGGGATAGAATGCAGCCGCAATGGTTGCAATCCCCTGCGATAATTTGTCGATAAAATAATTTTTCCGATCAGTATACTGAAAAGCGAGTGCGTCGATTTTTTGCTTTGCTTCCTGATCCGTAACCTGATCATAATTCACTAGCGCCATCGGGTGAACTTTTATAGCATTGGTGATGATGAATTCCATGCGCAATAAACCAACGCCGGCAGATGGATAAAAGGAATACTTATAGGCCTTATCAGGATCTGCCAGTATCAGCATCGCCTTTGTTTGAGGCATTTGAATTTTCGAAAAATCATGTTGCAGTGTTTCCCATTCAAGCTTTCCTTTATAAACAACGCCCTTCTTTCCTTGCGAGTTATCAATGGTAATAAGTTCACCCTCACTGATCTTTTCGGTTGCACCACTTGCACCAACAATAGCAACCGTCCCCATCTCGCGCGCAATGATTGCTGCATGACTGGTGCGACCACCTTTGTTTGTAATGATGGCTGCTGCCTTTTTCATAATCGGATCCCAGTCGGGATTGGTAAGGTCCGTTACGAGCACTTCGCCTTCATTCAGCTTATGCGCATCTTTTGTCGACTCAATCAATCGCGCTATACCACTTGAAATACCTGTGCCAATGGCGTTGCCCGTAACTATTGTTTCACCCTTCTGCTTTAACCGAAACTCTTTCACCAGCATTGGATTCATCGCTGAATGGACGGTTTCCGGTCGTGCCTGCAAAATGAAGAGTTCATTGCTGTGACCATCTTTCGCCCACTCTATATCCATGGGCATTTTATAATGCTCCTCTATCAACAATGCCCATTGAGCAAGCTGAACAACCTCCGAATCGGTTAAAGTAATCTGAGATGCTTTTTCAGGGGGCGTATCCTGATTAAATACTCCATTAGCCGCATACACCATTGTTTTTAGCTTAGAACCAATCTTTTTTGAAATGATTGGATTCTTCACCTTTCCAAGAAATGGTTTGAACAAATGAAATTCATCCGGAACAACGGTTCCCTGTACGATGTTTTCCCCAAGTCCCCAGCAGGAGGTTAATACAATTGCATTTCTGAATCCGGAATCCGGTTCAATGGTAAAACACACTCCTGAACTTGCCAGGTCGGCGCGTACCATCAGCTGAATGCCAGCCGACAAAGCAACTTTGCGATGATCGAACCCATTGTCTATTCTGTACTTAATTGCACGCGCCTGAAAAAGGGATGCATAACATTTTTTCACTGCCCCAAGTACAGCATCGGCACCATTAATATTTAAAAAAGATTCGTGCATCCCCGCAAAACTGGCAGTAGGCAAATCTTCGGCAGTCGCACTGCTTCTCACCGCTACATCCGGCGTACGACCTGCTTTCACACTCAACAAATTATAGTTATAAGCGATATCTTCCACAAGCGGCATTGGAAGTGTAGCCTTCAATATCATTTCACGTGCTTCCTTAGCGATTGCATTTAAGTTTGAATAATCCGTTCTATTAACTTTATCAAGTAATGAAAACAAAGGCGCTTCGAGATTATTGGATTTCAAGAAGTCATAGTAGGCATCGGCTGTGGTGGCAAAGCCATCCGGCACACGGATACCAAGCACATGCAGGTGCAGTATCATCTCGCCAAGGGAGGCATTTTTCCCTCCGACAATTGCTACATCCCCCATTGAAATCTTTGAAAATGGAACTATGTATTTCATTCCTGCTTTATTGAACAAATGCTATAATTATTGATACCAAATATTTAGTCGATAACTTATCGCTTGACAAAATAAAATTACTTAGAATCAACATCTCAAAGCCACAGACTGATATATATCATTGGTTTCCGAATATTTACAAATGCAGGATATAGACTTAACGATGTGGCATTTCGAAAGCCTTGGAGTCTATAACGTTTACTCTAATTAAATTTTAGCATAAAAAAACGATGGTGGAAAATTGGATAAGAAAGGGTCCACCTTCTTATTTAGCGGAAAATAATAATTTTTTAGGTTTCCGGAATGATAGAATGAATTAGTAATTTGGCTGCATGTTTGAGGCGCAGCAACCTGTTTCTTTACGTACATTAAACCGCATAATCTCGGGAGTAATCCGTCAGCAATTCGGCTTTCAGCGTTACTGGGTACAGGCAGAGATTACCTCCTTTAAAATTAATCGCGGACATTGTTACCTGCAGTTAATTGAAAAAGAAGAATTAACTGATAACATTTGCGCGGAAGCCAAAGGTATAATCTGGGCCAATCAGGCCGGTTCGGTACTTGCAAAGTTTGAACGGGAAACCGGTATTGCCTTAAGAGATCAGTTGCAGGTGCTTTGCATGGTGGAGGTTAACTTTCATGAGCGCTTCGGCATGAGCCTGATTATTCATGAGATAGATGCCGCCTTTACCCTTGGCAAACTTGAACAGGCGCGAAGAAAAACCATTCAGCAACTGAAGGCGGAAGGCGTATATGACCTGAACAAACAACTTCAGATCCCTGAAGTAATTCAACGAATTGCCGTAATCAGCTCTGCAGATGCGAAGGGCTTTGAAGATTTTGTAGAACGCCTCCATAATCACGACCGGGGATTTCGGTTTGATGTAAAATTATTTGCGGCTTTGGTACAAGGTAATCAGGCACCTGGAGAAATTATCAGCTGCCTCTTACAAATTCAGAAAGAAGAAGCTTACGATGCAGTTATAATAGTAAGAGGAGGAGGTAGCATTACCGATCTGGAATGCTTCAACGATTATGCACTGGCCCGGGAAGTAGCACTTTGCACCCTGCCGGTAATCACAGGAATCGGACACAGCACCAACCGAAGCATTTGTGATGAAGTTGCTGCGGTAGACTGCATAACTCCTACTGACGTGGCCTATTTCCTACTTAATAAAATGGAGGTTTTTGAAGACGAGTGCAATCATCTGGCAGAGGGCATTATCGCCTACACCAATTCGATTCTGGCCACCGAAGAATCTTCCCTCAATGAAATGATTTTTTCGCTGAAAGAATCCGCGCGTCGCTTAAAGCAGGAAGCAGATACTGATCTTCAGCAATTAAGTTTTCAATTAAGAGAGTCGATCACCACTCTCACATCAGCCGGTAAAGAATGGCTGATGGCCGTACAAATGCGCGCAGGTCATGCCGTTAGTACAAGCAGTCATCACGCTCGCTACGAGCTCGAAAATTACCTACAGCGGATCATCAACAGCACACAGCAGACTATCCGGATAAGTGATACAGATTTATTAAATACAGAAAATAAAGTACGACTTACTGACCCGGAAGTAATTCTGCGTCGCGGTTACAGCTATACCCTTGTGAATGGAAAATCACTCACAAAAAAAGAGGAGGTTGTAGCCGGCGATGAATTAACCACCGTAGTTAGTAATGGTAGAATTAAAAGTATAGCCATCGATGAAAAATAATACCTTTAGTTACGAAGCAGCCCGCGAAGAGCTTGAAAACATTCTGGCTGAACTGGAAAATGGTGAAACCGGCATTGATGATCTTGCAGCCCACGTTCGTCGCGCCAGTGAACTTATTCGATTGTGCCGCGAAAAGTTGCGTAAGACAGAAAAGGAAGTGCAGGACATCCTGCAAAAAAATCCTGATCAGGAAACGGAATAATTACTCTGTAAGGGAGTCGGCCTCAAAAGTCGCGATCAAAGTCTTGTCCTTATAAAGTTCAAGCATTTCCTTTTTTGCACCGACCAGGTTTTTGTGGTGAATATTGTAACGCTCTGTTTCCTCCAGCACTTTAAAGAAAAAAGATTCCTGTTCATTGATGGCGTTGTCGAGACAGGCTCTTTCTGTGTGCGCTATTGAATGCAATGTTAGCAGGTCATCATGAGCTGCGTACTTACCGGTCATCGCATTGCAACCGCCATTCCCCTGCACAACATTTTCCCCTTTAGAAAAATAAAGATAAGGTGGCTTCACGCCTCCCGCTGTAACAACTGCCTTTCCATACAACTCTACACAGTTCCACCTGCAGGATTCCAGTTGTAAATGACTGCCTTCGGTCATCTGCGGCTTACGACTTGTAATGCAGGCAGAAAGTAGAATCATCAGAAGAAGGAGAATATTTTTCATGAGCAGATTAAAAATCAAATTTACACTATTATATCAGTAGGCGCCTTCAGCGGGTGATTACCAGTATACAATACTAGAATAATAAGTTAAACATTTTATTTCGAATTATAAATGGTTGAATAGGTTAATTTTGCAGAACCATACCTCCTCTCTCATGCAAAAGAAAATTCTCCTGCTTGGCTCCGGCGAACTGGGCAAAGAACTGGTCATCGCCCTGCAACGTTTAGGACAATACATAATCGCTGTTGATTCCTATGCCGGTGCACCCGCACAACAGGTTGCGCAGGAAGCGGAAGTGATCAGCATGCTGGATGGTAACGCCTTAGATGACCTGGTAGCGAAACATCGGCCGGATATCATCATTCCGGAAATTGAAGCCATTCGTACCACGCGATTTTACGAGTATGAAAAACAAGGTGTTCAGGTGGTTCCCTGCGCAAAGGCTGCCGATTTTACAATGAACCGCAAAGCAATCCGCGATCTTGCAGCAAAAGAGGTTGGATTGCGCACTGCCGAATATGCCTATGCTTCAACTTATGACGAATTCGTGGCCGCTACCGCTGTTTCAGGATTCCCCTGCGTAGTAAAACCACTGATGTCTTCGAGCGGCAAAGGACAAAGTGTGGTAAAGACTGCCGCCGATTTACAGAAAGCCTGGGATTATGCCATGTCGGGAACACGCGGTGATCTGAAAGAAGTAATTGTCGAATCGTTCATCGATTTTGAATCGGAAATCACTTTGCTTACCGTCACACAAAAAAATGGACCCACCTTGTTTTGTCCGCCCATTGGTCACCGCCAGGAACGTGGAGATTATCAGGAAAGCTGGCAACCACACCCTGTAAAAAAAGAATTGCTGGAAGAAGCGCAACAGATGGCAGGAAAAGTGACCGCAGCCTTGGGCGGAGCAGGATTGTGGGGAGTGGAGTTTTTTCTCGGGAAAGATAAAGTATACTTCTCTGAACTTTCACCACGTCCGCACGACACGGGAATGGTCACCTTAGCCGGCACACAAAACCTCAGTGAATTTGAGCTTCATGCAAGGGCTGTACTTGGATTACCAATTCCTGAAATTCAACTTATCCGTTATGGTGCAAGCGCAGTCATTCTTGCCAAAGAAGAAGGAGTGCCTACGATCAGTGGTTTAGACAAGGCAATGAATACTGTGAACGGAGATGTACGCATCTTTGGTAAGCCGGTTATACGACCTTATCGCAGGATG
>Ga0315906_10008736_pt1 | contig 12115 bp, 10 predicted proteins | sample LakEriMetagenome_4_FD_203526 | JGI IMG/M metagenome (GOLD analysis project Ga0315906, IMG submission 203526) | Freshwater fungal communities from buoy surface, Lake Erie, Ohio, United States - Buoy 2 MA122 | ecosystem: Environmental > Aquatic > Freshwater > Lake > Lake biofilm | place: USA... | reverse complement strand
ATCCATCTTCGTTCCGTCCTTCCATGGCAACCCAACCTCCCGCCAAAGCGAAAAGTGTTACCCATGTGTCCGGTACAATCTGTCACCTATGTCTCAGGTCGCTCAACAAGGCTTTAACGCCTTCTCGCAAAACGCCAAAAATAGCCGTGCCCCACTGGTGCCCCGGTTGAGGCTCCGTAACCATCTGCAATCGTCTGGCTAGGTCGGTATTCTACGAAACCGGACGCCAGCCTGCGCACGTCAGCGACCACCTTGGCTTGGCGCTTCACTCAGCTGAAACAAGCGTGCATGCGCGCACTCAAGCAGGGGCAGGGAAGGGGGGTATTCGAGCCGCAAGACTCGGTAAGACCTACTCACGTCTTTGGCCCAAAGTTGCCGTCCTGCATTCGGTCGGCGCATTGCAATACAGGTATTCAACTGCGGACGATGTCTGACATCAGGTCACGACGAGTAATTCCCGCGGACGGTTTGCTTGCGCGCAATCGCTGCTGCTCGCGTGGTGGGAACACCGAGACCCGTGAGACCGAGCACGAGCATATCTGTTAGGCGCTGGTCCGCTTCACTGGGGCTGATGCGGCCAACCAAGGCATCCTGCATGAGAACCTGACACAGCCCCAGCCAGTAAAGCACGCCAAGTCGCGCGGCCTCCGGTCTCAGATGATTCCTTGATGCAGCCGCTTCGATGTCCGAGCGCAACCCATCGTTCAACGGATGTTCGCGCATTGTCGGCGTGCCCATACTGCGCAGAAGCGCCATGCTTCGCTTCGGTTGCCGGACGGCAAACTCAAGGCCCACACGCATCCCACCTGCGATGCGTTCAACCGGATCGCTGACCGATTCGTTCGCTTTGGCGACCAAAGCCTCGAGCTCCAGCCTGACCTCTGCGGCGATCGCCGCGGCGAAGTCGCTTTTGTCTTTGAAGTGATTGAAGAAGCTCCCTTTCGCTACGCCGGCTTTGGCGACCAGATCATCAATCGGAATGGCGTCGATCGGCCGTGCGACAAGGAGGTCGAAGCCCGCGGCAATAAGGGAAGCGCGGGTGCGGGCTGTGCGAGGGGATAGGTCGGTCATGCCCGATACCTAGTTGACTGTCTGGTCAAATTCAAGGTATTTGACTAAATAGTCAATGTATTGAATCCCCAGGAACGCGCAATGCCGGTGATCAAGGTTGAGGATATCGCGCATGTCCGGTTTTCGGCGCCGGATCTCGCTGTAATGCGATCCTTCCTCGAGGATTTCGGGCTGATCTGTTTTGAGGAGAGCGGAAGGCTCTACGGCAAGGGACAGGACGGGCGCCCCTTCCTGCATGTCACGGAACCAGGTGAAGCCAGATTTCTGGCGGTGGGTCTGCGCGCATCGTCAGTCGAGGATCTCGAAACACTTGCGGCGTCACAAGGCGCGCGCGTCGACGACCTACGCGAACCGGGCGGCGGCAAGGTTGTCCGGTTGACCGATCCAGACGGTTACCGTGTTGAGGTTGTTGCGGGCCAGGCAAAACAAGACGCCATTCGCCTGGTCGCAGATCTGCCGCGCAACACCGCCGCTGAGAAGCCTCGCCTGCGCCAGAGCGTCCGGCTGGCCGCGTCTCCGGCGAACGTTATTCGCATCGGCCACGCTGTTCTTAAGGTCAGTGACTTCCGGACATCCGAGACATGGTACAAGGATCGCTTCGGCTTCCTCACCTCGGACGAGGTCGAGGCAGCCAGGGACGTCCCACTCGGCGCCTTCATGCGCTGCGACCGCGGTGACAAACCCTCCGATCACCACACCATCTTTCTGGCGCAGCTGCCTGGCGAACTCGGCTTGCTCCACGCTGCTTTCGAGGTGGCCAATCTCGATGACCTGATGCTCGGCCATCAGTTTCTGAAGTCGAAGAAACGCGTCGCGGCGTGGGGCGTCGGCCGCCACATCATGGGCAGCCAGATTTTCGACTACTGGAAAGATCCGTTCGGAAACGAACTTGAACACTGGACAGACGGCGATCTGTTCACGGCGGTTGACCCGCCGCAGAAGATGCCGATGAGCGCTCTGCTTGCCGTGCAATGGGGCAGCCCGCATCCGATGTTCGCAGGCAAGATGCCGCCGCCGCCGACCTTAGTCGCTTTCTTCACGGCACTGATGATCCGAATAAAGCGGCTGCTGCGCCGCCAGCCAAAAGGTAACCTCACATGAAACTCGCTACCTACACCGCCAATGGCCAGACGCGCACCGGCATAGTTGTCGGCGACCGCATAGTCGATAGCGGCCTCAACGGCACCATGATGGATCTCATCCGCGAATGGGACCGACAGCGTCCTTCTCTTGAGGTCAAGGCAGCGGCAGAAGGCGGCATGCCTCTGTCTTCCGTCAAGCTCGAAGCACCTATTCAGCGTCCTGGAAAGATCTTCGCCATCGGCCTCAACTATGCCGACCATATCGAAGAGTCGAAGATGGAAACCCCGCAGCGGCAAGTCTGGTTCACCAAGGCGCAGACAAGCGTCAATGCGCCAAATGATGATATCCAAATCGCCAAGGGCACGATGACGACCGACTATGAGGTCGAACTCGTTGCGATCATCGGGAAAGGCGGCAAGCATATCGGTACTGCTGACGCTCCGGGAGCAGTGTTCGGCTACTGCGTCGGCAATGATGTGACCGAGAGAATGTGGCAACACGCGACGCCTCAATGGTCGCTGGGCAAGAGTTTTGATACCCATGCGCCGTTTGGGCCTTGGATCGTCACGGCCGACGAAGTGGGTGACCCGCACACGCTTGGCCTGCGTTGCTTCGTCAATGGCCAGAAGCGCCAGGATTCCAACACAAGGCACCTCGTGTTCGATATCTGGCAACAGATCGAACATCTTTCGCTCGGCATGACGCTCGAGCCGGGTGACGTCGTGTTCACGGGCACGCCGGGCGGGATTGGTGCCGCCATGGACCCACGCCAATTTCTGAAGCCCGGCGATATCGTGCGCTGCGAAGTCGACGGCCTCGGGCACATTGAGAACACCGTGGTCGCAGAAATCTGAACCATGGCACACCGTCAACGGAACTGGAGAGCCGAATGAAAGTTGCCATCGTTGGGGGAGGTTATGCCGGATACAACCTGGCGCATCTGTTGGACCCACATGTCGATGTAACGCTGATCGAGGCGCGCGAGGCATTCGTGCACAACGTCGCCGCTATCCGGGCGATCGTAGAACCAGAATTGCTGGAAAATATCGTCATTCCCTATGATCAGCTGTTGAAGCGAGGCCGTGTGATCCGTGGCCGTGCAGTTTCGATTGATCCCAGTCGTGTCAATCTGGCGGATGGGTCCGCTATCGCGGCAGATACTATGGTCATCGCAAGCGGCTCTCTCTATGCAGCACCGTTCAAACCGCAAGGCGACAGTGCCGCCGAACTGACCCAAACGTTGCGAGATGTTGCGCGGCAAGTTGCGGCGGCCGAACAGATCGTCATCGTCGGTGCTGGCGCGGTCGGCGTCGAGTTGGCGGGCGAGATCAAGGCGAAGCATCCAAACAAAGCGGTCGCGCTTGTATCCGATCAGCCGCGCCTGTTTCCGATGTATCCCCTGGAACTCCACACCAAACTACTGAAGCGCCTGTCCATCATCAAAGTTGCTCTCCACCTCGGCCAAAAGGCGAGCGGACTTGTCCGAACTGACATGCCGCATGTCGGAGAAATCACGCTGGCTGATGGAACCCGTCTCGCCGGTCTGATAATTCCGGCAATCGGCGCCCGGATCGCCGACAGTCCGGCGCACGACTTGCCGAACGTCGACCGAAAGCCCAACGGTCAGCTTGGCGTTGATCGCTGGCTACGTCCATCGAGCTTGCCCAATGTCTTTGCCATTGGCGATCTGGCTGCGACCGGTGAAGGCATGACTGTGGTGGCCACTACGCGCCAGACACCATGGCTGGCAACAACGGTCCGCAAGATGGCAGGCGGCAAAGACATTGAAACCCTGCCCGCCTACTCGCCGTGGAGAACAGCACCCATCCTACTTCCGCTCGGACCGGAGAAAGGTGCCAGCGTTCTCCCGATCGGCGACGGCGTTGTCGTCGGCGACAGCTTGACTTCAGCGATCAAAGGCAAAGACCTGTTTATCCCTCGGTACCGAAAAGAGTTCGGCCTCAGATAATTGAGGCATCTGCCTGGAACGGCTCGACAGAAAGTTTTGGTAGGCAGCGAGTGACCGACTTCGGCGAACTCCCGCCGGATAGCAGCGCACCAACAGATGACCGGACCGAGGTGACCCTGCTGGTCGAAGACACCCCCGGCGATCGGCACCCTCAATTTTGTATCCTTGCAGGAGCATAGGCCAGAAGCCCGAAGGATAGATGTTTGCACTGATCTCGATTATTTCGTTTGAACCGGGTCCTGACAGCGCGGCGGGACCGTTTCGATCCAGGTGATGAATGCAGGGTTTCCCATTAGAGCTGCCCGTTGATGGCATAGGGGACGCGGCCGCCTTCGCTCTATTCAGTACAGCGATCCAAAGCCGCTCCGCCAAGCTGGGGGATTTGCACGCGCTCGCTCATATGGACCCGCCGCCGCTTGACATTGCGGCGCGCCTCGTCGGCTTGAATGCCGAGTTCAACCAGAACATGCTGCACCGGGAAGTCAGCCCATTTGCGACCGAAGTTGAGGTCAGGCTGATCGATTGGCTGGCGCCATTGTTTGGCATGCGCTGTGGGCACTTTTGTTCGGGGTCCACGCTGGCAAACCTCACTGCCCTTTGGAGGGCCCGCGAGGCCGGCGCGCAATGCGTGGTTGCTTCAGCCGATGCGCATATATCCATAGCAAAAGCCGCTCACATCCTCGGCATGCCGTTTCGCGCCGTTACTGTGGATGCGCACGGTCGTTTGGACCGGGCGGACTTAGGTGAGGTCCAGGAAGCGGCGGTCGTGTTGACCGCGGGCACCACAGGTCGCGGCGTCATTGATTCATTGGAACCCGTTGCCTGCCGATGGGTTCATGTGGACGCGGCCTGGGCCGGGCCTTTGCGGCTCACTCAGTTCAGCGGGCGTCTCGACGGCATTGAGCACGCAGACAGTGTCGCGGTCTCCGCCCACAAATGGCTCTACCAGCCCAAGGAATCGGCAATCATCCTTTTCAAATCTCAGGATGCGCAAGACGCGATCAGCTTCGGCGGGGCCTATCTGGCCGCGCCTAATGTTGGCGTGCAGGGTTCACGCGGCGCTGCTGCGATTCCGCTGATGGCGACTTTCGTAGCACTGGGAAGGAAAGGAATTGCAGCGCTGATCGAACGCAACATGGCTCACGCTGAGGCATTGGCAGCGCTGATCGCTGAAGATGCAAGATTTGAACTGAAGCAACCGCCGGAGACCGCTGTGCTGAACTGGCGTTTGGTGAACGGTTCTACAGAGTCAATGTTGGCCAAACTCTCAGGCACCTCTTCTCGCACGCAGATAGACGGCGCGCTATGGGCCCGCCAGGTTGCAGCGAATCCAAACGCCGATATCGCCCGCATATGGGCGCAGATCGTATCGGCGATTTAGAAATAGTATTGGTGTTTGCTTCAGCGTTTTCGGTTGCCGTCACGACGTCAACAAAACGAGGCGGAAGGCGACAGCACAGACCTTTCCAATCGTTGCGGTTCTGGCAGCTTTCGGCGAAAAGGTCGCTTCCGCTGGCATCGGGTTCAGTGTCGCCCTCACAGGCCATGGTTCAGTCAACTTGAAACTTGCGGCGTTCTCTTGTTTGGCGACTGATTTATTGCAATTGTCGTCAATAGGGGGTGGCGCGTCTTGGTTAATGCCGATCATCAGGCGGGCGACCGTGTCGAAGTCGCATCCACGCCGTCTGGCGACGCTGCCGACATCCGGCCGACAGTTTTCCAGAAAATCTTCTACAGCTTGGGGCAGGCTGCCCAGTCGGGAGGTTTCGATACGGCCCTCGGGTTCGTATTCTTCTATTATTCGGTTGTACTCGGCCTGCCAGGCACGCTGGTCGGAGCTGCACTCGCGGTGGGCCTGGCTTTCGACGCGCTCGTGGATCCCATGATCGGATCCTGGTCAGACAATATCAAATCCCGCCTCGGGCGCCGATTACCCTTGATGATCGTTGCAATTCCGCTGACCACCATCGCGGTCGGCCTACTGTTCTCGCCCCCTCCGAATCTCAGCCAACCGCTTCTCTTCGGATGGCTCGCCGTCCTGTCTGTTGCCGGACGCAGCGCGATCTCGCTTTTCCACGTGCCCTATGTCGCGCTCGGCGCGGAAATGGCCACTGACTATGCCGAACGCACAAGTGTCGTCGTCTATCGCTCGACTGCCGGGATCCTCGCGGGACTGGCGATCACCGCTCTCGGCTTCTCGGTGTTCTTCGCAGACGGCGGATTGCAGAGACCGGAGGCCTATCCAGGATTTGGCTGGTCGGCCGCGGCCATCCTTTTTGCCTGCATGACAGCATGCTGTCTCGGGCTTCTGCGCTATGCTGGGAAACTGCCACAGCCTGAACCGATCGCCCAGCCAATGGGGCGGCGGCTGCCGATCGAGGTGAAGGAGATATTCGCGAACCGCTCCTTTCGTCTGCTTTTCATCTCTGCGGTGATCACCTACCTGGCTCAGGGGCTCAACGCGACGCTGAACAGTCACGCATTTGTGTTCGTCTGGATGCTGAAGAGCGAAAGCATCCAGTTTATCACTTATGCCTTCATTGCGGGGCTTCTGATCGGTGTTTGGGCGGCTCCGAGAATCCAGGTTCGTCTGGAAAAGAAAGACGTGGTTCTCATCGGCCTTTCGCTGCTTATCGCCAACTGGTTGGTGATCCAGGGGGCCTGGCTTCTCGGCCTCTACAGTCCCGTCGGTGAGGCGGCCTTGGTGCCCATGCAGATCAATTCCTTCGTCGCCGGAATCGGGATCGGATTTGTGAGTGTCTCGTATCCCTCGATGATGGCCGACGCGGCCGACGAACATGAGCACCTGTTCGGCCGCCGCCGGGAGGGGCTTTACTTTGCCGGGCTCGGCTTCGCGAACAAGGCCGCCGTCGGTATCGGTGTCCTCCTGGCCGGGGTTGCTCTGGACCTGATCCGGTTTCCCAGTGACATCGGCCAGACTACTGGGGCTGTGCTGTCGCAGGACGTTATGGTGGGTCTCGTGCTTGTCTGGGGGCCTTTTCCCGCCGTCATCGCGGTGGTCTCGATGCTGATCTTCGCTTCATACAATATCACCCGTGAGCGCCATTCCAAGATTGCTCTCGCGCTGCGTCCCAAGCGCCAGGCTCAAAGCGGCGATTAGACCCGTGGACGCATTCTTGTTAACGAGCTGGGGCCTGGCTCGTTTGGGCAGACCTGGCAGAAAGTTGACTATTGACGATTTAAATAATAGCAGGTGGGGGTACACACGGGAGAAGGCCATGAGCGGTTTGAGCGATTTGAAGTCGGCAGGTGAACGCTGGACGGACGATCCGGAGGTGCACGCCCTTCGCGCCTACCTGGACGCCAATAACGGCATCCGAGGCCTCGAGGTGCTGGAGCCGGCGGACATCCGGCACGCTGTCGAACTCTTTCGTCGGGACGGCTTTGTCGTCATCGCCAATGTGCTGGATAGCGCGCAGGTCGAGATCCTCTCGAGAGGGTGCGCGGAGGTGGCCGGCGAAATTCTTGCGCTTGATGACGGACGAAAGGGCAATCGCGGTTCGCACCGCTACTCTTTTGGTGGCTCAAGCCTGACCCGCAGCCAGCTGCATCGGCCTGAATGGCAGATGCTGCTCGACATCCCGGTCGTCACGAACGTGGTGAGCGCGATATTCGGCTCGTCCGACTATGTGCTGAGATCTGCCAGCGGCGATTTCTGTCTTCCGGGCGCCGTGGAGTACCAGCCTTTGCATTCAGATGTACGCGACTGGCATGACAGGTACTCGACGCCGTTCAGCGCCTTCTACGATCCTCGTGGTCAGCTGACGATCCGGGACCTGCCTTGCCCTTATGTTTGCGTAAACTTTTTGCCGCAGGATGTGACCCGCCTGAATGGCCCTACCCGTCAGATACCGGGAACCCAGCACGCCCGTACTCCGATCCCGACCCTCGACGGAGAGCCTGAGTGGATGAGGCTCAGCACGGTCTGCCCGGCGCCTGCCGGAGCGGTCATGATCCGTGACGTCCGGGCCTGGCATGGTGGTACGCCGAACATCTCGGATGCAATCCGGTCGATCCCCAATCTCGAATTCTACGCGCCCTGGTTTCGCGAGCCCATTGTGCCGGGCATCACCTACAGTGATTACAGAAAGCTGTCCGACCATGCCCAGCGCATTGTTCGCCACTGCGTTGCCGATTCCAGCGAGACTCTGGTAACCGGACCGACCCTGCGGGCGCCATGAGCCCGGCGGCCTGGAGTTTGTCATGAAGTACCGACCGCTTGGCCGAACGGCGCTCAAGGTGAGCGAACTCTGCCTTGGCACCATGAATTTTGGTTCAAAGGCTACCGAAGAAGACAGCTTCGCGATTCTGAACGGCGCGGTCGCCTCAGGGATCAACTTCATCGACACCGCCAATCAGTATGGCGGTGACAAGGGGGTTGGAGCAACAGAGACCATTCTGGGCAACTGGCTGGCAGAGGACCCAAGCCGGCGGGACCGGCTTGTACTGGCCACCAAGGTCCACGAGCCGATGTCGGAAGATATCAATGACCGCGGCCTGTCGGCGCGCCACATCCAGATGGCCTGCGAAGCCAGCCTCAAGCGCCTCAGGGTCGACCATATCGACCTTTACCAGATGCACCACATCGACCGGGCCGCGCCGATGGAGGAGATCTGGCAGGCGATGGATCGGCTGATCGCTCAGGGTAAGATCACCTATGTGGGTTCCAGTAATTTCCCGGGTTGGAAGATCGCTCAGGCCAACGAGAAAGCCGCCGCCCGGAGCAGGCTTGGGCTGGTATCTGAACAGAGCCTCTACAATCTGATCGAGCGGCGGGCTGAGCTCGAGGTGATCCCGGCCTGCCTGGAATATGGTGCCGGGTTGATTGCCTGGAGCCCGCTGGCGGGCGGCTTACTGGCGGGCCGATCAGAGGACCCAGGCGGCAGGCGCCAGTCAGATGGGATCAAGGCCGCTGCCGCAGCGCGGTCGCAGCAGCTAGCGCGGTTCGAAGCCCTTTGCGCAGAGCTCCGGCAATCTCCCGGCGGAGTCGCCCTGGCTTGGCTCCTGCGCCAGGCGGGCGTTGCGGCCACGATCATCGGGCCACGCAGCCTCGACCAGCTTACCTCTGTACTGCACGTCCCCGACATGCATCTGAGCGACGAGACGATCGCGGGGATTGACGCCATCTTTCCGGCCTGCGGCCCCGCGCCCGAAGCCTATGCCTGGTAGGGGAGCCGGGTATTGATGAGAGGCTGGAAGACCGGGCGCGTTGATGTCTCAGACGGGCATCTCGTCTATCACCGCACCGGCGGGACGGGCTCGGCGCTCTTGCTGTCGCATGGTCTGACCGACAATGGCCTGTGCTGGCTGCGGCTTGCGGCGGCTCTGGAGCCAGAATTCGACATAGTGATGCTGGACGCCCGCGGTCACGGGGAGAGTTCGCGGATACCTGCCGGCGCTGGGCATGACCCGGCGGATGACATCGCCGAGGCGATTGACGCCTTAGGGCTGAACGCGCCGATCGTGATGGGCCATTCGGTGGGTGCGCGCGCGATCGCCGCCTACGCCAACGCGTATCCGGGCAAGGTCTCGAAGGTTATTCTGGAGGATCCCCCATTCCTGCCGCCGATCGATCCTGCGAGCGCTGCGCGGCGGAAGGACAGGTTTCGCGAACAGGTCGAGACATTCCGTACCCTGTCGGAGGGCGAGCTGATCGCAAGGGGGAAGGCCGCTTCGCCTGCCTGGCACGCGGATGACTTTCCGGCCTGGGCCGCCGCGAAGAAGCAGGTCGATCCGGAAGCCATGCCGGTCTATCATCAGCCATGGCAAAAGAGCATTGTGGCGATCACCGCGCCCACGCTTCTGATCCACGGCGATCCCGTTCTGGGCAGTCTGGTGACGCCAGAAATCGCTGAGGAGGCACTTTCCCTGAACTGCAATTTCAGAGCGGTCCGGGTTTGCGGCGCCGGCCACAACACCCGGCGCGAAAACTTCGCCGACTACCTGTCGGCGGTCAGGGCGTTCCTGCTCGGGCCATGACGACCGCCCCCCACGCCACGCGGTTTGGAGCATCCGAACTACGGTGACGTTTGCGATTCAATCGAGTTGCATGATGCGACTCATCATCAACAGCCGCGCGACAGGTCTGCTTTCGCGCAGCAGCTCCGACGAATACCAAAGTGTTTCTGTGCGGGGCGTTTGTCCAACGCAGAGCACTTCACCATTGCATGTATAGTCTACGCCCGCCTCGATGGGGCCATCGAAAACCTGAAGCTCGATGCTTCCGTAGAGCCCGACGCAGCCGGATTGCAACTCGACGAGGTGAGGCTCGACCGCACGCAGCGCGTCGATCGCAAGGTTCGCCGGCAACGTGCCTGAAGCGTATGCCTCTATCGGGGCTGTGTTGCCAGGCAGATCCTTCGCCAGTCGCGATTCCGGGATCATGGACGGGATTCCTTTAACGTTCCGGCCGACTTCGACAGCGCTCAGCAGGGCCCCCGACGCTGCTCCATGGTTTGTGGCCAAACGATGTCGAATTGGGCTGACGGCGCTGGGTTCGCCTGTGAAGGCGACGCCCTCGCAGACGATCCGGCCTGCCTCGTCCTCCATCCTGAGACCTGCAAACCGGGTAGCGGGATCCACCGGTCCCAGGAACGCCCTGACAGGCTGTCCGGACAGGGTTGCGTTGCGGAAGTGAACAGACATCGTCCCCGCCTTCAGCCAGTAGGCGCCGAAGCGTTCGAGGAGCAGGGGGGCGAACTGTTCCATATGGATTGAGCCCGCAATCCAGCCCCCTTCGAGGCCGAGCTTTTTTGCCGTCTCGTCATTGTGAATTGAGCCTGCGGCGTCGGCGGCGATGTTGACGGGTGTCTTCCAGGCTCCGATGAGCGTGCCGTCAGGCCCCGTTTCGAAATCTGCTTGGGTCATTTGAGCCGGAGAACATGTTTTGTGATGATCTCCCGCTGGATCTCATCGGTACCGCCCGCAATGCTGGCGGCGCGCCCGGAAAAATAGCGGCTTACCTCGCGTGCCGCCCAATCCGGACCGGGCAAGGCAGGCGCATTCCAGGCCTGTGCTTCGCGCGTGAACGGCATTGCCCAGAATCCGGCGGCTTCCAGAAACAGCGTTGTAGCGCGTTGAACGAGCTGGCTGCCTTTCAGCTTGAGGATCGAGGTGTAGGGGCCGGGTACCTCGCCAGCTTCAAGTTCCGACAAGGCGCGCAGCTCTGTGGCTTCCAGCGCGGACAATTCCATCTCAAGCTCCGAAAGCCTGATCGAAAGGCCTTCTTCAGCGGGCGCGCCGAGCTCCGCCTGCTTTGCAAGCTCACTGCGCAGACGCCGCGTCAGGAAGATCGACAATGAAATGTTGGCAAGCCCCGTGCGTTCATGAGTGAGCAGGCCCTTGGCGTAAGTCCATCCCAGGCCTTCTTCGCCGATCCGGTTTTCAATCGGTACACGGACATCTTCAAATAGGACCTGATTGAGGTGGTGCATCCCGTCAATTGTCGGGATTGGACGGATGGTAATGCCGGGCGATGACAGGTCGATCAACAGGAACGAAATGCCGTCTTGCCGGCGATCGGTTTCCTGTGTGCGAACGAGGCAGAACATCCAGTGGGCAATATGAGCCCAGCTTGTCCAGACCTTCTCGCCGTTCACGATGTAGGCGTCGCCGTCGCGTTCCGCCCGCGTGCGCAGTGCCGCAAGGTCCGAGCCGGCACCTGGTTCTGAATACCCCTGGCACCACTCGACTTCATTGTTGAGGATGCCGGGCAGGTGGCGGGCACACTGCTCGGCATTGCCATATCCCTGAAGGATCGGCGACAGCATCATCATGCCCATCCCGCCCAGCTGCGCGGGGACGCCGTTCGAAGCGGTCTCGCGTTCCCAGATGTAGCGCTGGGCCGCGCTCCATCCGGGCCCGCCGAATTCAGGTGCCCATTTATAGGCGGCCCATCCACGTGTGCGCAGTGCGTCGATCCACTCCCGGCGATGATCGGGCGAATCATTGTAGGGGCGTGAGCGCGGAAAG
>Ga0315906_10008734_pt1 | contig 12118 bp, 6 predicted proteins | sample LakEriMetagenome_4_FD_203526 | JGI IMG/M metagenome (GOLD analysis project Ga0315906, IMG submission 203526) | Freshwater fungal communities from buoy surface, Lake Erie, Ohio, United States - Buoy 2 MA122 | ecosystem: Environmental > Aquatic > Freshwater > Lake > Lake biofilm | place: USA: Lake... | reverse complement strand
AGAATTTCTGAATGTTTTGAATTCGCAGATTGAAGGTGCTTTTTATTGGTCGTTAGAGCAATTAGATACTGATATTGCATGGTTTCTTTTAATTCAAGATCATGTAACACAATTCAATGATATTAAATATATTGGCATATCAGTGAGATGTATCAAGGAATAACGAATTATACTCTTATTATCAACAAAAGATGAAAAACAAAATCAATTTATTCAAATTCTCTATATTTCTGGGTTTGCAAATATTTTCAAGTATTGCCTTCTCCCAAGCCCCTGAAAAAATGAGCTACCAATCCGTTTTGCGCGGAACGAATAACGCCTTGGTGACCAACCAAAACGTACGTGTAAAAATCAGTCTTTTGCAAGGAAACATTACCGGTTCAGCAGCGTATGTTGAAGAACACAACACAAGTACAAATGCAAATGGCTTGGTGAGTTTATCAATTGGCGGTGGAACGCTTATCAGTGGCAGCTTTAGTGGGATCGATTGGGCAAATGGTCCATACTTTGTCAAAATGGAAGCCGACCCAACTGGTGGAACTAATTACACCATTTCAGGAACGACGCAGTTGTTGAGTGTGCCGTATGCACTTCATGCTAAAACCGCAGAAAGTGTTGTTGGGGGTTCCACGGGGGGAGGTGGTTTTACACACTATGTCGGAGAGCAATTTGGTGGTGGTGTAATTTTTCATCTTTGGAAGGATTCGCAAGGGTTAGAGCATGGGTTGATTGTTAATCTTTATGATTTGGGATATGCTGAATGGAGTAATTTATCAGCATTAATTGGAGCAAGCGCTCAAAGTTTTTGGGATGGAAAAAATAATAGTATTGCCATTGCTAATCAAGTAGGACATATCTCTAGTGCGGCTAAGCTATGTTTGGATTTAAATGAAGGAGGTGAAGATGATTGGTATTTACCAGCAGGTAATGAACTTTCTGCTCTCTGGCATAATTTGTTTTTGATTAATAAAACACTAAGTAATATTTCTGGAACAGATCATTTAAATCCCAAATTAGAAAGCTATTGGAGTAGTACAGAGAGAAATTCAACAAAAGTATGGAATATAAGTTGGCTACAAGGAAATCTTGATGCTTATGGAGATAAAGCTCAATTTATGGCTGTCCGTGCTATTCGATCATTTTAATTTTTTATCAATGATTATGAAACACATAAATAAATTGTCACTAATAATATTTTCAATTATTACATTATTTGAGTCAAGCAATGCCCTTTCCCAAGCTCCCGAAAAAATGAGTTACCAATCGGTTTTGCGAGGAACAAATAACGCCCTCGTAACTAACCAAAACGTACGTGTCAAAATCAGTATTTTACAAGGAACCATTACCGATTCAGCAGCGTATGTTGAAGAACACACCACGAGCACTAATAATAATGGATTGGTAAGTTTATCCATCGGCGGTGGAACACTTATCAGCGGAAACTTTAGCACAATCAACTGGGCAAACGGTCCATACTTTGTGAAAATGGAAGCCGACCCAACAGGTGGAACGAATTACACCATCTCCGGAACTACCCAATTGTTGAGTGTGCCTTATGCGCTGTATGCGAAAAGTGCAGGAAGTGTGAGTGGTGGTGGAGGTTCAACTGGAGGAGGAGGTTTTACACATTACATCGGAGAGCAATTTGGTGGTGGTATAATTTTTTATTTATGGAAGGACGCACAAGGAAATGAACATGGTTTGATAGTTTCAAATACAGAATTAGGTTTTTCCAATTGGAGCAATGTTTCTCAATCGATTATTGGTCCCTCTGCCCAAAGATCTTTTGATGGATTTACCAATACTAATGCAATTGTTTCCCAACCAGGGCATTTATATAGTGCTGCTCAAATTTGTTTGGATAGCGAGTCGGGTGGATTTACAGATTGGTATTTACCTTCTGTTGATGAGCTAAGTTTGCTTTGGCAAAATCGATTTATTGTCAATAAAAGTCTATCAACAGTAAGTGGTTCGGCACTATTAACAATTCCAATCGCCTACTGGACAAGTACGGAGCTAATTTACACTGAGACCCCAATGCTCGGTCAAGATCTGCACGCCTGGTTATTTGACTTCCAAAATGGCGGTTCTTTTTACAGTGAAAAAAATTCAAATGGTTATGTCCGTGCAATCCGCTCGTTTTAAATTAACTTCAAGTTTATGAAAAAAAATAGTTTATTTGTTGTAGCAATTTTAATACAACTCAATGCTAACGCCCAAACCTCCGTAAACGGCGCTGGAGGAGAAGCTACGGGTTCGAATGGTCATATGTCATTTTCTGTAGGAGAAATAGTTTACACCACAATGAGTAATAGCAATAATATCATTTCGCAGGGAGTTCAGCAACCGTATATTCCGCCGTTTAATTACAGCATTAGCGCCAGTTCCCCGATTATTTGTGAGGGTCAGAACACAACGATTTCTATAACCATTGAATAAATTAAACACATAAAAAATAAAAATCATGAAACAGCTAATTTCCGAGTTCAAAATAGCGCTAATTATCACATTAGCCAATTTGCTAATTGCTACATCGGCCTTCTCCCAAGCTCCCGAAAAAATGAGCTATCAATCCGTTTTGCGCGGAACGAATAACGCCCTCGTTACCAACCAAAATGTGCGTGTAAAAATCAGTATTTTGCAAGGTACGATTACTGGTTCGGCAGCGTATGTTGAAGAACACACCGTAATTACAAATGCAAATGGCTTGGTAAGTTTATCCATTGGCGGTGGAACGCTTATCAGTGGAAACTTTAGCACAATCAACTGGGCAAACGGTCCATACTTTGTGAAAATGGAAGCCGACCCAACAGGTGGGACGAATTACACCATTTCAGGAACGACGCAATTGTTGAGTGTGCCGTATGCCTTGTATGCCAAAACCAGTGGAAGTTCACAAGATGCTTGGAACTCAACTGGAAATGCAGGAACAACCCCAACGACCAATTTTATTGGAACAACAGATGCAAAAGATGTTGTTTTCAAAACAAACAATTCGGAACGAATGCGTTTAACTTCAGCTGGGAATGTTGGGATTGGGACTAGTAGTCCTCAATCTACATTTCATATTAATGCTGCAAGTCCATTAGTTCAAATATCAGGTTCAGGGTTTGATGGTTCCAATATCCTGTTAAAAAGTTCAAACATCAGCAATGCATTCAGGCCATTGGGGGTTTTTGCTTTTGATTCTACAAGTCAAACAGAGTGGTTTTTTGGTCGGCCTTATGGTCCCGGAACAGGCAACTCTGATTTTTTTGTCGTTCAAAGAAACAGTACGAGTAATCATAATTTCTATTCAAGTGCCGTAAGAGATGGTTCAGGAAATCCAACAACAACAAAGCGTTATTTTACTGTTACAAATAATGGTCTTGTCGGAGTTGGAACATCTTCACCTCTTGGTAAATTCCACGTAAACAACGATGTTACAGGTGCAGATAGTTCTTTTGTTGTCACAACAGATGGGAGGGTAGGAATTGGGACATCTTCACCCAGTGATAAATTAATGATTCGTTCAAATGATGGTTTGTCCTTAGGTTTTAAGGTTGAGGAATCTGTAAATTATGCGGAGCTTCAAACAAACAAATCTGGTGGTTCACATTTAATTTTACAAAGATCAGGCGGTTTTGTCGGCGTCGGTACAAATACACCCGACAGAACTTTATCTATTGAAAGTGCTCAATTCAACCCATTGAGACTAAAATCAATAACTGATGGTTGTTATGTTGAATTTTTTAACCCAAGTTATTATAGTAGTGGACAACGCGCTGGTTGGTTAGGTTATTCATCAGCAACATCAAAAAGTTTTGATATTACGAATCAAATTTCGTCTGGGTCCATTAAATTAAGAACCAATAATTTAGACCGAGTTATAGTAGATAGTATTGGTAATGTTGGAATAAGTACGAACTTACCAACAGCAAAACTGCACATTAGTGGTGGTGGTATAAAGTTGGATGGTAATACATTTGCTGGTATTGGTTTTGCTGGAGCAGATCCATCCGAAACAACAACTGGTTTGTCAGATAATGCAAAAATATATATGGATTCTGGTGCTGATTTATTTAATGGTTCAAGCGACAATGACGCATTAATAATTGAAAAGTGTGACGGTAATACAACACCTGGTGATGGAGGTATAATATTCGCTAATCGAGGCTCTAATGGAGTTAGACGAACTGATTTTGTTTTGAGAGCAGATGGTAAGATTGGAATTGGCACGAACGCTCCTCTCGGTAAATTCCATGTCAACAATGATGTGAGTGATGCGGATAGTTCTTTTGTTGTAACAACGGGAGGTAGGGTTGGTATTGGAACAACTTCCCCAACTACTAAATTACATGTTATTGGTGGAAACGTGACCATTTCACATGCAACAAGTAGTGTCGGTCTTGCCATAAATACTCCAACTGGAGCCAATAATAAGTCCTATATTGATTTTTATGTAAATAATGTAAAAAAGTCTAATGTTTTTCATGATGCAACTTTAGATGCGCTTGTAATTAACAACGTATCTACAAATACATTGATAAATGGTGTTGGTGGAAATGTTGGTATCGGCACAAATTCCCCATCTGCTAAACTAGATGTCGCAGGAACTGTTAAAATAGCAGATGGTACACAAGGTGCAGGTAAAGTTTTAACTTCTGACGCAAGTGGAAACGCAACATGGCAAACGGCGGCAGTTAGTACGGGTTCATTTACAAATATGCAAGTGTACGCAACTGCTGGAACAAATACATTTACCGTTCCTGCTGGTGTTACTAAAATCATGGTAGAAGTTTGGGGCGGCGGCGGCGGCGGCGGCGGCACAAATGGTGGATTTGGAGCAGGTGGTGGAGGCGGAGCTTATGGTAAGCAATTTATAACTGTAACCCCCGGTACAGTATATTCTGTTGTTGTTGGGACAGGCGGTACAGCCGGTGCAGCTGGAGTTGCAGGAGGCAATGGTGGTTTAAGTAGTTTCGGAACAGGACCTTTAATCTCTGTAGGTGGTGGTGCAGGTGGCCAACCAACAGGTGCAGGTGGTGCCGGAGGAACTTCGACAGCTACATTTAATATATCTGGTGAAAATGGTCGGTACGGATATAATACAAGCGATGCATACGGAGGTGCAGCGCCAAATGGCGGGCATGGAGGTTTACATGGTGTTTCATCAGCTGGGGGTGCTGGAAACGCACCTGGCGGTGGTGGAGGTGGTGCTGGATATGCCGCTGGCTCTTATGCAGGTGGAGCCGGTGCTGTTGGTCGAGTTGTTATTTGGTACTAGATTGTTCATGGTTTAACATTAAAACTTCAAGTTCATGAAAAAAAATATTTTATTTGTTGCAGCGATTTTATTACAACTCAATGTTAACGCCCAAACCTCCGTAAATGGCGCTGGAGGAGAAGCTACAGGATCTAATGGTCAAATGTCCTTTTCTGTTGGTGAAATTGTTTACACCACAATGAGTAATGCAAGTTATTCCATAGCTCAGGGAATTCAACAGCCCTATATTCCACCGTTTAATTACACGGTAAGCGCCACTAACAATACAATTTGCTCGGGAACGGCGGTTACCCTTTCGGTGAATTTGCCTGGTTCTTACCCTGCTGGCACAGTTCATTGCAACGGATCTCCAACAGCAGTTGTGGATGTAACCAATCCAGTCACAGGAAAAACATGGATGGATCGAAACCTTGGCGCGTCACAAGTGGCAACCAGTTCAACCGATGCTGCGGCTTATGGAGATTTGTATCAATGGGGAAGAGCAGCGGATGGGCATCAGTGTAGAAATTCAGCAACGACAACTACATTAAGTAGCTCGGATCAACCAGGGCATGGGGGCTATATTATTGTTTCTGATTCTCCATATGATTGGAAATCGACACAAAATATTAATTTGTGGCAAGGAATAAATGGGGTAAACAATCCATGCCCGAGTGGGTATCGTTTGCCAACCGATACTGAGCTAAACAATGAACGATTAAGTTGGTTACAGGCACCAATTAATAGCTCGAATAATGCTGTAGGAGCCTTTTCCTCGCCACTTAAATTGCCATTGGCGGGGATGCGGGACCCGAGCCCAGGTTTTATTTTTAATGTAGGGTCAAACGGCGTTTATTGGAGCAGCACTATTAGCGGTAGTGATTCGCGCTACCTCTCCGTCGATAGTAGCGCTTCCGGCATTGGCACCTACATGCGGGCGGTCGGACTCTCTGTCCGATGCCTTAAGAATTAATAAAAAACAATACTTTATATGAAAAAACTACTATACTTTTTCATCGTTTTTCTGTTGCAGTTTGGTTTAAACGCTCAAACCACGATAAACGCTACAGGTGGAGAAGCCACAGGTTCAAATGGTCAAATCTCATTTTCTGTGGGAGAAATAGTTTACACAACGATGAATAATTCAAGTTATTCCATTGCGCAGGGAATCCAACAACCTTACATTCCGCCTTTCAATTATACGGTAAGCGCCACTAACAATGCAATTTGCTCGGGAACGGCGGTAACGCTATCGGTGAATTTGCCGGCAACATATCCTCAGGGAACAGTGCATTGCAGTGGAACACCAACTGCTGTTGTGGATGTCACCAATCCTGTCACCGGAAAAACGTGGATGGATCGTAACCTTGGTGCTTCGCAAGTGGCAACCAGTTCAACCGATGCTGCCGCATACGGAGATTTGTATCAATGGGGAAGAGCAGCGGATGGGCATCAGTGTAGGAATTCGGCAACCACCACAGCAATGAGCAGTACAGATCAACCAGGTAATTCAAATTTTATTCTTACCTCGTCTTTGCCATTTGATTGGAGGAACCCCCAAAATACAAATCTCTGGCAGGGAGAGAATGGTGTCAACAATCCTTGTCCAAGCGGTTATCGCATTCCCACGGAAACAGAAATGAATGAAGAACGATCCAGTTGGCAAGGAGTAAACAGTTCGGGTGCCTTTTTATCTGCATGCAAATTCTCTTTAAGTGGTTTTCACGCCTACAACACAGGGTCAATTGACTTAGTAGATACTTATGGTCTTTACTGGAGTTCGACTATCAGTGGCATCCGCACGAGGTATTTACGCATTCGAAGCGCAGATGCGATCATGATAGACAGTATTCGCGGAAATGGCTATTCCGTAAGATGTATCAAACATTAATGATCAATAAAAAAGGATGGTTTTGTATTGATAGTGTATAAAAATCTTCAAATAGGTGAAAAAAAACACATAATCTTTAACAATAATTAAAAAATAAAGTTTAATTTGGCAGTCAAAATTTAAAAATATGAAATTTTCGGTTATTTTTTCATTCGTTCTTTTAATGCTTATTGGTAGCAATATTAAGGCGCAAACAACCTATTTATGGAGCAATGGTGCAACTACACCTACCATATCTGTTAATCCATCGGTTACAACAACTTATAATGTAACCATTACGCATGGCGGTGTAAATTACTATGATAGTCTCGTAGTAGTTGTGAATCCGAATCCAACTGCGCCATTAATTGGAACCATAACTCAGCCAACGTGTGCGGTAGCCACAGGAAGCGTTGTTTTAAATGGTCTTCCTTCAACCGGCACATGGACGGTAACAGGAACTCCTTCAGGTTCACTCACTGGAACTGGGACAACAGGAACAATAACAGGCCTAGCGGCAGGAACAACATATACCTTTACCGTTACAAATGCTAATACGTGTACTTCAGGTGCGTCATCAAATGCTGTTCTTAACGCTCAGCCAACTACACCGGCTGTTCCTACAATTTCCACAACTGCAGCAACATGTTCAGCAGCAGGAGCGGCAACGATAACAAACTACAACAATGCATTAACCTACACTTTCTCACCAACCGGCCCATCAGTTGGTGCTGGAGGAGTAATAAGTGGAGCCTTAGCAGGAACAAGTTATACTGTGACAGCCGGAAACGGAAGTTGTACATCATTAGCAAGTTCATCTTTTACGAGAGCAGCGCAATTAACTGCTCCTACTGCACCAACAGCAAACACAACACAACCTACGTGTTCGGTGGCAACAGGATCTGTTACGGTAACTTCTCCTGCAAACGGAACTGGTATTACATACACCTTAACAGGAACAAGTCCAGTTGTAGCAGCAGTGACTAACTCAACTGGTTCCTTTACTTCATTAGCAGCAGGAACTTATTCTCTAACTACTACTAACGCAAGCAACTGTACATCATCTGCAACGACTATTACGATCAATGCTCAGCCTGCAACACCAAGTGCACCAGTAGCCACAACGACCCAACCTACGTGTTCGGTGGCAACAGGATCTGTTACGGTAACGTCCCCAGCAAATGGAGCAGGAATCACCTACACCTTAACAGGAACAAGCCCAGTTGTAGCAGCAGTGACTAACTCAACGGGTTCCTTTACTTCATTAGCAGCGGGAACTTATTCTCTAACTACAACTAACGGAAGCAATTGTACATCATCTGCAACTCCTATTACAATCAATGCTCAGCCAACAACACCAAGTGCACCTGTAATTGGTACAATTACTCAACCAACTTGTGGTGCTCCGACAGGAAGCGTTGCTTTAAGTGGATTGCCTGCTTCAGGAAGCTGGACGGTAACTGGAACCCCTTCTGGATCATTAACGGGAACAGGAACCACTGGAACAGTTACAGGTTTAACGGCTGGCACAACATTTACGTTTAAAGTAACCGGCGCCAATGCATGTCAATCTGCTTCTTCAGGGAATGCGGTTATTAATGCAGTGCCAGGTGCTCCAACTGCTACTATAAGTTACACGGGATCACCATGGTGTTCTACTGCAAGTACGCAATCCGTAGCGCAAACAGGAACTTCTGGTGGATCTTACTCATCTACAGCTGGTTTAACAATTAATGCTAGTACTGGAGCAATTACGCCGAGTACAAGTACAGCAGGAACATATACGGTTACTTATAGTTTCTCAAGCAGCGGTTGTTCGAATACAACTACTACGAGTGTTACAATTACAGCGGCTCCAACTGCAACTATTAGCTATACAGGATCACCTTGGTGCACAACTGCAAGTGTTAAGTCCGTGACTCAAACAGGAACAACGGGTGGAACTTACTCTTCAACAGCAGGTTTAACAATAAATTCAAGTACGGGACAAATTACACCAAGTTTAAGTACAGCGGGAACATATACAGTTACGTATACCATTGCAGCATCTGGAGGATGCGCACCTGTTACAGCAACAGCGAGCGTAACGATTTCAAATCCTACAACTCCAGCATTTACTCAATTAGGGCCTTATTGTCAGAATGGAACACCAGGAACCTTGCCAACAACATCAAATAATAGCATAGCAGGTACATGGAACCCAGCAACAGTTTCAACAGCGACAGTTGGTTCACAGACCTATACGTTCACTCCTACCTCAACAGCGGCACCGACTTGTGCGACAACGACAACGATGAGTATCACGATTAGTGCCCCGACCACACCAACATTTACTCAACTAGGCCCGTATTGTCAAAATGCGACACCAGGAACGTTGCCAACTACATCAGCTAACAGCATAGCTGGAACGTGGAATCCAACGACAGTTTCTACTGCGACAGTTGGCACACAGACCTATACGTTCACTCCAACCTCAACTGCTTCACCAACGTGTGCGACAACAACAACTATGAGTATTACAATAAACGCTCCAACGACACCAACTTTCACACAACTTGGGCCATATTGTCAGAATGCAACACCAGGAACGTTGCCAACTACATCAACTAACAGCATAGCAGGAACGTGGAATCCAACGACAGTTTCGTCTTCGACAGTAGGTACTCAGGTTTATACTTTTACACCAACATCGACAGCAGCACCTACGTGTGCTACATCATCAACAATGAGCATTACCATTAATGCACCAGCAACTGTTAATGCAGGAGTGGATCAAACGATATGTTCAAATGGTTCAGTTACGCTTGCTGGTACTCTTGGAGGATCGGCTACCAGTTCAACTTGGAGCGGTGGTATTGGAACATTTGCTCCTAATAATACGACGTTGAATGCGACCTACATACCGAGTGCATCAGAGATTACTTCAGGCACAGTTACACTAACGATGACAACGAATGATCCTGCGGGCCCATGTAATGCTGCGAGTGATGCGATGATAATAATAATCAATCAAGCTGCTACTGTTAACGCTGGTATTGATCAAACAATATGTTCTGGTAGTACAGCAACGCTAAATGGCAGTATCGGAGGTACAGCAACAGCCGCGACATGGTCTGGTGGAACTGGAACTTTTAGTCCAAATAACTCAACCTTGACTGCCGTTTATACGCCAAGTTCAACTGATGAGACAAATGGTTCCGTTATATTGACTTTAACAACAAACGATCCTACAGGTCCGTGCTTAGCAATTACTGATCAAATGATCATTACAATTACGTCCCCTTCAACACCACCAATAGTTGCTTGTTACGAAAATGCCACTTGGAATCCTTCCACTTGCCAGTGGGATGTAACAGGAACACAACCACAGCAACCAACACTTGCGTGTTATGAGTCAGCAACTTTCAATAATACAACATGTCAATGGGATGTAACAGGAACACAACCACCAGTGCCAACATTAGCATGTTATGAAAATGCCACTTGGAACAGCACTACCTGTGCATACGATATTACTGGAACGCAACCGTTCCCTCCAACTGGTCTTGCATGTTACGAAACGGCAATTTTCAATGACGCAACTTGTTCTTGGGATGTAATAGGTACACAACCTCAAGAGCCAACGGCAATAAATTGTTGGGATAATTATGTTTTCAATTCCACAACTTGTACTTGGGATAATTTTGGTTCGCAGCCGCTTGAGCCTACTGCGGTTAATTGTTGGGATATCTTTACATTTAATCAAACGACTTGTTCTTGGGATAATACAGGAAATGAATTACTTGCAGATTGTGATGGTGACGGTGTAACTAACGGAAACGAAGTTGATCCAGACGGAGATGGAACTCCAGGTCCAAATGGAACTGATCCAAACGACCCATGTTCATTCGTATTTAGTCAACAATCAGTCTCTCCTAGTCAACCTTGGTTGGACTTAGACTGTGACGGTGACGGTGTATCAAACGGTGACGAAATCGATCCAGATGGAGACGGTACTGCTGGTCCAAACGGAACAGATCCTACAAACCCATGTTCTACAGACGCAACATCCCAAACATTGCCTTATGGTTCAATTTGGTTAAATGCAGACTGTGATGGTGATGGTGTAACAAACGGTAACGAAATCGATCCAGATGGAGACGGAACTCCTGGTCCAAACGGAACAGACCCTAACGATCCATGTTCAACGGATGCAACAGCGCAGACTTTACCTTATGGTCAAGTTTGGTTGGACGCTGATTGCGATGGCGACGGCGTTACGAACGGTGATGAAATCGATCCAGACGGAGACGGAACTCCTGGTCCAAACGGAACAGATCCAAATGACCCATGTTCATTGTCGGCAAGTCAGCAAACAGCAACACCAAGTCAAGCATGGTTAGCTGCAGATTGTGATGGTGATGGTGTTACCAATGGAGATGAGTATGACCCAGATGGAGATGGCACTGCCGGTCCAAACGGAACAGATCCTAACAATCCATGTTCATTAACAGCAAGTCAGCAAACTTCTGCTCCTAGTCAAGGTTGGTTAGACGCAGATTGTGACGGTGACGGTGTAACAAACGGTAACGAAATCGATCCAGATGGTGACGGTAACGCCGGTCCAAATGGAACAGATCCTACAAACCCGTGTTCTACAGACGCAACAGCTCAAACATTACCTTATGGTTCAATTTGGTTAGATGCTGATTGTGATGGCGACGGCGTTACGAACGGTGACGAAGTTGATCCAGACGGAGACGGAACTCCTGGTCCAAACGGAACAGACCCTAACGATCCATGTTCTACAGATATAACAGCACAGACTTTACCTTATGGTCAAGTTTGGTTGGATGCAGATTGTGACGGTGATGGTGTAACGAACGGAAACGAAGTTGACCCAGACGGAGATGGAACTCCTGGTCCAAACGGAACAGATCCAAATGACCCATGTTCATTGTCAGCTAGTCAGCAAACAGCAACACCAAGTCAAGCCTGGTTAGATGCAGATTGTGACGGCGACA
>Ga0315906_10008730_pt1 | contig 12120 bp, 9 predicted proteins | sample LakEriMetagenome_4_FD_203526 | JGI IMG/M metagenome (GOLD analysis project Ga0315906, IMG submission 203526) | Freshwater fungal communities from buoy surface, Lake Erie, Ohio, United States - Buoy 2 MA122 | ecosystem: Environmental > Aquatic > Freshwater > Lake > Lake biofilm | place: USA: Lake... | reverse complement strand
AGAAAAGATTCTGAATATTATACAAAAAAAGGTTGGACTGAAAATCCTGATAACCCATATGTGTGGTTGGATGATTCAAACAGGTGGTATAAACAAATGGTTGGAAGTAAAGAAAGAATTTACTTTAAACGCAAGTAACAACAATTAACCCACTACCTCCATCACCACCTCTTCCTGCGGTTGTTCCGGCACCTCCGCCACCTCCACCTGAACCAAAACCTGCATATCCTCCAGCACCTCCTGTTCCTGCTCCGTTAGCACCACCTCCGGCACCACCTGTAGTAAAAAATGGTTGTCTTACTGTAATTAAACCTGATGGTGTTAATGATTGAAAACCTGATTGCCCATTATTTGTTCCACCTGCGGCACCACCTGTTGTCGCAGGAACAAATCCTGATGCGGCAATTGTACCTCCAGCACCGTTAGCGTTTGCGGCAGATGAACCACCACCTCCGGCACCACCTGACACAGGAATTGAAATTGTTGGGACACTCCCCGCACCACCTGTGTTGGCACCTCCCGCACCACCAGTTTGACCTACAATGGCTAAAAAAGTCCCAAAATAATTTAATAAACCGTTTGCTGCAGTAAATACTGAACCCGCAGTACCCGTACCGCCCGCTGCCGTTCCGCCACCTGCCGCCGCGTTTCCACTCGCTAAAAAAACATTTGCCGCTGTTGTATTTGGTTGTGATGACACATATGATAAACCACCCGCAGTACCATTCCCACCAGCCGCACCTCCGGGTCCTCCACGCCCAACCTGTAAATATAAAACATCAGGAACAAATGATGCAGGGAAAAACCCTCTTGTGATAGCAGAAGAACCTCCACCACCACCACCTGTTCTTGCGACACCGGAGCCTGTTTGTCCACCAGCACCACCTCCTCCTCCACCGAGGACAAAGAAGAATATAAATTTACAACCCCTTGGTTTTTCCCAAGTTTGCCAAACGTTTGCTCCGTAGGAGTAAAACACTTGATTATTTTTATCTAAATTTGCTAAATTAAAGTAGTCAATCATATTATATAATTATTAAAACGCTGTAAATATTACTAAACCGTCACCACCACGACCGCCAGTACCACCAGTGGTTCCTGCACCACCACCACCACCACCCGAACCAAATCCACCGTCACCACCAATTCCACCTGTACCTGCAAAGTTTCCACCTCCACCTCCAGCACCTGTAAATCTCATAGGGTATTCTATACTTGAATCATTTGATGTTAAATTTATGTATCCGTTGGTACCACGGTTTTGTCCTATTGCTCCCCCAATGGCATAACCTAATACACTTCCGCCCGCAACACTAACGGGACCAACACTTGTTGTTGACCCCCCACCTGCACCTCCCGAAACAGGTAGTAATACAGTCACATTCAATGCAGTATTTGCACCTGCCTGTCCTTGTGTAAAAATAGGTAAACCTAAGTAACTTAAAAATGCGTTTGTACTTGCCGCGTTTGCGGCAACAGTTCCGCCAGTACCTGCAGTACCACCATTACCGCCACTTGCGATTAAAAGTGTGTTTGTTGTAACGATAGTTGGTGATTTTGTAAAAAGAACATAACTTGCTCTTCCAGCACCACCAGAACCGGCACCTGAAGCACCTGCAGTACCACCAATCCCCACATTGACATATAATTCATCGGGTATTAATGAAGCAGGAACTAATATTGATGCAACGTTTCCTGAAGCACCTCCACCACCACCTGTGTTAGTCACACCTGTACCTGTACTTCCTCCAGCACCACCACCTCCAGCACCTAAAACCAAAATTGACACAAATGTGCAACTTTTTGGTTTTACCCAAACTTGATAGTCGTCATTAACTGTCGCACCTCTTAATGGGTAAAATATTTGCCGATTAAATTCATTAGTATTAGGTAACCCAAAAACATCAATCATAAACTTAAATTACATAATTTAATATTTCCCGCCAATTACAGTTGCTTGCCATCCTGCAGATGTTGGTGATGTACCGACTGTCGCATAAATAGATTCACCAGGAGGTAATGCAAAGTTTAATGGTAATTCAAAATTTGCTTGTGCTGCTACTTCAGAAACTGTAGTTGCGGGTAATGTAATTTCATCCCACAACGTGTTATTTGATGCAGTACCCGTTGCGCCACCATTATTTATCCAAATCCTACAAACCGTTGCGCTTGAATTTGTACCTAAAGTTCTAAAACGAATTCTTTGGACATACCCTCCGTTTGTTGCATCTGAGGTAAAAACCAAATAGATTGTTCCTGATGTTAAATCTTTTGTGGTGTTACCTGTAACCATTGGTGTTGTTGTCCATTGAATGTCGGGTGTCAACGTAAAAATTGGTTGTGTATTTGCTGCCATATTTTTTTAATTTTTTAATTTATGTTAATAGATAATTATTTGCAAAAGCATAAACAATACCCGAATTAACTCCACCCGTGATTGATGAATCCGCCCTGTATTCTACCTCTCCCGTTGTTGAGTTTCTTGTAAGTATTTGAGTATTTGCGTTGTTATTAGTGGGTGTTGTGGTAAAATTTAATGTTGTTGCTGAAAGTCCTCCTGTAAAATTCGTGTCACCTGTTATTGTTCCACCTGTAAATAAACCAATACCTGTTGGTCCTTGTGCCCCCGTGTTACCCTGTGGTCCAACCACCCCCTCAAGTTTTGTGACACTTAATACTACGTTATTCGCAATACCACCCGAAGAACCAACATATCTACCATAAAGTGAAACATATTCGTTTGCATTTAGTAATACCAATACATCAACACCAGCAGTTACTTTGTCCGTACTTGAACTTTTACCCGCAATTAAACTACCATTTATTGTTGTGAGACCATTTTCAAGGACTGAAAATTCAAAGTCATTTACCGTACCTGGACCAACATCGGCATGATAATGAATCAAATATAAACCCGTTGAATAGACGTATATTCTTTCGGTGTTTACGTTATCGTGAGCGATAACCGTCGGATCGTTCTCAACATCAGTAGCATCAAGAGTTATGAGTGAAAATGATGCCGGCAAACTGAAACCTGTTGTTCTACGAGCTTGTACCGTCGCCAAATTACCTGTTGTAAGATTAAGGTATGTTGTTGCAGATACTATTGATGATTGTATGTTTGTCATCCCAGACATTATTTTATTTTGCCAATTTAATACGGTTGTATTAGAATTGTCGGACAAAATTCTATCTTTCCAAACCAAAGACGGTGACCCATTAGACGGGTCAGTTAAAATAGTATTTTCCCAATCAAGTGTTAAATTGGATGACGAATCATATAAAAAAGAGTTATTCCAATCTAATTTAATTACACCAACATTATATAAATAACCATCACCCCAATGAATTCTTGAATCTCCATTTGATTCTTGTAAAACTCTACTGACAGAATCTACGGTATTTACAACAATACTATTACCGCTGAATGTGTTTGCAGTCACTCCTTGTGTAAAAACCGTGTTACCTGTCACTGTACCACCTGTAAAAGTTCCTCCACCACTAATACCTGTTAAATTAGAACCATCACCATAATAAGTTCCACCACTTATTGTAGTTCCAGTGATACCACCTTCAGATAAAATTTCTTCACTTATAAATGTTGCCATATATTATAAATATTATGATTCTCCGTGTTCAATTGCTACCCAATCAACGTTTCCTGTTAATGGTGTATTTGCATTTGTGTTTATTGTAAATCCTGTTGTCGCCTTTGATGAATAAGTAAACGTTCTATTATCACTTCCTGTTATTTGAATGGAATAGTTTGTACTTGAAAAGGCGGTTGTAAATGTGACTGATGCTGTTCTTGGTGTCCCTGCAAAACTTCCCGAAGCAACTGAACCCGACTTTGTTCTTAAACCAACGGTTGTTGTTAAATTTGGTTGTGCTTGATTTTGACTTATAGTTAAAGTGTTAGCTGAATATGTTACCCCCGTAACAAAAGTATCACCAGTAACAAATCCTGTTACGTTAAATGTTCCTCCTGTGTTATTAGTAAATGTTGCTGTTCCATTTGAGTATGTTCCCCCTGTAACAAATACGTCTGTACTTGAGACAATTGTTGAAGCAGAAAGTAAACCTAATGTTGTTAATGCGTTTGCAATTCCTTGTGTTGTTGTTACTGCGGAATGGGTGTATAATTTAACAATATCACCATCTTCAGTTCTAAAGTGAGGAGCAGCTTTTCCCGCAATAATATCTGATGAATAAATCTGAAACCCGTCTGTTAAATTTGTTGATGGTGCGGTACCTGTATAGATACCAAGTTTATTAGTTCCAGTGCCTTGAGAAGTTCCTCCTAAAATCCAATTTTTCCCTATATAATTTGTATAAATTGAGTTGTTTCCTGATGTGTCCGCACCGCTTTGAGCAAATCCACTATCATTCGTACCTTGTGATATCGCGGTTAATGATGCTATTGTTTGTTGAAAATTTCTTGTTGACGGGGCAGTTCCTGAACCTAAAACTAAACTAGATGTTGCATCAGTATTAATGGATTGAAAATTAGTTTTAATATTACAAAACCTATCAACTTCAAAACTTGTAGAATTGTTATCGGCATATATAAATGATAGTGCGGTTGATGCCCCGTTTCTAATGTTAAATAGACTTACCGCACCTCCTGATGTGTTTTGACCCATTAAAACATTAGCATCTCCTCGTATCTCAAATTGATTCGCACTATTTGTTGCATTTCTAACGTTAAACACAACATCTGAACTTGTTGAACCTGTCGGTATTAACTGTAAAGTTTGTCCTGAATATGTAAAATTATTATTTCCTGTTAAATCTGAAGTTCCGTTGAAGTATGCAACTTGATTTGTTATACCACTTATTGTCCCACCTGTAGTGAATCCTGTAACATTAAATGTTCCGCCCGTGTTATTTGTAAATGTTGCGGTACCGTTTGAGTATGTTCCGCCCGTAACAAACACATCTGTTCCTCCGGTAAAAAATCCTGTCACATTGTAAGTTCCACCTGACACATTAGTCAAAGATAACGTTCCGTTTGAATAAGAACCCCCTGTAAATGAGGATAAAAATCTCACATCATTTTCACCAAGAACTATTGGAATAGACGATGAAACAGGAGTAGTACTTACTTTTACTAATCCTAAATTACTTGTTGTTGCAGTTGATATCCAGCTGTCTAACTTTCCACTTACATCAGCATATGGAATTGCATTTGGTGAAGGTGTTGTTGTACCAACAGGGTCTAACCCACCAAACTGATGTCTTGATGCATGTGCACTTACGGTAACACCATCAACAGTACCAACATTTGTAATGTTGTTTGCACCCATATCAAGGTTTCCTGACATTGCTCTTGCACCTGAAACCAAAAGATATTGTGTGTGATCATCGGCAGCTAAGCCAAGTAAGTTTCCGTGAACAGATGATGCATTTACACCACCAGCCCTAAAGGCAATTGTAGGACGAATATCTTCTACTTGTGTAAATCCTGAACCTCCTTCTTGAATATATATGTTTGCGATTTGTGTTACCGAATCTGAAAAATATGTCGGTGGTGTTGGAAGAAGAGCTCCTTCTGCTTGAACTAATGATGAATATTCATTTTGTCCTAATACTAAAAAGTAGTTTTCATAAGAACCGTCCCCTACTAAATATAATGTGTGCTTTGTAAAATAACCTGTGGTTAATCCGGTTAATGTTCCGTTATTATCATATTGTGTACTATTAACTAATGTCGTTGCACTTGTAACCCAAGTAGACCCCGTTCCGTTTCTATAATATTGTGTGAAGGTTGTTCCTGTACCACCAGTAGGTAGATACTGATTTGTTGCAAAGAAATAGTCACCATTTGACACATCTATTGTGTACGGTGTTGTACCTTCTGTAACTATCGAACCTGTAGCAAAAATAGGTCCTAAAGCCTCTGAAAATAAATCACCAAATCTATTTGACGTGTGTTCAGCATTAAATGGAGATAAGTCAATAAACTCAACATCGGTTGAGTTTGTCACAACTCGTCCTAATAAAATATTAAATTGTGTGTCAGGTCTACCACCAGATGAAGTTAAAACACTATTTTCATTTATAAAAATATACTCGTCTGTGTTTGCAGATAATGTAATTAAATTATTTGTCCAATCTATTCTTCTTACAATTCCACTATCATCTGATTTTTCTAAATAACCAAATCCACCATCAGCTTGTACTGTAGTTCCACTAACAATAGTTAAAGTACCACCACTAATAAGCCCCATTGAACCACCCTCAAAGATTAGGGTTGTGAAATCGGTATGTGAACCATCACTAAAAGTTACAGACGCCTTTCTTGTGATATCAAATTCACCATCTTCAATATCTAATAATGCCCAATATACGTCAGAACTATTTGTAAATAATTTTTGGTGACTAGAACTACCTCCAAGCGTTCCAAAGGTATTTAAACTTTCAACATATAAATCCCACTCACCATCAACAAAACTTGCATTATCAACATCAAACCTAACACTTCCACCAATATTTGGATTTCTAATACCATAAGTAAACCCATCAACAGTGATTGTGGATGCGTATAATCCCGCAGAATCTTGAATATAAAATGCGGTTGACCCTGAAACACCATTACTTTGATTATCTCCAACAAATATACTTAATGTTGCCCCACTTCCTGTTGCATAGTTACAATATGTGATTCCTGCTCCTGTTGGAAAATTAAAGTAATTTTCCATATTTGCAAGAGCAACATATCCATTATTACCTATAACTTTTGTTCCGTATTCATATTCACCGTTGTAATCTAAATATTCACCAAAAAATTTGGTATCTTGAGTTACAGATTCAACCCACACATTTGTATCACAATCATAAAAAGATAATTTATGAGCCTGTCCAAAATCACCAATATCATAACAATAAATTCCAGCATATCCTGACGGAGCCCCCGATAATGATAAAAATGATAATTCATTATTTTGTCCTATTTTTACAATATGTTGAGTATTTGTATTTGGTAGGATTTGTGTTGTTTGAATGTTTGAACCAACAATACTTACATATGGTGTTTGTGTCAAATCAATTTCATTTTCTATGAATACACCAGGACCAACACTAATTACATATCTGTTTGTTATTGATGTATTACCTGAAGCAATTAAATAATCAACGGCAGATTTGATGGATGAAAAGTCACCCCCTTTTTTTGCCACCGTAATTTCTTTCGGATCTTGATTTACTTCATATAGCGGTGCGTTTTGATTTATAATTGTTTTTAAGAAATTGTCAGTTCCTTGAATTTTTCCTGTTGCTCCTGAATGTGCAATGTTTACATCAATAGTGTTGTTTTCAAAATTAAGTGCTATTGCATCAATACTTGGCGCCGCACCAATTTGAGGTGCATCAATACCTACCGACCACCTTTGGAAGTTAACAGCAGTCAGTCTTAAAAACCCACCATTTTCTACGTAAAATCCTGTTCCCGCCGCAAGTCCTTGTGCCTTTGTTAATAAACAACCATTAACAATAAACCCACAACTTTGTGCGTCGGCTTTAGCAAATATTAAACCACTTGTTGTGACAACACCCCCATTCGTTGATGTCACATTTCGTAACTGCATCCTACCAATACCACTACCGTCGTTTGTTGCATAAAACCCAACAGTAAATGGATATCCGCCATACTTAACGTTTGAACATTGCATTATGATGTTTGCGCCACCTGACGCAACAACTTTAGCGTGAGTATAGTTAGAACCAAATCTTACATTTTCAACATAAGAAATTGCACTTGATTGTGGTGTTGTAGATGATGAGTAAAGAATCGCAGATACATTTGTGTCTGTACAACCTTGTACCTGACAATCGAATATCGCTGACTGGTCACTTAATTTTATTAATGTTTGTGATGAATCGTTTGCTTGAATTATTGTGGAAATTGAACTTTCCCCAACAACCGCAACCCAAGAAGGTATCGTAAATGGGTCTTCATAATAAACACCCCCCGAAACTTTAACGGTGTATGTATTTGCTGAAGTTGCCCCTGTTATACTATTAACAGCATCTTTGATTGAGTTAAAATCAACTCCTGTACTACCTGTTAATGCAACCGTAATTGTGTTATCAGCATTATATAAAACAGTACTGAAAACTAACGTGTCGTTGTTATCTGTTATAGTTACATTATCACCACTAAATGATTTTAAATAAATTGTATTATTAGATACCCCCGATATTGCAGAATAACCTGAACCAACGGTGGTTGCGGTTGTTATATATCCTGTTTGCCCCGAATAAACCCCCCAATATTCACCAGACCACTCCCAAGTGGTTTGATTAAAAGAGTAAAGTTCTCCGACAAATGATGGTATTGGAAAATTTATTGGCATATCTTATAAATAATATAGTATTTCTGCTGTCCCCAAAAAGGTTGCGTTTGCACCTAATGGGGTTATGTTTATCCACATTTCATCTAATGTCCCATCAATATTTGAACCCACCCTTACTTGGTTATCATCTACAACTAATGTTGTTAATGCTGATGTACCTGCCTCGCCGATTAATGATTTAACAACATATCCAGGTGTTGTGACTATTGCGGTTGTTGTGCCAGTAAATAAAGCATATTGAAATGGTGATTGTGGAATATCAATCCAAGTCGGAGTTTCAGATAAAATTGGATTATATTCAATAGTTGCTAAGTAATTATCATTTGAGGTGTTTAGTATACTCAAACTATTATATTGCGATGTTACTGACTTATAACCTTGTTTTAATCTATACCCAATATATGGGTATTTTGTGTCTGAATTACTTAAAGTGGTTGTTGTATCGTGTTGTATACCTACCGTAGAATAAAGCCCGTTTAGTGCCCCTTCTGTTGACGTTTGTGTGCATATCATATCAAGATATCCAGAACCAACACCAACTTGCCTTATTTCGTACCTAATTGGTTGATTTGGTGATGACATATAAACAGTTGATATATTATTTGCCGCAGTATAATCTAAAAAATATACCGTTTGTCCTGATAAAACCATACCAAACCTCATCCTACCAACACCTAACCATTGGTAATCAACAGTCATTAAATTTGTTTTACTCCAATCAAAATTACTTGGATTAAACTGAGTTGTGTTCCAAGATGTTGTGGCGGCACTATACGTACAAGATCCACTTAAATATATGTTAAAAGTAATCTCACTTGTCACACCATTACTTTCTAAAAAGAATCCATCAAATACCGAGTTATATGGTGTTCCTGTTGTTGATGTAAAACAACCAACTCTTTTAATCACATTTGTTTCTATTTGGAAATTTGAAAAACTACCTTCAAATAATTGACTTTTTCCTGGTTGATAAATCGGGTGAGTTTTACTTTGTCTAATTACTAAATCGTTATTTGCAGAAGTTGACATTCTAACTCTCGCAAATTGTTGATTGAATACCGAAGTTGCCGTTCCTGCGGTTACCTCACTAATTTGTAATGGATTTTTATCGTAAACGTGTTTTATATCCAATAGGTTTGTAACTGCAGCAGTTCTTAATCTACCAAACGCATCTAAATTTGGACTATCTGAATATTTTATCGAATTATTAAAAATAAAGCTCATCTTATATTATCCACCAATTATTATTTCTTGCCACAAATTGTAATGACATATAGTTTATATTCATATCAACATAACTACCACCATCAATAGTTCCAACAGGTGTTGTTATTCTTATTCTATAAATACCCGAATTACCACTTTCATCTTTTATATTCAAGTTAAATCCATCAATACCTGTAGGGGTTGGAAGTGTTAAATCAACGTTGTTTGAATGTACTATCCCGTAGTATGTGTAACCCGTAGAAAGTGTTTGTGTAGTTGCTGTTATCCCTGTTGTTACAAGTAATCCGCTAAACCCCGGATCTCCTTGAATACCTTGTGGTCCGGTATTTCCTGAAACCCCTTGTATTCCTTGTAATCCTTGTGGTCCAGGTATTCCTGCAGGTTGAACCCATTGATATGAATTTCCATCGTAATTCCATACGTACTCAACCCCATTATTATCGTTATACCATCTGTCGCCGATGTTTAATGTGACACCACTTGGTGATGTACCTGATATAAAGTATTGAAATGTTGAAAACCCCGTAATACTAAAGGTTGACCCTGTGTTATTGGTAAATGATGCTGTTCCCGCAGAATAAGTACCACCCGTTACAAATACGTCAATTGGTAAATTTTGATATGTAGTTGCAGAAATTGTATTTGCCGTTAAACCGTTTGTGAATATTGTTAATCCGGTTACTGTTCCTCCTGTAAAAGAACCCGATGTCGGTTGCCAAATTGCGTTTCCTGATGCGTCTGAAGTTAGAACGTAACCTGATGTTGCACCAGATATTATTCTTAAATTTTGTGTTGTTAATTTACCATTAACGACACTATCATTTGCGGATATAAATCCGTTTTTTATATTAAACTCATTCGCCATATCTTTTCCCTATCCAAGAATATGTTTATTTACAATAAATACATTAGAAATTAAAACGATATCTGTTTACATTATAATTTTCTAATATTTCTGAATCCGTTAATGTTTTGTTATAAATTTTTAAACTTGCAATACTACCATTAAAAAACCAACTTTTTGCTGGTGCAGAATATGAACCCAAGCTAAAATATGAATTTGTATTGAAATAACAATTAGCGATTGTTGTGGAACTTTCTAATAGTCCGTTCACATATAAGGATAGTTTTGATGTTGAAATGTCATATGTTCCTGTTATATTATACCATCTACCCGCAACCCAATTATTTGTAGTAGTATATGTTACAGAAAACGGATTAAATGTTTGAAATCCGATTCTACCGGCAGTACTACTTAATAAATAAAAATAATTGTCTACACCACCTAAAAGTAAATTTTGAGCCTCAATAATCATATAATTAATTGCGTTTGATGGTGTTATTGTGTTTGCAAAACTAATCCATAGTTCCATTGAATACTTACCTTCAGTTTGATTTGTTGTAATTTGTGGTAATGCAACATAATCATTAATTCCATCAAAAACTAAAACTCCTTTGTTTGTTGTACTATACGATACCCCATTTATTAATGACCCTGCGGTTCTTTGACTCTTACTTAAATCGTTCCACACAGTTGATCCACTAGTATATGAATATCTATTCGACCCATCCAAATAATAAATTAAATTATCTCTGATAATATTTGGTGATCCATCTACTGTACTCATAACCCAAATCTATTTTTTAAAGAGTTATAGTTTTGTAAAATCTCTTGAGATGATAACGACTTATTATATATTTGAGTACTCGCAATAGAACAATTACCATAATCAGTTTGCCTTCTTGCAATCTGTAATGTGCCTAAAGTATTTGTTATATTTCCCGTTGCAACCATACCATTTTTAAATTCTCCGTTTAGGTAAAAATTAAGATTTGTACCATCAAAAGTCACACAATAGTGGTTCCAAACATTTATACATTTAGCATTATCTAAAATAACAAAAGCCACTTTTTGTCCTGTTCCTGCAAATCTTTCTGATGCGATAGCAACATTTGATGGGTTGTCTCTATAGAACCACATATTATACCCGTTTCTTGGGGCACCATATTCACGATTAATTAATCCTTGAAATGTTGAGTTAGCGTTATTAATTTTTGCAAATACACTTAAAGTATATGGACTCGTACCCAAAAAAAGAAAATCTGAAGTAACGGGAAATGTTACAAATTCATCAATCCCATCAAAAACAATATTACCTTTGTTTGTAGAACTAAAATTTGGGTTATTTACTAATGTTCCGTTATTATTTTTTTTACTTAAATCGTACCAAATAGTGGATCCTGATGTATATGAATATTTATTGGCAACATCCAAGTATAAAACTAACCCATCTTTTACTATTTTAGGTGCAACACTACCACTCATAATCCAAATCTATTTTTTAATGAGTTATAGTTTTGTAATACTTCTATTTGTGATAAAGATTTATTATATAATTTAAAATTATAAAGATTACCATTTAACGAGAAGCTTGGTGTGGTAGGTGCCGATCTGTTTGAAAAAATCCAAAAGTCAGAACCTACGTTATCAATTATGTTTAACAAACTAGAAGATAAACTCCAGGTATTGTTATCTAAA
>Ga0315906_10008723_pt1 | contig 12126 bp, 9 predicted proteins | sample LakEriMetagenome_4_FD_203526 | JGI IMG/M metagenome (GOLD analysis project Ga0315906, IMG submission 203526) | Freshwater fungal communities from buoy surface, Lake Erie, Ohio, United States - Buoy 2 MA122 | ecosystem: Environmental > Aquatic > Freshwater > Lake > Lake biofilm | place: USA: Lake... | reverse complement strand
CGCCGCGGAGTAGTCGAACTGCGTCGGCGCGATCGACTCGCGGTTGTCGGTGATGTACGCCTGCAGGTAGGTCGAGACCTGCCGCAGGTTGTTCGCCGCGTCGGCCCACTCGGCGTTGCGCCGAGCCGTGCGCAGGGCCGGCAGCAGGATCGCCACCAGCAGCGCCAGGATGCCGACGACCGTGAGGATCTCGACCAGGGTGAAGGCCCGTCGCGGGCTGGTGTGCTTCATGCGTGTGCTCCCGTGGGTGCGGTGCCGGCCCGTGCGCGCATGGACCGGCATGGGTCCATACGCGCCCGGCATCAGGACATGGCCATCGTCATCAGGAATTCTGCGTTGGACTTGGTCTTGGACAGGCGGCTGCGGAGCAGCTCCATGGCCTCGACCACGTTCATGTCAGCCACCACCTTGCGCAGGCGCACGATGAGCTCGTGCTCCTTCGCATCGAGCAGCAGCTCCTCGCGGCGGGTGCCGCTGGCGGCGATGTCGATCGCCGGCCAGACGCGCTTCTCGACGAGCTTGCGCGTGAGGTGCAGTTCGGCGTTGCCCGTGCCCTTGAACTCCTCGAAGATCACTTCGTCGGCGCGGCTGCCGGTCTCGACGAGCGCCGTGCCGATGATCGTGAGGCTGCCGCCGTTCTCGATGTTGCGCGCGCTGCCGAAGAACTTCTTGGGACGGATGAGCGCAGCGTTGTCGACGCCGCCCGAGCCGATCTTGCCCGATCCGGCGCCTGCGTTGTTGTAGCCACGCGCCAGGCGCGTGATCGAGTCGAGCAGCACCACCACGTGGTCGCCGAGCTCCACCATGCGGCGGGCCTTCTCCATGACGATGTCGCTGACCTGGATGTGCCGGCTGGCCTCTTCGTCGAAGGTGCTCGCGACGACCTCGACCTTGCCCTTGGTCGTGCGCTTGAAGTCAGTCACTTCCTCGGGGCGCTCGTCGACCAGCAGCACGATCACGTGCACGTCGGGGTGGTTGTGCGTAATCGCGTTGGCGATCTGCTGCAGGATGACGGTCTTGCCCGTGCGCGGAGGCGCCACCACGAGCGCGCGCTGGCCGAAGCCCAGCGGCGTGACCATGTCCATGATGCGCGGCTCCAGACGCTGCGGCTGCTCGAGAATCTCGAGGTGGATGCGCTTGTTGGGGTGCAGCGGCGTGAGGTTCTCGAAGGTCGGTAGGTTGTGCAGGCGCTTCGGATCGTGGCCGTTCACCGTGTCGATGCGCAGGAGCGCGAAGTAGGTCTCTGCTTCCTTGGGCGGCCGCACGAGACCGCGCACCACGTGGCCGCGGCGCAGGCCGAGCCGGCGAATCTGTGCGGGGCTCACGTACACGTCGTCATCGGAGGGCAGATACGAGTACTCGGCGCTGCGCAGGAAGCCGTAGCCGTCGGGCATGATCTCGAGCGTGCCCTCGGCGAACATGAGGCCGTGCTTCATCGCCTTGGCCTTCACGACCTCGAAGACGAGCTTGTTGCGCGGCATGCCGACGAGATCGCCCAGGCCGAGCGCCTTGGCTTCCTTAGCGAGCTGCTCGGCAGTGAGCTTCTGCAGGCTTGCCGCGTCGAGGTTCTCCTTCTTGGCGGCCTCGTACTTCTCCTTCAACTCGGTATCGAGCTGCGAGGCCTCGAAGTCCAGCTGCTCATCGGTGGGCACGCTGGTGCCCGGCAGAATCGCGACGTTCGGTGCCGCGACGATGCCCGCAGGACCGCCGCCGCCTCCACCGCCGCCTCCGCCACCACCGCCACTGCCTCCGCCGGAACGACCACGACGACGGCGACGACGACGACCATTGACTTCCATGTTGATGCTGCCTTGGTTGGGATGCGGGTCCTGCACCGTGAACCCCGACGGGGAAGGTGCGGCCAGAGGTGGTGGGACTTGACCCTGACTGGCGGGTGCGCCTACGTGCCCTTGGCGTGGGCGTGCGTGCGGAGGGTGTCCGCCAGCGCCGCCTCGACCCGGGACCGCAACGACTGCGGGTCACCGTCGTTGCGCAGGACATGATGCGCGAGCGCGCGCTTTTGGTCAAGGGGCCACTGCGCAGCCTCGCGGCGGGCCAGTTCGGCGGCCGGCCAGCCCCGGCTGGCCAGGGCCCGGGCCTGTCGAGCCTCGATCGGCGCCTCCACGAACCAGATGCTGTCGCATTCGGTGTGCAGGCCGACCTCCAGCAGCAGCGGGGCGTCGATCACCCGTGCAGGGGCGCCCCCGGGATCGATCGAGAACATGGCCCGGCGTCGTGCATGGATCCAGGGGTGTACGAGCGACTCGAGCTGCGCGCGCTCCGCGGGGTCGGCGAAGACGATGGCGGCCAGCGCCCCGCGATCGACCGCACCGTCGCGGATCGCACGATCACCCCAGCGTGCGCCGATGGAACGGATGATGGCCGGATCACGCAGCGCCTGGTGCGCCAGGTCATCCGAGTCGCACGTGATGCAGCCGAGGTCGGCGAGGATCGATCGCACGGCACTCTTGCCGCTGGCGATGCCGCCGACGAGCCCGATGGTCGGGATCGATCGCGGGGCCGCGGCTGGGGAGGTCGTCATACGGTGCGGGTCCAGGTCGTGCCCTGCGGGCCGTCCTTGATGGCCACGCCCATCTCGAGCAACTGGGCACGGATTGCATCGCCTGCGGCCCAATCCTTGGCGGCGCGCGCAGCGAGGCGCTGCGCGATGAGGGACTCGACCTGCGCCGTGAACGGATCGCCGGCAGGGGCGTCCTGCGATGCGTTGCGATCGAGCACCGCGAGCACCGAGTCCATCCGAGCGAGGGCGGCACGCTCGGCATGCGGGCAACCCGAGGGTTCCTCGCCGCAGGCTTCGTTGAGCGTCGCGATGGCGCGGGCCAAGTTCAGGTCGTCGCAGAGGGCATCGACGAACGTGTCGAGCGCGCGGGACATGGGACCGGAGGCCGCGGATGGATCGGGCGCGCGCGATGCCGCGGCTGCATCGAGCCCCTGCTGCGTGCGAGCCCAGCGATCGATCATGCGCTGGCAGTCTCGCAGCCCCTGCATGGTGAAGTTGGCGTTGGTGCGGTAGTGGGTGCGCACGAGTTCGAGCCGCAGCGCAGCGGGCGTGACGCCCTTGGCGAACAGGTCGCGCGCCGTGAAGAAGTTGCCCTTGCTCTTGGACATCTTCTCGCCTTCGACCTGCAGGTGACGCGTGTGGAACCAATGGTTCGCGAAGGTCGGCTGGCCGAACCCGCAGCAACTCTGTGCAATCTCGCACTCGTGGTGCGGGAAGATGTTGTCCTCGCCACCGGAATGCAGGTCGATGCGTTCACCGAGGGTCATGGCGGCCATCGCGCTGCACTCGAGGTGCCAGCCGGGATAGCCCGCGCCCCACGGGCTTGGCCATTTCATGATGTGGTGCTCGTCGGGCTTCCAGAGCATGAAGTCCGCCGGGTGCCGCTTCACGGCCTGGTGCTCGGCGCTGATGCGCCCGCCCTCGCCCTCCCGAAGATGGTCAAGCGTGTTGCCGGAGAGTTCGCCGTAGGCGGGGAACGAGCGCACGTCGAAGTACACGACGCCGTCGCTGGCAACGTATGCATGGCCGCGCTGGACGAGCCGCTCGACGAGGGCCACCATTTGCGGAATGCACGCGGTCGGTCGCGGCATGAGCGATGGATTCGCCGACGCCTCGATCGCCACCTTCAGGCCGAGCGTGCGTGCGTCCTCGAGGAATCGGTCCGCGTAGAAGCCCGCGATGGCGTAGGGATCGGAGGGGTCGATGTCGGTGCCGGACGGCAGTGCTCCAGACTTCTTCGCCTCGGCGATGCGGCGACCCGCCACGGCCATCTTGTCCTCGCCGCCGCCGTCGGCGTTGCCATCATCGGTCATGTGGCCGACGTCGGTGATGTTCATCACGTGGTGCACGCGATGGCCGAGCAGTTCCAGCGCCCGTCGCAGCATGTCGGCGTTGAGGAACGAGCGGAAATTGCCGATGTGCGCGTCGTCGTAGACGGTGGGGCCGCAGGAATAGAACGTGATCGCACCGGAAGGATCGATGGGCACGACCGGCTCGATGGCCCGGCGCGCTGTGTTGTAGAGCCTCATGCGCTGCACGCGCGCAAGCATAGTGCGGGGGCTTGCGGCCGGATCAGTCGCCGACGGGCAGGTGCAGTCGCTGCGCGAAGCGCTTCAGGCCATCGAGGCCCGGCTCGGCAACGTTCACGTAGGCGGCGCGCAACGAAGGCAGCAACTGCAGGGCGCCGATGAGGATGAGCGCGTAGAGCAGGAGCGTGATCGTGGCCACCACGGCGGCACCGCCGCGGGAACCGAGGGAATCGAAGGACCGCACGAGTGAATGGGCAACGCTCCACGATCCGTAGCCGGCCAGGGCGCAAGCCGCCGGACCCACGAAGAGCGACTCGACCATCGGCCGCAACCGAAGGCCCGCTGCCGCGAGCAGCCATGTTCCCGTGCCAATCGACGAGACCGTGGTCACCAGGCAGACACCGAGCGCGAGGCCCTTGGCTTCGGCGATGGGATCGCCGGCAAGCCATGGCGACTTGGACAGCACCAACGCACCCAGAGCGCCTCCGCCGATCACGCTGCCCCCTCGGATCGCCTCGGTCACCAGCACAATCGAGTAGCGGCGAGCGGCCAGCAGCGGCGTGATGAGGATCGCCAGCGCCAGCGGTCCACTGAGCCCGATCGACAGGATGGTCACGAGCCCGGTGGAGTCTGCCCACCGCCCGCCCCACACCACCTGCTCGATCGCCGGGAACGAAATGCCGAGACCGATGCACACCGCCGGAACCATGAAGAAGACCGTGGTCGCCATGCCTGCGAGGTACTCGGTGTGCTCCGCCGACGTCTGCGATGCTGCTGAGCGAGGCACGAGCACTCGCTGCAGCGCCATGGTCAGCACCATGTAGGGCTGGCTGGCAATCTGGTAGGCGAAGGAATACAGGCCCAGCGATGCCGTGGTCAGGAAGAGCGAACCTATGAAATAGTCGCCCTGGGAATTCACCGAATTGAGTGCCGCGATGGGAAGGACGGCAAGATGCGCGCGAAACGCGTTCCAAATCGCCGCGGGCTCTACTCTGAAGTACGAGCGGTCTAACTTGGCGGCTCGGGCGCACAGCACGCCTTCGATCAGGGTGCCAAGCACAGGGGGAACAACCAATGCCATGGGGCCAAACCCGAACTTTGCAGCACCGATCGCCAACGCCAACTTGCCAACCCCGCAGGCTAGGAGAGTGATCGACAGCACTCCGTATCCCTGCTTCCCGCCAAGCCGCATCTGTGCGAATTGCTGGATCGGCAGCACGGTGTATTGGGATGCCAAGACCAGCAGCGCCAGCGTGGCTCCCGGGACATCGCTCTCTACACCACCCAACCCGATCGCCGCAAGCGTGGCGATCAGGCTGAACGTGCCGATGATCATTCCGACCCAGAAGACCGCGGGTGCACGATCTCGGTACTCGTCTTCCGGGATGCTGCCGAGGACCATCCAGATTCCCCCAGATCGGAAGAGGCCCGTAAACATCAAGGCTCCGGCAGCCACGGCGTAGGCACCGTAGTCACTCGGAGTCAGGTAATAGCCAATCACCACGCTTTGAACGAGCGACAGAGCCCGGCCGAGCGCCGATGCGATCGCGAGCAGGCTCAGGCCTCGACGGTGCGGCATGGGACGCTCAAGGGTAGCGCGGCTGCAGCGGGCGGTGGACCTGCGAAGGTGACGATCGTCAGCTCAACTCTGCCACGCGGTGAGCAACGCACCGAGGTCGGCGCCGTCGACGGCACCGTCCGCGTTGAGATCGGCCGGCGACTCGCCAGGTTCTCCGGACCAAGCCGTGAGCAATGCGCCGAGGTCGGCTCCGTCCACCGTTCCATCACCATTCAGGTCAGGCGACGGCCGCACGGCGGGGCCGAGCGATCCATCCGAACCGATGCGCATGCCACGGATGTCGGACGTGCCCTGCGTGATGCCGTCTTCCCAGAGAAGAATCGTGCCATAGGGCACGCCACGGGCTTGCATTCTTCCCTTGAGACTGACGTTGCTGGCAACAGGGCGACGGTTCCAGACGGTCGCGCCACCTGAGTTCACGCACATGGCCTCGACGGTGTCCTGGCCGAAGGCCGTCGAGCGCACCCAACCGAAGACCACGCCTTCCGGACGCAGATGTGCTACGGCGCCGGAGTAGGAGTAGACGGTCTCGAGCGCAGCCAACGGCAAGCCCGATGCTCCCCACTGCCTCGTGCCCGTCGCGACGTCGAAGCACTGACCGTACACGCCGTAGATGCTGGAGTTGGGCGTGTGTTCGATCCAGCACACGTAGACGTACGTTCCATCAGACACCGCCGCGGGATTCGTGCGTTCGCGCGCGGTGTCCGCCGTCACGCCAAACCCCTCGGTCCCGAACAAGCGATTGCCTTGCGCATCAAGCACCTGCACGTAGGACTGCAGAGGCGACGTCTTGTAGTACGCGAAGAGGTGGCCGATCAAGGGCACGCGCTGGAACTCGGGGAAGTTCCCAAACTGCAGGCTGCCGGTCGAGAACACCTGCCTGCCGGTCGTGCCCCACGGCTGCGAGCCATCCGGGTTGATGAGGTTGGCCCAGAGCACCTTGGGCCCGCTGAAGGTCGAGTAGCGCACGGTGGAGACGACCACGCCCGACCCCGAGAGCGAAGGTTCGACGTCGGCCGCGAAGGCCGAGCCCGTGGTGCCGATCTGGATGGGGGCCGCGAAGGTCGAGCCGCCATCGGCCTGCGCGAGCCGCTGCACGCGCGTGTTCGAACCTTCGACCCACGCGCTCCAGAGGAAGCCATCATCCGCTTGATTGCCCTTGGGCACGCTGGCCGACGAGGCGCTAACGGTCTTGGTCCACGCCAGCGTGCCATCGGCGTTGAGCGAGGCGACCGCGGCCACCGGCGCTGAGCTCCCCTGCTGGCTCGCCACCGCCCACGGCGCTCCGCGGAAGAGTTGGTAGTCCTGCGTGCTGCTGAACGAGTTGTTCATGGCCATCGTCGCCGCCGGCCAGGTGAAGTCGCCATCCGTCGTGAGCTGGCGCACCATGACGTCGTAGCCCGACGGGGCGTCGTACCAGCTCAGGGCCAGCATGCCACGGCCATCCCACGCGAGCTTGGGTTGCACCTGCTCGCCGGTGCCGCCAGCCAGCAGCGTGGGTGCGGACGCAGAGGTGCTCCAGCCGGACATCGCGGTGAGCAGGATGGACGTGACGATGGGCATCACGGGAGTGTGACTCCACAACGGACGCGCGCCAAGGCCGCACGCAGGATCGGAACGAGAAAAGCGCACTGATCGCGCGGGGTCACGCATCATCAAGCGCGCCGAAGAGCCCCTGTTCGGGTTCAGCGAGCTCGATCGGGCCCGGGAAGGCCTCATAGTCCGCGTTGGGGTTCGCCTCGATCCACTCGACGAACGCGCAGATGCCGGCATGCGTGGCACGGGATCGCCACGACTCGCCGAAGCGCACCTTGATGCCCAGCCAAAGGTGCGCGTGCGCGTTGCGTGCCGCCAGCCCCGGATGGGGATCGAGGAGCGGCTGGATGCGATCGCCCACGCGCCGCACGCGCATCGCGATGTCGTCGAGATCGCGCCTGTTCATGACGGGTGTGTATCGTACGGCGCACCAAGGGGCCAACTCCATGAAGCGCGTACTCATCACAGGCATCACCGGGCAGGACGGGTCATACCTGGCCGAGCTGCTCCTCGCGAAGGGCTACGAGGTGCACGGCATCATCCGCCGTGCGAGCACCTTCAACACGGATCGCATCGATCACATCTACGAGGATCCGCATCAGTCGGGCGCGCGGCTCAGGCTGCACTACGGCGACCTGTCCGATGGCAGCGGGCTCGATCGGCTGCTGGAGCGGATCCAGCCCGACGAGGTCTACAACCTCGGGGCGCAGAGCCACGTACGCGTGAGCTTCGACCAGCCGATCTACACCGCCGACATCGTGGCGACCGGCACCCTCCGTCTGCTCGAGGCCGTGCGGAACTTCCAAGTGTCGTCATCGCGGCCCGTGCGCTTCTACCAAGCCAGTTCCAGCGAGATGTACGGCAAGGTGCAGGAGGTCCCGCAGAAGGAGTCCACGCCATTCTGGCCGCGCTCGCCCTACGGCTGCGCCAAGGTCTTCGGCCACTGGATCACCGTCAACTACCGCGAGAGCTACGGCATGCACGCGAGCTGCGGCATCCTCTTCAACCACGAGAGCCCGCGACGCGGCGAGACCTTCGTCACGCGCAAGATCACGCGCGCCGTCGGCCGCATCAAGCTGGGCATGCAGAAGAGGCTCTTCCTGGGCAATCTCGATGCGTTGCGTGACTGGGGCTACGCCGGCGACTACGTCGAGGCCATGTGGCTCATGCTCCAGCAGGACCAGCCCGACGACTACGTCGTAGCCACGGGCACGATGATCAGCGTGCGGCGGTTCTGCGAACTCTGCTTCGGTCACGTGGGTCTCGACTACCGGGACCATGTCGAGGTCGACCCGCGCTACTTCCGCCCTGCCGAGGTCGAGCAACTGCTCGGCGATCCATCGAAGGCGCGCGACCGGCTGGGCTGGTCGCCGAAGACGACCGTGGAGCAGCTGGCAGCAATGATGGTCGAGACCGACTTGGAGCTCGCGCGGCGTGAGAAGACCCTGCGCGACGCAGGTCACCAGCTGCCTGCCAACTCCGGCCACGATCAGTGAACGCGCGGGGGGGGTCGCCTGCGCGCGTTCCTGCCCCTGCGAAGGTTGCACTCGATGCGCCGCCGTGATCACTCGCTCCTGCGCTGCATCGAGTCCCTGCCGCGCGGGCGCGGAGCAGTGCTGCAATCTTGACCCCCGAATATGACTTCGGAGTGATGTGAACGAGGAGTCTTTTGCGCTATCGAGCGCGCGGAGCGACGGAGCGCTCGTCCTTGCGCTGCCTCAGGTTCCGGCTGCGCGGACGCGCGGCGAAATCGCGCTCATCCGTCGCGCCTGAGTGCGCTCGTCCTCCCGCTCCCTCGGGTTCCAGCTGCGCGGACGCGCGCGCTGCACCCGGCTCCGCGCGCGCTCCTCCTGCGTCGCTCGGCGGGGCTGGCACCCGCCTCCGATGGTCGCACAGCGTGCCGCCTTCGCGACTCCGCAGGCCGCGCAGCTCGGAACCGCTCGGTCGCTCCGGACGAGCGCGGCCTGATCATGAACGCGCGATCAGTCTTGCGGAGCGATGCGCCAGCATTGTCCTGCGGCCGTCGCGGAAAGGGGCCGCGGCATGCCTCGCCGAGCGAGTTCCGCAGCCTGCGAGGAAAGCTGGCGCGCAGTGCCAGTCAGTGACCACAGGTTGACTGCCGCGCCAGTTTCTGAGCAGGCGAGGACTGTCTGAGCGAACGAGGCATGCCGGCGCCCCAAAGGAGCGACGGCCGCCAGCTCATCGAGAGGGCAGCACCACAACTAGCGATGGTCGCAACGCAAACGCCAGCACGCAGCGCATCGAAGCGCCAGCGCCCGCTCAGACCGTCCAGGCCGCCAGGAGCGTGCCCAGGTCGGCGCCGTCAACTGAGCCGTTGCCGTCGATATCGGCCAGCGTTCCCGCGGTGCCGAACTCGCCGAGCAGGATCCCCAGGTCGGCTCCATCGACCCGCGTATCGCCATTGAGATCTGCTGGATTAGCGGGAGTGCCACCCTCGACGAAGCTCTTCACCTCACCGGCCACAAGGTTGTTCGCCCAGTCGCGAGCCAGGATGTAGTAGTCGACGTTCGCGCCCGCGGGTTGAGCCGGCATCACGGCGCGCCACAGGTTGTTGCCGCTCCACTGCATCGGGATCTCGTTCCACGGACCCTGGTTCGAACGGATCGCCAGCACGATGCCCCGATCGTGGAAGCCTCGGTCGCTCGTCATGTCATCGACGATGATCGCGCGGACGATGTGGCTCGCAGGTTCCGAGCCGGGAACCACCGACTCCATCTTGAGGACACGCGGCGGCCGGTTGTCGGCCGGGCCGGTCGAGTTGATGTAGATCTGGTTCTGGAACGCACCGCTCTCGCCCTGCGCCGTGACGATGTCGAAGTCGCCGTCGTTGTCGACGTCGGCCACCTTCACGTCGAGGCTCGAGTCGGTGACGGCCGTGATGGCGTTGGTGACGATGGAGAAGTTCGCCGTCGTCGGACGGTTGTTGCGGTAGATGCGTTCGCTCGCCGATCCCAGCGTGCCGACCACGATGTCCAAGTCTCCGTCCATGTCGATGTCGAAGAAGCGGCTGTCGTTGTCGTCGGTGGTCGGGTTCGACGTGAGCTGTGCGCTCACATTGGTCCAGCTCGTGCCGAGCCCGTTCGCGTTGGCCAGCAGGAGCTCCGTGTTGCTGGTGCCAGCATTCACGCCCAGCAGGTCGAAGTCGCCATCGCCGTCAAAGTCGCCCGTGTCGTACGAATAGCAGCTGTTGTCGGTCGGCATCGCCTGGTTGACGTAGGTGCCTGAGCCGTTGTTGAGCCACAACCGGCTCGACTGCGTGCCGGTCGTGCGGGTGCCCACGTGCAGGTCGAGGTCGAAGTCCTGGTCGACGTCGAGGAACAGGATGTCCATCTGCTCGCTCACGTTGCCGGCGGGCGTCAGCGCTGTGTTGTCGGTGAACTTGCCCGTGCCGTCGTTGACGTAGACCTTCGGCTTGCCCGTCGTGCCGAAGCGGTTCGTGCCGCTGTTGCAGATCGCGATGTCGAGGTCGCCGTCGTTGTCGATGTCGCCGAACTGGCCGCGGCTTGAGCCCAGGTTGATCGCCGGCATCTGGCCGGCCGGGGCTGCAGTGAAGACGCCGCTGCCGTTGTTCAGGAGGAGCAGCGCAGGTCGCGCGTAGTCCTGCGCCAGCAGCATGTCCCAGTCGCCGTCACGGTCGACATCACCGAACTCGACCCCGCGGAAGCACCCTGTGATGCCCGCCACGTTCGCGTCGGTCACGTCGGAGAACCTGCCGGTGCCGTCGTTCAGGAAGAGCCGCGGCTTCAGCAGCGCACCGAGCGACGAGTACCCCTGGCCGTTCGCCCAGGCGATGTCGAGATCGCCATCCCGGTCCACGTCGCAGAATGAAAGTTGGTTGGTGTACTCGGACTGCGTGGGAAAGCGCGAGGCTGTCTCCCGCACGAACTGCTGTCCAAACGCGGTGTGGCTAGCGATGAGCGCAACGGTGATGGCAAGCTGATGGCGCACGGAATCTCCTGGGTGCGAAGAACCTAGCACCGACTCCGATCCAGTCGAGCGGCCAGCCGCCCTTTCGGATGACATGTTGCGTTATCGACGGCGACGCTTGATGGCGGCGGAGACCGTCTGCGACGCTGCTGCCGCGGCCGGAGCGCCGGTACCGGCGGCCTTCGCCGCCGCAGCCTGGGCGCGATTCATGAGCGCCTTGTGCAGGTTGCGGATGCGGTCGCGCGCCTGGTGGATCTGCTCGGTCTCGGCGCCCTGCAGGAAGGCTGCGGCCATGGCATCGTTCTCGTTCAGGCCTTCGATGGAAACGTTGACGCGTTCCTCTTCCTTCACGATCCGCATGCCGCGGACGCCTAGGTCGGACAGGAGCAGGATGGCGCACTGGACCTTCGGGTCCTCCGCAGGCAACCCCTCCATGACACGGCCGACCAGTCCACGCATGGCCGCCGAGTACAGATCCTCGTTCACGCCTCGGCTCTTCACGACGGCTTGGACGTGCTCCTCCATGAGCGCCTTCTCCTGCAGGCGGACCTGCACGACGGTGCCGTTGAGCGAGAACGTGCGGTTGCGCAGGTTGGCAACGGAGGCGATGACCGCGCGGCCGGTAGCGATGTTGCCCTTGGTGTACGGGTCGCTCGTGTCGCGGGCTCGCTCCTCCGCGGAGAGCTGGCGGTCGACCTCCATGCGCTTGGCCTCGACGTCGATGCGGAACTCGCGCACACCCATCTCATGCATGAGCCAGAGCGCCGCCTGGAACAGGGGATTGTCGTGGGCGACCTGCTTCTCGAGCCCGTCGGCCAGGAGGCCGCTGATGATCGCACCGAAGTTCGGTGCGTCGTACATGCTCTTGATGATGGTCGCGGCCAGGTTCATGAAGACGGGCCGCGGCTGCGGCTGGAGCTTGATGGACGTGCCGTTCAGGACGATCTCGGTGGTGGCCATGGGAGTCGGAGGCTAGCCGAACCGGGAGCGATGTCCACGCCGTCGATCGGGTG
>Ga0315906_10008719_pt1 | contig 12131 bp, 6 predicted proteins | sample LakEriMetagenome_4_FD_203526 | JGI IMG/M metagenome (GOLD analysis project Ga0315906, IMG submission 203526) | Freshwater fungal communities from buoy surface, Lake Erie, Ohio, United States - Buoy 2 MA122 | ecosystem: Environmental > Aquatic > Freshwater > Lake > Lake biofilm | place: USA: Lake... | reverse complement strand
CCGCGACGCGCGGCTCGAGCGCCACGATTGGCGCGCGGCGCTCCGGCTCGGCGTCGGCTGGTGCTCGCAGCAGGCGATCGTGCTCGCGTCGTATCTGGCGGAGCGCGGCCGCGCGGCCCGCGTCGTCGGCCTCGGCGGACATGTCGTGGTCGAGGTCGCGCGCGAGGATGGCGCGTGGATCCTCGACCCGGACTATGCGGTCGTCGTGCCGATGTCGCGCGAGGAGGCGACGCGCGGGGGCGATGCCGTGCGCGACGCCTATCTCGCGGCCGGTTGGCCCGCGGAGCAGGCGGAGCTTGTCGCGGGCTTCTACGGTCCGGACGGGAACGGCGCGCACGGCGGGCGGCCGGTCGGACTCTCGCGGTTCGAGCGGATCGCCTGGACGCTCGGGCTTGCGATCTTCGGTGTTTCCATCGCCTTGGCGCCGCGCGTGCGATCGATCGCGAGGGTTTCGACGGCATGGCTGCGGCGTCGGAGGGTCCGGCGCGCGATCGCTGCGCTCGGATTCCTTGCGGTCGGCCTGGCGGCCGGGGCGTGGTGCCTCTCGGTCGTGCTCGAGCGCGGCCCCGATTTCGCGGAGTCCCGCGTCGACGCGCATCCGATCCGAGGCATCGCGCGCATGTGCAAGTCGGGCGTGCCCTGCATGGATCCTGAAGTCGCGATCCGCGCGCTCGAGTCGCTCGAGCCGCGAAGCGCGGAGGACATCGCCGAGGCGAGCCGGATCGTGGCCGCGGCCATGATCCACTACTGGCCCGAGCGCGGAGACGAGGACCCCTCGGTCACGTGCGGTCTCCTCGAGGATCCCGCGCTCTGGCTCGACATGCGGCGCGCGCGGCGAGCAGGAGACGAGGAGGCGCACACGGTGCTTGCATGGATCGAGCGCAGCCGCTGGCGGGCGGCGTTGCGCATGGGTGTCGGCCTCTGCTCGCAGCACGCGATCGCGATCGCCGACTACCTGCGGGAGAAGGGCGTCCCGGCCCGCGTGATCGGCCTCGATGGACATGTGGTGACGGCGGTCGAGACTCCGCAGGGCGAGTGGATCCTCGATCCCGACTACAACGTCGTGCTGCGCATGTCGCTCGACGAGGCCGCGCGTCGCACGGACGAAGTGGAGCGCGCGTATCTCGCGGTCGGCGAACCGCGGGTCGTCGCGAGGTTCGTCGCCCAGTGCTTCGACGCAAAGGGCAACGTCGCGTACAAGGGGCGCCTGATCGGCGAGCGTGGTCCGAGGCTTGCGGATCTGTCGGCGCGCACGCGACGCGCCGGGTGGCTCGCCTTCCTCAGTGGCCTCGCGCTGCTCTGCCTTCGCATCGGAATCGCACATCGGCCGCGCGGCGGTTGATCGGTTCGCGCGGCGGTCGGCCGCCGCGCCTCACCCGACGCGGCAGGCGCTCGTCGCGGTCGAGCGCGTCATGGTCACGCCGCGCGTCGGCGGGAACTTCGCGGCGCCCTCGGCCCGCAGCGGGATCGCGGGACCCGCTTCGTACGCGGCGAACGCCTCGGGCGAGGCGAACAGGTAGCGCGACTCGACCTCGCCGACCGTTTCGCCGGGCGCCGGCTCGTGCAGCACGAGTTCCGCGCGCGTCGCGCCGGCCCGTACCACGTCGGCGAGGTGCCCGCCGGTGAGCCAGGCGATGAACTCGGCGCGGACGGCGGCGTCGGTGAAGCGCGAGCGGACCGCGTAGACGAACCGCGGCGCGAGGTCGGAGTCACTGGCCACGGGCGGCTCCGGTCGCGCGGGCCGCCGTGATCGCGTCGAGGACCTGCTGCGGCGTGTAGTCGCTCGCGTTCATCACGAGCGAGCCGTCGCGGCCGTAGACGAGCAGCAGCGGGATCGTCACGCGGTTCGACGCCTTGAGCAGCGCGTTCCCCGCCTCGTTGTTGCCGGTGAGGTCGACCTTGATCGCGGCGACGTCTTCGGCGTTCAGTTCCTTCGACACGCCGGGCAGGTTGAGGACGAGCGCCTCGAGCGTCTTGCAGTTCGCGCACCATTCGGCGGTGAAGTCGACGACGACGACCTTGCCGTCCGCGCGCGCTTCCTCGAGCCGCTCGGGCGTGTAGTAGGTCCAGTCGACCGGCCCCTTCGCGGTCTGCGACAGGCCGATCAGCACGCTCGGGCCAAGGATGAGTAGGCCAAAGAGGGTCGAGAAGCATGCGCCTCCGTGAACCCTGCTCCTTCGGCACAACCAGCGCATCGCGAGGAGCGTGGCTGCCATGCACGCGGCTCCTCCGATGAACCGTCCTGCGAGCTCCCCGATGCGTTCAACGCTGGCCTCGTCGGCGGATAGCCGGTTCAGTATCAGTTCCATTGCGCCGAGCAGCGCGGTGAGGAAGAGCGACGCTCCCGCCAAGAACGCCCACCCCACGATGATCAGTGCGACAGCGAGCGGCCAGCGCGCGGCCGCGATCCTGAACCCGCGCCATAGGAGCCACGCTCCTGCTGCGGTTCCGAGCACCGTCACCGCCCACCAGTACGCCTTGCCCGGCGGCTCGGGCGGCGTGACGAGCAGGCCCGAGATTCCCGCGCCTGCGAAGTACGCGCCCGCCGCGAGAAGCAAGAGGCCCATCACCTGCTTGATCAGGTCGCTCGACGGCCCCGAGCGCGGCATGCGGTCGACGAGGTTCGGATAGGCCGACAGCACGAGGTAGGGGAGCGCCATGCCCACGCCCACCGCGGCGAACACCGCGAGGATCGTGGCCACGCCCTGCGTGGTCGACCACGCGACGGCGGTGCCCATCAGCGGCGCCGTGCACGGCGTCGACAGCACCGCGGTCATGATGCCGAAGAGGAACGACCCGCCGTAGCTGTCGTGCTTCGCCTCGACCATGTACACCCAGTCGGGCAGCTTCACCGAGAAGAAGCCCGCCATGCCGATCGCCATGGCCGAGATCACGACACCCACGAGAATGGTGAACCACGGCATCTGGAACAGCTGGTTCGCGCTCGTGAAGCCCTGCACCGTGGCCATGAGCGTGCCGAGCAGCATCCAGAACGCCACGACGCCGAGCGACATCGTGAATCCGAGCGCGAAGCACTTCGCGCGGCTGCCCTGCGCCGCCTGCGCGAGCCCCATGATCTTGAGCGGAATCACCGGCAGCACGCACGGCGTGAAGTTCAGGATGAAGCCGCCGGCCGCCGCAATCAGGAGAAGGACCAGCAGGCCCGTGCCGCGCGGATCGATCGAGAACTTCCACGAGAACAGGTTGAATTCGAGCAGTTCCGACGGCTTCTCGCCCGAGCGGATCCGCGCGTAGACCGAGGGATCGAACGCCCCGAACGCCTCGTTCGCGGGCGCGGCTGCGGGCGCCGCCGCGATCGTGAAGCGCGCGACCAGGTCATAGCCCGACGGCGCGAGGCAGCCGTTCTCGTCGCACGCCTGGAAGCCGACGCGGATCGGAATCTCGACCGCGCCCGGCTTCGCGTCGGCCGCCACCGACATCGGGAGGTACACCGTGAAGACGCCTTCGTGGACGGCGTACTTCTTCGGGCCTTCGCCGATGTCGAACTCGACGCCGATCGGCGCCGGCCACTGCGCGAAGCCGTCGTGGAAGGCGATGCCCGGCATCGCGACGATCTTCCCGTCGGCGCCGGGGTTCACATCGATGGTGGTCCGGATCGATGACTCGAAGTCGGCGAGGTCCGCCGGGATCGCGCCCGGCTTCGGCCAGATGTGCCAGTGGGGGCTGAGCGTGAAGGTGATGGCGACCGGAATGTCGCCGCCGGGCGCGACCTCGGTCGCGGCGACGGCGACCTTGACCTCGACGCGGTCGCGGGAGTCGCCAAACGTCGGAGGCTCCTCGGCGATCGCCGGCTTTCCGAAGCCCGGAAGTCCAGGAATCCGCGGGGGCGTCTGCGCGGGGGCGACCGAGGCGACGAGCAGCGCGCAGGCGAGCGCCGGGAGCGCGGCGACGGCCGCGGACGGCCTGCCGAACGGTCCGCGAATCGCGCGTTCGACCGCGGGAAGGCAGGTTCGGAGAAAGGCGACGAGGGCCCCGATGGTTCTCATGGCGCGCATCCTACGCCCACGGAAGGGCGAGGTTGCCCGGCGGCCCGACCGGCCGACCGGGCGGTGCGCTCAAGCGCGCCCCGTCGCGGGGCCGATGAGAGGCGACTGCGGACCCCGTCCGCGCCGGCGGAGCCGGCTTTCGCGCCAGTGGAACCACCCGATGGGCACTGAGGTCCTCAACCAGTCCGACATCGACGCGCTCCTCAACGCGGTCAACGAGCCGCCCGCGCCGGAGGAGGCGCCGCCGACGCAGATCTTCAGCCGCGCCAGGCGCGACCGCGAGAAGATCGAGATCCGGTCGTACGATTTCAAGCGTCCCGAGCGCATCTCGAAGGACCAGATGCGCGCGCTCGAGATGCTGCACGAGACCTTCGCCCGGAACTTCGGCGCGTCGCTCTCGGGCCTGCTGCGCTCGATCGTCGAGGTCCGCGTCTCCTCGGCGGCGCAGATGACCTACTCCGAGTTCATCTCGGGCCTGCCGAATCCGACGAGCTTCAACCTCGTCCGCTGCCCGCCGCTCGAGGGCCAGATCTGCCTCGAGGTCTCGCCGCTCGTGATCTATCCGATCATCGACCGCCTGCTCGGCGGCTCGAACAAGGAGCTGTTCGTCCCGCAGCGCCCGATGACGCTGATCGAGACGCGGCTGATCCAGCGCATCATGCAGCGGGCGATGTCGGGTCTGACCGAGGCCTGGCAGGGGATCCGTCGCGTCGAGTTCGCGCTCGGCGAGATGGAGTCGAACCCGCAGCTCGTCCAGATCGTGCCGCCGAACGAGGTCGTGGTCGTGATCGGCTTCGAAGTGAAGCTGACGAACCGCGCCGGGCAGATGTCGCTGTGCATCCCGTACAACTCGATCGAGCCGCTCATCGAGGATCTCTCCGCGCAGAGCTGGTTCGTCGCCGGGAAGAGCGGCGGCGCGTCCGGAACCGCCGAGCGGATCGCCGGCGGGCTGTCGGGAGCGAAGGTCGAGCTCGACGCGACCCTCGCGACGACGACGATCTCGCTTGGCGAACTTCGCGGACTCGAGGTCGGCGACCTGATCGTCACCGGGCGACCGGCCAACTCTCCGGCCGTTCTGAGCGTCGAGGGACGGCCCAAGTTCCTCGCTCAGTTGGGCCAGTTCCGCGGGAACCGGGCCCTCCGGGTCGAGCGGCCGCTCGGGTCGAACGAGCGGATCGACCTTTCCGCCGGCTGAGCGCAAGCCGAGTCGCCGCAGACGCTTCCGTGCGAGGCCGCCGGGACGCGGGCGCGAGGCGTCGGAACCGGCCGAGATCACGCCAAAAGCGTCCGAGATTGACCTTTTTCCGGCTCGTCGCTACCCTGAGCGACTCGGCGACCGCGCGTGTTGCGGCCGCCGAAGTGGTTTTGGTCAGCGACCGAGCGGTGAGTCCGATGCTTCCGATCTCCGGTGTGTCACAACTTCGTGTGTCACAGCCCCGTGATCCGTCAAGCGACAGGACCGTTCGGGCCGGATCCGCGCGATGAGGCCTGCAAGGGCCCATCTCCGCTTCGGCTCGGACGCGGCCTCGTGGCGCGCGCCAATGTCCGGCGTTTCATGCACTTCCGCAACGGAGTGCGCGAAGGGCCGGGCGATGGCGGGCGCGATGCGGCCCGGTCGGCGTCCCGCGGGCATTCGCCCGCGGGTCGTCGGAGGCGCTCGGTGCATCGGGAGGAGCCTCTGAACGACTGAGGCTCCGCCCTTCGCATGCTGACCGGCCATGGACGCACGTCCGTGGCCGTTGTGTTTGTCTGGGTTGGTTGTGTTCGTTCGTTCGCGTGCCGGCGCCGTCGAAGTTCCGCGGTTCCGGCTTCAGGTGTGCTTCCAGCGGATCCTGTCGGATCCGCCACATCCCAACGGCCGCCCGCGAGGGCGCCGACATCCTTGGCGCTGTGGTGAGAGTCTCGCCACCTCGTCCCGAGCGCGTCGCGTCGTCCGACGGGCCCGGGAGGCGCAACCCGAAGGCAACGGCCCTCGGGACGACATCCAAGACGAAAAGGCAGGCAGACGTCCATGAACTCCGAAACGCTCCGCATCCTCGACTCGATCGCCCGCGACCGAAACATCGATCGCGAGCATCTGTTCCGCGATCTCGAGATGGCGATGATCAGCGCCGCCCGCAAGCACTTCAACTCGCTCGACACCGAGGAGTTCGGCTGCGAGATGGACCGCCTGTCCGGCAAGATCGCGATCTGGCGCAACCTCGAGGACGGCGAGCGGGAGATCATCCCGATCGAGAGCCTCGGCCGCATCCCCGCGCAGACCGCCAAGCAGGTCATGATCCAGAAGTTCCGCGAGGACGAGCGCAACTCGCTCCTCGAGGAGTTCTCGAAGCGCCAGGGCGAGATCGTCACCGGCACCATCGTGCGCCAGGAAGGCCCGGCGCTCATCGTGCAGGTCGACCGCGCCGAGGCGTTCATGCCGAAGTCCGAGCAGATCCCCGGCGAGATGTTCAAGCCGGGCGACCGCATCCGCTGCCTCGTCCTCGACGTGCGCGACGCGGGAAGCCAGGTCAAGATCATCCTCTCGCGCGGCTCGCCCGACTTCATCCGCCGCCTCTTCGAGGCCGAGGTTCCCGAGGTCATGGAGCGCGTGATCGAGATCAAGGCGCTCGCCCGCGAGCCCGGCCAGCGCTGCAAGGTCGCGGTCGCGAGCGTCGACTCGAAGGTCGACGCGAAGGGCGCGTGCATCGGCGTGCGCGGCAGCCGCATCCGGAACATCGTCGACGAGGTCAACGGCGAGAAGATCGACATCGTGCTGTGGAACGAGTCGAGCCAGGTGCTCATCTCGAACGCGGTGCGCCCCGCCGCGGTCGAGGAAGTGAGCCTCTGCTTCGAGCTCGGCCGCGCGACGATCATCGTCCGCGAGGACCAGCTCTCGCTCGCCATCGGCAAGCGCGGCCAGAACGTGCGCCTCGCGGCGCGCCTGACCGGCTGGGACATCGACATCCTCACGCCGACCGAGTTCGCGAAGGGCCTCGAGATCCTGCAGGAGACCCTGCGTCCGATCCCGGGCGTCACCGACGAGATGCTCGACAAGATCGGCGCGCTCGGCATGATCAGCGTCTTCGACATCGAGGAGATCGGCGCCCAGATCCTGATCGAGGAGCTGGGCACCTCCGACGAGCTCGCCGACACGATCTGCGCCGCGGCGTCGAACCGCGCCCGCGAGGTCGAGATCGAGCGCGAGCGCGAGGCGGCGGAAGCCGCGGCGCGTGCGGCCGAGGATGCCGCCGCGACCGATGCGATCCTGGGTGGAGAGGGCGCGCCGGCCCAGCCGGACGCCGAGGCAGAGAGCGCCGCGGATTCGATCCTCGGCGGTGGCAACTGACGGATGTGTGTGTTCGCTGGCGCCACGCGGCGCCGGCGTGGATCAGGCATGGAAGGAAAAGACGGCATGGGCCGCGACGGTCGCGGCAGTGCCTGAAGTGATCAGGAGGAACGCTTGTCGAAGAAACCCGCCGCGCTGAAGGTGCACCAGCTTGCGAAGGAGCTCGGAGTGAGCTCCAAGGACATCGTGTCGCGTTGCCAGACCGAGGAGATCCCCGACATCTCCAACCACCTCTCACCGGTCTCGGTGGGTCTGGCCCTCACGATCCGCGAGTGGTTTGGCGGCGGTGTCGCCGTCGCGCCCGATGCCGGCGCTGATTCTTCCACGGCGGAATCCGGCGGCGATGCCGAGGCCATCGACGCGAGCGCGCCTGCCAAGGGCGCGGCCGCGAAGAGCGCGTCGACGACGCGGAAGGCCGGTGCCGACGATGCGGAGGATTCCGGTGCGAAGCCGGCGACCACCGCGCGTCGCGCGACCAAGAAGGCCGTCGCGCCCGAAGCGCCCGAGGCGCCCGCAGCGCCAGCCGCTCGCAAGACCGCGGTGAAGGCTCCCGAGCCCGCTGCGGCCGAAGCGCCCGCCGCGCCCGCCGCGGCCTCCCAGCCCGTCGTTCCCGCCGAAGCGGCGCCTGCCGCGCCCGCGCCCGTCGCCGCGCCCGTCGCTCCGGCGCCGGTCGCTGCTCCGAGCACCCCTCCGGCGGCCCCGACTCCAGCCGCTCCTGCCGCGCCGCGGATGATCGCCGGACTGACGGCCCGTCTCGCACCGCGCGCCGATTCCGGCGCGTCGGCGCAGTCTCCGTCGGCCGGAGCTCCCACCGTCGCCGCGCGCAGGGTCATCACGGCCCCGCCGCCGCCGCCATCCTCGATGACCGCACCGCCATCCGCGCCTCCGGTGATGAACGTGCCGCAGCGGCCGAAGCTGGTCGGGCCGGTCGGCCCCCAGCTCGAGTCTCGCGAGAAGACCCGGCTTTCCGGTCCGCAGGTCGTCCGCGTCGAGCAGGCGGACGTGCTGCCGACGCCTCCCCCGATGCGCCGCACCGGTCCCGGTGGCGGGCCTGGCATGGCCGGACGCGGTCCGGCGGGCGGCGCTGGGACCGGGCGTCCCGACATGCGCGGTCGCGGCGGCATCAGTGGAAGCCGCATGGGCCGCGCGGGTCAGTCCGCGCGCGTCGAGTTCGGAGCGCAGGATCTCCGCGACCGCGAGAAGCGGCTGGCGGGCGCGACCGGCTTCATGCGCACCCACCGCACGCCGACCGGCCGCACGGGCCCCGGCTTCGCGGGCGGCGGACAGCAGCGCGCGGAGCGCAAGCCCGGCGAAGTGCAGCAGGTGCATGTCGCCGAGCCGCTGACGATCAAGGAGCTCTCGGCCGCCACCGGCATCAAGGCGACCGACATCATCAAGAAGCTCTTCCTCGGCGGCACCATGGCGACGATCAACAGCGCCATCGACCGCGAGAAGGCCATCGAGATCATGATGGAGTGGGACATCGACCTCATCGTGGATGAGGCGAAGTCCGCCGCCGAGATCATCGAGGAGCGCTTCAAGGGCCGCGAGCGCGTCGACGAGCGTCGCCGCGCGCCGATCGTCACGATCCTCGGCCACGTCGACCACGGCAAGACGAGCCTGCTCGACCGGATCCGCAACACGAACATCGCGGCGGGCGAGGCCGGCGGCATCACGCAGTCGACCCGCGCCTTCAGCGTCCCGGTCAAGGCCGGCGACGTCGACCGCGTCGTCACCTTCATCGACACGCCGGGCCACGAGGCGTTCACCTCGATGCGCGCGCGCGGCGCGAAGGTGACCGACATCGTGGTGCTGGTCGTCTCCGCCGTCGACGGCGTCATGCCGCAGACGATCGAGTCGATCAACCATGCGAAGGCCGCCGGCGTCCCGATCGTCGTCGCTCTCAACAAGATCGACCGTCCCGACGCGACCGAGGCGAACATCCGTCGCCTGCTCGGCCAGCTTGCCGAGTACGAGCTGAACCCGGTCGAGTGGGGCGGCACGACCGAGGTCATCCGCACCAGCGCCACCCGTGGCGACGGCATCCAGCAGCTCCTTGAGGTCCTCGACTACCAGGCCGAGCTCCTCGAGCTGAAGGCCGACTTCGGAGGTCTCGCGCGCGGCACCGTGCTCGAGGCGTCCATCGAGGAAGGCCGCGGCCCCGTGGCGCGCGTGATGGTGCAGGAAGGTCGCCTGAAGAAGGGCGACTGCATCGTCATCGGCCGCGGCTACGGCCGCATCCGCGACATCATCAACGACCGCGGCGAGAAGATCACCGAGGCGTATCCGTCCACTCCGGTCGCGATCTCGGGCATCGACGAACTCCCCGACGCGGGCGACAAGGCCTTCGCGGTCGACTCGATCCGCGCCGCCGAGGAAGCCGCGGAGGAGCGTCGGCGCATCGACCGCGAGCGCGAGCTCGCGGCGCCGAAGATCACCCTCGACAACATCTTCAAGCATCTCGAGAAGCAGGGTCGCAAGGAGCTCGCGCTCGTCGTCAAGGGCGACGTGCAGGGCTCGGTCGAGGCGCTCAAGGCGATGCTCTCCAAGCTCCCGACCGAAGAGGTCGCGATCTCGGTCAAGAGCGCGTCCGCGGGCGGCATCAACGAGGGCGACGTCACGCTCGCCGAGGCGACGAAGGCCATCATCGTGGGCTTCAACGTCACCTCGAGCGGCAAGGCGCGCCAGCTCGCCGAGGCGAAGGGCATCGAGATCCGTCTCTACGAGGTCATCTACGACCTCATCGACGACGTCACCAAGGCCGCGCGCGGCATGCTGGCTCCCGAGCTCAAGCTCGAGGTGCTCGGACACGCCGAGGTCAAGCAGGTGTTCAAGGTCTCGAAGGTCGGCGCCATCGCCGGCTGCAGCGTGCTCGACGGCATCGTCGAGCGCAACGCCCAGATCCGCGTCACGCGCGACGGCATCGTCGTCGAGAAGGATCGGCGGCTCGAGCAGCTCAAGCGCTTCAAGGACGACGTCAAGGAAGTCCGCGCCGGCATGGAATGCGGCATGAAGATCGTGGGCTACGACGACATCAAGGTCGGCGACGTGCTCGAGTGCTACAAGACGATCGTCGTGCAGAGGAGCTGAGCAGAAGCGATGCGGACGCCCAGAGGCAAGAACGATGCGCCGCGATCCGGGAGCCCACGCGGTGGGCTTCCCGGAGGCGATGCGTCGGGCGATCGCGGCGCGCAGGTGGCCGGCGAGATCCGGCGCGCGCTGCAGGCCGAGTTCGCGCGCGGACTCAACGATCCGCGCGTGCAGGGCATGGTTTCGATCACCGACGTCGTGCTGACGCCCGACTTCAGCACCGCGCGCGTGCGGGTCTCGGTGATGCCGGAGGATCGGTCGCGGCTGACCCTTTCCGGACTTCAGGCGGCGACCGGGTTCCTCCGGCGCCGGCTCATGGATGGAACGCGGATCGGCCGCGTTCCGCGGATCGAGTTCGATCTCGACGACCGTCTGAAGAAGCAGGCCGCGCTCGACGCGGCGCTGCGGCAGCCGGACGCTGGGTCGGACGCGCCGGGCACGGGAGAGACTGCGGGAGAAATCACGGGAGACTGAATCGCGATGAAGACCGAGCCTGTCGTCGGTTCCAAGTTCCTCGCAATCGTCCGCAAGCACGCGGCGCCGATTCCCGCCGGACCGATCCTTGAGGGATTCGCCCCCGAGGATCCAACCGCGGTGCTCGTCTCGAGCTACCTGCTCTGGGAGAGCTCGCCTGCGCTCGCGAACGAGGCGATGTCGCGCATCTCCCGGATCGTCGTCGACCTCAACGACTTCCGCGTGATGCTCGAGAGCGAGCTCGTCGAGACCATCGGTCCTCGGTATCCGTTCGTCGAGGAGCGATCGCGACGGATGCGGGCGACCCTGAACGACGTCTACCGTCGCCAGCACCGCACATCGATCGAGCACCTCCGCAACGCGTCCCGGAAGGACCAGCGCGCGTACCTCGAGGGACTGGCGGAAATCCCGCATTTCGTCGCGGGTCGCACGCTTCTCGTCGCCTTCGAGAACCCGGCGCCGATGATCGACGACACCACCACCGAGCTGCTCGTGCAGTCCGGTGCCGTCGAGGCGTCGGCGACCACCGCTGATGTGATCGCCTGGATCGGGCGCAACCATCGCGTCGAGGAGCTCGGGAAGGTCGCGGGAGCGCTCGCGACGTTCGCATCGGCGTCGTGGGCCTCGGCGGGCAAGAACGGTCACCGCGTGCGCGAGGCCTACCTCGCGCGCCATGCCGGATTCCGTGCGGCCGCCGACCGCGAGCGTCAGCGGGTCGAGGATGAGAAGCGCGCCAAGGCCGACGCCATCGCCCGGGCGGCCGAGGAGAAGCGGCTGGCCGAGCTCGCCCGCGAGGAAGAGCGCGTTCGCCTCAAGCGCGAGGCCGAAGAGGCGCGGGTGCGGGCGAAGGCGGAGCGCGAGGCCGAGCGCGTGCGGCGCGAGGCCGCGCGGGTCGCGGAGCGCGAGGCGAAGGAAGCGGCGCGGCTCAAGGCGCTCGCCGAGCGCGAGAAGCAGGCGAAGATCGCTGCGGAGCGCGCGAAGCGCGAGGCCGTGAAGAAGGCGGAGCGCGACAAGCGGGATGCCCTTCGCAAGGCTGAAGCCGCGAAGAAGGCCGCCGCCGCGAAGAAGATCGCGGACGAGAAGAAGGCTGCCGCCGCGAAGAAGGCCGCCGCTGCGAAGAAGATCGCGGACGCGAAGAAGGCCGCTGCCGCGAAGAAGGCTGCCGCTGCGAAGAAGATCGCGGACGCGAAGAAGGCTGCTGCCGCGAAGAAGATCGCGGATGCGAAGAGGGC